>LAZR01000018.1_pt1 | contig 319443 bp, 322 predicted proteins | sample 329461 | NCBI WGS metagenome assembly LAZR01 (sample SAMN03002196, study PRJNA259156) | marine sediment metagenome | biome: sea floor; feature: Hydrothermal impacted sediments; material: marine sediment; isolation source: Loki non-amplified sample from Loki's castle hydrothermal vent sediment ... | reverse complement strand
TTTCATGCAGAATCTCCCTGCGTTTAGCTTACGGAAAATTCTACTTTTGAGCACCCTGGTTTTTTGGGGGGATTACCACACCAGTTCAGCATCCGGGGACGACAAAAGTGGCTATCACCTCGTAACACGATGCGCGTATCGGGCCAGTATTGACGGATAAAGCGTACCAGTAAGGCGAGGATCGCCCAGCTATGGCGGCTGTCGCTGCGGTCACTGGTGCGCAGATAGCTCACCAGTAAGTGGCGCCCACAGAAGACATACAGTGGGAAGTAGCAGTGGTGATCGTAATAACGGTTAAAGAACTTGCCGGGTTGCTCGCCATGCACGGGGATGTCGGTGCCATCAAAGTCCAGCACGATCTCCTTTGGTGGTTCGTCATGCTGTTCAATGAAGTGATGCCACAGCAACTCATGGGCCTTCACTATTGCTTGCCGATCGGCGTTCTGCTCCACCCGGCACAGCGTCGACTTGCCTGCCAGCGTATCCTCTTCACCGAGCGCTGTCTGAAGGGCCTGATCATAGCGCAGGGCCTCATGGTCGTTGAAATCTTCATAGCCAGCGGCGACACCGAACACCCGCTGACGAACCAAAGTGTCGAGCTTATGACGAACCTGTTCCGGTGCGCGGGGATCATGAAGCACGGCGGCCAAGCGGCGTGTCAGGCGATGCTGTTTATCGACTTCACGAAGCAGGAGTAATCCGGCGTCCGACGTAATGTGGCCCCCGGAGAAGTCGGCTTCAATTTGGCGGCGTGAGAGTGGCGAGAAGGTCAGCTTTTCAGGTACCATTTTGGAAGCGGCTGTTGGTGCTTGATGGATTGGTTAGGTTCTTGAAATCATAGCACTTTCAGCCGCTTTCTTTTATACCCTGTGAGAAATCCGGGCTAAATCAACGCCATTCACTGTCACAACTTCACTCATATGTAGATTATTTTGACAAAAACATATCTGACAAAGCGCCAGGAAAGTCTTCATTAACCAAAGTCCTTGCCCCTGAAAGAGTAAGATGACCATAATCAAACTGCATAGGCTCTCTTTCTAACGAATAGTTCCTACACCCATCACTAGAGCACAAATCATCAACCATTGACACATAACCTACGCCTAATGATGCTGCCAACTCTTTCAAATCATTATCCAGGGTATGCTTACTCTCTATCGACAAAGTATTTGTTTCAGCGTCTCCATACTGCTTTAAAAGCCTTATTAACACTATGGGGAAATCCATAGCATACTCAACGGCAGGCCCTAAAATAACAACATTCACACCCAATTCGTTCAAAATGGATACTGTTCTTCGAATCCCATCAAAGTCACTTTCATCCCATCTAGCCGAAAGTATCACCCCATCTACAATATCTTTTTTCTCTTCTATTTCATGAAATGTTTGCTCATGTAGCAATGCACACTGCAATCGCCCACCATTCTCATAGAGTGGTTTACAGCCTGATGCCGTCGCTACTGAAAGGTTGGCATTAGTATATTTCTCTCTTAACGCTTTATATAGGTGAGCTGCATGACTATCCCCCATTAGGATATAATTCTCTTCGCCTTCTCTTATATCTAGACAAGAGTCATCATAATCATCTAAAGAGCCATTCGCGCCCGAGAAAAAGCAACCATCCACATTAAACTGAAATCTATAATCATCTGTATCTCTATAGCTCAAAAATTCTGCGACACCTGCATACTCCTTATTACTCGCCATCCACTGATTATAATAGCCATTTTTTATATGGCCATGCACACCAAATGCGATAAAACCAACAGAGGCTACTAATGAAAGAGCAAAGACCTTAGCCCTACTATTCAATATACTTTTAGGACCACTTCTAAATGGTTGCTCAACATACTTCCAACTAAAAAAAGCAAGCACAACTGACGCGACTGAAAGCCCAAACATTAATACCAAGGATGGTTCAGTTAAAGATCTAATTCTAGCGAATGCTAGCAACGGCTGATGCCACAAATAAGCACTAAAACTAACAAGACCTACACCTACCAACCATTTAGCAGACAAAATCTTAGCCGTGATAGTGTTTGTGGAACCATAAATAATAATTAACGCTGTACCTACTACTGGCACCAATGCGTATGCGGAAGGGAAAGGTACACTTTCATCAAAAGAAAAAATTGAATATAGAACGAGTAGCAGACCCGATAAAGAAAGGAGTTGGTTTGACTTGACAGGCCGACCATGAAGTATAAAAGCACAAATGGCGCCTACTCCAAGCTCCCAAGCACGCGTGGGCAGTAAATAGAAATTGGCTTCTGGATTGTTGCGCCAACCCCACTCTGACAGAAGGAAACTTACCAATGACAGCAAGCAAACAACATAAAACACCGGCTGTCTTCCAAACCTCCATAGCATTAAAAGAAGAATGGGAAAAAATATATAGAATTGCTCTTCAACACCCAAGCTCCAAGTATGTAGCAACGGGTTTTCTTCCGCCGATGGAGCAAAATAATCTTCTTTACGCCAAAAAAGAATATTAGAAGAGAAAAATGCAATGGCCACAAGAGCCTGGGAAAAATCTTTGAACTGAGAGGGCACCATCCACATCCATGCAAATGGAATACAGCAAAGCAAAACAAAGAACAGGGCAGGCAGTATGCGACGCGCTCGCCTCTCATAAAATTTTGCTATGGAAAATCTACCATTTTCAATATCATTAATAATGATAGTCGTAATTAGGTACCCACTGATGACAAAAAAAACATCAACGCCAACGTATCCCCCAGCGAACCATGAAAATCCAGCATGAAAAAGTATGACTGGCAGAACGGCAACCGCTCTGAGCCCGTCAATTTCTCGCCTATATTCCATTTCCAAGTACCCTCTTACCATTTTTGGATAACTGGCTTAGTTTAATCCCTAAGCATGCCTGCCAAAAGCAGAGTTCTGAAATATAAGTCTTTAGCATTAGCACTCATTGTACTTTTATTTTTTGGTGGATAACCATAGCATTCTGCTAATTCGCCACTCAGTAGCATCACACCTGAATTTTTCAAAGGATTGGAAATCAATTCTTTGACGGTTGCTCATTGGAACTTGTGAGGGTGGTCAGCTTGGTGCCTGTAATCTTCCAATTTCCGTTAGCTTATATAGCGGTACGTCAAAGGGCTAGCCAGGGCAGAGTCACGCAGTGATTTAATCTTTCCTTCCTATTTATTTTTTGGGCATTACATTGTATTTTAGAGAAAATTTATGCCTAGAATAAATTAAAATTAGCTTTTCCATTCATTTTGCACTTACACTATTTTTGGAAAGGAAGTTAAAGAATGGAGTATCGTAAAGAAATTGATGGATTGAGAGCAGTAGCGGTTCTACCTGTCATCTTATTCCATGCAGGTTTTTCATGGTTTTCTGGTGGTTACATAGGGGTAGACGTTTTTTTTGTCATTAGTGGATATCTGATTACCTCAATACTTATTAAAGACCTTGATAAGGGGCGTTTCTCAATCGCTCAATTTTACGAGCGAAGGGCTAGGAGGATCCTACCAGCACTTTTCTTTGTGATGCTATGCTGCCTTCCTTTTGCCTATGCTTGGATGATACCGCAACAGTTCAAAGATTTCTCCCAAGCGTTTGTGGCAGTTAGTTTCTTTTCATCTAATATTTTATTTTGGGCTAAAGAAGATTACTTTGCTCCTGCTGCCGAGCTAAACCCCTTATTACACACGTGGAGTTTGGCTGTAGAGGAACAGTTCTACATTTTCTTCCCCCTCCTTCTGCTAGGCTTATGGCGATTTGGAAAACGACCGATATTTTATATTGTTTTAGGTTTATCTTGTGTAAGTTTATTATTATCAGAATGGGGCTGGAGAAACTCTCCATCCGCTAATTTTTATTTATTACCTACCCGCGCCTGGGAGCTTGGTGTAGGCGCAATGTGCGCATTTTATACATGCAACCGACCTATTAAATCGAATAAAACTCTTTCCTCTCTCGGCCTTACCCTAATTTTATATTCAATTTTCCTATTTGACGATGAGGTTCCTTTCCCTTCTATCTACACTCTTGTGCCTGTATTAGGCACAGCATTAATTATACTATTTTGCTCGACCGGCACCCTCGCTTATAAGCTACTTTCATTAAAACTCGTCGTCGGCATAGGTTTAATTAGTTATAGCGCCTATCTTTGGCATCAACCTTTAATGGCTTTTGCCAGAATAAAAATATATCCATATCCTCAGTGGTCGACAATGTTAGTACTTTGTTTTGCCTCATTGGCGTTGGCTTATTTTTCCTGGCGCTATATAGAGCGCCCGTTCAGAACAAAAGATGGTTCATGGATCAATAGCAGAACAAAAGTTTTCTCAACTGCTTTCGTCGCCTCTTTAGCTATTTTTTCATTCGGGCTATATGGACATTTAACCAAGGGAATGCCCGACAGAATTCGTCTTAGTGCAGACCAGAGCGCATATCTTGCAACAGCCACATCTAGCCCAATGCGCAATAAATGCCATGCTAGCGCTGAGAACCCAATACAAGCTGAAAGTGCCTGCCGCTATAATAATGAAAGCGCAACTGTAGCGGTGTTCGGTGATAGCCATGTTGTTGAACTTGCTTATGCTTTGGGCGAGCAAGTTAAAGGGACAGACATTGGCGTAGCTCATTTCTCATTTAGCGGCTGTGCTGCATCCTACGGAAATACAGACAGCTCGGCATGTTCAGAGTGGGCAAATAATACGGTCCAATACCTTATAGACAGCGATGAGTTTACCCATGTCATCGTATCTTATCGCATGGCGGCCCAAATCTGGGGTACTCCACTGGGTGCCTACCCAAACTTACCGACGATCAGAAGTGAAGATAAAGCTAACCCGGTGATTGAAAGCTTGCGGAATACGCTTGAAGATATTACAGCAAGTGGTAAGCAAGTAATTTATGTCGACCAATCTCCAGAGTTACCCAGAAGTATTCAAGAGTTAGTTTATGCAGATAGGCTAACCAATGGAAACATTCAAGGCCTTTCGAGAGGCTGGTGGGATGCATTTAATACGTTCTTTGAGAACAAGCATATTGTTCCTGAATTCATTAAACGCATCAATGTAGCTAAAATTATGTGTGATGATGAGATTTGTTATGCAGGCCAAGACGGTGTGTCGTACTATTTTGACGACGACCATCTGTCAGTAGAGGGCGCAAAAAGGGTTGCTGATCTAATTCTAACGGAGACGGATATTCTTGTTGGAAGATGAAAAAAGTGGTTGATTGACTTACCAAGAAACTTTTAAGTAGTCGATATAGCTATACTTTCGATCATCATTTGTGATGCTATTGATGCGCGGTTACCGCCGCCTAACACAAGATTCTTTAACCACGCATCAACCGCAAGCCAAGCTACGGACACTCATAAAAGGTTTAACGTTAAGCCTGTGTTTTTAAACTGCCTCCAGAAAAATTGAATAAATCAATGTGTAGTAATTGTGAATAATTCCCGAGAGACATCTCTAATCACCAGCCTAATTTGATCTCGCAACCACACCAGCCCGCTATCCTTATCCGTCCATACCGGCCAATTCATGGTTACCGGCGGGAAGCTGAGAGGAATCGGCATTTCACAAAATGTTAGCCCGAATAGTGGCGCATATTGCACAGCAATTCTTCTGGGCACGGTCGCCACAACCGGAGCATTGCGAGCCGCAGCAAGCAACGGCATAAAATCAGGTGCCGCCAAGATGACATTAAGCTCTATGCCCAATGCCTCCAAGGCGTCGCCGACACAACCCGCAACATTGGCCGTTTGGGAGAGAACGGCATGTCGCGCGCCAAGATAATCATCTCGCGATAATGGCGAGGCCAATCGGCAAAGTTCGGCATTGAAGCAGCACGCCACGCTTGATTCGAATAGGACTTCCCCTAGATGGCGCGATTGTTTACAGCCGATAGCCACATCAATTTCGCCCGACCCCATCATCATATCTACTGTTTCAGCCGAAATTGCACGACATAGTAGACGGACACCCGGTGCTGTTAATTGCAAACGATTCACCAATGCAGGCAAAAGCACCATTTCCATTTCACCGGTAATACCCAACCGGAAAACCCGCTCTGCTGTTTGCGGATTAAAGCTATCCGATGCCTGCAGCGCATTTTGTGCCTGCGTTAAAGCAGCCCTTACCGGCCCGGCGAGCGCTCGAGCTTTAGCCGTCGGCTGCATTTTTTGCCCAACACGGACGAACAGATCATCCTGCAATAACATCCGAAGCGTCGATAAATTATGGCTCATTGCTGACTGGCCAATGCGAAGCTTCTCGGCAGATTTGGTGACACTCAGCTCTTGCATCATTGCGTCAAACTCAATCATGAGATTGAGGTCGAACGAGCGTAAATTGAAATGATCAATACTATCCATGACTGGCATCGATTTGATTAATGACCAATGAAAATATACCTTTTCCTCATTGGGTTACAAGCCGCCGATTGAATGTCGGCTATTTAATTGAGGGGGTAGTGTTGTGATGATTTCACGCAGAGATATGCTCAAAGGCTCACTTGCTGCTGCTGCCATTGGTGCTGCGGCTAGCACCGTTTTTATTCCTTTGAGCGCGGCTGCTAGTGCACCACTGGTTGGCACGCAGGCACCGGGCTATTACCGCTTGATGGTGGGCGATGTAGAGGTCACCGCACTTTCGGATGGAACAGGCCTGTTTCCGATTGCCGATCTTTATCTGAATATCACACCCGAGCAGGCCCGTACGGCACTTGCCAATGCATTTCGAGATACGCCCACCCATCTGTCGGTTAACGCCTATCTGTTAAATTTCGGCGACCGGCTTGTTCTTTTGGATGCTGGAACCAGTGACCTGATGGGACCCTCTTTAGGCAAGCTAACAAACAACATCATTGCTTCGGGCTATCACCCCGACCAGATCGATGATGTGGTGATTACCCACATTCATCCGGATCATACCGGTGGGCTTATACTGAACGGCCAAAAGGTGTTTGCCAACGCCATGGTTCATGTACCGAAGCTCGATGAAGAGTATTGGCTTAACGCTGCAAACCGTGAGCAGGCTCCCGACGACGCTAAGGAGTTCTTTGATCAAGCTATCTCGTCAACGAAGCCCTATATCGACAGCGGAATGCTGAGCACCTATGAGGCGAATGCACCCGCTATTCCAGGAGTTATCAACTCAACTCACCGTCCAGGCCACACCCCTGGTCACAGCGCATTGTGGTTTGAAAGCAATGGCGAAAAGTTTGTTTATTGGGGCGATATCACCCATGGCGATGTGGTGCAGTTCGACCAACCAGGCGTAGCGATTGCCTTTGACGTTGATCCCGACCAGGCTATCACCTCACGCGAAGCGGCCTTTGCCGAAGCCGTGTCGGAAAAATATATGGTGGCTGGTTGCCATATTGCATTCCCAGGTATCGGGTACGTCGTCGAAGACAGCAAGATGTTTGACTGGGTAGCCATCAATTATCGCGCGGATGTTTAAGGTGTAGGGGTTATGTCCACGTGATAATGTGGGTTAGCAGGAGATATGGCACAACGGCCTAATGTGGGACTATAAACAACAAATAGGGATAAACTGGGATGAGAGGCGAAATTTAGATCCTTAGATTCATATAGTTACGGACGAACCGCCATTATATAGCGCAAGCGAATTAGACACTATCAGTGCCAAATACATGCAAATTGAAAAAGAGGCCTTTCCTACGTGGGGTGGCCTTTTTTGCTATCTATTTGGCACAGCCTTATTAAATCTGAAGTAGACGCCTAGCCGTTTGAGTCGAGCAGTCAGTGGCCTCAATGGATACGACCATCAGCTGCCCTTGAGTAACATTGTATAGCTCGAAGCAGCCGTCTTGACGAAGGTCACCCTGCACAACATCGTTTTTCTCAATTTCGCATCCGCCGATAAACTCAACAACACTGATGCTATCGTCTTCGACATGTACAGCGCCCATTCCGTTTCTAGCATTGTAAGCAACGATCTGGCCTTTCATACACACCTCCTTACAGCCACCCTGCAGACCAAACAGCGCGCCCTACGATCTCAAGCTCATGCAGTTGATCCTGGGGCACTAACACTTTGTCATATTCCTTATTAGCACTGATGATCGACACTCCATTGAACTGGCGCTGCAGACGCTTAGCGTAGAGATGTCCATCCAGCCGCAGTATATAGATACCCTCGCCTTCAATCGCCGTCCTGGTGTGGTCAATCAGCACCGTATCACCGCTGTGTAGTACCGGCTCCATGCTGTCGCCATCAATGCGGATCGCTGAAAGGTGATCCGGCGTTAGCCCCTGCTTGCGCAGTGAGTAGCGCGTAAAACTGATGTGCGTTAGCACGCGGCAGTTCTCATTCCAGGCCCCGTCACCAGCGCTGCACTGCGCGTCATACAACGGGACAAAGGCGTAATCCTCCATCCCCTTCACATCTATTGAATCAGCCTTCTCCTCGCCAAATGCAAGCCATTGCATGTCCTTACCTAGCGCACTAGCTATTAATTCAAGGCGATCCAGTGTGGGGTAAGTGTCTCCGCTCATATAACTGCGTATAGCACCTTCGGACAAACCGCATCGGCGCGAAAATACGCGCGCACTCTCACCGGCTAGAGCATCTTTTAGCCTAGCGGGGAAACATCCGATTCCTTCAGTAGGAATCGGATGTTCTTCACCATTGAGTTGCTCAGCATCCTTTTCTTCGTAACCCACTGTTTTACAACCTCATGCACAAAAAAAAGAGCGTATGGCGCAATAAAAAGAAACGGATGCTCATTTATCCGCTTGATATACACTTTTATCCGCGCTATGTTTATGGGGAAAGACAGGTTAGACACCCCAAAAAACGCCACCGAGGTGACGCCATGAACCACGAAATTCCTATCAATCCTTCCCAGCGCTGGGAGTGGCTGAAATACCAACTCCGCAGCCAAGGATGCAGCTTGCGCAAGTTAAGCGATGAGCTGGGTGTCACCGGCAACGCGGTACAGCTTGTTAAGTACACGCCTTACCCACGCATGGAGCGCGCTATCGCCAAAAAGCTTGGCTTCACACCACAAGCTATTTGGCCAGAGCGCTGGAACCACGACGGCACACCATGCCGCGAACGCCCCAACCGCGCAGAAAAACTCCCAACTGCAAAAGCGCAAAACCGTTTATGCGACAAGGATAGCGGTTCTAACGCTATCGCGCATCGTCAAATGGCACAGGGAGCATAGCCATGCGACGCGTCAAAGATACCCAAACATTAGACATCTTTGAGGTACCGGCGCCGGTCGTACCTATGCCAGGCAGCGGCAACTACGCCGCCCAGGTCAGCGAGTTAGTCGGTCTCGTGCTGAAGGATTGCCCCGTTGATCGTTACGAAGTCGCCGCGCAGATGAGCCGTTTCTCGGGTGACGACGTCTCCAAGCACATGCTGGATGCGTGGAGTTCGCCAGGACGCTGCGATCACAACATCCCTTTCTACCGCATTCCACTGCTGGAAGAGGTCTGCCAAAGCCACGTCTTTACTGACTGGATCGTGCACCTGCGTGGCGGGCGCGTCGCCTATGGCCGTGAAGCCCTTGCTGCCGAATACGGGAAACTTTCCCGCATTCAAGAGCGTGTCAATGCAGATCTACGCAAGCTGAAAAAGCTGATGGGAGAAGAGGAATGAACTGGTACACCGCCAAAGAACTGGCCGGGCTACCAGGGCTACCCGGCACAGAACGCAATGTGCGTGAATATGCCAAACGCCATGGTTGGGAAGGCCAGCAGCGCCTAGGCAGCAAGGCCGTTGAATACGCCTTCGCCGTTCTACCCACCGAAACCCAAAACGCATTGCTTTTGGCACAGGCAGATAACGCCGCGCCAACGCCTGTTAGCACCCTAGCGCCGCAGCCAGAAGAGCAGCGCCCAGGCCAGCAGCAACTGACCGATGCCCAGCGTCAAGTGATGACCGCTCGTGTGGCCTTCGTTCGCGAGATCGAACGCATGAGCAAAATGGTCAGCCAGCAGCGCGCTATCGAAACGTTAGTTGCTCACGCACAGGCTGACGATCTAACGCCATATTTAAAACAGCGCGTGGTAATGGCCAATGACCGTAAAACGGAAACCCGCAATCTAAGCGAGCGCACGTTAAAGCGCTGGATCGCTGACTTCCGCAAGCACGGCGAACGCGGCCTAGCCCCCAAACGCCGCCAAGCGGATATGAGCATGCCTGCCTGGGCCGGTGATTTTCTTAAGCGCTACCAAAAGCCGCAGAAACCATCGGTCGAAGCTGCTTACCAATTGCTAGTCGAACAGACCCAGCCGCCGCACCCCTCTATACACCAGGTGCGCCGCTGGCTTGCCAAGCTCTCACCGGAAGCGCGTGAGCGTGGCCGCATGGGTGCCCATGAGCTAAAAGCACTTCAGCCCTTCAAGCGCCGCACCAGTGCGGAGCTATGGCCGAACGATGTGTGGGTCGCGGATGGCCACACCTTTGACGCCGAAGTGATCAACCCGCTCACCGGCCAAGCCTTCCGGCCCGAAGTCACGCTGATTATCGACTGGGCAACGCGCCGGATCGTTGGCTTCGCCCTCAACCTTGCAGAGTCCACCGTGGCCACGCTGGATGCGTTGCGCGATGCCGTTAGCCGCGTGGGCATGTTCAATCTGTTTTATGTCGATAACGGCAGCGGTTTTGACAACGCCACTGTTTATGAAGTGGTCGACCGCCTTGGCGGCACCATTACCCACTCGCTGCCTTATAACTCACAGGCACGCGGCGTGATTGAGCGCGCCCACCAAAGCACCTTGGTAAAGCTGGCTAAAACCATGGACAGCTATATCGGTGCGGATATGGATAAAGAAGCGTCTACCAAGGCGCACAAGTTAAGCCGCCGCGATATTAAAAAAGGGTTAAAGCCTGCACTAATACCCACGTTTCAGGAGTTCTTTGATTCTTTAAACGAGGCGCTAAACGTCTATAACCACCGCCCACATAAAGGCCTTTCCAAAGTACGCGACTTAGACACCGGCAGGCTGCGCAACCAAAGCCCGATGGAAGCCTGGAAGAGCGCCGAAGCGGAAGGCTTTGAAGCGCTAACCGCACCTAGCGATGTGGTCGCCTCGCTAATGCGCCCGCAGGAAGTGCGCAAAACCAACCGTGGCGAAGTACGCATCAACGGCGGCCTCTACTTCCTGGATGCGCTGCGCGACATGCACGGCGAAGAGATCCGCGTGGCCTGGGACTACCGCGACACCGGCAGCGTCGGCGTTTACACCCTGGATGGCGAGCACCTTGGCGACGCCATTCTCGACGGCAATGCCACCCCCGCAATGCCTGCAACGATGATTCAGCGCGCCGCCGAAAAACGCGAAAAAGGCCAGCTCAATCGCTTGGCACAAAAAGCCAAAACCATTACCGGCAGCGATGTCGAGATCCGCGCGATTACCCCCGCCGCCAGCTATTCAGACGAAAAGCAGGCAGCCGCAGGCCGCGCCTACGCCAAGCAATTGGCGGATCAAGGCACACGCTTTCAGATACCCCACAACAAGATGGAGCGTTATCGGCTTTGGAAAAAGCTGGATGCCCAACTTCAGCAGGCAGAGGAAGTGCCGGAAGCGGCACGCGACTGGTACGAACGCTACCAGCATCACAACGATTTTCGCGCTATCGCGAAAGTAATGGATGCGGACGGGCTGTCACCCGCCCGCAACCGACGGGCCGTCTAGACCACGGCCCACGACACCCCAACCTTGGATAAGGAAGCACTATGAGCGTCAACACTATTGTACCACTCACTAACGTCGGGCTACTCGCCGCTGCCGTTGAAAGCGCCGCTAACCGCCCGCCGGAGCTGCCTGGCTTGGTGGTCATGTACGGCCCCAGCGGCTACGGCAAAAGCTTGGCTGCCGCCTATGCCGCCAACCTACACCGCGCCTACTACGTCGAGTGCCGTGAGAGCTGGACAAAGAAAGCATTCGTAGTCGCCGTACTGCGCGAGATGGGCATCATCCCCATGAAAACGCTTAGCGAAATGGTCGACCAGATCGCCGAGCAGCTCTCCCGCTCAGGCCGCCCGCTAATTGTCGATGACGTCCAGTACGTGATCGACAAAGCCGCCGCCAACGTCCTCACCGACATTTATAACGCCAGCCAGGGTACCTTGATTCTGATCGGTGAAGAGCGCGTTCCTGCCTCAATGGCCCGCCTAGAACGACTGCATAACCGCGTACTGGAATGGGTGCCCGCCCAAGCCGCCAGCCTGGATGACGTGCGCGCCCTGGCTGATAAGAGCTATCCCGATATTGAGATCGAAGATGACCTGCTTGAAACGGTAAACGACCGCGTTAAAGGCTGCCTACGCCGCGTCGCCGTCAACCTCTACCAGATCCATAGCGAGGCCACCGCCAACGGCTGGCAGATGGTAGGCCTTCGCGAATGGGGCGAGCGCGAGATCCATACCGGCCAACCACCGGCACGGAGGGGCTAAGGCATGGCAAAACGCAAACCTCAACTCAACGCCCAGGGCCCCAAAGGCGACCGCCAGGCAATGTGGGAAACCCTTCGGGCGATTCATACTGATGGCCAGCCCATTACGGTTGATGGCGTTTGGGCAGGTATGACCGTCACAACGCCCAAAAGCCGGGTGCGTGATTACCTCACTGGCTTGGAAAAAGCTGGTTACATAGTGCGCGCCCCTGGCCCCTACAGACCGGCGCAAACCATCAACCTCACGCTGATCCGAGACGTAGGCGTCGAAGCCCCGCGTGTGCGCAAAGATGGCAGTACCCCGACAGGTGGATTAGGTCGTGAACAGATCTGGCGCACGCTCAAAATCATTGGTGACTGCACCGCCCGCGAGCTGGCCGACGCCGCCAGCACGCCCACGGTAGAGATCGCCGAAACCACCACCAACGAATACCTGCGCTTTCTGGCCGCTGCCGGGTACATCGACATTATTCGTCCTGGATCGCCGGGCGTGTTGACTCGCTACCGCTTGGTTTCCAGCCGCTGGACGGGGCCCCGTGCGCCAATGATCCAGCGCACCAAACAGCTCTACGACCCCAACACCGGCGAAGTCGTCTATTCCCGCATCACTAAAACCGAAGGGGGTGAGCCATGAATACGCCCTTAAACAAGAGCATTCGTCGTACCCGTACCGTCGATATCACCAACTGGGGTGAAGAGCCGCCCCGCTGGATTTCGCTGCTAGCCGATGAAGTACGCGCCACCAATCGCAAGATGGCGGGTGAGCGCATCGGCGTCTCGCGTAGCGCGGTCTCTTTGGCACTGGCGAACCGCTACCCGAGCCCCTCCACCGACAGTATCGAAAAGAAGGTACTGCTGGCCCTGGATGGCCTCAAGTGCCCAGCGCAGCAACTCACGATCAGCGTTGAACAGTGCCGTGAATACCGCGCTCGCCCAGCGCCTACCCACAACCCCATGGCCATGCGTATGTGGCGCCACTGCCAGTCATGCCCGCACAACCCCGACCGCCAACAGGGAGAAGACCAATGACCCTTAAAGCCACCTGCCCGGAATGCGGCATGACCGGCGACATGGCCGCCTTCGTCACCCAGGGCGAACATAACCTGGCGCTAGCCGCTGCCTTGGAAATGCCCGCGCTGCTCAGCTCACGCATCGTGCGTTATCTCGGCATGTTCCGGCCTGCCTCACGGTCGTTAGCCAGCGCTAAAAGTGCCCGCCTGCTGACTGAGCTGAAAGAGACCATCACCAGCGGTGTGATTGAGCGCAAAGGCGTGACGCGTGAAGCGCCTTTAAAGGTGTGGGTCATGGCGCTGGATCAACTGCTGGAACGCCCACCCAGCAACCTACCGCTAAGCGGTCACGGTTATCTCTATGAAGTTGTCGCCAACTGCGCCGACCGCCACGCCGGTGAGGTGGAAAAGCAGCGCGAAGAACAGGCACGCAACGGTGCCAAACAGCCCGCAAACCGCGCACCAGCAGCGGCACTGCGCGAGCGCTCTACCGATGACGTACTGGCCGAGCACGACCGCTTAAGAAACCGCCAAGCCACGGTGGCCAGCGGCCAAAAGGGCCAACGGCAAAACGCCAAAGCCGTTGAGCAAGCCAACGCACCCAAGCGCCTATCGGATCTGCTGAAAGGTGCCGCCAGCCAGGGAGACCAGCAATGAGAACCTACAGCGACGCCCACATTGAGCACTACGCCGATCGCTTCATCGCCCTACGGATGGCCCGCCATGGCGTCAACTTAGCCCAGTACCTGATCAACCCGGTTCAGTTCGAGCGCCTAGCGTTGGAACCTGAGCCACTGCTACCCGCGCAAGCAGCCGCCGTGCTGCGCATCTGGCAACGCTGGGATACCGGCCTGGCTGAGCAAGCCGCTGCCCCCGCTAGCGAGCCAGAGACAGAAGAAGAGACTTTCGAGCTGCCCGGTGTATATGCCGTGTGGGAGGAGTTCCTGCTGGGCTTGGGTAACAACAAAGCTATCCGCCAGCGCAACGGCGCGTTTATCGAGCCACTAAATCACCACCGCCATAACCGTGGAATGAATCGCGGTAGCGCCAATTTTGAACGCAAACAAGCCCGTAAAGGAACCTGAACATGAACATCCCAGCAACCGATAACCAGCAAGTACCCGAAGGCTTCCGCATGGATGCCAAAGGCCGTCTGATTCCCGAATCGCAGATCAAGCCCATCGACCAAGTGCGAGATGAACTGGTGCTCTCGATTGTCGATCGCGCCACTGAGCTTCGCGACCAGCTCAAGGACTTCAAGGCCGATGTGTTTAGCGAGATCGCCGCATTGGTCGAGACATCCGCACAGGAGTACGACATTCAGATCGGCGGCAAGAAAGGCAACGTGCAGCTGGTCAGCTTCTGCGGCAAGTACAAGGTGCAGCGCGCCATCTCCGAAACCATCACCTTTGATGAGCGCTTACAGGCTGCCAAAGGCCTTATTGAAGACTGCCTACGCGACTGGACAACAGACGCCCGCCCAGAGGTGGCCACCATCGTGCAAGACGCCTTCCGCGTGGACACAGCGGGCAACATCCGCACCGGTCAAGTACTAGGCCTACGCCGCCTGAATATCCAGGACAAGCGCTGGCTGAAAGCCATGGATGCTATCAGCGACGCCGTGCAGGTCACCGGTTCCAAAAGCTACATCCGCATCTATGAGCGCGTCGGCAGCACCGACCAGTACCAGCCCATTAGCCTAGATATCGCGGGGGTGTGAGATGACCACTGTCACCAACGCTTCATCAATCCGCGTCAGCCCTGCGATCGGCGGCTTTGTCGCTACCCTGCGCGGCAAGCGTGCCACGGGTACCACCCACCGCGAAGCGGCCTTGGCAGTAGCGCGCCAGGTGTATGGCCCAAAGGTCAACGTGGTTAACGACTACCTACGCGCCGCTGACCCGATGTCGGGCATCCAGTACCGCTATCACATTACTTACCTACGGGGTGCCGCATGAGCGAACAAGCCAAAACCAGCACAAAGGCCATGATCACGATCGAGCCTAACGACACCGGCGGTTTCACGGTTTATGCAGGCTTCAACGGCGAAAGTGCCGACTCGCCCGAGCTTGAACGGGCAGGACGGCTAGCGCTACTAGGAATGCTCGCCATTAAAGAGGTTCTAGAAGAGGCCAAAGGAGCCATCAAAACAACCATTCATTAAGCGAAACGCCCCCGCGTGGGGCGTCTGCTGGGCGTGGTGGCCCAGCACTGATGAGCAGCCAAGGGGAGAGAAATGGATAGCAAAGCGTTAGACAAAATCAAAAAGTGCCTACGGCTTGCCAAGTCGAGCAATGCCAATGAAGCCGCCGCCGCATTGCGCCAGGCGCAAAAGCTAATGGCCATTCACGGCGTCACCACTGACGACGTGGCCATGAGCGATGTAGGCACCCACACCAGCAAGGCTAGTGGAGGGCGCGTACCGCCGAAATACATCGGCATGTTGGTAAACATGGTCGCGGGCGCTTTTGGTGCCGAGATCGTCTACAGCCCGGTGTATGACGGCGAGCGCTGGCACGGTCAGTTTGAGTTCTACGGCTTAAATGGTGCTGCCGAAGTAGCGGGCTATGCCTTCGAAGTGCTGGGCCGACAGCTAAAGCGCGATCGCACCGCCTACTTAGCCACCCTCAATAAGCGCCTAAAGCGAACCACCAAGGTGCGCCGTGGTGATCTCTATGCGCAAGCATGGCTTAACGCCGTTGCTAAACAGGTGACACGCCAGCAACGCACTGAAGCTGAGAACGCGATCGTGGAAGCCTACAAGGCCAAGCGCTGGAATGACCTGGAAAACATCGCTGGTCGCGATAACACCAAGGGCATGCGCAGCCATGACCACGGTGCCATTCACCAGGGCTATCAGGACGGCAAGAAAGTCAGCTTCCACCAAGGCGTGAACGGCAGCCGTCACGCCCAGATCGGTGAGTTGGCGTCATGAACAAATGGAAGCAACTTGAAGAGCAGCTCTCGGGCGTATTCGGCAGCGCAACGATTCGCGCTGGAGGCCATAAAGTGACGTTTCGAAAGCAGCTAGATGGAGAGAAATTAGTGATAAGGGTAGGCGTTGATGGCTGGATAAAAGGTGCTTGGATGTCTGTGGATGAACATGGCCACCCGGAACACCCAGAGGGTCGTTTCTACCGCCCACACCGCTACCGCGCCTGTAAGTTGAAGAGTTACCCCAGCCTGAAAAAAGTGTTCGGCAAGAAACAGGCAGACGAAATGACGGCGCTGCGAACAGTGCAAGTTAGCCCCTACTGGAACAGCCCCCGCACGCTGATCAGCCACCTGAAAAAGCACTTCCCAGATATGGAGCTGGTGAGCAGCGAGGTAGCGTCATGATCAGCAAAGGCAAGCTGGCCCAGATCCATATCGCTAAAGCCCAACTGGGCCTAAGCGACGAAGACTACCGCGCCATTCTCGCCCGCACAGCGGGCGTGAGCAGTGCCAAAGAACTCACCAATAAGACAGTAGGCGGTGTGATGTTTGAGTTTCGCCGCCTAGGTTTCCAGCCAAAGCCCGCCAAGAAAGCGGGCCGTCAGGCACCTAACCCACCAGCGACCCGCCAAGCGGAAATGAAAAAGGTCGAGGCGCTACTGGCCGAAGCAGGCCGCACCTGGGCCTACGCCGATGGCATGGCTAAGCACATGTTCAAAGTCGACCGTGTTGATTTTCTCGACGACAGCCAACTGCATAAGCTGCTTCAAGCGTTGATCATCGACGCCAAGCGGCAAGGACGGTACCCCAATGAACTCGCATAAGCATGAGGACAACCTAGATCTCGGATTCGGCATTCCCGCCGATGCCCTGGACTACCTCGACCCTGAGATCCTAAAGAAGTGGCCACAGGGTTTAAGCGACATGCTTACCGTGGTCGAGAACGCCCATGTTCGCGCCGGTGATGAGCCCAAGGTAGCCCGTAGCCGCGCCTTTGCTGCTGTGCGTGCTATCAGCTCGTTTGCCGGTGGCCGTAGCCTCTACGTACCCCAGGGCCGCCAACTAGATCGCGCCCTGCGAGACCGTGAAATATGGGAGCGCCACACCGGCGATAACATCCCCCAACTGGTCGAAGACTACGACCTGACCGAAGCGCAGATCTATAGCATCCTCGGCGAGCAGCGCAAACTTGCCCGCGCCAGAATGCAGTCAGACCTTTTCGGCGACAACGCAAACGGCTAAGCTAGCCTCAAAAGAATTAGGGGAACAATATGAAAGCATTGGCAGGAATTACATTAGCATTAGTCGCTAGTACAGCGATGGCGCAGGAAGCCGTAACGTTTACCCAGTACAAGGTGTCAACAGAGGTAGCAGCCGACCTAGCAAGGCAGTGCCGTGTTGAGGTGCAGCTTGAATACGGTGAGCGATGCGAACGCTTTTACAGCCACATGGAAAACCACATGGCGCTCTATAATAACTTCACCCAAAAAGTAGATAGTGAAGGTGACAATGCATATGGCAGCGCCGACGCTGTTGAACTTGAATTACATCAAGGCACTGTATCTCGCTTAATGGAAAATATGCAGTACATCAATACGATGGCTGAGCTTCATACTCAGTGAGTTTGACTGATAAGCTCTACCCAACAAACCCGCCACGGCGGGTTGTTTGCTTTCTAGCCTACTCAAAACTCCTAAACCGCTTGATTCCCGACGCCTAACCCGCCCCCTCTAGTCTGAACCTCACTGCACCTGCGTATATCGCTCACCCTGCTTTGAGGCCACCACCGTGAACCGCCAAACTCGCCATAACATCCTAGACAAACTCCGCATCGGCCCCTGGTTGATCCTTGCCATCATCACCACCTTAATCGTGGCGATGCTCCACCCCCACCAACTGGGCGTGCTGCTGTGGTCGCTGACCAAGCTTTGCTGGGGTGCCTATCTCGGTTACTGGATCGACCGCTCGATATTCCCCTACGCCCGCCCGGATCGCTTCAATCCTGATTTGGACACTAACGAGCGCACCTCCTGGGAAGTGCTCATGCTTCGCCGCGCTTTGATTATCGGTGCCGCTATCCTCGCCCTTGGCCTGGGAGTCTGACATGGGTGCCGATACTGCCGCTGAGCTGCTGGCGGAAGGTGAACGGCTAGTGGCCGTGATGGACACCCTCACCGGTGGCCCACTGATGCTAGCCGCTTACTACCGCTTGAAAGATGTGGTCGAGCGTGCGGAATCGGCGCTCCAGGAGGAACGGTCATGATGAACGATTTTAAAGCCTACCTGCGGGAATACGGCACCTGGATCGCCATGAGCCTGGTGCTGGCCACATTGCTAATGCTCGAAGCCTGCCAGCCAGCCCACGCCCAAATACCCAGCGCCGCGCAGAGCTACCAACGCGAGCTAACGCGCATCGTGCAGCAGGAATGGGGCATGAATGGCCGCGTTTCCCTTCACGCTGCGCAGATCCACCAGGAAAGCGGCTGGCGTTCCAACGTCAATTCGCCGGTGGGGGCCCAAGGGCTTAGCCAGTTTATGCCTGCCACAAGTCAATGGATGGCCGAGATCTACCCCGACCTTGGCCGCGCCGCGCCGTACTCCCCCACGTGGGCCATGCGCGCCCAGGCTCGCTACAACAAGTGGCATTGGCAGCGGCTCAGCAGCGCCGTGGATGAATGCCAACGCTGGGCCTTCGCGCTTTCCGCCTATAACGGCGGCTTGGGCTGGGTGCAACGTGACCAACGCTTAGCACGCGCCGCCGGGGATAACCCCGGCGTTTGGTTTAACAGCGTTGAGAAGTACACCAATCGCGCTGGCTGGGCCCTGCGAGAAAACCGCCACTACGTTAGGCACATTTTGTTAACGCTCACCCCGCGCTATGAACGGGCTGGGTGGCAAGGGGGTGCGCCATGCTCCAGCGTGTAATCGCCATCTTATTTGTCGCAGCGGCCATCGGTTTTGCGTGGAAGGCATGGCAGGCCAGAGACCTCGCCAATGAACTAGCGCTTGAACGCTCAGCGCTATCGCAAATGACAGACCAGCGCGATGAATGGCTACGGGAAGCCACTGAGGTCGCTGACCAGTTAGACGAAGCCGAGCAACGTTACCGAGACGCCGAAGCCGCAATTCAAGCGCTTCAGGAAGAACTCGCCGAGCAGGCAGAAGACTACGATGCCCTGCGTCAACGCATCCAGCGCTCACCCGCCAGCGACGATGGTGATGTAGCTCCAGTGCTGCGCGATACCTTGGAGCGCCTGCCATGACGATCACTTTCCATGTCTTGCTGAGCATTGCTGCCCTGGTGGCGTTAGTGGTTTGGCCAGAACGCCGCGCTAGCCAGTTAGCTGTGTTAGCTGCGCTGGCCATGGTGGCGTTAACGGGCTGCGCTCAGAAGCCAAGTGAACCACTGCCAACGCTTCCAGCCATCAATCTCTACATGTGCGCAGCCCCTGCTGGCATGACCGCACCAGAACGCCAACCGCTGCGCCCGATGGGTGACTACACCCAGGAGGACGTCGCGCTCTACATCACCGATCTACACCACTGGGCAACGCGTGGCTGGCTCAAGCTTTCCCGCGTTCGCGAACACGCCGACAAGTGCGTGGCCAGCACCGAAGAAGAAGACGAAGACTGAGGGGAACATGGAAATTACAAACTTATGGGATGCCCGCTTTATTTTCGAGCTGCTCAAGAATGGCTTCCTCCTAGCGGTGGGTGTTTACGTGTGGTGGACCACCCGCAACCGCGCCACCAGTACTGCCATCCGTGATGTGCATATCCGGTTAGATGAGGTAGATCGCCACGTGTCACGCATAGAACAAACGCTGGAAAACCGTCCAGGCTACAGCGAGATAGAAAAACTACGGGGCGAAATGGCGGGTATGAACCGCTCAGTGGGTGAACTGGCAATGCAGGTACACGCCAGTAATGCACTACTCAACCGCTTGCATGAATACCTGCTGACGGAAAAGGGGAACCGATAAATGAGCTACCAAGACTTTGAAACCGAGGGCCGTCGCCTGGGAATCCTGCGGATTCTCTCGCGCCGCAACCAGTTCACCACGAATGAGTACTCACTCAATGATGAGCTGAAAGGTTCGTATGCCCATCACATCAGCCGCGACAAGCTGCACGGTGATCTCGCTTGGCTTGAAGAGCAAGGCCTGGTGATTACCCAGCAACCACGTGTGGGCTGGGTGGCCACCTTAACCTCTCGCGGGGCTGACTGTGCCCAAGGCCTCGCTAACGTACCAGGCGTCGCTAAACCACGCCCAGGGGTTTGATCATGCCGCCTCGCAATAAGGTATTCGACCTACCCCAAGAGGTACGCGAACAGCTAAACGAGCGGCTCGTGAGCAGTGGCTTTCAGGGTTACGAAGCGTTAGCCGGTTGGCTCAGCGAGCGCGGTTATAACGTTTCCAAGTCGAGCGTGCATCGCTATGGCCAGGACTTGCAGGAAGAGTTCGAGGAAGCGATGGGCGACGTGCGTAAAACCACAGAGCTAGCCCGAGCCATGGCGAGCGAAGGCGAAGACGAAAGCGGCCACTTGATCGACGCAACCGCCAGGATCGTGCAAGACCAGCTACTGCGTATCTCCATCGCGATGCGTAAAGCCGAGCATGAACCTGATGTGGCAGCGAAGCACCTTTCCAGCGTGACCAAAGCCCTGGCCGATATTGGCCGCGTTTCCTTGAGCCAAAAGAAATGGGCTAAAGAACTGCGCGTGGAAGTGGCTAAAGAAGCGGCAGAAAAAGCCGAAACAGCAGGTCGCGCCCAGGGGCTTTCCAATGCAGGGGTGGCGGCGTTACGTGCAGCAATCCTAGAGGGTATGTCGTGAGTGCAGCTATCGATCAAAGCGTACTGCTGCCCTACCAGCAGCGCTGGGTAAACGACAACTCGCCCGTCAAGGTGATTGAGAAATCCCGCCGTATCGGTCTTTCATACGGCGAAGCGGCGGACGATGTGCTTTATGCGGCATCCAGTGCAGGCGCGAACGTCTACTACATCTCCTACAACAAAGAGATGACCCAAGGCTTTATTCAGGATTGTGCCGGTTGGGCCAAAGCCTACCAAGCGGCTGCCAGCCAGATCGAAGAGTCGGTGATTGAAGCGGAAGACAAGCAGATCCTCAGTTACACCATCAAGTTCGACAGTGGCAATCAGATCCAGGCCTTTACCTCAAACCCCCGCAACCTACGCAGTAAAGGCCGACCCGGCGAACGCCTGGTGATTGACGAAGCGGCCTTCGTGGATGACATCGAAGAACTGCTGAAAGCCGCGATGGCCATGACCATTTGGGGCGGCCAGATCCGCATCATCAGCACCCACAACGGTGAAGAAAACCCGTTCAATGAGCTGGTCACTGACATTCGTGCTGGCAAGTACGACTACAGCCTGCACCGTGTCGATCTGGATGATGCCCTGGCCGACGGCTTCTACAAGCGTATCTGTAAAGTCACGGGGGTAACGTGGACACGCGAAGGCGAAGCGCAGTGGCGTCAGCAGCTCATTAACCGCTACAAGCCTAACGAAGACGAAGAGCTATTTTGCATTCCTGCCCAGGGCGGGGGCAGCTACCTAACGCGGGTAATGATTGAGGCATGCATGGCCCCAGCCCCAGTGCTGCGCTTTAACGGCACGCGGGAATTTAACGCCATGCCAGAACCATTACGTGCCGCTCAAATGGCCGACTGGATCATCGATAACCTCAAGCCGGTACTGGCCACACTCAACCCGCGCCGCCAGCACGCCCTGGGGCAAGACTTTGCCCGGAGCGGAGACCTTTCGGTTATTGCCCCTATGGAGATCGGCGAGACCTTACACCGCACCGTGCCGTTCCTAATGGAAATGCACAACGTTCCGTTCAAGCAGCAGGAACAAGTGTTGTTTGCAATCGGTGACGCACTACCACGCCTGTGCGGCGTCGCTATCGACAGCCGAGGTAACGGCTCCTACATGGGCGAGGCAGCCACAGATAAATGGGGCTCAATCGTTGACCAAGTGATGGCCACCGAAAACTGGTACCGCGAACGTATGCCCCGCTATAAGGCCCGCTTTGAAGACGGCACTATCACACTGCCTAAGGACGATGACCTGGTAGACGATCACCGCGCCTTCAAATTGGTGCGTGGTGTCGCTCGCCTGCCGGAAGGCAAAACCAGCGGCGAACGCCACGGCGATGGTGCGATGGCCTGTGTTCTCGCAGACCATGCCGCCGAGATGGAAGCCGTTGAGATCGACTTCACCCCCGCGCCCCTGCCTGGCAGCCGCCAGGACAACGACAGCGACAGCGACGACATTGAACCCACAGGCTTTGGAATAGGAGGCGGCGCATGGTAAGCCCTAAAGCACTCATCAAGCGGTTATTCGGCAGCGAAAGCAGCCAGGCGCTAGAGGAAGAACAAACCAACGATGCCCGGATCGGGCAGCTAAAGCGCGAGTTCGCCGATCACCCCACTAAGGGGCTAACGCCTGCGCGCCTGTACCAGATACTGGAAGCCGCCGAGCAAGGCGACCTGAAAGCGCAAAGCGAGCTGTTCGATGACATGGAAGAAAAGGATGCTCAGATCGGGGCCGACCTTGGCAAACGTCGCCAGCTAGCCGCCGAGCTGGAGTGGCAGATCGTGCCGCCTGACGGTGCCAGCGCCGTGGAAAAGCGCGCAACAGAACACGCCATTGAAGTGTTCAGCGCGATGGAAGTCGAAGACCTAATATTAGACTTGGGTACCGGCATCGGCCACGGCTATGCCAACCTTGAGTTAACTTGGAGCCGCGATGGTGCGCTGCGCTATGTTGAGCAGCCCACACACCGCCCCCACTCATGGTTCCGCTTACACCCGGATGACCAGAACTGCATCACCCTACGCGACCATACTGCCACCGGTGATGAATTGTGGCCGCTGGGATGGGTGCAGCACCGCCACCGCGCAAAGAGTGGCTACGTGGCCCGCATGGGTTTACACCGGATGTTGGCGTGGCCCTACCTATTCCAGAACTACGCCCTGGGCGATCTGGCGCAGTTGCTGGAAATCTACGGCCTACCGGCCCGCATCGGTAAGTACCCGAAGAACGCCACCGAAAAAGAGAAAGCCACGCTACTGCGCGCCGTGGTTACCCTAGGCCAGAACGCCGCCGGGATAATCCCGGAAGGCATGGCCATCGACTTCACCGAGGCAGCGGGTAAAGGCAGCTCTGCCGATATTTATAAAACGATGATGGATTGGTGCGAACGTGCCAAGGCCAAGGCGATTCTAGGAGGCACGCTCACCAGCGGCACCGGCGAAGGCACGAACACCAACGCGCTGGGCAACGTGCATGAGCGTGGGCAAACCAGCTTGATTCGCTCCGATGTACGGCAATACGCAGGCAGCATTCGTAAGAGCATCCTATGGCCAATGGCCGCGCTCAACTTCGGCATCGATAAGCCCCAGCGCGCCCCAAGGTTCTATTTAGATACGGGCGAAACTGAAGACCTCGAACGCCTATCGAAGTCACTGCCCATCTTTGTGGACATGGGCGCGAAGATCCCGCTGTGGTGGCTGCATGAGAAAAGCGGCATCCCCAAAGCGCAGGAAAACGAAGAGGTGCTGATGCCAAAGGCAGCGCCAAACCCGTTTGGTGCGCTGCGTTTGGCACACTCACAGCAGCCGCTAGCCGCATTGCGCCAGGCTCCCACGCAACCAGGGCAGCCTAGCTATTACCGTGACGCCACCCTAGACAAGCTCGATGACCAAGCGCAGCCGATCATCAATGCATGGGTTAACCAGGTGCAGCAGCTGACAGAGCAAGCGGAAAGCCTAGAGCAGCTGCAAGAGATGATCGCCACGGCCTTTGATGATCTGGACGAATCGGAGCTGGCCGATGTGATGGCCATCGCCTTTGAGGCCGCTGCATTGGCAGGCAGAGCCACGGTCGATGAGGAAATCGGCAATGCCGATTAGTGCCCAGTTCAACCGCTCGTTCCCAGAGCAGGTCACGTTCTTTCGTAACAAGCTGAACCTGCCCACGACCCGCAGCGGCCAAATCACCCGCGACCAAAACGACGCCGCTTTTGTGGTGGCCGGTGCCACTAAGGCGGATCTACTCGCGGATCTTCGCGGCGCGGTGGACAACGCAATCAGCAACGGCCAGAGCCTTGGCGAGTTCCGCAAGCAGTTTGAAGAGATCGTATCGAAGCGAGGTTGGACGGGCTGGACAGGCGAAGGCAGTAAAACGGGCCGCGCCTGGCGTACCCGTCTTATCTACAAGACCAATTTAGATACCAGTTACGCCGCTGGTCGCTGGGCCCAGATGACCGACCCCGACATGATGCGCTTGCGCCCTTACTGGCGTTACGTACACAACACCATCGAGAACCCACGCCAGCAGCACCAGCGCTGGAACAGCCTGGTGCTGCGTGCCGATGACCCATGGTGGCAGGCGCACTACCCACCCAACGGCTTTGGCTGTAACTGCGGTGTCGAAACATTAAACGAGCGCGGCCTGCGCCGCCTGGGCAAAGACGCGCCGGACACACCACCGAATGACGGCACCTATGAGCACGTGGATAACACCACCGGCGAAGTCGATACAGTGCCAAACGGCGTGCAACCCGGCTGGGATTATGCACCAGGGCAAACCGCGACCGAGCGTGCGATCGCTGCGCGCTTGAACCGGCTGGACAGCGTTGACGCAACGATCGCTAGAGAGAACGTCGCGCAATTAGTCGAAGCGCCGTTATTCAACCGCTTTTGGAATGGTGAAATGCGCGGTGAATATCCTGTGGCGGTGGTACCGCCCGTAGAACGCCAGGTGTTAGGGGCAGATTCGCCAGTAGTGCTGCTGTCACAGCAGAGCCTGAGCGCCCACCGTGAACGCCACCCGGAGATCGGTATCAACGACTACCGCCGTGTGCAGCAGCTGCTTGACGATGGCGAGGTGTATAGGATGCCCAACGACCCAGGCCGCTTGATCTACCTGATCATTGAAGGCGTCACCTACCGCGCCGCGCTCAAGCGCACCGAAGACGGTAAGAAGAACTACTTTTTGACACTGTTTAAGAGCCGCACAGATCAGCCACCGCCAGGAGCGGAGCGCTTGAGATAAGTAAGGAGGTAAAGCGAGGTTAAGCCTGTCGCATAGGAGGCACCCATGCTAGCCCTCATCAACGCTGCAATCGTGACAGCGAAGGGGTCGGTAGCCATACCGAGGACAGGCGCTAACAGTATAGGAGAGTTTCATGGGTACCATCAACGTTAGTTCTGAGGCCGTCGAGCGCGCCATACAAGACCTGCTCAATAAAGGCGATGACCTAACCTCCCCGATGAAGAGCATCGGCGAAGAGATGATCAACCGCACCCAGCAGCGGTTTAGAGATAAGGAAGCACCGGACGGCAGTGCCTGGCAGGATAACTCCCCCGTCACTGAAAAGCGCAAAGGCCATGGGCGTGTGCTGGAAGGCGAAAGCAATGAGCTTTCCAAACAGTTCAGCTATTCCGCCACTAGCGATAGCGTCGAATGGGGCAGCTTGATGGTCTACGCGCCCATGATGCATTGGGGCGGTACTAAGGCGGAGTTCCCTCATCTATGGGGCGACATACCAGGGCGGGAAATTATCGGGCAATCAGATGACGATGAAGACGAAGTGCTGGCCATCCTCGCCGATCATCTAAGTCTCTAATCCTTTTCATTAACGTGGCCCTGTAAGCGACGCTAAGCCCCTACCCGCTACGTTGCACTGCCTTTTCACAGATAGGCGCGTTAGACCCGCGTTAGATTTCCAATTTAGGGGATTTGAAAGGGATTCATTGGACGAAGACCTCCGGAGCATGGAAGATACTATTATATATACTGTAGTTTTTTTTGAGGTAACACGATGGCGCTATTCACAGCAGGATACGAAGGATTAGATATAGACAGCTTTCTACAAGGGCTGCGTCACGCAGGTGTCAACAAGGTAGTGGACGTTCGCCAGCTTCCCGTATCACGCAAGAAAGGTTTTTCAAAAACGTCTTTTGCGGAAAAGCTCAAGTCATCAGGTATTGATTACGAACACGTCAAAGCTCTTGGCTGCCCCAAGCCTATACGGGATCAATATAAGAAAGACGGTGACTGGGCAAACTATACGAAGCACTTCAGGGCTTACATTGAGACCCAAGCAGATGTAGTTCGCGATGTGGCCGACGAAGCCTCTGAAATTAACGCCTGCCTGATATGTTTTGAGGCAGACGTTATGTTCTGTCACAGAAGGTTCGTGGCAGAGGCGGGTAAAAAACTAAATCCCGATCTCCATGTGAAGCATTTGGCTATCAAAAAAGAGATTGCTGTGGCTGTTTAGGGGGGTAGATCAAGCTGATAATTAGCCACTGACCAGGAAACCGATGCACGGTGCCCATCAGAAACATCAAATCTTTGGCTGGTAGTTCCTCAAGTAGCTTATGTTTGAAAGGACACTTCCAGCCTTCCTCACCATGAGATCTGATAAGATTTCTATATAGTGCGCCAATCTCCCAATCCACGATTTTATGCTTGAAAGGAGCAGCGTCTGAAGGTTTTGGGCATTCATAATGATAATGAAAATCAACAGGTATTTTTTCCAGAACTTTTACTTCACCTTGCTCATCATCTAGAAGTGAAAGTTGGCTTCGTTCTAGCTTGGATCGTTCTTCTTCAGTCCAGTCCTTATTTTTATGCTCGGTAAGCGTAAGGTCAGTAATTTTTTGTACTCGAACCAATCCGAGAGTTGTGCCATCACGTTGACGTGCTAGCTCAAGGTCTTCAGGGCTATCAAAAACGGGTAGTTTCTCAAGATAATGGCGACGATTCTTCCAGTCACCATCAGAGGGTATGCAATCGCCAAGCTGAATCGAGCCTACCTTCAATTTATGGCTCTCGGGTCTATGATCATCACGACTTTTTTCAATCTTTGCCGATATCCACTGCCATTTCGAAAACTGCTGATCTCCGCTTATCAAGCGAAAGGGAACCGGGAAAAGGCGAATCAAAGTACCGTCTTCTTCCATTCCTGCTACACAGGATGTTTCTTGATATCTAGCGCTAGGGCTCGGATACGTTTTGCATAGTATGAGTATATTTGCTTCCCTGTCTCGCATATTCCCCCCGTTTTCTTATGTAATAACCTCAGCCTATTTAGTAACAGCAACGCGATCTTTTCTCCACCCCTCATCAGAAAAAACTCCTAAAGCGCTTTAAATCCACGCCCCGCCTTAAGCCCCCGATCATGGGGGCATGACTACACACAGCCTTCACTCCAAGCCCCGCGTTGCTGTTTGCGCCCTAAGCGTGCAAACCACAAGCGACAAAACGCGCCTGATGCCTGCTGGCACCTTTCACGCACCGCGTGGGGCTGCTGAAGGCAACGGCCCTTGGCACCTCTCTGCCGAAGCCGCTCAAGCGATTATTCGTTTGGCCGCTGGGCGCAGTACCGATATAGCCCTCGACTACGAACACCAAACCCTTTACGCCGAGAAGAATGGCAAGCCCGCACCCGCATCCGGCTGGCTTGACCCACGCTCGCTTGAATGGCGTGAAGACGGCCTGTACGGCTCCATAGCCTGGACAGCCGCCGCCAGCGCAGCGATCGACGCCAATGAATACCGCTACCTCTCCCCCGTATTTCCCTACGACGCCAACGGTGTGCCGTTAGACCTACTGCACCTGGCGTTAACCAACACCCCCGCCATTGATGAGGGCGCGGCGCAGCTTGCCGCTGCTCGGATGGCGATTACCCACGACGTCAATGATGACGCCCAGGAGATCGACACCGTGAAACGTGAGCAACTGATTCAAACCCTTGGCTTGGCCGCTGAAGCAACCGATGAACAGATCGACACCGCCATTGCCGCGCTGAAGGCTGCACAGGCAGATGCCGACGCGTTCCGCACAGCACTAGGTGCCAAAGACGACGTGAAGCCATCGGAAGCCGTTGCGGCCCTTAAAGCCTCAAGCGCTACCGCTGCTCCAGACATGACCGATTACGTGCCAATGGCCGTATACCAGGAAACCACACAGCAACTGGCCGCGCTCAAGGCAGGCAGTGAAACCGCCGAGCTGGACACATTGATCAAAGAAGGTTTGGACGATGGCCGTATCCCCGGCCAGAAGACGGCGGATTGGCTGCGTACAAAAGGCATTGCCGCTTGTAAAGCGCATTTAGAAGGCGCACCCAGCATCGCCGCACTGAAATCCACCCAGACCCAAGGCAAGCCGCCTGAAAGCACCCAAGCGAAAGACGGCGAGTTAAACGAGGCAGAGCTGGCGGTGTGTAAAGGCATGGGCCTAACGGCTGAGCAGTACCGCGCCGCTAACCCAGCCTAATCAGCTGCACTAACCCAACATGCAAGAGGATGACACCGTGGCACTTACCAAAAATCGCAACACACCGTATCGCCATAACACCAGCCGTAACCATGCGCTTGCCGCCGGGGCGGTGGTGTTTGCCGGTGGCATCGTCGCCATGGCGGCCAGTGGCTTTGTGGCAGCTGGCACAACCGCTACCGGCTTAGTCGCCGTCGGTGTGGCCACGCACTACCAGGACAACACCACAGGCGATGCTGGCGACCAACATGTAGACGTGAAACTTGGCTGCTTTGCGTTTGATAACTCTCTCGATGCCGACGAAATCACCGCTGCTGATGTTGGCAAGCCTTGCTACCTGGTAGACGACCACACCGTCGCTAAAACCGATGGCGAGGCGGCTCGCTCCCTCGCTGGAATCATCGACGGTGTAGACGACTTTGGTGTGTGGGTCGTGATCGACCCCACCTCCGGCGTCTACCTGTAACGCCCCATTAACGGCCCGCTTGGCCCAAGAGGATAGCAACCATGGATTTAAATAACGCCAACCTGAACGCGCTGTTCAAGGCCTACAAGGCCAACTTCCAGCAGGGCTTCAACTCTGTCGGCGATGCGGGCAGCGTGCATGAACAGTTCTGCACCATTGTCACCAGTACCACAGCCGTGGAAGTGTACCCATGGCTGAAAGCCTTGCCGCGTATGCGTGAATGGCTCGGCGACCGTGTTATTCACGGCCTGGAAGGTGCGGACTTCTCTATCAAGAACCGCAAGTTCGAGCTAACCGCAGGCGTACCCCGCGACAGCATTGAAGACGACACCTACGGCCTGTATGCACCGGTGTACCAGGAGTTTGGCCGTTCCAGCCGTGAGCACCCCAACGAAATCGCTGTTGAGGTGTTAGCCGCTAACCCCATCTGCTACGACGGCAAGCGCCTGTTTGCCAATGACCACCCGGTGTTAGATGCCAAGAACAAGGAAATCGGCGTTTCCAACGACATGGGCGGCAATGGCGCTGCCTGGTATGTCATGGATCTCACCCGCGCCATCAAGCCGATGGTCTTCCAGAAGCGCCGTGACTATGACTTCCGCGCCCTGACCAACCTGGATGACTCTCAAGTCTTCATGACCGACAACTTCATCATGGGCGTGGATGCCCGTGTGAATGCCGGTGCAGGCCTATGGCAACTGGTCGTTCGTTCTAACCAACCCTTCAACGCAGCGAACTATGAGCTAGCTCGCAAGAAGCTCCAGGAGCTGAAAGGCGACCATGACCGCCCATTGGCGTTGCGCCACAGCCACACGATGGTACCCAGCAATATGGAAGGCCCGGCACGGCGTGTGCTCACCAACGCCATGAACGAAGCGGGCGCGACCAACGAATGGGCCAACACCTCACAGCTCATTATGAACCCTTGGCTGCCTAGCGCTGCGTAAGGCTGACTAACGGAGGCTTAACCCATGCCCTACTGCACGCAAGCCGACCTAGTCGAACGTTTTGGCGAAGCCGAGCTGCTCGCGATCGCCCGCGATGAAACGGGCACGGCTATCGATACCGCTGTTGTCGAGCGCGCATGCGACGACGCCAGCGGCGAGATCGACGGCTATGTGAGTGCAGCGGGCTACCCCGTGCCGCTGTCGCCGGTGCCACGCATCGTGATTGCCAATGCGTGTGATATCGCCCGGTACCGGCTCTACGACGAACACGCCAGCGACCAGGTGCAAAAGCGCTATGACGACGCGGTGAAGTTCCTGCGCTCAGTCTCGCGTGGTGAGGTCAAGTTGGGTATCTCAACCGGCCCTGCCTCCAGCAGCGCGGGCAGCGTGCAAATGAACTCAGGCCGCCGTGTGTTTTCTGGCGGCGGTTACTAAAGGAGATGGCCATGAGTGCCAAACCAACCACTAAAGCAGCCACGGCTGAGAAGAAAACGCCGCCAGCACCCCGCAAAGACGTACAGGTGCGGGTGAAAACGAAAGCCACCGGTGCCAAGCGCACTAACAGCGGCACGATTTTCACCAACGAATGGAAGTACCTGACCCTGGACGATAAAGGCAGCGCCTACAAGGCGATCAAAGCCGATACCGCTCTGGTGATGGAGCATGCGCCACCGCCTGTGAAGGTTGTGGCCACTGAAGAGCCAACAGGCAAAGAGGCTAAGTAATGCTGTCGCTCACGCCGTGGTTGGAACGCTTAAACGCCTTGGGCGGCCCAGTGGTGCAGCTAGCCGCCGATGTGGAAGCCGCCAAGAGCAACTCGCAGCTACCCAACATGATGCTGGTATTAGGTCGTGAAACCGTCAGCCACGGCGCAATGAGCAACCAGGCGCGGCATCGCGTGAAAACCGAGGTGTTGTTGGTCACGGGTATTCGTCGCCGTAACCAACCGCTAGGCCCAGTGGCCACAGCGGGTGACGACGAACTGACACGGCTGCGCGAGCCTGCCCTCACTGCATTGATTAATTGGATGCCGCCCGGTTGCGACATCGCCGTGAAATGGCAACGCGGCCAGCTAATGGCCCTACAAAGTCACGCCCTTTTCTGGGCCGATGTGCTAACCGCCGAATACTGGTGGCCACTTAAGGAGAATTCCCCGTGAGTATGAAAACGAACCGCCGGGCGATGCGATTCGCTCTGGAATCCGAATACAACGATGGCACCACTACGCCGGAATCGGCAACGGATGGCATCTTGATGCGCGAGATTACCGTCACGCCGTTATCGGGCGGCAACATCGCGCGTAATTTTGTGCGCCCTTACTACGGCAACTCGCCACAGGCACCAGGTGAGAAGCATGTGGAAGCTGTTTTTGAGTTGGAATGGAACACCAGCGGTAAGCTGGGCACGCCGCCACCTTGGGGCAAGTTACTGCGCGCCTGTGGCTGGAGTGAAGTGATTGAGGAAGGCGAGCGCGTGATCTATTCGCCGGTATCAGAAGACGAAGACAGCGGCGTGTTCTTCTGCAATGTAGACGGCAACTTGCATAAAGGGCGTGGTGCGCGGGGAACCCCGGCCATTACCGTCAACGCTGAAAACATGCCGGTGATCCGCTTCACCTACCGCGCATTGATCAGCCCAGTGACGCAAGAGGAATTGCCCAACGTCGTACTTAGTCAGTGGCGTGCCGCGTTGGCCGTTAACTCCCTCAATACCGAGCCACTTGAATTTATGGGTGCCACTGTACCCTTCGACCAGTTCTCACTCGATATGTCGGGCCAAGTGGTTCACAACAAAATTGTTGGTTCCAACGATATCGAGATCACTGGCCGCACCCCTTCGGGCCAACTGCGGATCGAAGATCCGGGTGTCGGTACGGTGAATTACTTCCAGATGTCACAAAACGCCGCTACCGGCGCGCTCAAGCTTGTTCATGGCAAAACGCCACAAGAGCGCATCGAGCTCAGCATGCGGAAAGTCGGCATCGAATCACCGACCTACTCGGATCAAGACGGTATCCAGATGCTGAGCATCAACTACAGCCCGGAGCCCGTCGACGGCAATGACGAAGTATTGATCGTTGTGGGTAACCCCATTCCCGAAGAAGAAGCCCCTTAACCGTTGCATATGTGGCGGTTAACCAGCCTTTAACGACCCGTTTTTAACCAGGAGAAACACCCGTGTTCAAGCTCAACACTAACCGCACCTACCCGTATCCCGTTGCCCTCACCGTTTACGACGAAGCGGGCAAAGAACACACCGGCAAGTTCACTGCCACGTTCAAGGCAATGCCGCAAGACCAGCTTCGCAATATGCCTGCTGACACGCTGCTGCTTGATCAGGTGCTTATGGGTGCCCAAGGCATTGAAGTACCCGGCGAAGGTGGCAAGCCACTGGAAGGCGAAGAGTTGTTGCATGCCCTGAAAAACGACCCTGCCGCTAGCACCGCGCTGATCACCGCCTACCAGGAGTCAGTTTCAAAAAAGAACCGTGGGCGAATCTAGTCGACGCTGGCAAGGCCTGGGCTGAGGCCGAAAAGGCAAAGGCCCAACCCAACTTGGTCAAGGATGACCTTTCTGCCCTTGGCATTACGTTGGCGGGGGAACTGGCCGAAGAGGCAGAGGAAGAAGCAGCCGCACCGGATCTCTTCGACGTACTGCCGGAGAACTGGGAGGCCGTTCAGACCTTCCAACGCTGCTCCCGCCAGTGGGTATTCAAAGGCATGGAAGGCCAACGCGAGGCACTAGATGTAAAGGCCATCATCAGCGTAATCAGCCTTTATCAGTTGCCCCCGGCAGAACAACTTGAGCGGCTGGATCAGGTGCAGCTCATCGAGTACGGCGCGCTCAGCGTTATGAACAAACCCCGCCATTAACGTTAGAAGGCCCGACTGTGAACAACAATCTAACGCTAAGCGTTACCCTTACTGGCGATGGACGCCAGCTTTCGGGCACCTTAAAGGATGCCCAGGGTGATGTGCGTGATTTTACGGTCACCACAGAGCGGGAAAGCCGCAAGGCCGAAGAGGCGCTAACGGCACCAGGCCGTAGCGCAACGACTGTCTCCGAACACCTACGTGAAACCCAGCGCGAAGCCCGTGCGTTTGGTACCGAAGCTGCACGCGGCGGCAGCGAAGCCAATCAGGCTTTAGCCCAAACAGGGCAGCAAGCCCAAACCACCACCGGCCATTTAAACTCGCTACGCAGAATGGCGGGTTTAGCGTTTGGTGCGTTTTCTGTTCGCCAAGTCGTCGGTATGACCGATGGCTGGTCAGACATGCAATCGGTGGTCGGTGCCGCCATCGGCGATATGAGTGAGGCTGGCGACATGATGCGCCGTATCACAGATATCGCTAACGCATCGTATGCGCCACTGGAGCTGACGGCACGCACCTACGCCAGTAACGTATCTGCATTGAGGGATCTGGGGCGAACCGCCGATGAAGCGGCGGACTACACTGAATCGCTCAATCATATGCTGGTGTTGACCGCTACACGGGGGCAGCAAGCGGAGTCTGTACAAAATGCCCTGTCTCGCGCAATGGCCGTTGGAACACTTCAAGCCGATGGACTCCAGACGGTGCTGGCGAATGGGGGTGAAGTTGCCCAGGCGTTGGCGAATCAGCTGGGCGTGACAGTTAGCCAACTGCGTGGGCTGGCATCAGAGGGGAAGATTACCGGCGATGTGATTGCTAGCGCACTGATCGGATCGTTGGATGACGTGCGCGACCGCGCCGGAGAGATGCCCGCGACCATCGAAGACGGTTTTGTGCGCATGGGTACCTCCGCCCGCCGCTTGGTCGGCGAGCTAGACCAGGCAATGGGTACATCGGAGGGTGTCGCAGGCATCATAATCAATGCGGCAGACATGATGACCGCATCGATTGATCCGCTGCTTAATAACATCGACAACATCCAGTTCGCTGCTACCGCAGTGGCCGTGGTGCTGGCTGGCCGTTACGTGGGTGCCATTGCTACCAGCCAGGCGGCGTTGGCTGCCAAAACGGCTGTTGTGGCCACCACCACTGGCGCTATCAATCTGCTCACCGGTGCCACTACCCGGCAAGCCGCAGCGGCGACGGCCATGGCGGGCGCTACTCGTGTGGCCACTGGTGCGCTTGCGCTAGTCGGTGGCCCTGCAGGTGCTGCGGTAATTGCTGCCGGAGCGATCTATTACTTCCGTGAAGAACTGGGGCTGGTCGATGTAGTAGCTCAGAACACCACTAATGCCTTGGAAGAAAATACAGCCGCTATACGCAGTGGTACGACGGCGGCTTTAGATGCGTCATACGACAATCTCATCAATGCGTTAGAAGCTGTTTCCCTGCAAGCGCAGGATGCAATGGCTCAAATGGTCGAGCTTGAGACTCGCCAGGCGTTCTATGAAAACTCGCATAAAGGAATGGCTGATAGCGTCACTGGCGCGATTGACCAGCAGGCGCAATCCCTAGCCGGTTTGTGGGAAGAGCAAGTCAGGATTCAAACCGCTATTCGTGAAAACCGCGCTGAGCGAGAGAACGCAACTACTGCAGATCGTGCCGGTGCAATAGCGCTTGATGACATCACGGTTTCCGCTGCGAAATCTACCCAAACTACCAAAGCAGCGACCCAAGCCGCACGTGAAGCAGCCGCTGCTGCACTAGCCCTCACCAAAGCCACCGAAGCCCAGGCGGCAGCCATTGAGGCGTTACGCAACCGCATGCGCCCTGGCCGCGCCGAAGTGGTTCAACTGGCCCAAGATCAAAACACCCTAAACCTAGCCTTCGCCATGGGGCGTATCGGCGTTAGTGAATATCTGCAATTGATGGGCGCGTTACAGCAGGCGCACATGGACACCGGCGAGACAGCAAAAGAAGCTGCCGATCAAATCAGCGTTAACGTTTCCACCTGGGCTACCGTCTCTGAAAACGCCATTCGCCGTGTAGACGATGCCGGTGTTGACCTTTGGTTGGGCTTTATCGATGGCAGCCGCAGCGCGCTGGATACCGTCAAACGTGGCTTCCAGCAGACCCTAGCCGAAATCGCCCACATGCTGACCACTCAGCGCTTAACCGTGGCGGTTGCAGGATCGCTCGGTTTTGCCGCTGGCGGTGTGGGTGGTGCTGATTCTAGCAGCGGCTTTGGCATAAACCCTGGCAGCATAGGCAATATGTGGAACGCCGTGCAAGGCGGCTTCAATGGCATTCAGTGGGGCGGTGCGGGTGGCGCGCAGGCCTACGGCGGCGGTTGGGCTAACGCTGCTACAAGCGGCACAGGTGCCACGGGCTACCTGGGCGGCAGCCTGCAGAACTTCAGCGGCATGCAGGGCTTGGCTGGCTTAGGTGCGGGCTTCGCGGGTAACTACCTGGGTGGCCAACTGTTTGGCCAGGGCAGCCAATCCAACACACTTGGAGCCGTTGGCGGCTTGGCTGGCACGTACCTCGGCGGCCCCATCGGCGCGCTGCTGGGGTCTGGCTTGGGCTCTGCCTTGGGTGGCCTTTTCGGTGGCCGCAAGTGGAATGAAACCGGCTCAGGCGTGAACTTGGGCGTGTCGGGTGGTGATGTCACAGGCAACCAGTTTAGCGAGCAGCACAGCAAAGGCGGCTTGTTCCGCAGCTCCCGTCGCCGCACCCAAACCAGCGCGCTGGATGGCGAGTTTTCAGGCGCTTTACAAGAAGTCTACGACGCTACCGAGCAGTCGCTTGCCGCCACTATCGAAGTGCTGGGCTTTCAGTCATCCGCGCTGGCTGGCTTCACTACCGGCCTAACGCGGATCGATACCAAAGGCCTGAGTGCTGAAGACGCTGAGGCGAAGATCCAAGAGTGGTTGAGCAACACGCTTAACGCGCTGGCTATTCACTCTGTCGGTGACGTTAGCCAGTATGCCCTCGGCGGTGAAACCACCATCGAAACCGTCGAGCGTCTGGCCGTCGCCCTGGGCACACTCAACCCGATCTTAGAGCAGCTGCACGGCTCTACCCTGGCAGCCTCAATGGCCGGTGGCAGTGCCGCCAGCCACCTGGCAGACCTTGACGGAGGCATCGACGCCTTCAGCGCCCGTGCCGACTTCTATTACCAAAACGTACTCACCGAAACCGAGCGCCAAGAGCGTGCCATGGCGGCAGCGGCTCAAGCGATTGGCGCGTTTACGGCCCGCACGGGCCAAGTGATCAACAGCACTGATGCCCTGCGGGATCTTGTCGATAGCATCGACCTCACCACGGCTTCCGGGCGTGAGCTGTACAGCGAAGCGATGAACCTGGCACCTGCCCTGGTCGAGATCGAACGAGGCCTAGAACGTGTTGGCCAACGCTTTGACCAGATGCTTCAAGAGGCTGAATCCGCGCTGGCCACCGCCGAACAGCAAGCCCGCCGCGCCTGGCAGACGTTTGATCAACAGCAGTTTGGTATGCAGTTAGAGCTGCTCAGCCTGATGGGTGATTCTGAAGGTGCGCTAGCCCTTGAGCGTGAGCGCGAACTTGCAACGATCGATGATTCCCTACGCCCCATGCGTGAACGCATTTGGGCGATGCAGGATGAAGTGACGGTTCAGCAAAACGCTACCACAGCGGCCCGCAACTACCAGCGGGAGTTATCCCGCGTGCGCGACCAGCTCAACCAACAGCTAGCCAATATCGGCAACTGGCTGGATCAGCAGCAAGCCAATAGCGGTTCACCGGAGATGAACCTGGCCACAGCGCAAGAGCAGCTCGCCCGCCAGTTAGTGCTTGCAGAAAACGGCGACCGCAACGCGCTTCAGAACATTACTCAGTATGCACAGCAGGTGCTCGACGCCAACCGCGATTACAACGCCAGTTCCCTCGCTGGCCAGCGCATCCAGCAGGATGTTTATGATGCTATTCGAGCGCTGCCAGAGTCGATCACGGCTGAGGAGTTCCTGGCTGGCGAGATCCGCGACGCCCTTCAATCGGTCGTCATCTCAGCCATGCCCACCGATGAACGCCTGGCGTTTGAGTTAAGCCGCGAGCTAACCCGGCTAGACACCAACCAGCTCACCGTTTCACAGGTCAGAGCCGCGCTATCACCGATCGCCAGCGACGCGGAAATCAGCCGCCTGATCCGCCAGGTCGATGCCAACGGCGATGGCATCATTACCAAGCAAGAGCTAGCCAACCTGCGCCTGACCGGCCTTGCAGGCGGTATCGGCTCTACGCTGAAGCCCATGTTCGATTCGCTAGACGCGAACCTCGACGGCTTGATCGACTGGAACGAGTTTTATGGCGCATTCCAGGGCCTCGCCTCAGACGATGAGTTAAAGCGAATTTTCCGGCAGCTCGATAAGGATGGCTCCGGCACGATCTCGCGCCTGGAAGCACTGAACCGTACCAGCCAAGGCACCGAACTAAATACCGACAGCCTGGAAAAACAGGCGCGCGACCAGCTAAGTGAGCTAAACGGATTAGTCAGTGAAATGGCACGTTCCACCGACCAGTTTGTAGGCTTGAACTCCACCATGGTCAGCCTGCGCGACTCTATTAATGCTTTAGGGGTGGCTCAGGCCGATATCGTGCGCATCGAAAAAGAGCGTGCAGCAGCTGAAAAAGCCGCTCGGCAAAGAATTGAAACTGAGCGTGCCATTAGCGGTTTTGAATCCGCTGCTGCAAACGCAGAGCGGCAGTCAGGTGCTTTAGCTGCTCGCTTAGATCCACGTGATGCTGGGAATATCACACGCCTAATTGATAACCGCATGAGCGATGGGGTGTTTTCAAACGCCGAGTGGCAAGAAATGATAAGCCATCTCAACAAAGTGTTTGGTCGTGATTCCTTAGAATATCTCTATGGGCGCGAATATGCCGCCATGTATCGCAACCAAACTCGTGCTAATGAAGAGCGTGCCAAGCTTTCCCGATTTGCCAACGGCGGCATCTTTGAATCGGGCCGAGTCATTGACACCTCAACACGCTTCAATATCGGTGAAATGGGGGAAGCCGGGCCTGAAATGATCCTGCCTGTAGAGCGTATGAGCAACGGCAAATACGGGATGCAGGCGCGGCTAGGCTTTGACCTGCCGAGCTTTCCCCTGCTAGGCAATAATGACGTGCTTGAAACCCTGCGCGACCTAAAGCGGGAAGTCGCCGAGCTACGCCGCGATAACGCCCAGCTACAGCGTGAAAGCAATAAACACCTGGCAGCAGCAAATAACCAACGCGGCGCAGCGGCCACGGGCCAGATCGGTGCTATCGAGCGCGGCAACAAAATGCTGAAAAAGCTGGAAGATGACAAGCGACTTGAGGCGGCGAAACGATGACCTGGACGCTCACACTGCAAGCCCGCGATGAAGAGAACCAGCCCCAAACGCTTCGCTTTAGCCTGGGCCGTTATCTGGATGCAGAAGACAACTTCTATGATCCTCGTATCCAGCAGCCAGGGCTTTATGAGGCGGGCCTCTACGCGGGGCAACTGCTACAGCAAAGCCGTAGCGGCTATGGCGAGACGACGCTGATCAACACTGATGGCGGGCTGGATTACCTCGCTGACTACGCCGTCGATGGCCGTGAAATGATTCTGGCCTTTAACGGCGTCCCGCAAGTGGTGGGCACAGTGGCACGCCTGGCGTTTTCAGATGATGAAGTGTCGGTGGTGCTTCGTGACCCATTGGAGCCGATGCGATCGCCCCACCCAATGCAGACATACACGGGGGATAACGTGCTGCCCGATGGGCTGGAAGGCACGCAGGACGATATCGCTGGCGAACCCAAGCCGCTGGTGTTCGGTGAAGTGCGTAATGCGCAGCCAGTGCAGGTCAACACAGCCAAACTCATCTACCAGGTGTCGTCACTGGCTGACTGCACAATTCAAGCGGTTTACGACAGAGGCGTCGCGCTCGACAACGGTGGTACTTACACCAGCCTGGCGCAACTCCAAAGCACCGCACCGGTCGAAGGCACATTTCGTGCCTATCAGGGTTATGTGCGCCTTGGCGATAACGCCACGGGCACGCTCACTGTCGATGCAGAGCAAGCCGACCCACGCGCCGGGGCCGTTGCTGAATCCCTGGCTGCTGCGCGTGGCTACACCCTGCATGAAGACGACGTGGCAAAGCTCAACGCCTATGGCGCGGTGCGCTTCTATATCACTACCGACACCAACACGCTGGAGCTGCTCGACCGTATCGCTGAGAGCATAGGCGGATTTCTAACGGTGCAGCCTGGCCAGCAGTTGCGCTTGGGCATTTGGGAAGCGCCTGAGCCTACCTCTGAGACTATCAACGACTACTCAATCGCAACGATCAGCCGTAGCGCTACTGGGGCAGGTGAAGGTGGTTTGCCTGTGTGGCGAGTGACGCTGGAATGTGACCGCATTGAGACCGTACAGCCGGACCTACAAAGCAACGTTTCAGAAGCTAGACGGGCACGCCTTGGTCAGCAAACCCGCCGCGTCGTCGCTACCAATGAAGCGGTGCGAACACGCCACCCGCTAGCCGGTGAAATTACGATTAACAGCGTGTTGGCCAGCTACGCCCCAAGCGAGTTAGTGGCACAACGCGTACTCACGTTATTGGGTGTGCGCCGAGACACCGTAACGGTCGAAGCAATGGAGGCACTAATACCCACCGTAAGCGGCAACCTAACATTGATCACACCACGCCAGGGCTACGGCAATGGCCGGGCAATGCGGGTCACGGGCTTTCGGCTCAATGCTCAAACCGACGAACTTACTCTCAACCTATGGGGCTAACCATGGCACTTGATCCTAAAAAAATAGCGCTGTGCTGGCCCAACTACATCGATGCGGCAGAAGTGAGCGGTGGTGAATGGGTGCCGTCATTACCGCTGGAGCACGTGCAGGATGACCGTACGTCTGTCGTTGCTAAAACGGCATCGCTCGACCCAGCACATACCCAGTTTTCAATCACGACGGATCGCCGTCGCCCGCTGTATGTGTTGGCCATTCTCGCTCACAACCTGAGCGCAGCAGCGACGGTACGGACGCGGGTTTATCGGGATGCTGAGCAAACGGATCTGATCTATGACACTGATTGGCAAAACGTCTGGCCAGTAGTGTACGGCCTTGATGATGTGGTGTGGGGCAACGATAACTTTTGGAACCGCCGCCTGACGGAAGAAGATCGCACCACTTACACGCCTCTGATGACGCAGTTCTTCGCTGACCGCCTGCTAGGCAGCAGCGTACATGTGGAGCTGCTCGATACGGGCAATCTTGAAGGCGCTATAACGCTTGGCAGGGTGATGCTTGCTGATGTGTGGCAGCCCCGTTACAACCTCGACTACGGCGTTCAGGACGGCTATGACAGCGGTACCCAAATCACCCGAGCAGGCGACATGGCACGAACCGGCTATGCCCGCCGCCTGACGCCCAAGCGCACCGTTAGCTTTCAGTTATCCAACCTCAATGAAGATGAGGCGTTCCTGCGCGTACACCGCTTACAGCGCACTCAGGACGTTGTCGGCGAAATCCTCTACCTCTATTCGCCGGTACCCAGCGCGGCCAACTTTGCCCGCACGATGATTGCCCAGCAAACCGAGCTGAACGGCATCACGCACCCCTATTTAGCAAACTACGAAAACGCCATGTCACTCCTGGAGATACTCTAATGGCCAATAGCGTTACTTTCCCCGAGGCGCTGGGCGGCAACGGCCAGACCTACACCGACGACGCCGACCCGGATACGGGCCTTGATGGCCTGGGCTATACCGTCCGGTTCATTCCCTGCTTGCAGCAAGCGGTGGTCATGGGGCTATCAGCGCAGAGCAGTGCGTCAGCGGCATCTGGATTTGTCCAGCAGTGCCAAACACTGCGCCAAGAAGTGGCCACTGACAGGCAGGCAGTTGCTGCCGATCGCACCCATGTGAACCAGCAGAAAGGCTTGGTTGATACCGCTGCTGAGCAGGTGGCCACTGACAAGCAAACGGTTGCTGCCGATCGCACCCATGTGAACCAGCAGAAAGGCTTGGTTGATGGCGCTGCCGAACAAGTAGCCACCGATCGGCAAGCGGTTGCAGACGATCGTACCCACGTTGATCAGCAGAAAGGCTTGGTTGACGATGCCGCCGAACAAGTAGCCATCGATCGCCAAGCTGTGGCCGATGACCGCCTGGCTAGTGAGCAGGCAGCCGGTGCCTCAAGTGATGCTGCTGACGCGTCAATAGAGGCTAGGAACCAATCCGAAGCACTCTACGGTGATCTAAACGCTGTTGAAATCGCCAAGACTGAAGCTCAGCAAGCTGCGACAAAAGCAGCTGAAGAACGAGGGCTAGCTGAGACTGCACGTGGCGGCGCTGAAGGCGCGCAGGCCGCCTCAGAGCAAGCCGCCAGCGCCAGTCAACAAGCGGCAAATACAGCGATCAGCGAACACGTTGATGGGGAAGACCCTCATTCTCAGTACGCTAAAAGAGATGAGTTAAGCGCAGCGGCTGGCCGTGGTGTTGTGGGTGGTGAGGGGTCGTTGATGGTGGAAGGCTTTCGCGGACTTGGCACCGGCGCCGGTAAAAGCAATGCCTTTTTTGGTGTAAGCCTCAATATTTTTACTATTTCCGGAACTTACTTTATTGGCGGTACGGGTAACTCTGATACTCCCTCTGGCTCATCTATGACTACGTGTAGCTTAGTAGTCAGCAACAATAATTCAGATAGCAACAGAATTTATCATGATGCATTAGAGCGAATCTCCAGCGCCGTAATATTAAAAGCGCACCGCTATTCAAACGATGGCGGCATTACATGGTCTCCGTGGGATATTTCGTTTGGGACGAGAAACTCTGTAGGTGTGGTGTCTCAAATTGAGGGTGTGCCCACAGGCGCGATTGCTCAAATCATATTTGCCGCGAGTGGCGTTGCGTTTAGGTATATCGGCGGTTTGCAAGTATGCATTAGAAATACACTTTCTTTGCAGTATATAAACACGTCCACGCTGCGCACCGACTGGACGTTCCCAGCCCCTTTTATTAATGGCGGTAGGATTGTTGATTTTATGCCATTGAGGCAATCAGGAGGCAGCGCGCCGCCCGCGTCTTACAGGGGTGGGATTGAATGGGAGGATCAGCAAGGTATTGATACGTTAACTACGGCAAGGATAGCGCTGCTTTCCAGTGGATCTTTTATTGATGAAGGTAGTTTAAATGTACAGGCACTGGCGGTGGGGAGATGGCACGCATGAAGTTAACGTTAAATTTAAATCCAAGCTTGGATATAGAAACTAAAGTTGCGCTTAACGGAACTGTACTCACAGTGGATCAGGTTGATTATGATCTTTCGGAGCTGCCGGACGGTGCTACGGCATACCACCCAGTTTTGGGTAAAGTTTTCCGTTTCAGTGATGAGTATGAATGCACAATCAGAATGGGTTTTGGGGATAACGCTCCTGTAGAAACGCGTTTTCCAGAGCCTATTATTCTTATTGATCATAGTGGGCCAGTAACTTTGCCACTTTATAATGCTGAGGAGAGTAATGATGAGCTGGCTCAATGATGCTGAGGTAACAACCCTTGAACAGCGAGCAGAACAACACGCGGCCAATTTACTTGCGAAGCTAGAAGAAAAGCGCAAAGCCGCTGAGGCTCTGGGTGTTACTGTGAATGGCATCCGCTACAGCGGTGACCCTGCTAACCGTGCAGCGTTAATGGAGGTAGTTCAGTTCGCTAGAGAGGGCCAGCAAGCAACATTTGTAGCATGGAAAGACAGCGATGGCAGCTGGCATAACAACCACCCGCTATCAGAAGTCGAGCAAGCACTGCACGCCATCGCCCAGCGCCGGGGCGCATTGATCGCCCTGGAAGGCCAGTACCAGGCGCAAGTAGTTGCGGGCGAGATTGATAGCATTGAGGGGCTGAGCTGGGAGGTGTAGAAGCTCATCCGTGAGCTTGATCCCCCTAATCGGGGGCTACTCTCTTTCAACCGCTAGTGACAAAGTGATCACTCTCGATCATCCCCTATAAGGGGCAATACTTAAATAATGTAGCAGAAGAGGAGTGACCACCCAAGGTGCTGGAACACCTGAGGTGGCCACCAACAAGCAACACACCTGCAAGTCGGCCTGGACTCCCCTGCCTAGCTAGGCGTTAGAGAGTCTAAGCCAAACGTTAGATTCGTCATAGGCTTGACATGGTGTTAATTGAAATCCGTTGTGAGCAGTGCAATCGCAAGCTGGCCAACGTCAGCGACTACCAGTTCATAGAAATAAAGTGCCCGCGCTGCAGGCACCTAAACCAGCAGAGAGCCACGAGCTCCAAACCCCTAAAGGAGATGCCTCGTGGCTACCCCAATCATTCCCTGGATGGGCGGCAAGCGCCGCCTCGCTGACCGTATCTTTCCCCTGATGCCGCCGCACCAGTGCTACGTAGAGCCCTTCGCAGGAGGGGCTGCACTGTTCTTTCTGCGCCCATCGCCCGCCGACGTCGAGGTGCTTAACGATGTTAACGGCGACCTAGTGAACCTCTACCGTGTTGTGCAGAACCATCTAGAAGAGTTCGTAAGGCAGTTTAAGTGGGCACTCTCAAGCCGCCAGGTCTTTGAGTGGCTGAAGGTGACACGGCCCGAAACGCTAACTGACATACAACGTGCAGCTCGCTTCTATTACCTACAGCAGAACGCTTTCGGTGCCCGCATCGAAGGCCAAACGTTTGGCACTGCCACTACCACACCACCAGGCTTGAACCTGCTGCGCTTAGAGGAAACGCTATCAGCGGCCCACTTGCGCCTATCAAGCACCTTCATCGAGCACCTAAGCTGGCAGGACTGCATTGAACGGTATGACCGCCCACACACCCTCTTTTATATGGACCCACCCTACTGGCAGACAGAGGGATATGGGGTACCCTTTGGCATAGAGCAGTACGAGCAAATGGCGAGCATGCTGGCCAAGCTCAAGGGCAAGGCCATCATCAGCCTCAACGACCACCCAGACATCCGCCGGATCTTCGCAGGCTACCACATCGAAACCACCGACATACGCTACACAGTTGGCGGCGGCAAAGGCTCAGATGCCAAAGAGGTGCTGATCTTCAGTTGGGATGTGGAGGCAGAACCGGCGGGGCTATTTTAAGGAATAAATTATGAGCGCTGCCCAAGACGAAAATAGCATTGGTATGAATTGGCTTGTAGATAGCAGCGCTCTTTTAAAGGATGGCAATACAAGGGTTATCTTTTATAACCCTCAAGATGAGCTTCAGTGCCATGATCGCCTGTTTAATCTGGAAGGGATGACAGTCGAGGAAATTGCTAGAAGACGTAATTCAAGCCCTGAGTTTTCTTATGAGCAGGTCTGTGAATTTGCAAAGTGTGCCAAGCTTGGGCTTTTATACAATTGGTTAGACTTATAAAGTGATAGGCATTTGAGTAGTGCCAAATATGCCGCGAATGCCACGACTCCAACACTCCACGCACCTATGCCAATTACTCTGCGAGCTTATGCCAAATATGCCGCGCGTTTACAGATAAGTAAAGCTCTGCGGACACTTTGTGGACACTTTTGAAATAGCGCCCAATAAAAAGGGCTTAGCGATGTAAGCTAAGCCCTTGATATATTTGGTGCCGGTAGCCAGACTCGAACTGGCACACCCGTAAAGGCGGCGGATTTTGAAGCCTTGGCGCACCTGCTCACTATGGCATACTGAATTGATTTTAAAGGATTTTCACCACGAAAAAAGCTCGTTATGGCTCGCTAGAGCTAAGTTTTGTTGTCGCAATGTGGACACTAAGAAGGATTCTTTATATCTGTTAATTCAATTTCACTATTACTATCTAAATCTTCTAAATCATCCAGTAAGCTTAAAAAGTAATCAGCTGTTCTATCCATTTCAAATTCCTCATAGATTTCCTCTCTTTTTTCATAATTTTTAAGAGTCTTAAATAACTCATCACTATCTTCCACCACAAAACTCGTTATGCCATAATCGGACAATGAACTTATAGCAATTTTAAAAATAACTTTATGATCATAAACTTTATTAACCAATTTCATTATAAATCTTGCTTTATCAGGATCGCACCTATAACCAAAAGTTATTGAGTGTAAGTCTTTATCTCCTATAGAATAAAACTTATTCCGCCCTATCAATCTATATTCTTTTTCATATTTCCAGTCTTTATGTTTTCTGAGAAAGGTGTTGACAACTTCAGATTCTTCACTCTCTAAAATTATGTTTTTAACATTAACTCTATAAGGATTCCCATAAACAATTTTCTTTAGCTCATTTTCTGGCAATCTATACCCTAAACTAACTCCTCTCATACCATCGCTATAGTGCCCCCACATTAACGGGTTAAGGTTACTTGTGGTAAAAGAGGTTATTCTATAGCTTTTCTGAGCATCTCTTATTATCTTGTAACAAAATGACTCTATTAAACTCCTGTTCATAGGTTTTATAAGAGCATCGCCTTCGATATCTTGAGTATCAAAGGAATCTTTATACTTTGTGTTAATTAAACCTTTTTCTAATAACGCTATCAAAAGCTTAACAGGCAGCCCTCTATTCATCTCTTCCACATCAGCAGCCCAATCTATCTTAAAATTACTTTCGGCTGGGTCATTAAAATACTTCGGCTCATTTAAATAAATATTCTTTTCAAATAAACTCTGGATTAAATATTCATTGATTTTGCAAAATTTATAAAATATCACCACACACTCTCTCTACTGTTAGTTTTTTGCTTTTATAATCTAAGGTCATTCTTTTGAAAAACACTCCAGCATCTTTACAGACAGAATTCAATATCTTGTCTCTTCTTACTCTTTCCGGACTATTATGACTTGGGTCATCTAACTCAAGGACGCATGAAATACTAAAATCATCTTTACCACACAAAACATAATCAAAATGCCATTGTGAAATCTGCCAGAACAGCGACTTATATTCTTTTGTAAAAGACTTATACTTCTTCAGATTAGGCTCAATTACATCTAAAACTCTAACTTGGCAGAATATGTAGTGTGTATCTCCATATTCTTTCGCCAGTATGTGAAAAACTTTTTGTTCAGATTCTGTAAGCAGTTTATTTTTAGCAACATAAGCTCCACCACGCTCTATTAAATTTTGAGCGTAGTTTTTCTCTTTAAGCTTATTTCTCTTTTTTATTCTTTTACTAAAAAAAATATTAGTGAAAAAAACAAATATCGTTAACAACACTACAAATATAAAAATTGCTATTGGTAAATCTGCAATTCCTGAAAACGGGTTTACTCCCATTTAGCTTGCCCCTCTTTATCCACAATGCCTTCCCCCTTGGAACCATCTATCCACAACCCTCTGTGCTAGTTGGTACCCGTCCCCGTTTGCTTCAACTCGCGGCGCGCCCTCTCTATATCGGGGCTTATTTGTCCGCATGCTTCGTCTGTCTGATCAGTCATTAGCCATAGCGTGTATTTGGTAAACGCCTTACTCACTTCAGCCAATAGCTTCCCAGACGGCCCGCTACGCCCCATCTCAATATTGATGAGGGTTTGCTTAGGCACGTCGATTAGATCGCAGAAGGCTTGGCGTCCCATCTCCTCCGCTTCACGTATTTCTCGCACTTTTTTGCCAAGTTCGCTTGACATATATTTATTTCTGCCTATATTCGGATATAGATACTGTATTCAAATCTAGATACAAGCTAAACAGCTACTGATTTGAAGATACCACAACATGCCACAGCGAGCAGGTACAGCATGGAAACGAGCAACACGCCCCACGTCCCCGCACCTCAGGTGCCTGTAATGACGATAGAGCGCTTCTCTGAACTCACTGGCCTTACTGCCGACACCGTTCGCGGTCAGATGAACCAAGGGAACCTCCCCATTATCAAGGTGGGTCGTCGTCGTCTCGTTAATGTCGCGCTCTTTACCGCTGAGTGCCTTCAATCGGAGGACTGGCACTAATGACCGCCTTTGCTCCTATCGCCACGCTGGCGACGCCCTGCACGCTGCTTGAAACCGATGACCTCACCATCGCTACTCAAAAACTCTTACTCGATGGTGAAAGCATCCCAGGTGGCGTGGTACTGCATCATCACATCGTTACCGCTGGCGGCTTCTTCTTCATCGATGTACCCGTCGCGCACATGCTCGCCCTAGACCTGGATGACAGCACCATTATCCGCCTGTCCGACACCGACCACGGCGAGCGATACGGCATCGTTTTCAAGCATTACCACCACGCCCTGGCCTACCTCGCCAAGCACTACGGCCTTGCCCAGGCCATCGACCGCGCCCCTGCATCTACCGACGCCTCCCCTAGTTCATCGGTGATTGTGGTACCGGCGTATCTATCCACACCCCCACGACTAACGCGCCGTCCGTTATCCACAACGGCCTTTAGCCCTTTTGGAGTTATCCACATGAGTAAAAAACAGCCCATCCGCGTGTTTCTCGACCCTGAAACACACAGCCGCCACCTCATTCAGGCGGGCACCAACGGCCTGACCTCCTCAGCCCTATCAGAACGGCTGATTGAGTACGGCCTTGCCCAACTGGAACGCGGCGAAAAAGCACCGCTGGAAGCCCTTGCCCGTGCCGCCTCCCCCGCTCCCCACGGCAACGAGGCCTGATCCTGTGCCCCCTGCCCGTCATCCGTCGCCCTTCGGTCGCACGGCGTACTTAGCCCGCCCCGGTGCGGCTGTCATACCCGAGGCACGAGCGGTTGACAGCCGTGCCGGGGTGGGCTGCCGTGCAGAAAGACCGAAGGGCCACGGAGGGCGGGTTGGGGCACCCCCCTGCCTCGATTCCCGAGCTCTGAGGGAGCGGGGCCAGCGGTGCCTCCACGGGCTGGACTATGCACGCGCCGCCACCTACTACGCCCAGGCTGAATACCTGGCACTAGTACAAAGCGGCATTACACCTGAAACCACTGAGCTAGCCATTCTCGCGGACTACTGCCTAACCCAAGCCGCCAGAACCCAACGCTAACGAAAAGGAACCACCACCATGATCAACACCATTCAAGCCCACGTTATCGGTGCCTCTCGCTACAAGATGGATAACGGCGTCCAAGGCGCCAAAATTTCCATTATGCAAGCCGCCTCAGCCGAGAACGAAAACGCTATTGGCAATCAGGTCAGCGTCATGACAGCGCCTTATGACATTTTCGACCAGCTACACGCCGCTGCCCCGCACATGCCCTGTGCCATGGAGCTAGATATCGAACTGCGCACCTCCTCCGCGGCTGCCGGTGGCAAAACCGTACTTCACGTACTTGCCGCCCGCCGACCCAACGCCACCGGTAGCCAGCAACAACCGGCTACCACCAGCGACAAAAAATAGGATTTTGAGCCATGGACACTTCTGAGCTTTCCGGTCTGTGGCTCCTGGTTTATTGCGTCGGTCTCGTTCTCGCCTTCGGGATCGGCGCGGTAAGTGGGGGCCAACGATGAACGATCCAAGCCTAACGTTTGTTGTTGGTTCTCTTTTCACGTCCTATGCCCTCGGTTGGGCCTTCGGACACATCGTCGTTATCACTAAGAAGTTTATGGAGTCAGTCACATGACCATGAAAGCACTCTTCCAAAACGCAAAAAACGCTGTTCAGTCCACCAAAGTCCAAGCCGTTACCGGTGCCACGCTTGCCATGGCAGCCGTAGGTAGCGCTCATGCAAGCGCAGAAGCGGCCTTCTCTGAAGTCTCCGCCTCGGGTGCTGAAATGGCCGGTTATGCATGGCCGGTCGTTGCTTCGATCACCGCCGCGCTTATCGGTATCAAGTTGTTTAAGAAGTTTGCTAACCGCGCCTCTTAATACCGCTAAGCAAGGGACAACCAAGGGGCAGAAATGCCCCTTTTTATATCGCGAGGGGAACATGATTAAAAAAGCCGTTTTACCCTTATTAACAGCGCCTTTTTTAATGGTGTTTGCTGATTTTACTGAGGCTCAAACTTTTGTAGGCTATGTACGTCAAGGCTATTGTAGACCTGATGCCTCTCAACCTCATAATGTTATACCAGTGTCTGAATGTTCAGCTGAAGCTGTTAGAGCGGCTAATATCTGGTTGGGTCTTAATCCGCCGCCTAACTCTGGCTTTTATTCCTATGAATTAACTTCTCCTTCAAAATATCGCCCTAATAGCAGTAGCACTTGTAGTTCTGTTGGTCTTACTTGTGTTTATGTGGCTATGTCTTTTTTTGAAAGATTTTCTGATATTCCAGAGGGCTATTATGGTTCCCAGTTAACTGATGAACAGTGTGCAACAAATAATAATGGAACCTTTACCACTTCTGACCCTAGTGTTTATAACTATTTATCGTCTGGTGGTTCGGTAAGAGCTAATGGTGGTGCTTGTACTGTTAGTTCTACCGGCGGGGTTTCTGCTTGTACTGGTTCGGGTGAAACGCTCGAATGTACTATTAATGTCGAGTCTACCTCTACGGGTGAATTTTCAACTCCGGGCGTTGGTATTGATGGCTCTCTACAGCCTTCCTCCCCTTCCGTACCTGATGAAACGCCTAATATCCCCAGCTATTTAACGCCTCTTCCTGGCGGTTGTTCCGATGCTTCAAATTGTTTAACTATTGGCGAAACGTCCTATGTCGTTGATTGGAGTACGGCGCCTGACTACTTCTCTTATGTTGATTCTAATGGTGTTGTTCGTCGTAATCCCTCTGGCGGCGGTGGTGGTGATACTGGTGGCGGTGATTCTGGTAACGGCAACGGCGATAATCCTGGTGGTGGCGGTTCGGGCGGTGGCTCAACGGTGCCCGATTTTGAATTTGATGACTCCGGCATCATTGAGGCTATTCGTTCGTCTGGCCAATCAAACCGCAACTCCATTAATGCCCTCTCCAACGATGTGACGGGAGCCATCCGCAACCAGACCAACGACCTAAACGCGGCAACTTCTGCCCAAACCGAATCCCTTAACAACACCATCAACTCTCAAACGTCTGAGCTCGTCACCCAGGGCGACCGCCAGACCGGTAGAGTCACCACAGCCATTACCGCTCAAACGCAATCTGTTCAGAACACCCTCGATAACCAAACACGCAGCCTCAATAGCACCCTGGAAGGGATGCAAAAAGCCATTGTTGATGGCCTCAAAAACGTGACCGTCCGTTTCTCTGGCGGTGGTGGCGGTGGAGGTTCATCGGGTGGTGGTGACGGCGATGGAGACGGGGAGGGTGACGGAGAAGATGAAGGCGCTGGTATTGATGGCTTTCTAGATAGCCTTATCGACAAGCTCGCCTCTCGCTTTACCGAAGATCTCGGAGACGGTAACGACCTGTTTAATTCCTCAGACCTCGACGACACCCTTGACGGGATCGCCGCGCAAGAAGAACAGCACGCCGATGATGTGGGCAGCCTAATGGACGATATCGGCGATGGTGCTACTTCGGGCATTGCCGATCAGGTCACCTCTCGCCTTCCCTCGCTGCCTTCCGGTGGCTGCGTCCCTCTCCAGTTCGGCCCTATGGAAATCTCCTGTCAGGCGTTCAACACCATCAAGCTCTGGCTGACCTGGATTATCTATTTTTGGACGGTCGTCAGCATCGTCGACACCTTCTTTCGCTCTGAACAGAGGACGGCATAGATGGCACTTCCTGCTTTGCTCGGCATGGGCGCACTTATCAGCTTTATCACGCGCATTGTTGAATGGTTTGTTACCCGCATTGCCTCCCGCTTTACCAGCCGTTTAGCGGGCATGTTGGTATGGACCACGCTCTATATCACGTTGCTGGTCGCGCTCGCCTCCACCTTTGCGCTGATCATTAACGGGATCAACGCCTCTCTCCCTTCCGACCTCGCTAACGGTATGGGTGCCGTTAAACCTGACAACCTAGAAGCCTGTGTTGCCGCTATCTACAGCAGCAAGGTCGCTATGTGGGTCTTCCAGCAGAAAAAACAGTTGATCGACTGGGAGCAAGGGAGGCCCGTTCTCTAATGGCCGTTTACGTCGTCACCGGCAAACTCGGCGCCGGTAAAACCCTCGTCGCGGTGGGTAAGATCAAGGACAAGCTCAACCAGGGCTGTAAAGTCGCTACCAACCTGGACTTGAACCTGGATAAGCTGATTGGTGAACACGCCAAGCTGACCCGCTGCTACCGCATTCCTGATAAACCCGTCCTGGCTGACCTGGAATCTATCGGTACCGGTACCGACGACTACGACGAAAACAAAAACGGCTTACTGGTGCTGGATGAATGTGGCACCTGGTTTAACGCCCGATCCTGGAACGATAAAAGCCGCCAAGACGTTATCAACTGGTTTCTCCATGCTCGGAAATTGGGCTGGGATATCATTTTTCTGATTCAAGACTTGTCGATCATGGACAAGCAAGCCCGCGTCGCCCTGGCTGAGCATGTGGTGTATTGCCGTCGCCTGGACCGTGTTTCCGTCCCTTTCATTGGCGCGCTCTACTCGATGTTTGTCGGCTCCAAAATGCCCATGCCTAAAGTGCATCTAGGCATCGTCAAATATGGCGATTCCCCGCAAAGCCTCACCGTCGAGCGCTGGACGTACACCGGCCGCGCCCTCTACCCCGCTTACGACACCAAACAAGCCTTCTCTGACCACTACCCCCACGGCACTTATTCCGTGCTGCCGCCATGGCTGACCCACGGCAGGCATCGTGTGCCTCACAACGCGAGGTTCTACATGAAAATGACCCGTATCTACTGGAAACGCTTTAACCGTCCGTTTCTCTCCCTGGCCTCGTTTGCGCTGGGCTGCTTTATCACCCTGTCGGTCTTGGTGGCCGATCGCGTTAACGCCCGATCGCCAGACGACACCCCCGTAGCACCGTTAGAACTGCCCGACCTGAGTACTGCCCGCATCGCCAGCTTTAGCCAGTTTGGCGACCACACCACTTACCGCCTCATTGATAGCGACCGCCAGTCCTTCACCACCGACGACCTTGCCCGCCAAGGCTTTGCCATCGTCCCCGTGAACGCCTGTCTTGTCCGCATAGAAAATGGAGTTACCCATGCTGAAATTCGCTGCTAAAACGTCTGCTGCTTTCGCCCTGGCCGCTTGCATCGCCACCAGCGCCCAAGCCACACCCATACAGATGCAAGACACCGACATTCGGGACTTTGTGCGCTGGTACGTTGAGCAAACCGATACCCCGTTAGCCATCCACCCCACGGCCACGGGAACGCTCACGGTTTACGCCCCTAACGTACCGGATCACCAGTTAGATGAATTCTTTCAAGGGGTGCTGAGTTCCCACGGCTACACGATCCTGCCGGGCAACCCACCGACTGTTGCCCCTGCTGATCAACGGCCAGCGACGCCCAACACTCACCAACAAACACCAGGTGTTTTTTCTGCACCAGGCGCACACGATCCCGCTAACGTGTTCGCTAACGTGCCCACCCTCACACCACCACCAGAACCCCAGGCAACACACCTGTTTTCGTTCGACAACGTTCGTGCTGACGACATTGCCCCACTGGTGACCAGCTTCCTGACCCAGAACGCCCAGGAAGGCACCACCATCCCGCGTGTGCAGGTACTCCATGCCTCGAATGCCATCTTAGCCAAGGGCCCAGAAAAACAGCTTGAGCAGCTGCAAGGATTCATCCCCCAAGTCGACGTCGCCCACCCTCAATTGCTTATTCAGGCGGTCATTTTTGAAACCGCTGACGGGGATACCTTCGATCTGGGCGTTTCGCTTGGCCGCGCTACCGGTAGCCGTGTCGCGGGTGGTTTTAACACCGCCAATCTCGGCACCTCGCTAGCATCCTCCGGTGGCACCTTCGGGATCTTCGACGGCGATATACTCGCGTTTGCCATCAACGCCTTACAGCGCGACTCACGCTCTAACGTGTTATCCACACCGCAAATTCTCACCCTCTCCGGTAAGCGGGGCACTATCTCCATTGGTCAGAATGTGCCGTTCGTCACTGGTCGTGTGACCGGCGAATCAGCCGACGTTAACAGCCCCTTTCAAACGATTGAGCGCCGCGACGTAGGCATACGCTTAAACGTGCTGCCAGTGGTCACCGCTTCCGGTCTAGTGATCATGGATATCACTACATCGGCTGACTCGCTCACCGATTCTGTGCTAGCCTCTGATATCATTACGAATCAACGGCAAATCAATACCACCGTTCAGATACGTTCCGGCCAAACACTGCTGTTAGGTGGCCTCTCGTCACAGGATGACCGTTCACAGGTCTCCGGCGTTCCAGGCCTTTCCAGCGTCCCCGTTGCCGGTCGTCTATTCCAGAACGAATCCAACTCCCGCCAACGTACCAATCTGCACGTACTGTTGCAGGCGACGGTGCTTCCTCGCTTTGACCCTAGCCAGCTCGCGACAGCTTCCCATGCTAACCAAACGGTAGCCGGGCTGATCGCAACAAGCTGGCGGCAAGAGGTCGAGACCCTCCCTGTAACACGTCTCGCAGAGTAATTAACCCAATCGAGCTAATGGCTCACTACAGCACATTTCAACATTTTCAAAATTACAGGGTTATAGGCTATGGAACGTTGGGAACGGTACTCTCTTGCGTCGCTCCAGCGAGGCGAACAGGATCAATACGGAAAACTGCTCATCAGCTCGCTAGGTCAGCGAGAAATGCACAATCTGCGCATTTTGAACGCGGGCGTGGATACGGTACGCCAGCTCTACCAAGGCAAACCGCAGCTTCCCCAATTCGATAAGATCATCAACGTCTACAACGAAGGCAAAGGTGCCACCATGCGTATCTTTGATCAGGAGTGGTCTGTAGGTGCCGGCGCAGCCGGTTCAGGCTTCCGCTACCGCCTCCAAAACAATGAGCTAGGCGCTATCGTCTTCTTCCAGGCACGGCACGTGAAGACCGAGAATACCGGTAGCCATCTAAAGATCGAGCTAAGCCCCCACTTCATCCAGGAGCGCTCCCCTCAGCAGTGCCAAAAGTTCATGGATATGATCGCCGCCTCTATGCTGACCCAAGTGGAGCCAGTGGGCGCAGCTATCCATCTAGCCCTGGATGTACAAGGCTGGGAGCCGCCTAAAAACTTCATGGAACGCTTTGTAACCCGCTCCAAGAAAATCATGCGGATCGATGGCGTCGACACCCTGGAATTTGCCCACGGCAACATCGCTACTACTTACGGACGCGGTGAAACCTATATGTTTGGTACGGCAGGGGCGCTGCAATGCTGTATCTACAACAAGACCCTGGAAGCCAAGCACCGCGACAAAATGCACTTCTGGGAAGGTATCTGGCAAAACGCTGTCGATGACGACCTCAACAGCACCTATAACCCTGAAGAAACCGTCTGGCGTATCGAGCTGCGTTTCCACCAGTCCGTACTCCGTGAGTACGCACAAGGCATCCCCTGCAACGTTGATACCGGTGAAGTGCTTGATCACAACCATGGCTTCAGCCGCTTCGTGGACGTGGTGCCGCACCTTACCGGCCTCTGGCGTACCGCCATGCAATCCTACCGCCTGGACGCCCGCCGCAACCTAATCGATCCCGCATGGCAAGTGATGCAGGATGACGCCCGTTTCTACTGTCACGAACCCGGCTTTATGTACAAGCGAGCGCGGAAAGCGCCTGGGCTCGGCAACGAAAAGAACGTAACCCTGGCGTTTGGCAACCTGATTAGCATCTACGCCCGCCAGGGTATCCGTACCGACCAGGCTATTACCTATCTCAAGCGCTCCGGTATGTGGGAAGACCTGGAGCAGTACTACCGACGACGAGGCGTCAACACCGGCCAATTCCGACAGATCGTAGAACAGAAATTGATAGAACGAAGATTGGTAGGGAAAGCAGCGTAATGAGCATTAAGAAAGCCAAAACCGGCTGGAAGGTGGATTTAATGCCAGAGGGCCGATACGGAAAGCGTGTCCGTAAAACATTCCGTACCCAGGCGGAAGCAAAGCGCTTTGAAGGCAAAATACTGGCTAAGGCTGCCAGTGGTGAAAGCTACGCCAGTCCTAAAAGGGATCGTCGAACCTTAAAAGACCTGATTAAGTTGTGGTTTGACTACCATGGTCAGTCGCTAAAAGACGGTAATCGTCGTTACTCACAGCTAAATAATCTCGCTGATCTTATGGGCAACCCAACAGCCGCCACGATCACCCCCGTTGACGCCTCAGAACTGCGTCAGAAACGCCTTGAATCGGGTATCACACCCAACACGGCCAATCATGACCATGCCCACCTACGCGCTGTGTTTAACCAACTCATCAGGCTAGGTGAATGGGAAAAAGCCAACCCCTTCGCAAAAATGCAGCCATTGCGCCTGGATGAAAAAGAGCTCGCCTACCTAACCGACGAAGATTTACGTCAACTATTTAATGTACTCGAAAAATCCAACAACCCAGACGTTGCGCTTATCACACGCCTCTGCCTAGCCACGGGAGCCCGCTGGAGCGAAGCCCAAACCCTACGAGCAGAAATGCTAAGGAATGGCCGTGTCACTTTCACCGGCACTAAAAACGGTCGCAATCGCACCATACCGCTTAGCGAAGACCTTTTTAAAGCCATCACCCATCACGGGCCAAGGATCGGAAGGGTATTCCGCACCAACGCGTATAAAGCGTTCTCCGCTGCGGTTATCGAGGCAGGAATACAGCTTCCCAGGGGGCAGAGAACTCACGTTCTCCGTCACACCTTCGCCAGTCACTTCATGATGAACGGTGGCGACGTGCTAACCCTACAGAATATTCTCGGTCACAGAACCATTGCCATGACGATGCGTTATGCACACCTGTCAGCCGACCATTTAGCCGATGCCATCAAGTACGCGCCAAAGCTCTGTTGACACTTTGTTGACACTTTTGGAATAGCGCCCAATAAAAAGGGCCTAGCGATGTAAGCTAAGCCCTTGATATATTTGGTGCCGGTAGCCAGACTCGAACTGGCACACCCGTAAAGGCGGCGGATTTTGAATCCGCTGCGTCTACCAATTCCGCCATACCGGCAATGGATGCGCATTATACGTAATTAACGAAGTAGGTCAATCACATTGACTGACTTTATGGGGACAAAGCGCTATCCTATGCCGCCTGTTTGATCAACGTTAAGAGCCATTACCCATGCAGCGCGCGGATTTTCACTTTGAGCTACCCGACGAATTAATTGCTCGCTACCCCTCTGAACAGCGTAGCGACTGCCGTCTGCTGTGCGTGGATGGCCAGAGCGGTACGCTGAAACACCGCCGTTTCCCTGACTTACTTGAGCTTTTAACGCCCGGCGATCTGCTGGTGTTTAATGACACCCGTGTGATCCCCGCCCGCCTGCACGGTCATAAGGCCAGCGGCGGCAAGGTAGAGATGCTGCTCGAGCGCCCGCTGGATGCCCACCGTGGCCTGGCACATATCCGTTCAAGCAAATCACCCAAGCCAGGCACCGAGCTGATTTTCGAGGGCGATGTACACGCTATAGTAGAAGGCCGACGTGATGCACTGTTTGAGTTGCGTTTTCTAGGCGATACGCCGATGATCGCGCTGCTTGAAAAGCACGGCCATATGCCGCTGCCACCCTACATTACCCGCGAAGATGAGCTGAGCGACCGTGAGCGTTATCAAACCGTGTATGCACGGCGTGACGGTGCGGTGGCGGCACCTACTGCAGGCCTGCACTTTGACCAACCGCTGCTTGATGCGCTGGCGGATAAAGGCATTAACCGCGCCTTTGTGACGTTACATGTCGGAGCTGGTACTTTTCAACCAGTGCGCGTCGACAATATCCTCGAACACCATATGCACAGCGAGTGGATTGAAGTGACCGAAGAGACCTGCCAGCAGGTGCGCGAGACGCTGGCGGCAGGTAAACGGGTAGTGGCGGTTGGCACCACCAGCGTGCGCTGTTTGGAAAGCGCCTGCATGAAGAGTAGCGACGGGCAGATCGCCCCTTATAGCGGCGATACCGATATTTTTATCTACCCCGGTTACCAATGGCGCTGCGTGGATGCTTTAATTACCAACTTTCATTTACCTGAATCGACGCTATTGATGCTGGTGTCCTCCTTTGTGGGCTACGACACCATCATGCACGCCTACCAACAGGCAGTGGCCGAGCGCTATGCATTTTTTAGCTATGGCGACGCCATGCTACTGACCCGCTAGCCCGTATAAACAGCTGCGCCAGACGAACGAGTTTAACGAGTTACCTTATATGCGAAACGAATGTTTTATGCGCTTTGAGCGCTTGGCCGAAGATGGCCGTGCACGCCGTGGTCGCCTGCATTTTCCCCGTGGCACGGTGGAAACTCCAGCGTTTATGCCGGTGGGTACCTACGGCACTGTGAAAGGCATGACGCCAGAGTCAATCAAAGAGACGGGCGCTGAAATTATTCTTGGCAATACCTTCCACCTTTGGCTGCGTCCTGGCACTGAGGTGATTGAAGCCCATGGCGACTTGCACGACTTTGCACAGTGGGATAAGCCAATTCTCACTGACTCCGGTGGCTTTCAGGTCTTCTCACTGGGCAAGATGCGCAAGATCACCGAGCAGGGCGTGCACTTCCGCTCGCCGGTGGATGGCAGCAAAGTCTTTATGGGCCCGGAAGAGTCCATGGCGGTGCAGCGCTCGCTAGGCTCCGATGTAGTAATGATTTTTGATGAGTGCACCCCCTACCCGGCCACCTTTGAAGAAGCTGAAAAATCCATGGAGCTGTCGCTGCGTTGGGCTCAGCGCTCCCGCGATGCCCACGGTGATTCACCTTCTGCACTGTTCGGCATTATTCAGGGCGGCATGCATCCTGAGCTACGCGAACGCTCACTCAAAGGTCTACTAGACATTGGCTTTGATGGGCTGGCAATTGGCGGCCTCTCAGTCGGCGAACCTAAAGAGGAAATGATTAAAGTCCTCGACTACCTGCCCACCTGGATGCCCGATGAAAAGCCGCGCTATTTAATGGGCGTTGGTAAGCCAGAAGATTTGGTTGAAGGCGTGCGCCGGGGTGTGGATATGTTCGACTGTGTGATGCCCACGCGTAATGCGCGCAACGGTCACTTATTCACTTCATTGGGCACCGTCAAAATTCGTAACGCCAAGCATCGCCATGATACACGTCCTCTTGATGAGGAGTGCGATTGCTATACCTGCAAGAATTTCTCGCGGAGCTATTTACACCACTTGGACCGCTGCAATGAAATGCTTGGTGCGATGCTCAATACTATCCACAACCTGCGCTACTATCAGCGCGTGATGGCTGATTTGCGCGCGGCAATCGAAGCGGGTACATTGACGACCTTTGTGGATGGCTTTTATGCCCAGCGCGGCATGCCGGTGCCTCCCCTAGCGAATTAATCGCCAGCTGCTTTTGGCAGATGGTTTAATCATCTCATCCCTTACTATTTCTAACTTAGGAGTTACCTGCAATGCTGGATTTCTTCATCTCACCAGCCCATGCCCAAGAAGCCGCTGCTGGCGGTGGCATCGCGCAAATCGTCATGCTGGTCGGCTTCGTGCTGATTTTCTATTTCCTGTTGTGGCGTCCGCAAGCTAAGCGCGCCAAGCAGCACAAGCAGTTGGTAACAAGCTTGGATAAAGGCGATGAAATCGTGATTGGCGGTGGTTTGGTCGGTCGCATCACGAAAGTGAACGATGAGTTTTTGACCATCGAAATTTCTGAAGGCACCGAAGTCAACGTGCAGAAGAACGCCGTTGCTGCCGTATTGCCTAAAGGCACCATCAAGTCCATCTAAACCCTGCTTCACCCCTGCCGATACAGTGCCAGCCACCCCGGCAGGGGTGACATGGTATAAATGATGGTGAACTTTGCTGTGCACGGCTAGTCCGTGCACAGCATTCCGTTTGTAATTGAAGGCAGGGCTTGCATGCTCAACCGTTACCCCATGTGGAAGTATCTGCTGATACTGGTCGTCCTGGTGGTTGGCCTTATCTATGCGCTTCCCAACTTATTTCCCGCAGATCCCGCCATCCAAATTAGCAGCGCCCAAGGCGATTCGCTGGATGCGCGTCAAATAGACCGCGTTGAAACCGCGCTTACTGAAAATGGCGTTGAGATCAAATCGCTCGAAGAGCAAAACGGTCAGTGGCTGATCCGCCTGCAGCGCGACGACGATCAACTCAATGCTCGCGATATTGCCACCGAGGTGCTCGGCAATGAAGCGACTGTGGCACTGAACCTGGCTGAAGCGACACCCGGCTGGCTACAGGCATTCTCCGCCTCACCGATGACACTCGGCCTTGACCTACGCGGCGGCGTGCACTTCTTGCTTGAAGTGGACATGGACGCAGCGCTTACCCAGCGCCTGGAAGTCAATGCCAGTGCCATGCGCGAACTGCTTCGCAGCGAACGCATCCGCTATCGCAATACCGATGTGGAAGCGCGCTCGCTATCCATCGACTTCGCCAGCGCAGAAGACCGGGACGCCGCCCGTCGCTTGATTAGCCGCGACTTTCCTGACTTTGACTACTCAAGCGAAGGGGATGGACGCGCATCCAGGCTAGCGATGACGTTAAGTGATCAATCCGTTAACGAAATCCAGGATTATGCGGTTAACCAAAACCTGACTACCTTGCGTAACCGGGTTGATGAGTTGGGTGTGGCCGAGCCAATGGTTCAACGCCAGGGCCCCAGCCAGATTGTGGTTGAGCTGCCCGGCATTCAGGATACCGTTGCCGCCAAACGCATTGTGGGCGCCACTGCGAACCTAGAGTTCCGCTTAGAAGCACGCAACGACACCCCGGATATTGAAACCGAAACCCATACGTTCCGGAATGACCCATCTCGCTCAGCAGAGCTAATGCGCGACGTCATCATTACCGGTGACAGCGTTTCCAGCGCCAGCAACAGCTTTGACGAAAATGGTCGCCCCCAGGTCAATATCAATCTGGACGGCACGGGCGGCACGCTAATGAACCGCGCCACGCGCACCAATATTGGTCGCAACATGGCGGTGCTGTTCATTGAGCACAAGAGCGAAGATAGCGTGGTGGTTGACCCGGAAACGGGTGAAGAGACCATTGTACGCGAGCCCTACGTTGAGCGTGGCCTGATCAGCTTAGCCACGATACAAAGCGCGCTGGGCAACAGCTTCCGCATTACCGGACTAGACTCGCCAACAGAGGCCGCGGAGCTTTCGCTCTTGCTGCGCTCAGGTTCACTTGCAGCGCCTATCTATTTTGCCCAAGAGCGCACAATAGGGCCCAGCCTAGGCGCAGAGAATATTGAGCGCGGCCTGCTCTCGGTACAAATTGGCCTGCTGCTGGTCGTGCTGTTTATGCTGGTGCGCTACAAAGTCTTTGGCGTGTTTGCCAATCTGGCACTGGCGTTGAACTTAACGCTACTGATTGCCGTGATGTCTGCACTGGGTGCCACCCTGACCCTGCCCGGCATTGCTGGTATCGTGCTAACGCTGGGGATGGCGGTGGATGCCAACGTACTCATCTTTGAGCGTATACGCGAAGAGCTGCGTAATGGCATGTCGATTCAACAGGCGATTCATGCGGGCTATGAGCGTGCCTTCACCTCTATCGTCGATGCCAATATCACGACGCTACTGGTAGCGGTCATTCTATTCTCGATCGGTACCGGCCCGGTGAAAGGCTTCGCCGTAACGCTTTCCATCGGCATTTTGACGTCGATGTTCACCGCCCTTGTGGTGACTCGTGCCATGGTCAACTTGGTTTATGGCAGCAAACCCGTCAAAAAGTTATGGATTTGAAAAGCATGGATCTAAACCACGTGCTTAGCCCAGACATTAAGAGGTGGTAATGAAACCCCTAACACACCTGCGAATCGACTTTATGGGGCGGCGCAACCTAGCGTTCGTCGTCTCCGCCGTCATGCTTATCGTGTCGATTGGCGCCATCCTGATCCTGCAGTTAAACCTGGGATTGGATTTTACTGGCGGCACGCTGATCGAAGTACGCTACGGCGCAGCTCCTTCATTAGATGCCATTCGTGTCCTGCTTGAAGAGAACGGCTTTCAGGATGTCTCGGTGCAAACCTTTGGGGCATCGACAGAAGTCTTAATACGCCTACAGCAGGCATTTGATGCGGATGTGGGCGCGGAAGTGGTTAACCTGCTGCGTGCCGATGGTGCCAGCGTCGACTTGGTTCGTGCTGAGTTTGTTGGTGCCCAGGTAGGCGACCAGTTACGCGACCAAAGCGGCCTAGGCCTGTTGGTAGCGCTAGGCGTGGTGATGCTCTACGTGGCGCTGCGTTTCCAATACAAGTTTGCGATTGGCGCACTGCTTGCCCTGCTGCACGACGTAATTATCGTGGTCGGTGTTTTCGCGCTGTTTCAGCTCGATTTTAACCTCACGGTACTGGCCGCGATTTTGGCGGTTATCGGTTATTCTTTAAATGACACCATCGTGGTGTATGACCGCATTCGTGAAATGATCCGCACTTCCCGCATTGACGATATGCCACAGATATTTAACGAAGCGATTAACGCGACCCTTTCGCGCACCCTAGCAACGTCGGGCACCACGCTACTGGTTCTACTGGCGCTGTTATTGCTCGGCGGCGATATGATTGAGAATTTCGCTATTGCGCTGCTTATCGGCGTGGGCGTAGGTACGTTCTCATCGATTTACACGGCCGCCGCGCTGCTGATTCCGCTAGGGCTTTCGCGTGAAGACCTGATCCCGACGAAGAAAGAGCTCGACGAAGAAGAGGAAGAACTGCCTTAACGCTCGCCGTAAAACTAATTCTTCTGGCATACCAAAATGCCCCTGCTGGGAAACCAGCAGGGGCATTTTTTTGGTTAAACACTTCAAACCAACAAACGTCAGCTTAATTCCCTATCAATCTTATTTTCCCAATAATTTTTGCAGGCCAGAGGCAACCACCAACGAGGCTTCCGTTAACAGTTTTACGGGTACCCGTTCATCTGCACGATGCCCATTGGCTTCAAGTGGGTCACGTGGGCCAGCGCCATACATGATGGTGGGTATTCCTGCTTCGCTATAGTGCCGTGCATCGGTATAGAGTGGCATAGCCCCCTTCGCCACCGGCTCCCCAAACACCTTTTGTGCCTCCATAGCAAAAATGTCGGCTAACTGCTCTGACGAAGGCGTCGAGGTGAAGGGCGTCGCCAGCAAACGCTGGGCAACGCTAACCGTTATCCCCTCTTGGTGGGGAAGGGAGGCAATAAGATCACGTAGCTCCCGTTCAACTTGTTCGGGCGACTCTTCTGGGATAATTCTTCGGTCAATGCTGAACGAGACTCGGTCAGGCACCACATTGGTGTTAATACCGCCCTCAATAGTGCCGATGACAAGCGAAGGACTACTAACCCCGGGATACATCGAACGCTGTTCTTCGAGTGTTTCTCGGTAGTGATACAGTGCACTCATAATCTGCACGCTCGCTTCAAGCGCATCAGCGCCGGTGCGATGCCAAGCCGCATGTGCTGAACGCCCCTCTACCGTTACATCCAAATGCAAACAGCCGTTATGGGCAGTAATGACCTGATACGAAAAGGCAGCACAGATTGCATAATCTGGTTGAGTAATCCCTTCAGATAACAGCCAGGCGGGGCCGGTAAATCCACCGGTTTCTTCATCATAAGTAAAGTGCAGTTCGACACACCCGGTATTTAACGCCGTTGTTTCGATCAATGCCTTAAGGGCATAGGCATAAGTGACGAAATCACTCTTCGATACAGCGGCACCACGGCCATAGAGCCAGCCCTGCTCAATTTCGCCCCCATAAGGATCTTTGCGCCACCCACCGCCGGGGGGCACCGCATCCCCATGTGCATTCAGGACTACCGTAGGCCCAGGCCCAAAGCGATGCCTTACCACCAAGTTCATCACTTGCTGTAAACCATGTTGATGACAAATCTCAACAGGCACCCGATGCTGCTCCACCTCGAAACCCATCTGTTCCAGAAGCTCTGTAGCACATAACGCATGGTCGACCCCATTACCGGGCGGATTGTCCGAGGGTACCTGCACCAGTTGCTGCAACATATTGACCTGCTCTTCACTCCGCTGGCCCAGCCACTCTTTTAGCTCATCCATTTATTAGCTCCTTAGCAGCATCCCAATCGCTCACGATAGTAGGCGGCTACCTGTTGTTCGATAGCTGGCCAGGCGTTATTTAAGTCAGACCGCTGACTCAATGCACTGCGATACTGGTTGCGTAATTCGATATGAATATCTTCCAGATCCAGCGTCACTAACTTACCTTGCTCAACGATTGAGCGCCCACCCACGACAAGGCTATCAAGGTGACGGCGCGTTGCCCGAGCAAACAGAAGATCCTGACTATTCACTTCATATAAGTCGTCGACGTTTAGCTTAGTAAGATCCAGTGACACCCAATCAGCATTGTCGCCTTGCTCTAGCAAAGCACTCTCACGCCCCAGGGAAAAACGACCTGCAGTTGTGGCTGCGGTTAGCATGCGAGTGCGAATCGCATCATCGGCAAAACCGGGCTGGGCGTGGAGAAGCGTGTTGAGCCTCACTTCACGCAGCGCATCGTCATCTTCATCCAGCGCGCAACCATCAATGCCCATTGCCACCTTGCAGCCTGCCTCCCACATCGCCGCTACGGGAGCAAGTCCCGAACGTAAATGCAGGTTTGAGCTGGTATTGATCGCAATAGTGGTACCTGATGCAGCGATTAACTCCAGCTCATCTGGGCGCGCCCAAACACAATGCGCCAGCGTCAAACGAGGAGATAACAAGCCGATCTCATTGAGATAGTGCACGATGCCTTTTGGAAACTGTTTATCTGCCCACTCCCGCTGGTAACGTGTTTCAAGTAAGTGCATATGCACCCGGCGGCCAGTTTGAGCAGAGGCTTCTGCGATCTGGCGCAGCATCGCATCCGAGCACCACTGTACGCCGGTAGGCCCAAATTGAATGTTCACATCCAAGTCATCCACAGCACTTGCCACATCCTCAGCTTGCTGCAGCTGCTCGCTAGGCGTTAACGACGGTAGACTGAAGTATCGCTCGACAACACCCCGCTCCACAGAGCCGAGCTGGCCCGTCACACCTGTATGGTCACCATAGACCAGGGGGTTTTGGTCGCGCATTCCCACAGCAAACGTTAAACGTATACCCACTGTTTTTGCGGCTTCGGCAACTTTTCGAACTTCATCTACTAATACATCAAGCCCTTGTGGTCGTGTGCAGTGCATCATTACTGACGCACACCCGCCTTCGGCTGAGCGCCCGAAGGCAGCGCAAGCCGCTAAGTAAGGATCCACAGACGGCATCACGGCTAAACGAAGCAGCCATGTTTCAAGCGGCTTACCTGCAGCACCAAAAGAGCTGGTAGACAAGGGTCGACCGTGGTCATGGGCGTTCGAAAGAGCCGGCATTACCAAACGATTTGGGATATGGTCAGTTGTGTAATCAACATGGCTTACTTTACTGATCACACCCTCGCTGACATCAAATGCACAAGGACCTTCCAATTGAAAAGAGCTACCGCGCATGGCGGCAGCGAATTGATAATGACTCATACGTCTTTCTCACATAGACGACAGCAGATTCCGCCGAGGGTTAACGTTGCAACTCTGAAAGCTAAAGCAACCTTTCATCCAAAGGGGGTAAAAACTCAGCCGTATAAACATCGGCAACAGTAGGCGTGCTAGAGAGCTCATAGAGTTCTACAATCGTATCAATTGAGCGTGCGAGTCGTTCTTCATCAAGCGCACCAATACCCAACTCCTGAGACTCATCAGAAATAATGACATTATCAAGCGCAAACTGAAGCCGCTGTGTTTCAGCGTCGCCATTCAGGAATCCCTCCTCCGCTAAAAGCGCCTCTATCCCAATTTCTGGTTCATTGATCACATCTTGAACGGCCCGGTTTATAGCCCTGACTAAGCCAGCCACCGCCTCGGGTTGCTCTTCAATTAAAGAGCGCGACACCATCACGCCATTTGAATAGACTTCAACACCATAATCTCCATAGGGAAACCAGCGATAGTCAGCCTCTGGATCATGGCCTTGGGCTACCAAGTTCATATAGCTAGTCACGTTGAAGACCAACGAACCATCAACATCCCCACTGTTAAGCAATTGCTCCTGAAGATTGGGCGCCACGTTGGTAATCTCAACTTCGTCAAGATTAATACCCGCGACTTCAGCGAAGGCAGGAAACAAGCGAGTGGAGGCGCTTCCCGCTGGGGCACCGAGGGTAGAACCTTCAATATCGTCGACACTCTGGATAGGGCCATCCGCTTTGGTTAGTAGTGCAAAGGGTGGCTGATTATAAATTTGATATACCATGACGGGTGTATGTTCAGGGCGCTCAGCTGCGTTCTGAATGATGGCGTTCATATCGCCAAAGCCAGCATCGTAAGCCCCCGACATGATACGACTAACGGTAGCGGCTGATCCCTCTCCCTGGTCGATACGTACATCCAGCCCCGCCTCCTCAAAATAGCCTCGCTCTTGTGCTACAAAATACCAAGCGTGTACCCCTTGAAAACTCCAGTCCAGAGTGAAGTTAATACGCAACAGGTCAGCTTGCGCGGTGAGTGGAGTCAGAGTGCAAGCCAGTAGTAAACCGCTAACTGTTTTAGTAGTTTTCATGCGAAATTCCTCGGAGTAGTCATCAAGCTGCAGAAAGATCAGATTTGCGCATCGCCCAGCCGGTCACTCTGCGCTCGATAAGGGAGAAAATCAGGTAGAGGGAGACGCCGAGCATGGCGAGCAGAAACAGCCCAGAAAACACTAACGGAACATCAAAGCTTGAAGTGGCAATCATCATAACGTTACCAATACCTCGATTAGAGGCGATGGTTTCGGCTAATACCGTCCCCACAAAAGCAAGCGTGATGGCCACTTTCAAAGAGGCAAAGAAGTAAGGCATGGCCCGCGGAATACCCACGTTCCACAGGATTTCACGCTTTTTGGCACCTAGCGATTTGAGCACATCCTCAAGCTCCGGCTCGGTCGTTGCCAACCCTGTCGCCACGTTAACCACCACAGGAAAGATGCAGATAACAAAGGAGGTCAGTACAGCAGGCACAGTGCCGCTGCCAAACCAAAGGACAAAGATGGGGACAACAGCCACCTTGGGAATGGACGAAAAACCGACTAACAGTGGATAGGCCGTATCATAGGCAACCTTCGATGAGCCGACGATGGCCCCCAACAGCATGCCAACGGTGACGCCCATGGCAAACCCGGCAAGCGTTGTGCTTAAGGTCTGAATCACATGGGGTAATAACTGCGGAAACCGTGCAATAAGCGTATCCATTACCAGGGTGGGTCTGGGGAGAACGATCTCAGGCACGCCAAAAATTATGCAAATAATTTCCCAAGCCACGAAAAACCCCAGTATCAGGGCAGCCGCCGCCACTTTTTGACGCATTTTATCTATGAATTCCATGGGAATCCTCCTAGGCAGCATCTGGCCGGGTGTGAGTAATCAGTTCACGCAGTTGTTGCGTCAGCTTTACGAACTCTTGCTCGTAGGTCATGGGGATAGTGCGTGGCCGCGGAAGAGTAACGCGCTGATCATCTATGATTTGCCCCGGTCGCGGACTCATTACACAGATACGGGTGCCAAGGAAAGCAGCCTCACGCAGATCGTGAGTGACGAGCAGCACCGTTGGCTGGCTTTCCAACCAGAGGTTTTGAAGGATTCCCCATAGCTCTTCGCGGGTGAACTGGTCTAGAGCGCCGAACGGTTCATCGAGCAGCAGCAGCTCAGGATCGTGAATCAAGGCCCTGCAGAGCGAGGCCCGTTGCAACATACCGCCAGAGAGTTGCCAGGGCTTTTTGTCTCCAAAGCCTTTTAAGCCAACCTTTTCTAGCAGTGCCTCAGCACGATCTCTGAACTCGCCCTTTCGTTCTTGGCGGTATCGCGCACGAAACGGTGGCACGATCTTAAGGGGCAGCATGACGTTATCGCGTACGCTAAGCCAAGGCAGCATGGTCGGATTTTGAAATGCCATTCCCACCCCAACACGCTTGGCCCCGACCTCACGCCCACCTACATGAACATGGCCCGATGAGGGAGCTAACAGGTTGCTGGCCAACTTCAAAATAGTCGATTTACCACAACCAGAAGGCCCCACTAAGGCGACAAACTCGCCCTTTTCGACTTTCAGATTAGTGGGCGCCAATGCTTGGGTGGATTTTTTTCCACGCCCATAAATCACTTCTGCTTTTTCCAGCTTTATGGCCTCAAAGTTTGATACATTTTTTTGCTGGTCAAGCGAACCAGACAACTGACCAGCTTCAATGGGTACGGTTATCATGACGTAAGGGCCTCCGGTTGAACGGACACCTTGGCGATTTCGGCAGCCAAGGTTTTGTCGCTATTGACCAGTTTGGCTAGCGGCATCTGCTGTACACGCTTCACAGACTGACCGCTCCCCTTTGCTGCGCTTTGCAGTGTGCGGTCACGCATTACAAACCTGCCTCGCACCAAGGTATGCACCGGCATTCCTTTCACTGACCAGCCATGGAAAGGGGTAGCCCGCGCCCGATGGGAGTGTAGGGTTTCCTGGTCAATTACATCCCGACACTCCAGGTCGACAATAGCGATATCGGCATCGGCACCCACCGTCAGAGATCCCTTGTGTGGGTAGAGCCCCCAAGCCTTGGCAGGTGCCACCGCGCTAATGCGCACATACTCCTGCAGCGTGATCCGCCCTTCACTAACGGCGGTCAACATCAGCGGCATCTGGGTTTCCACTCCCGGGAAACCACAATCCGCTTCCCAAATCACCTCTTTATGCTGCTCGTTAGGGGTATGGGGTGCATGATCGGTCGCGATCATATCCAAGGTGCCATCACGGACGGCTTCCCAGAGCGCCTCACTATCTTTGGCATCACGAATAGGTGGATTGACACGCATTAAGCTGCCTAAGGTGGCGTAATCACGACTATCCATCATCAAATAGTGAGGGCATGTTTCACTGGTGATATCGACGCCCCGCTGCTTAGCCTCACGCATCGGCCGTAGTTCCGCTGCGGATGAAACGTGCAGTACGTGAATACGCGCACCGGTCCACTCAGCCAAGATGGCTGCACGCGATACCGCTTCTACCGCCACTACGTCAGGCCGCGCCGCCACATGGGCCAACGCATCGTTACGACCCGCTGCACGCAAGCGCTCATAGCGCCATGCCATGATCGAGGCCGTTTCAGCATGCAGAGAAGTACGTAACCCGTAGGGCGCTACTCGCTCGAAAGCTTCCAGCATGGCGCCGGTTGATGGGGAAGGAAGGTTGCCAAAGGTATTGCCCATGAAGCACTTAAAACCAATAACACCGCTCTCAGCGAGCGCTTCTAATTGGTCGACATTGTCCTCTGCCATCAGCCCATAGATGCCAAAATCGACATAAGCTTGCTGCTCGGCAAGCGCTAGCTTTTCAGCAAAGGCCTCAGGTGTAGCGGTTGGCGGGTTAGTGTTGGGCATATCAAAAACGGTGGTGACGCCGCCCATGGCCGCAGCTGCTGTACCGCTTTCCCAGGTCTCCTTATGGGTATAACCTGGCTCCCGAAAGTGGACATGCACATCAATGGCCCCTGGTAGCAGGTGCATACCTTGCGCATCGAGCACTTCTTTAGCGGGAGGCATACTGCTCTCTTCACCAACGGCAATGATCTTTCCTGCGCGAATTGCTATGGCAGCTTGCTGAGTGGTTTCGTGACTGACAATGCTGCCATTGATAATAACGAGGTCTGCTTGGGTCATTAGTTTTCTCCTCAAAGAGCAGCCCAACCGCCATCTACAGGCAGGTCGGTACCGGTAATCTGTCGTGAGCGTTCGCTGGCCATAAACAGGCAGGCATCCGCGATATCCTGAGCGGTGGAAATTCGCTGAAGGGCATAATCTGCAGCATGCCGCTGGGCCGCCTCCTCCTCGCTGATGCCTAACTTGGCCGCCATATCCGGGCATACTTTGGTTCGAAAACGCTCGCCATCGACCATGCCTGGTGCAACGATATTGATATTGATGTTGTAGGGGCCCGCTTCGAGCGCCATGCTTTTCGTAATCCCTCTAAGCCCCCATTTGGAGGCGGAGTACGCCATCCGCCCCGCTTTTCCACGCATCCCAAAGGTGCCACCAACATTGACGATCTTGCCGCTACGCCGCTCCATCATGCCTGGCAGCACTGCGCGCATCGTGTTGAAGCAGCCCGCCATGTTGAGACGAACAATCTCTTCAAACTCTTCAAAGGTGGTATCCGCTCCTGATTTGCCGACTGGCCCAGAGCCACCCGCCACATTGACGAGCACATCAGGAACATCGCCATAAGCTTCGCGAATATGGGCGACCGCCTGTTCGCACTGGTCCGCTTTGGTGATATCGCAGGCCACCAGGACGACATCAATACCTTGCTCACGTAGCTCCGTTTCCAGTGCTGAGACTGCATGGGTATCTCTGGCCAACAGCGCCAACCTGGCTCCTTCAGCAGCGAATGCGCGTGTGATCGCTTCTCCCATCCCTTTGGCTGGGCCAGTAATCGCTACGATCTTGTTGGTTAGCAGCAAATCCATGACGTTTTCCTTATTCGTATAGGGAGTAAATGCGTTCTTCTTCAGGGGGTAGGAAATCAGTACTGAAGACCGTTTCCAATTCAGGGGTATGCGACAAACCGTAGGCTGCAACAACGATGTCGATAGCCTCACGCATCCGGTTTTCGTCAATGTTGCCAAGCCCAACATCAGCCAGTTCTGGGTGGTTCATCTCATCTTCGATGGTGGCTGCTAGACGTGCAGTTTCGACTTCCCGATTGATCAACGGCTCCTGAGCCATAACGGCGTCCATGCCAGCCTCAGGGTCGGCCAGCACATCGGCCACCCCACGGTTAATTGCTCTGACTAGCCCATGAACGACTTCAGGGTTTTCATCAATGAGTTCCCGCGACACCATCACCGAATTGGAATAGAGATCCATTCCATAGTCGCCATAGCTGATGAAGCGCAGTCGCTCGTCAGGATCAATGCCTGCCAGCATGGCGTTAAAGCGGATGGTATTAACGAAACCAAATACTGCATCTACCTGACCTCGGTTGAGCATTTGTTCACGCAGACGAGGCTCAATGTTCATTATTTCGATACTGTCGGTATCGATTTCGGTTAATGAGGCAAAGGCAGGAAAGAGTCGCAGCGCGCCGTCATTGGCTGGTCCAGCGATTGTTTTACCTTCCAAGTCGGCAGGTTCTTGAATATCGCTGTCAGTTGTCACGGCAATAGTGAACGGCGGACGCGTATAGATCATATAAACGCCAACCGGGGCATCATCAGGATTATTTGAGGCATAGTTTATTAAGGCGTTGATGTCGCCAAAACCGACATCGTAGGTACCCGAAGCAACGCTACCAACGGCAGCCCCTGAGCCAGAGCCCTGGTCAAGGCGAAGATCAATCCCCTCTTCAGCAAAATAGCCGCGCTCTTGGGCCAGAAAAAACCACGCCTGCGGCCCTTGGTAAGACCAGTTCAATACCATTCTTAGCGGTGTGTCTGCATGGGCGTACGCACTCCAAACAGGCAACAACAGCACAAATAAGAGGCATCGCCAGAGTGAAATTTTCAAACATTCGTTTAGTAAGTACATAGAAGAATCTCCAGAGCCAGATAGTGGGAAAACCAGTGGGCTACATAGCCAGCGTGCAACCCGCCGCCGTAAACCCGTACAACTGCCGAATCAACGTCAGTGCAGCCTGTATTGATTCCTCAGGTGACGGTGTTGCCACCGCCTCTTCCATGAGCACCACGTTGTAACCAAGAAATGAGGCATCCTGGAGCGTTGCCATGACACAACGCTCTGTATTAATGCCGGCAAAAAGGAGGGTGGTGACGTCCAGCCGCCGCAGAATGGCATCTAGTTCGGTATGCCAAAATCCACTAAATCGACTTTTGTAAACCACGATGTCTTGCGATGAAGGTGCCAGCTCTTCGATAGCAGCGGCCCCCCACTCATTGCGTACTAATATGTGATGCCCTGACGCCGCTATCTCCCCATACCCTTGACGCTCACCAAAGCGGGTACCAAACATCCGTTGCGTGGTGCTTAGCTCCAGGGTGTCGCTGCGCACGCCCCAGTGCAGATGAATCACCGGCACCTCGTGTTGCCGAGCACTGCGCATTAATTCTGCTACGTTAGGAATCACATCTCTTGCATAAGCAATATCGGTGCCGCTAGTGGCGAACCAGCCATTGGGGTGGCAGAAGTCGTTCTGCATATCCACCACCACTAAGGCGCTTCTTGTCAGATCAATCGAAACGGGAAGCGGCTTCGCTTCGAGGGTCGTCGCCACAGAAGGGCGCGCTTCCTTAATGAGGGAAACCACTGAAGGGCAAGTGTCGGCGCTAGGTAAATGGGGTGTCATGGATAGCCTCCTTAACGACTGCTCCCAGACTAGCCCTGCCAGAGTGGTGATATCTATTGCTAAAAAATTCGTATAGTGTTCTAAAAAACTCAACGCTCGGAAAAAACCATGAAGCATCTTCGTTTATTTGAGTACATTGATGCCGTTGTTAGAGCTGGCTCGATTCGCCGTGCCTCCGAGACGCTTTACATCACACCTTCGGCTCTGGATCGGCGTATTCAGCAAGTCGAGGAAGAGTTAGGCACGCAGATTTTTGAGCGCCATGCCAAAGGCATGCGCTTGACCGCAGCGGGAGAGATATTCCTGGATTATGTCAGGCGCCATATGGCGGATCTGGACCGGGTAAGATCCGAAATTGAGGGTCTTAAAGGATTGCGGAAGGGGCATGTGGCTATCGTGGCAAGCCAGGCTTTAGCACTTAAATTTCTACCTGAGCAGATCAGGCTATTCAGGAGCCGCTATCCTGGTGTCTCATTTTCTGTTCGTATTGCAGATCGCGGTGAAGCACTGAAATCTCTGATCGCTTTTGAGGCGGATCTAGCCGTTGTGGTATTTCCCAAAATGAGCTCAGAGGTCATGCAACTGATCATGGTTGCTCAACCGGTGGTTGCCCTTATGTCGGCACTACACCCGCTCGCAGCGCAGCCTACCGTGCGGCTGAGTGAGTGCCTAAACTACCCACTGGTACTGCCAGACGCGTCATTAGGGGTGCGCGAGTTATTGCAACCTATCTTGATCCGACGCACCAATAAAGCTCAAATAAGCGCTGAGACAAACTCCTTCGAATTAATGCGGGGGTTGCTACAAGATCAGCGCAGTATCGGCTTTCAGATCGCCATTGGTACGCCGGATAGTTTGCAGGAGAGCACCATCATTTCGCGGCCCATCGATGAGAGAGATGTCCCCGCAGCACCGTTGATTTGTGCTCAGCTAAGAGGCCGGACGCTATCGGTTGCGGCGGCACGCTTCGCCGATCAACTGACACAACAATTGGATAATATGAATTTATCGGTGTGAGAAATGACACTGTTCAACGACTTGTAAACTAAGGTTACCCAGTACAAAAATGCCCCTGCTGGTTTCCCAGCAGGGGCATTTTTTATTCACTGTTTATAAGCGGCTGTTGCTTAGCAGAGCACCTTAAAAGTGCGGCGCCAGCTGCTTGATCAGCGCTTTATAGAGGCGCGGGCCTGCGGCCATTAACGGCCCTTCAACCTGAACGCTTGGCTGACCGTCGGGGGTTCCCATTAGCGCGCCCGCCTCTTTTAAGAACAGCGTTCCCACCTGCATATCCTGCTCTTCCAGTCCCAGCACAAAGGCACTGTCGACACGGCCACAGGCGAGCTCACACATATCCAGCAGACCACAGCCAGACGCCAGTAGCGTTTCAACTTGTGGGGCCAGTTGCTGTGCAATAGTTAAGTAGGCAGGAAGATGACGGGGGCGCAGCCACACTTCCGGTAGGCTCATCGCCATACGCGTGCCACTGATGGCGGTGGGCTTACTTACGCGCATACGCTTGTCGTTGTGCTGGGCGCCGCGACCGCGGCTGGCAATATACTCATCATCGGCGAACGGGCAGATAATCACCGCGTGCTCGGGACGACCTTTAATAAGACACACCACTGAGAGTGCAAAGCCCTTACCGGCAACGGCTAAATTGGAGTAGCCGTGCATCGGTTCAATTTTCCAGACGATATCCTTACCTTCGCCTTCACCCGCTCGGTGCGGCGTAAAACGACCAGTAACACCGTGCTGGGGATAACCGCGTTCCAACTGTTGAACAATCGTCGCTTCGGCCTTGCGCGCTGTCTCATCGAGCAGACGGTCAAGGTTAAATTCTTCGTGTGCGTTTTCAATACGTTCGCGAACACGTAGGAAGTGTTCCACAGCGCCACGTGCAGCACGCAGCGTAAATTGGACCATCGGATTCATGGTTGGGCCTTGTCACAGTGATGTTAAAGAACGTGATGCTTAAGAACGTGTATCTAGCTGCACTTGGCAGCGTTTGGCGGGCAATTCTAGCAGACCGCTCTCTGGCATGCCATCGACTCATGATAGACTGCGCGTTTTACGCCTTAATGATCACTTGCTCTTTTGCAGAGCCTTATTCACCGAGCCCTATCATGCTTGAGCGCATTCGCATTGTTTTAATCGGCACCAGCCACCCTGGCAACATCGGCGGCGTGGCACGCGCCATGCACAATATGGGCTTGGCAGATTTAGCCCTTGTCGCCCCCCGCTGCGAGATGATTACTCAGGACAGCATTTCCCGCGCATCCGGCGCTGATCACCTGCTGCATCAAGCCCATGTGTACACCACCCTAGAAGAAGCGGTGGCCGACTGCACGCTGGCGGTGGGCGCTAGTGCTCGCTCGCGTACTCTGCCGTGGCCCATGCTGTCGCCCAGGGAATTAGCTGACCGCCTGCCTGCTGAGTGTCAGCCTGAAGCAGCACGCGTAGCGCTGGTGTTTGGTCGGGAGGATAGCGGCCTCACCAATGCAGAACTGCAACGCTGTCATGCCCACGTGCATATTCCTACCAATGCCGATTTCAGCTCGCTTAATTTGGCCGCAGCGGTACAGGTGCTGGCCTATGAGTGCAGGATGGCGTGGCTGGGCCAAGCCAACCTAGACAAAACCGCCGCCTCAACACTGCCAAGTGACAACGAAGCGCTGTCGACACATGCAGAACTAGAGCACTATTTTGAGCATTTAGAGCGCACATTGATAGCGATTGATTTTCACGACCCCGCACAGCCGCGGCAATTAATGGCGAGACTGCGCCGTTTATATTTGCGTGCCCGGCCAGAGCGCATGGAAATGAATATTTTACGCGGAATCTTATCGGCAACGGAAAAAGCGGCCCATCGCAAGCAGCCTTAGCGAGACCCGCTGGATGAGGCTGAATAGCCTAAACTTGAAGTTGATGCTGCGCGCCCCAACTTCGCTATTCTGCTAACGTCACTCCACTGCTGAAATATCAATAGCGCGTTCTGATATTTCAACCGTTAGACGCCGCCCTTTAACGCCAAGGAACACCTCATGTTTCAACGTCTACGTGAAGACATTAACAGCGTATTTGACCGCGACCCCGCCGCACGTAACTTTCTTGAGGTGCTGACCAATTACCCTGGCCTGCACGCCCTGCTGCTGCATCGCTGCGGCCACTGGCTGTGGAAGAAAAACTTAAAGTGGCTAGCGCGCACGCTGTCGACGTTTTCACGCTGGCTTACCGGTATTGAAATTCACCCAGGTGCCACAATAGGTCGACGGTTCTTTATCGATCACGGCATGGGGGTGGTGATTGGAGAAACTGCCCAGGTGGGCAACAACGTCACGCTGTATCAGGGCGTCACTCTGGGCGGCACCAGTTGGAATAAAGGCAAACGCCACCCCACACTCGAAGATGGCGTGATTGTCGGAGCAGGCGCCAAAATATTGGGCCCTTTCACCGTCGGTGCCGGAGCCAAAATCGGCTCTAACGCAGTGGTCACTAAAGAAGTGCCGCCTGGGGCAACGGTCGTCGGCATTCCCGGCAAAATTGTCAAACGTGCCGATCCGGATGTAGAAGAAGCATTGGACGTCGATCCCGCCCGGCGTGAAGCCATTTGCCAGAAATTTGGCTTTGATGCCTACGGCGTTAGCCAGGATATGCCCGACCCTGTCGCGCGCTCCATGCAGGCGATGCTCGATCATATGCACGCCGTGGATGAACGTATTGAGCGCATGTGCTCCACCCTGCGTAAGCTAGATGCCAACTACCGCGACGGGCAATTGCCCGCGCTGCGCGACGAAGACTTTGCCGACATTCTGGATGAGCACGACACCGGCTGCCCCGGCGTTGGCAAGCACTCGGTAGCAGCGCCGACCGCCGAAGCAACTAGCGAGCAAGAAACGTTACCACCGCGTAATGGTTGACCAAAGCACTCAGGTTTTCCCATAATGGCGACACATTTGCCGTTAGTACGCTGAGGGTTCAGCGTCGAGGGGCTTGCCATGCGCTTGACCACCAAAGGCCGTTACGCCGTTACCGCCATGCTCGATTTGGCGATGCATACCCATAATGGCCCGACTAGCTTAAGCGATATCTCCCAGCGCCAAGAGATATCGCTCTCCTATTTAGAGCAGCTGTTTGCTCGCCTGCGCCGTGCAGGATTGGTTAATAGCGTGCGTGGTCCAGGCGGCGGCTATCTGCTTTCTCAGCCTGCAGACGAAATTAGCGTGTCAAAGGTGATCGATGCAGTGAATGAAAGCGTTGATGCCACACGCTGCCAGGGTCTTTCCGACTGCCAACAGGGCGACACCTGCCTGACCCATCACTTATGGTGCGAGCTCTCTGTGCAGATACGCCACTTTCTGGACGATATGACGCTTGCACAACTGATGCTCCGCCCTGATGTCATAAGAATTGCATCACGGCAAAAACAGCGTGCTGAAGCAGGCATACTCGCTTCTTCACCTTGAGCTAACTTACAGCCATCTCACACACGAATGCACTGATAAACCGCCGGACGTTAACGATGACCACTCCCTCGCTGCCGATCTACCTGGATTACGCCGCTACCACGCCGGTTGATGTACGCGCGGCGGAGGTGATGCAGCGCTACCTAACGGTTGACCAGTTGTTTGCTAACCCTGCCTCGCGCAGCCATATGCTGGGCTGGCAGGCGGAACAGGTGATTGAACTGGCACGCCGCCAAGTGGCCGACACCATTGGTGCCGACCCAAGGGAGATCGTGTGGACCAGCGGGGCGACCGAGGCAGACAATTTAGCGCTAACGGGTTTTATGCGCGCCAACCGTGAGCGGGGCATGCACATGGTGACCTCTACGATTGAGCACAAAGCCATCGTGGATACCGCTCATGCGCTGGAAAAAGAGGGCTTTGAGGTCACTTGGCTCACGCCCGGACGCGACGGCTGCATTCAGCCTGAGCAGCTACGCACGGCGATGCGTGACGACACGGTGCTGGTCTCGCTAATGGCGGTTCACAACGAGCTAGGCAGTATCAACGATATTGCGGCCCTGGCAGAGGTCGCCCATGCGTTTGGTGCAGCATTTCACACCGATGCCGCTCAGGCGGTTGGGCGTATTCCTTTAGACGTGGTGGCCCAACAGATTGACCTGATGTCGCTCTCAGCACATAAAACCTATGGCCCCAAAGGCGTAGGAGCACTGTATGTGAAGCGCCACCCAGATATTCGCGTCGAGGCACTGATTCACGGCGGCGGTCATGAGCGTGGCATGCGTTCCGGCACCCTGCCGACGCATCAAATTGCCGGCATGGGTGAAGCTTTTGCCGTCATGCAGCAAGAACATGAAACCGACAACGCCCATATCAAGCAGTTACAGCAACGCTTTTTACACGGACTTGAAGGCGTCGAAGGTATTTTTGCCAATACCCCGCTGGATCGCGATTTTAAGCGCGTGGTACCTAATATTCTTAACCTGGCGTTTGAGGGTGTCGACGGCGAGTCGCTGCTAATGGCTCTCCGTGACGTAGCAGTCTCGACCGGGTCGGCGTGTAACTCAGCAAGCGTCGACCCCTCTTACGTATTGCTCGGCATTGGCACGCCGCGCTCGCTTGCGCTCTCATCGCTGCGCTTTAGCTTTGGCCGTTTTACTACCGAAGCCGACATTGATCATGCGTTAACGCTCATACGCCACGCGGTGAACGGCTTACGTTCACCGCCACGCAATTCTTAAGGGAGGATGCCATATGGCAACACTCAATATTACACCGGCTGCTGCACAACAGATCCGTCATGTACTTGACGAGCGTGGACAAGGTCTTGGCCTGCGGGTCTCGGTTAAGCCAAGCGGCTGCTCAGGCTTCAGCTACGTGCTTGATTTTGCAGACACTGTCAGCGACGAAGAAGTGCATTTTGAAGCTCATGGGGCCAGCGTTTATGTGGCTCCTGATGCGGTCGAGATGCTCAACGGCAGTGAAGTGGATTACGTCAGCGAAGGACTCAATCGCTTTTTCCGCTTCAATAATCCCAATGTGAAAGATGAATGCGGCTGCGGCGAGAGCTTTACCGTATAAGCTTGACGCTTTCAGGTTTCATCACCGGTATTCATCCCCCGGCTTAAGCGCTATAATCGCGCCCTTGAAGAGTCGCGACGAGGCAGCCGGCGTATTCGCTGCCTGAAGCGCTCTAACTGAATTATTTTCTGAGCCGCCACGGCTTTCTGTGGCGGCAGTTTTTGCTTAACCCTTTTTTAAGGAGACCATTTTACATGGCTACTGAACGCACTCTTTCTATTATCAAGCCTGATGCTGTTGCCAAGAATGCTATTGGTGAGATTATCGCTCGCTTTGAAAAAGCTGGCCTAAACGTTGTTGCCGCGAAAATGGTTCATCTTTCTGAAGAGAAAGCGGGCGGCTTCTACGCAGAACACAAAGAGCGTCCGTTCTTTAAAGACCTGGTTGGCTTCATGACCTCTGGCCCGGTGGTAGTTCAAGTGCTTGAAGGTGAAGGCGCCATCGCCAAAAACCGCGATCTAATGGGCGCTACTAACCCGAAAGAAGCGGCTCCTGGCACTATTCGTGCAGATTTTGCGGAAACAATCGACGCCAATGCTGTCCATGGTTCTGATTCTCCGGAAAGCGCTGAGCGCGAAATTAGTTACTTCTTTGGCAACGACGAAATCTGCCCGCGCTAAGCCTATACGTTAGCGCCGCGCCGTCTCAACTTTCGTTGCCGGCCATTTTGCGGGGGTTAAGCCCCCGCCCCTTTCTTGAACGCTGACCGCCATGACCACCAATGTAGCCCAACATACGCCCGCCCCACGCACTGACGCCGAGAGTTCAGACGCCGCCACCACGCCTGCAGCAAAAGCGACGCCTGAACGTCAAAACCTGCTTGGTATGTCACGTGAGCAGATGGAAGCCTTCTTTTTATCAATCGGTGAAAAGAAGTTTCGTGCCGCCCAATTGATGAAGTGGATTCACCAGGAAGGCAGCGATGATTTTGCTGCCATGACGAATCTCTCCAAACCGCTACGTGAAAAACTGGCACGGGTAGCTGAAATTCGTGGCCCGGCGGTCATTTACGAAGGTACTTCCAGCGACGGCACGCGCAAATGGGTGCTGGAAGTGGAAGATGGCAGTTACGTAGAAACGGTATTGATCCCAGCAGAGAACGGCAAGCGCCGCACGCTATGCGTCTCTTCTCAAGTCGGCTGCTCGCTGGACTGCAGCTTCTGCTCCACCGGCAAACAGGGTTTTCAGCGCAACTTAACTGCTGCTGAAATTATCGGCCAGGTATGGGTTGCACAGCGTAGCGTTGGCCCGCGCCGCGACACGGCTAATCGCCCTGTGACCAACGTTGTCATGATGGGCATGGGCGAACCACTGCTCAACTTTGACAACGTTGTACCGGCCATGAAGCTGATGCTTGATGACAACGGCTACGGCCTGTCCAAGCGTCGTGTAACGCTATCGACGTCTGGCGTCGTGCCGATGATCGACAAGCTGGGCGATGAGATGGATGTCAGTTTGGCGATTTCGCTGCACGCGTCTACAGATGAGTTGCGCAATACGCTGGTGCCCATCAACCGCAAATATAATATTCGCGCTTTGTTGGACGCCTGCCACCGCTACTTATCTAAATGCCCGGTTAATCGTCAAATCACTATTGAGTACACGTTGATCAAAGACATTAATGATCAACAGGAGCACGCCGAGCAGTTAGCCGCATTGCTGAAAGAACTGCCATGTAAAATAAATTTGATACCGTTTAATCCGTTCCCTAATTCTGGGTATGAAAAGCCGTCTCGTAACCAAGTCATGCGCTTCCAGCAGTGGCTTTACGATTTAGGCTATACCGCGACCGTGAGAACCACGCGTGGTGAGGATATTGATGCTGCCTGTGGTCAATTGGTCGGCCGTGTTAAAGACCGCACCAAACGCAGCGCACGTTATATCCAGTCTGTACAGCTTGATGCCGACTAAGGTGGTAGATAGAAAACAGGGCTTATCTTGACTTACGCCTAGCACGGCGCTTTGATGGACACGGTTTTCATTTAGCATTTGGTTAGCAGTTGGACGTTCACCACAAGAGGATTTACATGATCGCTCACCGCAGGCGCCAACACCCCAATAGGGTGCCCATGCTTACCGTGCTTATCGGTAGCCTGTGGCTAGCCGGCTGTGCCTCTTCTAGTACGTTCACACCGCAAGCGAATCCAGCGGCAGCCGACGCCTATACTCAGCTTGGCGTCGCCTACTTGGAGCGCGACAACTTACCCCGTGCGTTAAACGCATTGGATCGGGCCATTGAAATTGCGCCACGGCATGCAGAGGCGCTTCAAGCACTGGCGCTGGTTTATCAACAGCAGGGGGAATATGCGCTTGCTGATGACTATTTTCAGCAAGCGGTTACCGCTGAGCCCGACTTTACCCGCGCTCGTAATAATTACGCCGCGTTTTTATATGGACGGGGGCAGTTTGACGCCGCCTGTGAACAGTTAGAAATCGCATCTCAGGATGCCCAATATGCCAATCGTGCCCAGCTATTTGCTAATTTAGGGCAGTGCTATGTGGCATTGGAAGAATTTGATAAAGCGCGTGCTCGATTGCAACGTGCTCAGAGTATTGATCCGCGTAATGCACGCGGCTATTTAATGTTAGCTGAACTCGAATATTCGCAGGGCAATTACCCTCAGGCCTGGGCACCACTGCAAAACTATTTACAGCTCGCAGAGCCCGACCGAGCAGCGTTGGAGATGGCGGTTGATATCGCCCATGCCCGCGGCGACCATAGTTTGGCCGCTGAATACCAACGCCTGCTCGGCACTAACTGACTGATTGACGCCCTGATCACCGCTTATTTAATGAAGGATGCTCAGCCATGAGCGATACACAGTCACAAGAAAACGTTATTAACAGCACTAGCGCCACTGTCCACGCTAGCGCCTCCCCCGGCGAGTTATTGTTGCGCCAGCGTGAACAGCTTGGCGTTCCGCTTGCTGATGCTGCCCGGGCACTGAACTTACGGCCTGCAGTCATTGGTGGGCTTGAGCGGGATGATTACCAAGAAATTCCGGTAGCTGCTTATCGTCGCGGCTACCTGCGCGCTTATGCAAAATATCTCGGCATGGATGATCATCTTGTCCTTGAGGCTTATCAAGCCCGTAATGGGACGATCGACACCGAGCGCAAAGTTACCCCCGTTTCGACAGCTAGCAGACCTCCGTCAAAGATTGGCGCATGGCTGTTTAAGCTAGTCACGCTGCTGGTTATTGTTGGGCTGATTGCCGTTACCGTTATGTGGTGGCAAAGCCGTGGTGGTAATGAGCCGCCGGGGCTTAGCTCTTCCCCCACAGAAGAAACCACGCCGCCACCTGCACTGCCTGCCAACGATGAGCCTGCTCCAGGTGCTAACGGCACCGCGAGCCCTGGTTTCACCAGTGGCGGCGAAAATACCGCGCTGATTAGCGATGCCGTTAACATTTCACCTACACCGACGACTTCTGAAGAGCCGATGACAGGTGAAGATGATAGTGACGTGGCGACAGCACCGGACTTACCTGCACCAACAGAGACCGCGGACGAGCCACAAACAGCCGCAGTGGAAGATGACGCCACCACTGGCGACGACGCCGAGCAGCCTGTTAACGTCAATACGCTTGAACTCACCTTCAACGAGCAGTCGTGGACTGAAATTTTTGATGCTACCAACCAGCGCGTCTTTGTTGGTCTGCAAACCCCCGGCACTAGCACTACCGTTGAGGGCGAACCTCCGTTTCGCCTGACGGTAGGTAATGCCACCGGCGTTGAGTTGCGCTATCAGGGCGAGGAAGTTGATCTTCCCGCCCGTGCTGGTGCTAATAACGTTGCCCGATTCACCCTGGGAGAGTGACCCGCCTTATGCACGCACCTTCTCCGATTAAACGCCGCATTTCTCGCCAAATTCACGTTGGCAACGTTGCGGTTGGCGGTGATGCGCCTATCTCCGTTCAAAGCATGACCAATACCAACACCTTGGATGTAGCAGCGACCGTTGCCCAAATCCAGCAGTTGGAAAAAGCCGGTGCGGATATTGTGCGCGTTTCAGTGCCCGATATGGACGCCGCGGAAACCTTTGGTCAAATCAAAAAGTTAGTGGATATTCCGCTCGTTGCCGATATCCATTTTGATTACAAAATCGCCCTGCGTGTTGCCGAGCTAGGGGTCGACTGCCTGCGTATTAATCCAGGCAACATCGGTCGTGAAGACCGGGTCCGCGCCGTTGTTAGCGCTGCCCGAGATCACGGCATTCCCATTCGTATTGGTGTTAACGCGGGTTCGTTAGAAAAAGACTTGCAGAAGAAATATGGCGAGCCAACGCCAGCGGCGCTGGTGGAGTCTGCCATGCGCCATATTGATTACCTAGAGCGTCTCGACTTCGCCGAATTCAAAGTCAGTGTTAAAGCCTCTGATGTGTTTATGGCTGTTGCGGCTTATCGCGACCTTGCGACACGCATTGAACAGCCGCTTCACCTGGGCATTACCGAAGCGGGCGGGCTACGTTCGGGCACCGTGAAATCATCGATTGGCCTTGGCATGCTGCTGATGGACGGCATTGGTGACACCATTCGCGTTTCACTCGCGGCCGACCCGGTGGAAGAGATTAAAGTCGGCTTCGATATGCTCAGAAGCCTTAAGCTGCGCTCCAAAGGCATCAACTTTATTGCTTGCCCCAGCTGTTCGCGCCAGAACTTCGACGTCATTAGCACCATGAACCAGCTCGAAGAGCGCCTTGAAGATGTCATGACCCCCTTGAACGTCTCGGTAATTGGTTGCGTTGTTAACGGCCCAGGCGAAGCCAAAGAGACCGATATCGGCCTGACAGGGGGTAGTCCTGCCAACTTGGTATATATCGATGGCAAACCGGCCAGCAAGCTACGCAACGACCATTTGGTGGACGATTTAGAGAAGCTGATTCGTGACAAAGTGCGCGAAAAACAGCAGCAGCAAGACGACATGATTGCCAGAAGCGTTTAAGCGCTGGGCTAACTGCCAGCGTGCGTATCTAACCTACGCAGGCAGATAAGGAGTTTTCATTGAGCAAGTCCGCCGTTAAAAAGATTCAAGCCATTCGTGGTATGAACGATCTATTACCCAGTGACAGCCCGCGCTGGCAGTTCTTTGAAACCAAAGTACGTCACCTTATGTTGCGCTATGGCTTCAACGAAATTCGTACGCCTATTGTTGAGCAAACCGCGCTGTTTGCGCGCTCTATCGGTGAAGTCACCGACATTGTCGAAAAAGAGATGTACACCTTCGACGATCGCAACAGCGAAAGTTTAACCCTGCGCCCAGAAGGCACCGCCAGCTGTGTGCGTGCAGCCATGGAGCATGGGCTGCTGTATAACCAAACCCAGCGGTTGTGGTACCAGGGCCCGATGTTTCGCTACGAGCGTCCACAAAAAGGCCGCTACCGCCAGTTCCACCAAATTGGCGTTGAGACGTTTGGTTTTGATGGCCCGGATATAGACGCCGAAGTGATTTTGCTGTCGGCCCGCTTATGGCAAGAGCTAGGGCTGATGGAGCATGTCACCCTGGAGCTTAACTCCTTGGGTTCATCTGAGGCGCGTGCTGCTTATCGCGACACGCTGGTGGCCTATTTTGAGCAGCACCAAGATGTGCTGGATGAAGACTCAAAGCGCCGTTTGACCAGCAATCCGCTGCGCATTCTGGATTCAAAAAATCCTGCCATGGCCGAAATGCTAGACGCCGCGCCGCAGCTAATGGATCACTTGGATTCAGAATCACGCGAACACTTTGAGCAGCTCACCAAGATGCTAGAAGCGGCGGATATTCCCTATGTGATTAACCCACGCCTAGTGCGCGGGCTCGATTACTACTGCCGCACGGTATTCGAGTGGACCACCACTGCCCTCGGCAGCCAGGGCACCGTTTGTGCGGGCGGCCGCTACGACGGTCTTGTAGAACAGCTGGGCGGCAAACCTACGCCAGCGGTGGGTTTTGCGATGGGTATTGAACGGCTGATTCTGCTGCTTGATACGCTAGACTTAATCCCTGACGACTCACTTGGCGGCTGTGATCTCTATCTCTTGCCCATGGATGATAACGCAACTATTGCGGCGATCACGTTGGCTGAGCAGCTGCGCAGCGAATTGCCAACGCTGCGCCTGCAGCTTCATTGCGGCGGTGGTAGCTTCAAAAGCCGGATCAAAAAAGCCGACAAAAGCGGCGCGCCGATGGCTATTCTGCTCGGAGAAGATGAAATGTCTGAGCAGGCAGCGACGCTCAAGTTTCTACGCGATGAGCGCGAGCAACAGCGTGTGCCCTTTGCAACCCTAGGCCAAACGCTAGGTGAGCTACTGGCTGCTGACACTTAATGTCCAGCAGGCAATAGACCTGCTGGTGTATACCGACTCGACATAGACTCATTTGAATAGGAGACCGCCCGTGGCGGAGCTGAGAAGCGACGAAGAGCAGCTAGACGCAGTCAAGCGCTGGTGGAAAGAAAACGGAATTTCATTGGTGGCAGGCGCCGTCATTGCTGCTGCGGGTGTGTTCGGCTGGAATGCCTGGCAGAACTACCAGCAGGGCCAGTCAGAGGCCGCATCCATGCGCTACCAGCAGTTGGTCAACATGACCACGGGCAGCGACCTTGCCGAGGATGAGCTCGTCAGCGCACGCAACATGGTCAGCGAACTTAACGATGAACATGGCAATACACTGTATGCCGAACTCGCTCTGCTGCTTGATGCGCGTCTCGCCATTCAGCAAGGTGATTTAGAGGGTGCCAAAGCATCGCTTGAAAGTGCTGCTGACAACTCTTCACGCCGTTACGTACAGAGCCTTGCCTGGCTAAGACTCGCGCGAATTGAGCTTGCTGAAGGCAATGCCGATCAAGCACTCGCGCTGTTAGATGAACCGATCACCGATGCACTAGCCGCCCAGCGTGAAGATGTGCGTGGCGATGCTTTTGCCGCCCAAGGCGACACCGAGGCGGCCCGCGATGCATGGCAAAATGCCCTGCAACTAGCACAAACCCATAATCAGCCGCTTTACGGCGTGCAGTTCAAGCTTGACGATCTCGGCGCTGAGGAGGCGACACAATGACGGCTATTTCAAAACAGCTATTGCGGGCAAGCTTGGGCGCGCTGACGTTTGCGCTGCTGGTCGGTTGCGCCAGCAAAGGCGAACCGGCTTTTACGCCTAAAGAGTTGCGCAGTTTCGATGAGACTTCCTCTCTGGACACCCAGTGGCGGCGCAATATCGGTGCGGGACTAGGCAATGCGCGCTACCCTATTGCCCCCGCTCGCGAAGGCGATAGCGTGTTTGCTGCCGACGCTGAAGGCGTGGTAATGGCAATGAATGCCAGTAGCGGCGCGGTCGAGTGGCAAATTAATCTCGACACCCCCCTTTCCAGCGCACTGACTGCCATTGCTGGCCAGGTCTATCTGGGTACCCGTAACGGCGAAGTCATTGCACTTGATCAGCGTGATGGCAGTGAAAGCTGGCGCGCGCGGGTATCCAGTGAAGTGCTGGCCGCTCCGCAGGCGAATCAGCAGCTGTTAGTGGTGCAGAGTATTGATGGTCAAGTCACTGCACTGGATCGTGCTAGCGGCGCCGAGCGTTGGGTGTATACCAGCTCGCAACCGGCGCTGACGCTTCGCGGCACGGGCACCCCCATGGTCATTGATCCGGTGAGTTTTGTTGGACTGGCCAATGGTCGCTTAGCGACGCTAGATAACCGCAGCGGCCAACCGCTATGGGATATGCAAGTTGCCACGCCACGCGGGCGTAGCGAAGTAGCTCGCTTAGTTGATCTTTCTGGCCAGCCAATCATCAGCCCCGATGGCCGTCTGTTTGTGACCAGTTATAACGGCCGTGTTGTCGCGCTTGAAGCCACTCAGGGTGACCTACTCTGGGAAGCGAACATCTCTAGCCGTCATACGCCTATTCTGGTCGGCAATCTACTGTTTGTTGTCACCGACAATAGCCACGTAGTTGCACTAGATGCTAACAGTGGTCGTGAGATTTGGCGTAATAATGATCTTGAAGATCGCTGGTTAACGTCACCCGCCTTTGCCGACGGTCGGTTAGTATTCGGTGACTTTGAAGGCTATCTTCACCTGATTGACGCTCGTGAAGGCGATATTGTCGGACGCACACGCGTGCACAGTTCGGGCATTAGCGTACGCCCGGTCACTGAAGGCGGCACCATTCATGTTCAGGCCAACAATGGTCGCCTGGAAACCCTGGAAGTAACTCCATGACACCCGTCATTGCTTTAGTCGGTCGCCCTAATGTGGGCAAATCGACGCTGTTTAACCGCCTAACGCGCTCGCGTGACGCACTAGTGGCCGATTTTCCTGGCCTCACCCGCGACCGCAAGTATGGCAATGGCATGCTGGGTGACAAGGTGTATACGGTGATCGACACCGGCGGCATTAGCGGTGACGAAGAGGGTATTGACGCTGCCATGGCGGAGCAATCCCTCGCCGCCATTGATGAAGCCGACATCGTGCTGTTTATGGTCGATGCACGCGCTGGTCTTATCGCCGCTGATCAAGCGATTGCCAACCACCTGCGGGTTAATCAGAAAAAAACCTGGCTGGTGGTGAATAAAACCGACGGGCTGGAAGAGCACTCAGCAATGGGCGACTTCTGGTCGCTGGGCCTAGGCGACCCATGGCCCATCGCGGCCGCTCACGGGCGCAATGTTTCGACCCTAATGGACGTCGTGCTAGCCCCCTTTCCCGAGCGCGATGCCAGCATTCCTGCGGACACCGGCAGCAAAGGCGTTCGTATCGGCGTGGTTGGGCGTCCCAACGTAGGCAAATCGACGCTGGTCAATCGCCTGCTGGGTGAAGAGCGTGTGGTAGTATTTGATGAAGCGGGCACTACCCGTGACTCCATCGAGATCCCCTTCGAGCGCCGCGGCAAGCCCTATGTACTGATTGATACCGCCGGTATTCGGCGCCGCAAAAATGTCCGTGAAGTTACCGAAAAGTTTTCCATTATCAAAACACTGGATGCGATCAAAGAGTCACATGTAGTGATCATGGTACTCGACGGCTCCAGCGGTTTGGTCGAGCAGGATATGCACCTGCTCGATTATATATTAACCTCAGGACGCGCCCTGGTACTGGCAGTGAATAAGTGGGACGGCCTTGAGAGTGAAGCCAAGGATAAAATGCGCACCGAGATCAAGCGCCGCCTGGGCTTTGCGGATTACGCCGAGCTGCACTTTATTTCCGCGCTGCATGGCACGGCGGTGGGAGATCTTTACCCCTCCATTGACCGGGCATTTGACGCCGCCAACGCTCACTGGTCGACCAACCGTCTAACTACCCTGCTTCAGGATGCAGTCAGCCAAAACCCGCCGCCGATGGTACATGGTCGCCGGATTAAGCTGCGCATGGCACACCAGGGCGGCAGTAACCCACCCATTATTGTTGTGCACGGAAATCAAACCGAGTCGCTGCCAGAAGCGTACCGCCGTTATTTGACCAATACCTTCCGTAAGGTATTAAAGGTCCGTGGCACGCCGATACGCTTTGAGTTTCGCTCAGGTAGTAACCCGTTCGACACCATGGCCGGGGCAAGTGATAAAGAGAAGGCTAAAAAACGCGAGCTGAACCGTACCAAAGAAGCGCGTAAAAGCCGTCGTTAATTACTGCCTTACCCATTTTGCCCTTCCTAGGGGGATTGTATGCGTTTTATTGCTCGTCGTTGGCGTTGGCTTACCCTGTTTGGCTTTGCAAGCTTGCTTACAGGCTGTCTTGCCCTGCCCCAAACCGGCCTGTTCGCGTTTCGTTTAGCGGTGACCTCGCTGGGCGTGGAAGATGTGCGCATCGGCCCGTATAGTATTAACGCTGGCTTAGACACCAGCGATATAACAAGCTTGATTGCCTCCAGCCTTGGTGCAGGAAGCCTTCCTATACAGGCCACCTTAGCCATGGGCCTTGGATTACCCGCAGGAATGCCCCCTGTAGAAATGTCAGGCTTTCGCTGGTCGCTGGATGTGCCCGGCGCAGATCCCGTTCAGGGGGAGTATGAGCAAGATGTAACGCTAACATCGGGAGACGATGCTAACCTGCGCCTACCGGTCGCCTTTGATGTGCTCACTACCGATCCTCAACGTATGAGACCAATGCTGGAACTTGCCAGCCAGCTAGCCTCACAGGGCGAGCTACCCGCTGGTAGCCAGTTGGCGATCACCCCAGGAGATTTACGTGGCTTGGGCATGCGTCTTCCGGCAGGACTGCTAACGCCGACTATCCGACTAAACGTGGGTGCCGATGGTCAGTTAGTCCCACAGGGTTAAACTCTCTTCCTAAGCATTTCCCCCCCACCACCCTGTTTGCAGCCTAACCATTGGACTGCAAACAGGATGGTTTAAGAAACATATGTCTTAATAAACAAAATGGTCTAATAAGCGCATTAAACGGTTGCTCAGTTCAGCCTCCATACTCACCCTCTAGGTGGGTTATGATAGGAGGGATTGAATTACTGTTATCAGTGGTTATCTTGTAAGCAAGCAACCCATTCGTCGATAAGGAAACCGTCTCATGCGCTGGCTTCGCCCTTTTGCTATTACCGCTTTGTGTGCGTCTATCGCCGCTTGTACCACCTCTCCCACAGGTCGCTCGCAGCTACTGCTGCTCTCGGATGGCGAACTCAATGAGATGGGGCGCCAGGCATTTTCTCAATATCAGCAAGATCTCCCTTCTGCCGGGCAAGCTAGCCAGCGCTATGTACAGTGTATTGCCGATGCTATCGTTGCGGTACTGCCTGCACAGCAGCAACAGCTAGACTGGCAAATTCGCGTATTTCAATCTGAGCAGCCCAATGCCTTTGCGCTACCCGGCGGTTATATGGGTGTAAATACCGGCATGCTTGATATTGCCACCAGCCAAGACCAGCTTGCTTCCGTTATCGGTCACGAAATTGGCCACGTATTGGCCAACCACGCCAATGAACGCGCCTCCACCCAAAGCGCTACATCGCTCGGCTTATCAGTTGTTTCCAGCGCCTCCGGCATGCAGGGGGCGGGTGGTCAGCAACTGATGGGCGTACTGGGCATGGGGGCTCAATACGGTATTGTACTGCCCTTCTCCCGTGCGCATGAAAGTGAAGCCGACATCATTGGTCTCGATCTAATGGCGCAAGCGGGTTTTGATCCCCGCGAGAGCGTCACGCTTTGGGAAAATATGCAGGCGGTATCCGGCGGCGGCGCTCCCCCAGAGTGGATGTCGACTCACCCAGGCCAAGGGCAGCGTATCCAGGGTTTGCAAGCCAATATGGATCAAGCCCTGGCTCGTTATGAGCAAGCCCGAAGCAGTGGACGTACACCTAACTGCCCACGCCCTTAATGGCTCTTTTGAGGTTTAAATGATTAAGCTAGGCTTACTGCTGTTGGTACTTCCCGTATGCGTATTAATGGGCATCTATTTCTGGGAGCTAAGCGACATACGTGAATGCCAGCTAGACGGCGGGCATTGGGACTATATTGAGAGTACCTGCTCGGATACCCCACAGCCGTTTGTCTCCTGGCTGGAGCGCTACCCCTTACTGGTGAATGGTGGGATGCTGCTCTCGGTAGTGGGAATGCTGATGTGCATGGTGGGGCTGTACGTAAAACGTAGATAAGCATGGCGGCAGCCTCTCAATACACCGCCTGCAGGCTTAGGCTCAAACAGGCGATGTATTGATCTTGAACATGCAGGGTGCTACACGCTGTTGAGGTGACTTTCTTTAAGTGGTGACTTGCCGAGCCATTAACGTACGGGCAATTTCAAGCAACTTTTGATCCTGCCAGCGATTAGCAATTAGCTGCACACCTACCGGCATGCCGTTCTGCCCCTGGCTTAGCGGCAGGTTGAGACACGGCACACCCAGCAGCGTCCAGGCTCGGCTATAAATAGGGTCGCCCGTGGCCTCTCCTTCTGGAGCTACACCGGGAGCGCTGGCGGCTAGAATCACATCAACCTCACTCCCAAATACACTCATTAATGCCTGCTGCTGGGTATCCGTGGCACCCCTAGCCTCCAGATATCGGGCATAACTAATCGCGTTACCCTCTTCGATCAGCTCAATCAGCTTGGGTCCCATCTGCTTGACGAAACGGACGAACTCGCTAGCCAGCGCTTGCGCAGCTTCATAGGCCATGACTACCTTCTGATGTTCAACCAGCGCTTCATACTGCTCGTCTAACGCCAGCGGTACCAGCTCGGCTCCCGCCTGCTCAAGCTGCGTTTGAGCATGGGCGAGGGCCTGCTCGACATCAGCATCAAGCGGCAAATTGCCCGGCAGGCTGCTAACCCCTACCCGTACACCGGCGAGGCTGTTAAGCGGCGTAATACTCGGCGCTCGCGTCAGTGCTGAAAAGGTGGTGCAAATATCTTCAATATGCCGCGCGAACCAGCCCAACGTATCCAGCGAAGGGGCGAAGGCCTTGACGCCAGCGGCACTCACCGTATCGAAGGTTGGCTTAAAGCCGAACACCCCGCAGTAGCTTGCCGGGCGGATCATGCTACCTGCCGTTTGAGTACCAAAGGCAAGTGGCACCATGCCAGCGGCCACCGCTGCGGCCGAACCGCTGGAAGAGCCGCCGGGGGTACGTGAAGCATCATGGGGGTTGCGGGTTTTGCCGGGGGTGAAGTAAGCAAACTCAGTGGATACCGTCTTGCCCATAATCAACGCGCCCTGCTCTTTTAGCAGTGTCACTAGGGCAGCATCGACCAGCGACCCTTCGGAGTGAAGGTAACCACGGGTACCCCAGCGGGTTGGCAGGTCAACGGTATCGATAATATCTTTAATGCCGACCGGGACTCCGTAGAGAGGGCTTTCGGCAAGGCGAGCATCCGGTATGGCAGGCTCTGACGCCAGAGCTTCCCAGGCCTGTACTTCAGGCTCACGCTGATCGATACGCGCCGCGCAGGCGTGCCACCAGTCAAGGGGCTCGGCCTGCCCATTAGCCAGGGCGATTTGATAGGCATCAATAGTCATCGTTGAATCATGGTTCACATTACATCTCCACTTAAGCTCAGCGGCCAAACGAACCGCTCAGACAATCAATTTCAGGCCAACCAGCAGCATCAATAGCGCAAACAGACGTCTGAGCAGCCGCGGTGACAAGTGATGAGCAAGCCTGACGCCGAATCTAGCGCATGGCACGCTGAATAGTGCGATACCAGCAAAGGCGGGCCAATAAAGGTACCCCGTACTGTAGGAAGGCAGGGCCGCCTGCCCCTGACCGGTGACCATAAAAGTAATAGCCCCTACTAAGGCGATAGGCAGTCCACAGGCCGCTGATGTACCAATGGCCTGAGCCAAACTGGCTCCGCTACGTGCTAACCAGGGGACGCTGAGCACCCCACCGCCAACGCCAAACAGCGCCGAAAAGGTACCGATAAACGTTCCCGCAGCGAACATCGCTGGTCGGCCAGCGGGATACTGGCCGGGGGTAGGTGGTTTAGCTAGCAGCATACGCAGCGCCAACAGCAGCATAAATACACCAAAATAGCGCTCCAGCAGATCGGCACGCAGCTGGCCTGCAATCACCCCGCCAAGCACCGCACCGAGCATCAGTCCAGGTAGCATGCGTTTTAATAGCTCAACCACCACGGCCCCTTGCTTCCAGTGACCTAAAGCGGAAGAGGCACCCGTCACCGTAATAATCGCCAGCGAAGTGCCAATGGCTAAGTGAATGCCCACCGCAGAATCGATGCCCTGCTGATTGAAAGCCACCATCAGCGCGGGCACGATGACCACGCCCCCACCAATCCCAAATAAACCAGCGATGACGCCAGCCACGCTGCCCACCAAGCAGAAAAAAAGGAGTGCTGACAGCATGCAGGCCTTGCTCCAATAACAGTGTCGGGTGGAGTTGCTGCCCCACCCGAGCATTAAGCTGCTGAGAAATTTATTGAACGACCTCGCTAGCGAAAGAGGCGTCTACAATATCGTCATAGTACATCTCGCCTTGGATGTTGCCGACGAATTGCTGCATTTCGATGGCATTGGTGAAGGCCTCTTCGGTAATCATCACGCTCTCGGGGTAAACGCTGTTGTCGATCATGCGCTGCACCGCGGCATCCACCACATCACCCTGCAGGTCACCAAACTCTAGGCGGGCTACCGCCTTGGCGGTATCCGCATCAGAGTGGATCAGCGCCAGCGAATCGTTGATCGCCGCGACAAAACGAGCCACTAAGTCAGGGTTATTATCGATCATGTTCTGAGAGGTATTGATCGTCGAGAAAGCATACTCAGGGTAGTCATCGGTGAACGCGTGAATAATTTCCAGCCCCTGGGAGATCCCTTGCTCCACCTGAGGCTGATACAAAACCGCGAAATCACCTCGCCCTGAGAGCACCGGACCGAGCTCAGAGCCGTTCTGCACTTCAGTGACGCTAACCTCACCGGTAAGACCGGCATCTTCGATAAAGCGACGGATCAACGTATTGGAGGTACCAGGCGCTAAACCCACCACAACCGTTTTACCAGCAAGGTCTGCTGGCGATGAGTACTCCAGTTCAGGATGGGCCAGTACCCATACCGGCGCGCTGTTGGCGACGGCGCTAATCGCTTTACCGCTACCGCCCTGCTCCTGGGCAAAACCAACATGCTCCGGGCCGTGTACCGAAAACTGCGACTCGCCAGAGAGTACCGACGCCAGTGCAGCAGGCCCTGAGCCAGCCGAGCGCACGACGGGCACATCGATATTATGGTCGTTGAACATCCCTTCATGTTTGGCCACATAGACCGGCAGATATAGCAGGGAATGAAAAGCTTCGTTAATTAAAATGGTATCCATATCATCAGCCTGAGCTTGGGTAGTAGCACCCAGCACGACTAAACTTGCGCCCAGGGCAACACGCTTATAGACAGAAGAAATACTCATTATTTATTACCTCTTACGGTTAGGATCAGTGCTACGGGAGTTAAGAAGGTCACTACAGTTATTTTTATTATTTTTGTCCTTTTTCCCATGGCAACAAAAGCTTAGCCACCTGGGACACAATGATATAAAGCACGATGGCCACGATCATCAACATGATCACGCCTACCCACACGACGTTGAGATTGAACAGGTTACCGGCCACAAAAATCATGCGACCAAGGCCTCGATCGGATGAGATAAACTCGCCGCCAATTTCAGCGATCAACGCGAAGCCGATATTCAAACGGAAGGCAGAGATAATCCAAGGCAGCGTGGCGGGGGCCACCACCTTGGTGAAAATTTCGCGGCGACTGGCACCCAGCGAGCGCATTAAATTGATCAAATTACGGTCAATTTGATGTGTCCCCTGATATGCGGAGAGCAGCGCAACGACAAAGGTCGCGACAAACGCCAGCATGATTTTCGAGAACATACCCGAGCCAAACCAGATGATGATCATCGGCGCCAGGGCAATTTTGGGGAGTCCATTGAGGGCCACTACGAAAGGATCAATGATGCGCGCCGTAGTGCGCGAAAACCACAGCAGTAAACCTGCGATAGAGCCAAGAATGCTGCCCACCAGAAAACCCACAACCGTTGCATAAACAGTCGCAACGGTATCGTTGAGAAGTTGACCCGACTGAATCAGCCGCCAGGCTTCATTAGCGATACCGACCGGCGAGCCCATTAAAAAGGAGTTGATCCAACCGACGCTCACCCCGACCTGCCACATGATAATGACCAGCGCCAGTCCAGCGCCGCGCCAGAGGTTATCGGTAAAGAGTGTATTGCGTGATAGCTGCTCGTCGTTCTCTTTGATGCTGCCAGCGCGAATGGTATGGGTATAGAGTTTGGCTTCACTCATGCCGCACCTCCATCAATCTGAATATCTAGATCATCCCAGATACTGTCGAAAAAGCGCTGATAGCGAGCATCGCTGCGCGCTTTGAGACAAGAGCCAAGCTCGCGAGACAAACCGACATCGTAGATTTTTTTCACCGAGGTAGGCCGCTGGGTCATAACGGCCACGCGATCCGACATGGCAATGGCTTCCCCAATATCATGAGTGATCAACACCACAGTTTTGTGGTGCTCCTTCAGGATCGAGACAATCTCCTCTTCAAGTACCAAGCGTGTCTGATAGTCGAGAGCCGAGAACGGCTCATCTAGCAGGATAAGATCTGGATCCGTAATCAGCGTGCGGATTAGTGCTACTCGCTGGCGCATACCTCCAGAAAGCGTATGGGGGTATTGATCGGCAAAATCGGCAAGGCCATAACGGGCCAATTGATCGCGCGCCATTTCATATCGGCGAGCTTTACGTACGCCCTGGATCTCAAGACCCAAGCAAACATTGTCGATGATAGTTCGCCAGGGAAAGAGCAAGTCACGCTGCAGCATATAGCCGATGCGTGCACCGCAGTTAGGGTCGCTACCTTGCAAGGTGATGCTGCCATCGCTGGGCTCAAGCAGGCTGGCAATGATGTTGAACATGGTGCTTTTGCCGCAGCCACTGGGACCGACGATGCTGACGAACTCTTCCTGCTTGATGTCGAGGGTGATGTCTTCGATGACTTCGATTGGCTCAGCACCGGGGCTGGAGAAGGTCTTTTTAACGCCATCAAGTGTAATTACGCTTTGACGAAATTGGGGCATGCCTATGGTTGGGTCAGTAAGCCTGCCAGAAGAAATAGGTAAATTCATAGCTGCTGTGCTCTCTTAAAGAACGAGTACAGCTGACACAGCACACTTGGTGCCATGATATTTATTTTCTATAAAAATCAATTTATTAATGAGGGTAATTAATGACTCACTATTGAGTAGTTTAGCTCGACAGCTCTTCTTCGGTGCAGATATATGGCGGAATGCACCATGTTATATATATGTTTTTATTAGTTATTCTTCGCAGCCAAGGCCTGTGTGCGCCGTTTTATAAGCATTATTCTGCCAGCTAACAAACGGCCTTCTTGCTTATGGGCAAGAAGGCCGCGGTGAAGGCTTACGCTCAGCGGGATGCTGCTATGGTCTATGATGGCGCCGTGGCTTAAATAGTGGCCTCATCATAGAGATAACAGGCAACGGTATGCTCCTTGGCAATCAGCCGCCGCTGAGGAGAGAGCTGTTGAGGAAAACTCACCGTGAGCTGAGTATCCTCGTGACTTACTTTTGCGGCTTGTGCAAAGGCGGGGTGCTTGGCAGTTAATATCGCTAGCAACTCACTCTCAGCCTGGCCTACATCCTGGCCTTCCACAGATAACTGTACGTTGGTCTCCTCCACCTTCGGATCTCCCAGCCAGTGAATGGTTTTCCCAGCAATACGCCACTCGCTCATCGCCGTGGCAACATCGCGCCCTTCCCAACCACAGTGCGGCATGGCCTTGGGGCAGCGGGTGTGAAAGTGACAGCCATTGGGCGGTTCAACGGCACTGGGGATTTCCCCGGCACTTTCCAGCGGTGGCTTAATCACCGTGGGGTTGGGTTCAGGGCTCGCGTCCAACAGTAACTGGGTATAAGGGTGTTTACGCTCGCGTATCACCTGTTCTGAGGGACCCACTTCGACAATTTCACCCAAGTACATAATGGCTGTGCGGTCAGCTACGTAGCGGATCGTAGGCAAATCGTGGCTAACGTAGACAAACGAGATACCTAGCTCATTGCGGAACCGATGCATCAGGTTAAGCACCCCCGCACGAATCGACACATCAAGCATGGAGACCGGCTCATCGGCAATAATGATGCGCGGTTCCAGCACAATCGCCCGGGCAATCGCGACACGCTGGCGCTGGCCACCCGACAGTTCATGAGGAAAACGATCACGATAGAGCTCGGCAGGTTTTAATCCCGCCCGTTCGAGCGCTTGAACCACTTGCTGCTCCAGCGCCTCGCCCTCTGCCAGGCGATGAATAATCAGCGGCTCACCGACAATATCGAAGATGGTAAAGCGCGGGTTTAACGTTTGGTAAGGGTCTTGAAAGATCATTTGCGCACTGCGACGAAACGACTTTAATTCAGCGCCTTTCAGCTGCGCGATATTGTTCCCTTCAAAGCGTATTTCCCCTTCGGTGACATCTTGCAGGCGCACCAGCATCTCGCCCGTGGTGGTTTTACCCGACCCCGACTCGCCCGCTAAGCCTAGAATCTCCCCTTCACGAAGATCAAAATCGATGCCGTCGACGGCATGCACCTTGCGGTCTTTGTGACGCCCCCGCAGCCCATCAAGAAAACCTTGTTCAACCGGGAAGTGCTTTTTCAGCCCGGCGACTTCCAACAGCGTGGCAGCATTACTGGCTACCGGTTGAAGCGCACCCGCTCCTTGCACTGGCTCGTTCAAACGCTCCCCAACCACTGCCCAGGTATCATTAAGCGCCGCCTGAACGCGGAAGGTATCGGCTTTTTCGGGATAGTGGCAGGCCGCCTGCCGATCATCACCTACGTCTTGCAGCGTAGGCACTTCTTGTTGGCAGCGTGAGGTGGCAAATGGGCAGCGCTCGGCGAACCGGCAGCCCGGGGGAGGATTCAGCAGGTCAGGCGGACTACCGGGAATCGAAATCAGCTCACGCTGGGCGCCTTCCAAGGTAGGAAAAGCATTGGTTAAGCCCATCGTGTAAGGGTGGAACGGCGTTCCAAACACCTCGCGAACCGGGCCCGTTTCCATAATGTGGCCGCCATACATTACCGCGACCCGGTCACAGGTTTGTACCACCACGGAAATATCGTGGGTAATAAACAGCAGCCCCATGCCCCGCTCGCGGCGCAGCTTGGAAAGCCGTGCCAGGATTTGCGCTTGGGTGACCACATCCAGTGCGGTAGTCGGCTCATCGGCGACGATCAGCTTTGGGTCTAACGCCAGCGCCATGGCAATCACCGCACGCTGCTTCATCCCACCACTCATCTCATGGGGATAAGCGCTTAATCGACCAGGATCGATACCCACCGAACGAAACAGCTCTTCGGCATGGGCCCACGCGGCTTTTTTATCGATCTCAATATGGGCATTCATTGCCTCCAGGATCTGGTCGCCCACGGTATAGACCGGGTCTAACGCATTCATGGCGGCCTGAGATATCCAGGCAATCTCTTTCCAGCGAACTTTACGCATCGATTCCGCGTCTAGCTCAATAAGGTTACGGCCATCAAACTGAATGCGACCGCGGGGAACCTCTCCATTGGGAGGGAGCAAGCGCAGCATCGCTTTTGCCGCGGTGGTTTTCCCGCAGCCAGATTCACCGACTAGCCCCAAGGCCTCACCAGGGCGAAGATTGAAGCTGATGCCATCCACCGCTTTGACCGGCCCAGCTCCTGTCCGGTAATGAATGGCTAAATCATCGACGGTTAACAAATGTTCATGACTCATCGACGGGCCCTCAAGCGTGGATTGGCAACTAGCTCAAGTGAGCGCGAAATAAAGAACACCGACAGCACGGTAATCATGATGAATAGCCCTGGCGGCAGGTTCCACCACCAGGCATCACGCCATGCGCCTGATAAGCGAGCATTGTGCAGAATGCCGCCCCAGGAGATTGACTGCGGGGGCCCTAAGCCCAAAAACGACAAGGTGGCCTCGGCGATAATAGAAACGCCGACAATAATGGCCAGCTCTAGAAACACCAGTGGCATCACATTGGGAAAGATGTGCAGATACATAATGCGCAGATCCGAGGCACCTGCGACGCGGGCGGCTTTTACAAATGGTCGTTCGCGCAAGCTAAGCACCTGGGAACGAATCAGTCGCGCCACCGTTCGCCATGTGAGCAGGGAAACCGCCAATATTACGATAAACAGACTAGGCTCGAAGAGCAGCACCAGAATCAGGGCAAATGGCTCAAACGGGATGCCGTACATCACATCCACCGTGCGCATTAGCACCGTCTCGGTGCGACCACGGAAGTAGCCGGCAATCAGCCCTACGTTTGCGCCAATCAGCACCACCAGTACCGCACCCAAAAAGCCCACTAATAGCGCTATGCGCGAACCATGCACATTCTGGCTAAACAGATCCCGCCCTAAGTGGTCGGTACCAAACCAGTGTTCCCGTGAGGGGGGTGCAAGGCGGTTCACAAAACGGTCGGAGCCGATGGCGTAATAGCCATCATCGGTGACCATCATGGCACGCAGATGGCGCTCTTCGTCAGTAGTAGCTAATGTCCAATCATCGCCCTGACGCTCTAAAATGATCCCGCTACGCCCTACCGCAAAGGCTTCGCCCTCTTCGGTTATCCACCCCGCGCGCATGGCGCGGGAGTCTGGAGAGCTGGCCGCTATCCAGTCACTATCAATGGTTTCACGGGTGAGCAAGGTACCCCGTTCACCGACGATTAAGCCCGCGCCATTAGTGGCCAGGTGAATATGGTTAAGCCCACGGTTGGTTGGTAAGCGCTCACGTAGTACATCGCCCTCTGAAGTTAGGCGCAAAACGAGCCCACGCTCACCCACTACCCAAACACTTTCATCAGCATCTACGGCAGCGGCATTAAGCGTCACACCGCGGTTGACTGGACTTTCCAGCACCTCAATATCGAGAACATCGTCCTGCCAAGTGAGTTGCCAGAGCGTTTCTGACTCGCCGACGACCATCGCCACATCAGGATTGCTCCAGGCAACTCCAAGTAAGTTAACGGCAGTAGGGGTTTCAAGGGCATGCCACTGTTGATCACGCCATAGCGCCATTGCGCCATTTTCGCCAACCGCCAGGGCATCGCCCTGGACGTTAATTGCCACTGCATTAAGCGTTTCGGTGAGGGTGTTCTCCTGGGGGGTCCACTCGCCCTCTTCAAACCTCCAGACCACCCCTTGATTGCCGACCGCCATGCCCACTCCATTAAAGTAGTAGGCATCATTTAAGGTGTGTTCACCTAGTGCGGGGGCGAGGTTCCAGCGCACTTGCCCCCCTTCTTCGCTACGCACCATCAATGAGCCCTCTTCGCGCTCATTGACCGCCAGCGGCGCATGGGTTGAGAGAAAAGGCGCAAACAGCGCCATGGCGATAATCGAAAGCAGTACGGCCAAGCCGATTAAGGCTAATCGGTCACCCAGAATGGCGCGCAGAGGCTCCTGCAACCCTTTAATTAGTTTTTTCATCATCATTTGAAGCTCACCCGCGGATCTAACAAGGTGTAGAGAACGTCAACCAGCAGGTTGAGGGTGATTACGAACGCCGCCATGACCAGAAAGCTCGCTTGAGCAAGGGGAAAGTCAGAGGTGCGTACCGAGTTGAGAATCTCACGCCCTAATCCTGGCCAGGAGAACACCACCTCAACCACCACCTGACCACCCGCAGCCAATCCGATGGTGACCGCCAACTGAGTGACCACCGGTAGCAAGGCATTACGTGCCGCATGGGCATACAAGATGCGACGCTCGGGTAAGCCCTTGGCACGGGCCATTTCAATAAAATCTTCGCCGTACACTTCCAGCATTGTGTTGCGCATGATCAGCAGCGGCGAGCCAAGGTAATAGAGCGCTACAATCAAGGCGGGGAGGATTAAATGATGGAGAAAATCGAGGGTAAATATCTTGTCGAAAAATCCGCTGGCGTTATAAGGCAGGGTGCGCATACCGCTGGTGGGTAGCCAACCAAGCCCAATGCTGAACACCAGTATCGCGATCATGCCGGTCCAAAACATCGGTGCCGAACGAAACATCAAACCCACAAAAATACCACTGGTATCTGCCCGGCTGCCACGGCGCCAGGAGAGCCAAGCGCCTAGCGGTGCACCAACAGCATACGCCAGCACAATGGCGGGCAGCATTAAAATCATCGTGTTGCCAAGGCGCTCCCAAATGATATCGGCCACCGGCGCGCGGTAATGAAACGAATAACCAAAGTCACCCTGGAGCACATTGCCCAAATAGATAAAGTACTGAACCCAAATGGGCCGATCCAGCCCGAAGCTGGCGCGAATGCGCTCGCGTTCTTCGGGGTTTAGCCCTTCGGTGATCAGCGCTGCCGTGGGGTCGGGAAGACCTAATCGAAAAAGAAAAAATAGCAAGGTGGCGATAATAAACAGCGCCATGACGCCGTGGATCACACGGCGAATCAGGTAGCTTCTGCGTGATGACATGAGAGCTTCTCTTGAAAGGTATCAGGCCGTCGCCAAGAACAAGTAAAAATACAAGTCCAAGTAGGCAGGCGGCCTGTTGCTAAGCTAGTAACGACTGTTGTTATTGAACGTGTTTAGCGAACAATGCGGCCATCGCTATCCCAGGAGTAGCCGGCCTCTTCGAGCTCAGCGCGTGCAGCCTCCATGTCGAAATCAAAGCGCTCGACAAAAGACTCATGCCAGAAGGTATTAACGGGGGCAATAATGCTAGAACCCACTTCGCCACGGCCATCAAGCAGTACATTCACCATGCGCTCGCGATCCGTTGCCATGGTTAGCGCCCGGCGTACAGCTCGGTCATCAAACGGTTCTCGCTGAGTGTTATAGGTCATATGGAAGTAACCAAAGTCAGGCACGTTAACGACGGTTAAGTGCTCTTCGCCCTCGGCCAGACTGATCTGACCAGGCTCCATACGCCAAGCTGTTACATCAATTTGGCCTGTTTGCAGGCCGGTATAAACCCCTTCCATATCGGCGTAAATAATAAACTCAACGCCATCTATATCGATTTCATCGGCATGGAAGTGATCTTCAAACTTACTGATCGCCATAAACTCACCGCGATCAAAACGCTCATATTTAAATGGGCCGGAACCAATGGTGGGAGTGTCAGAAGGCGATAACGCGGAGGCATCTTCAATCTCTGACCAGATGTGCTCGGGCAGAATGGGAATTTGTGACAGCGAAATACTGGCAAACGAAGCGGAAGGCTCTTTTAGATGAAAGTGAACGGTAAGTTCGTCGATTGGCTCAGCGTTATCCAGCACCGACAGGTAGCTACTGAAATAACCGTACTGCTGATCTAAATAGTAGTTGTAGGTAAACGCGACATCTTCAGCGGTGACGGCTTCGCCGTCATGGAAGGTCATGCCTTCACGCAGCGTTACTGCGATGGTGGTATCGTCGACTTGGTCAACCGACTCAGCGGCCCAGGGCAGAGGCTCAACATCCGCGGAAAGACGCACTAACCTGTCATAGTAGAGACGCATCCACTTCCAACCCCACACCGAAGTAGAAGAGAGTGGATTCAGGTTATCCGGTTCTTGAGGGCCACCAATCCGTAATGTTTTACGCTCACCCTCGGCGACGGCTTCCATCGGGCCCCACTCACTATAGAGCCCTTCACCGGCCATGGGATTGAAACCTCCAAACGCCTCATGATTAAAGGCCACGACTTCGTCACGGTGAAAGAGCACGACAACCGGGATATCAGATTTATATAGCTCCTGCATTTGCATCACGATCTGCTGGCGCTCATCTAAATCAAACTCTTGGGATTGCGCATCAAACAGTTCATCGAAATCGCTATTTGCATAGCCACCAGGGTTATTCCCACCCAGGTAGGCTTCACGAGAATCGAGCGTACTTAAAAAGAATTGGGGATCTAATCGGTCTGTGCGACCACTCCAGCCAAGAATGGTGACGTCGAAATCCTGTTGGTCATAAAACCGCTCTAATGCGGTACTGAACTCAGTGGGGGCCACGTTCACATCAAATCCTAGCTCTCGCCAACGTTCCGCCACAATAAAGGCTGCTTCATAGCGGATGGGGTCGTAGGATTCAGTGGTAGTGGTTAAGGTGATTGAGGGAAGAGGCTCTTGGGCCGTTGCGGAGAGGGCGATAGAGGCAAGCCCAACGCTTGCCATCGCAAACCACAGTTTTTTTGCACTAGGACTTTTACCAATACGATTTTTTCTTCGGTATATCACGGCCATTCCCTCGCTGCTGTATTGAGTTATATATAAACGCAGGATGAGTACCTACCTACTTAACTCAGATAACTTAGAGGGAGCATTTCAACGCTGTCAAACGCTCCATTCAACGCTAAATAGCATCAAATTCCAGCGAATGACGCAGCATTTCACGTACCGGCGCTGTCTCGGGTCGAACATTTCGCCATAGAAAAAACGACTCAGCAGCCTGCTCTACCAACATGCCTAAGCCATCGAGAAGCTTTGCACCGCGCGGGCCTGCCCACTGTAAAAACACCGTTGGCTCCGAGCCATACATCATGTCGTAAGCCCACGCATTAGCAGCAAAGAGTTTATCGGGTAGCGGTGGCAAATCACCCGAAAGACTAGCGCTGGTACCATTAATGACCACATCAAACACGCCGCTGACGGTTTCAAAACTACCGCCCTGGATATTTCCTAAGTCAGCAAAATCGCGGGCCAACTGCTCGGCTTTGGCGGCGGTGCGATTCACCACAACGACCTCACTTGGCTGTTCGGCAAGAAGCGGTTCCAGGATTCCCTTTACGGCGCCACCGGCCCCTACCACTAAAACTCGCTTCCCAGTCAACGCAACGCGGTGATAGGCCAAGTCACGCACCAGGCCTACGCCATCGGTATTATCACCATAGGTGCGGCCATTGCCGCCGACAATAAGCGTATTCACTGCCCCGGCCCTACGCGCACGATGGCTCAAGGTATCACATAGCGCGAAGGCATCACCTTTGAACGGCACGGTTACGTTCGCACCGCGCCCACCGGCATCGATAAACGCTCGCCACGCGCCAGCAAAGCCATCAAGTGGCGCTTCTTGGGCGGTATACTCAATGGTTTGCTGCACTTGATGGGCAAATTCCGCTTGAATGAGCGGTGACTTGGAGTGCTTGATGGGATTGCCAAACACGCAGTAGCGATCAGTCATGATGGCTCTCCCCTGGTTTTAGAAAATGGTTCGGAAGATGTTTCAGCAGCCGTTTCAGCAAATTCACCAAGCCAATCGCGAGCATGTAGAAAATCATTCAAGCGCGCTTCAGCGCTGTCCGGCTCTGGTTCAAAGGCATATTCCCAGCGCGCTAATGGCGGCATCGACATCAATATGGATTCGGTGCGTCCACCGCTCTGTAGGCCAAATAGGGTGCCGCGGTCCCATACCAGATTAAACTCCACGTAGCGGCCACGGCGGTAAAGCTGAAAATCGCGCTCTCGCTCGCTCCAGGCATCATGCTTGCGGCGCTCAACAATGGGCAAGTAGGCTGCTAAAAAGCTATCGCCCACCGCTCGCTGAACGGCAAAGCAGTCGGCAAACTCGCCCTCATTCAGGTCATCGAAAAACAGCCCCCCAACGCCACGGGTTTCGTCACGGTGCTTAAGGTAGAAGTACTCGTCGCACCAGCTTTTATAGCGCGCGTAAACGCCCTCGCCAAAAGGGTCGCAGGCGGCTTTTGCCACTTTATGCCAGTGCACTACATCTTCCATGACGGGATAAAACGGCGTTAAGTCAAAGCCACCGCCAAACCACCATACTGGCGGCTCACCGACTTTTTCGGCAATAAAGAAGCGCACGTTGCCGTGACTGGTGGGAACATGGGGATTTTCAGGGTGCAGCACCCAGGACACACCCACCGCATGAAAGCTACGCCCGGTCAATTCAGGGCGCGCGGCGGTGGCGGAAGGCGGCAGTTGAGTGCCATAGACGTGAGAGAAGTTGACGCCACCCTTTTCAAATACGTTGCCATTAGTCATTACTCGCGAACGACCACCGCCACCCTCTTTACGCTCCCAGCTATCTTCTTTGAACTGAGCTGCTCCGTCAGCTTGTGCCAATCCAGCGCAGAGCCGTTCCTGTAGATCGAGAAGGTAGTGCTTAACGTCATCAAGGTGCTCGTGGGCCACGGTAACTCCTGAGGGGAATGGGTGAGTTGTAATAGGTGAATCGTGAATTAAAATGGTCAATAGGGAGTGGCAAATCGTCAATTAAAGCGCTGCGTTAAGAGCGCATGACTTTGCCAGTGGCTAGATCTCTAATAGTGCTAGGTTTGGCATTGCCGCCTAACTCGCCTTTCACCACGTAAGCGACTTCATCACCAAAGATTGACATGATTTCGGTGGCGCTCATGGCGGGCGGCTCGCCCGAACGGTTGGCCGAGGTGGATACCAACGGCCCACCAAACGCTTCGCAGAGGGCTTTCATTACAGGGTGGGCGGTTACTCTCAGCGCGACACGCTCGTGAGCGCCCCGCACCAGCCCATGGCTACGGCCATTGTCAGGTACTAGCCAGGTATTGGGCCCTGGCCAGCTTGCCGCCAAAGGGGCGTGCATCGCCAAAGGTAATTGGCTTAACCAGGGTTGAAACTGCTGAATACTGGCGGCGACCAAGATCACGCCCTTGGCAGGGTCGCGCTCTTTCATACGCATTAGGTGGGCTAATGCTTGGTCATTTTCGGGGTCGCAGCTAAGCCCCCATACCGCTTCGGTGGGGCAAGCAATCACCCCCCCACCGCGCAGCGCATCAATCGCAGGGGCTAGATCGGCAGCTAAACTCATGGTCTCTCCTCACCGGCAGGGCGAATATGACCGCATCCTATCATGCCCGCGGCAGCCGAACCCAGCCTCCCGCCTGCTGGGTAACCCAGCCATCTAACTCAAGCATTAGTAAGCGCTGCTGGCAGTCGCTCACTGATACGCCGGTGGTCTGCACCAACAGGTCAATCGGCGTAGGTGTAGCTGACAATGTATTTAGCAACGTATCGGGCAGTGGCTCGGCTGGTGTTGGGATCGTTGGAGATGCAACGTTGCCTTCAGTGCTGCTCCTATTAGCGCTATCGGGTGAAATAAACTCACCTGCCCAGTGACCAAGATCAGCGATGATATCGTCGGCGCTACACACCAGATGCGCAGCCCCCTGGCGCAGCAGTGCCAAACAGCCGCGGGCCTGCACGTTATGCAGTGAACCGGGCAGCACAAACAGCTCACGATTTTGCTCTAAGGTGAGCCGTGCGCTAACCAGCGAGCCGCTTTTTTCAGTCGCTTCGACCACCAGCGTGCCGAGAGATAGGCCGGTAACAATTCTATTACGCCGCGGGAAGAACGCGGGCCGTGCCAATGTACCTGGCGGGTGTTCCGATAACAGTAGCCCGCCGGGCAGGCGGCTAAGTTGCTCGTGTAGGTCGCGGTGAGAAGCGGGATAAATCACATCCACGCCGCAGCCGAGCACGGCGATCGTGCTACCACCAGCGCTTAACGCGGCCCGCTGTGCGACTCCGTCAACTCCCAAGGCCATACCACTGACAATACACCAGCCCCGGCGCACCATTTCACGGGCAAAGGTTTGGGCGTTGTGGGCGCCTTCACTGGTAGGTTTTCGGGTTCCCACCATGGCAAGTTTAGGGCCTTCAAGCGCTCCAAGATCACCTTGCGCCCACAGCACTACGGGCGGGTCGGGCAGCTCATTTAACAGAGCAGGCCAAGCAGGATGATCGCGATGCAGCACATGCCGTCCTGGCGCCTGCTGCTGCCAAGTCAACGTCTCATTGACAGACTCCTGCAACGTACTCCGGGTAGGGTGTTCAAGCCATAGGCGCAATTCGTTGGCCGCACGGCTGGGTAGTGCGGCCAACCAACCTTCTGGCCACTGAGGCTGGCGAGCAATCAACTGCGCTATTCGCAGCGCGCCCATACCGGGCAACATATTGACCACCAGCCACTCCTTGGCGTCCATATCGCCTCCTGTTTAGCATTTTTACTATCTGTTTTAATAGCCGTTTTACTAGACGTTTCAATAACAGCATCGTTAGTGAGCTGGCGAATGTACTTGGTCCCCCATTTCCAGTACCCGCGATGCCTGCATTACCAATGCGTAACTGATGTGGTCATACGGCTTAAATACCATGACGATGCCAGCTTCAGTGCTGGGTAGCTGCACCAGCTCCTGCGTACGTGGGTCATTGATAAGCTCCCCTTGCTGATTAACCCGCAGCACATGGCCAGCTTGCAAGCCATCCAGGGTACCAAGATCCAGGGTGACAATTTGGAAGCGTCCAATAAAGCGCACGCCGCCAGGGACGGCAATAATATGCCCCTCAACTGCATTTAACGGAGCGCGAGGCATGAACTCACTGTTTAGTTCACGCTCCTCCAGCGGCAGAATAATATCGTTAATACGTACTTCCTGATGGGAACTCAGCACCTCAAGCTGGGCAATATCGCCTTCACTGCTGACATAACGGGCAACACCAACGTTAATCAACTCTAAGCCAAGTGACGTACCATCCAGCGCCTGATAAGCCTCAGACTGGCGATAAATCCCCATTTGGCCACGTTCGGGCACATCGCCACGCACGTATAATCGATCCCCTGCCCCGCTGATTAAGCGCCGATCATCACCGGCCACAACGTAGGCCAGTTCCTGCAAATCCTCTGCGTCATCCACAACGCGGTGCTCGCGTAGAAACGCTCGGGCTACGTCCATAGGGATCGGCGCAATCGCCTCACGGTGCGGCAAGGTGCGCATCTGCGGCGAAAGCTTTACTACATTTTGACCGCGCTCTAGCGCTAAGCAGGGCGACCCTTGGCAGTCGCTAAGCACCAGCACATCGCCAGGGTAAATCAGATGCGGATTATGAATCTGGGGGTTATCCCGCCATAGCTGCGGCCACTGCCAAGGGGCATGTAAAAAGCGCCCTGCAATTCCCCACAGAGTATCTCCTGACACCACCTGATAACGTTCAGGAGCATCGCTTCGCAGCCGCTCCCACGCGGTTGCATTAATGCTTATTAACAGCATCAATGCACATAGCAGCAAACCACGTTGAGCACCCCGATAGGCGCGTCGTTTCGCTGCCATTTTGCTCTCTCCAATACGATGCATAAGTGTCATTTTCATGTTGGTGATAATGTGGCTAGTCTACCCCGCGCACATGCCCAGAAACGTTGACAGCATGATATAGTGACCCATCATAAAGTACCTAGGCAGCGCCCCTTAACGCTACCTAGCTTGACTTAATTTTTAGAATCAGCATAACGGTGATTGTAACGCCATGGCCAAACTTCCTATTCTTGAATTCCCCGATGAGCGCCTGCGCACCAAGGCCGCTGCGGTGGAAACCGTTGACGATGAGGTACGCAAGCTCGTCGACGATATGCTGGAGACCATGTACGACGCACGTGGTATCGGTCTAGCCGCTACCCAGATCGATGTCCATCGCCGCGTTGTCGTGATGGATGTCAGCGACGATAACTCCCAGCCGCTGGTGCTCATCAATCCACGCTACACGCCAATTGGCGATGAAAAAGAGCCGCTATCAGAAGGCTGCCTATCGATCCCTGAGTACTACGCCGAAGTGCCGCGCTATCTTAAAGTGCAGCTCAACGCATTGGATCGTAATGGCGATGCCTACGAGCTAGAAGCGGATGGCCTACTGGCACACTGTATCCAGCATGAGTACGACCATCTGGAAGGCGTACTGTTTGTGGACTATTTGTCGCCGCTTAAGCGCAACCGCATTCTTAAGAAGATGCAGAAACGCCATAAGCAGATCCAAGACGCCTAAGCCTTTTTTCTAGTTACTTTTTCTACTTACTTTTCAGATACGCCAGGTAGCCATCTCTATATGTCACGATTGCGCGTTGTTTTTGCCGGCACGCCTGAATTTGCCGCTTCAAGTTTGGCCGCCCTGCTGGATAGCCAGCACGAGGTGGTGGCGGTTTATACCCAGCCCGACCGGCCCGCAGGGCGTGGCCGCAAACTCACGCCAAGCCCGGTCAAACAGTTGGCCATGGAGCATGGCTTACCGGTGTATCAGCCCCAGACGCTGAAAGACACGATGGCTCAAGCCGAACTGGCGGCGCTTAATGCGGACATTATGGTGGTTGTCGCCTACGGGCTGCTGCTCCCCCAGGCCGTGCTGGATACCCCGCGGCTGGGTTGCATTAACGTTCACGCCTCACTGCTACCCCGTTGGCGCGGCGCGGCGCCGATTCAGCGCGCCATTGAGGCGGGGGATAGCGTATCGGGTGTGACAATTATGCAGATGGATGCAGGCCTGGATACCGGCGCCATGCTTTCAGAGGTGCGCACGCCGATTACACCGCGCACCACCGGCGGCGATTTGCATGACCGGCTGGCGATTCAAGGTGCCAATGCCCTGGTTAATGTACTAAATGCCTTTGCTAAAGGCCCCGTTGACGCTACCCCTCAACCCGAAGAGGGCGTGACCTACGCCGCCAAGCTCAGCAAAGCAGAAGCCGAGCTTGATTTTGAACAACCGGCTCATCAGCTAGCCAGTAAGATTCGCGCTTTTAACCCTTGGCCAGTTGCTTGGTGCGCGCTAGGCGATGACCGTCTTCGATTGCTAATGGCCAGCGTAGAAGAGGGGGAACACCCGGCTTGCGTCCCTGGAACGCTACTAGACCAAGGCGATGATCACCTGCGAATTGCCTGCGGGAAAGAGGGCCGCGATGTTTTGTGCGTCACTAGCGCGCAACTGCCGGGCGGAAAAGCCATGGCGGTACGTGATCTACTTAATGCGCGCCACGCGCGTCTTGCCACCGGTACTCGCCTTGGTTCAGCCGTGGCACAGGCCCGCGAAGGAAACACACCATGAGTCAAAAACGCCCCTCACAGAACGCAGGCAGTGGCCAAGAAGTACGCGCCGCCGCCGCACGTGCGCTGGCCCCGGTACTCAGCGACCAAGGCTCACTGGCCGGGTTGGATGAGCACAGCGTAGTGGCCCGCGACCGCGGACTGCTCAAAGAGCTCTGCTTCGGCACCTGCCGCCGTTTACCGCGCTTGGAAGCCTTAGCGGGTGCACTGCTGAAGCAGCCGTTTAAGAAGCGCGACAGTGATGTTCAGGCGCTGCTGTTAGTCGGCATCTACCAACTGCTGTATATGCGCATTCCCGCCCACGCTGCGGTGGGCGAAACCGCCGGTGCTGCCCGACTACTCGGCAAAGAGTGGGCGACGCGAGTATTGAACGGCTGCCTACGCCGTCTGCAGCGCGAATCCGAAGCGCTCCAGGCACAGGTTGATCGGGATGAGAGCGTGGCGCTAGAGCACCCCCCCTGGCTACTCAACGCGCTGCGTCAGGCGTGGCCGGAGCAGTGGCGCGATATTATTGAAGCCAATAACCACGCCGGCCCGATGACGGTAAGGGTGAATCAGCGCCACAACGACCGAGAAGCCTACTTGGGCATGCTCATCGAACAGGGTCTGAACGGCCAACTATGCCCCCATGCACCCGATGCTATTACGCTGGAAACGCCCTGCGATGTGACTGCACTGCCCGGTTTTGAAGAGGGGCATGTCAGCGTTCAGGATGAAGCTGCCCAGCTCTCGGCGGCACTACTTGGCCCCGCACTAGCGCCAAGGCCAGGTGCTCGCGTACTCGATGCCTGCTGTGCGCCTGGCGGTAAAACGGCCCATTTGTTAGAGCAGTTTGATATCGCCCTAACGGCTATTGATAGCGATAACCAGCGCTTGGCACGGGTGGAAGACACCCTCAACCGGTTAGGCGTTGAGGCAACGCTGGAACACGCCGATGCGACTGAGCGCGACTGGTGGAGCGGCACGCCATTTGATGCCATTCTGCTGGATGCGCCTTGCTCCGGCACCGGGGTTATTCGTCGCCATCCGGATATCAAAAAGCTGCGCCGCAAAGATGATATTCGCCCGCTTGCCAAGCTTCAGCGCCAGCTACTAGATAACCTCTGGCCAATGCTACGCGAAGGCGGCACCCTGCTCTATGCCACCTGCTCCGTACTGCCTGAAGAGAACATTGAACAGATTGAAGCATTTCTCGCCCGCACCCCTAATGCGCATGTCACCACGCCTAACGATGTGGCCTGGGGCATCGTCAGCGGTGCGGGGCGTCAATTGTTTCCAGCACAGAGCAGTCACGATGGCTTTTTTTATGCCAGACTAGAGAAGCGCACTGCCTAGGCATTAACTGAAAACGGGCAGTGAATTTTTGACAAGGAAGGAGACATCATGAGTCATCACACCTACAAGCATGTAGAACTAACCGGATCTTCCGAAAAAGGTATCGAGGAAGCGGTTCAGAACGCACTAGCCAAAGCATCGGAAACGATTAAGCATATGCGCTGGTTGGAAGTTGTCGACACACGCGGTCACATTGAAGATGGCCAAGTGGCTCACTGGCAAGTGACGGTGAAAGTCGGCTTTACGTTAGAATAAGCTTCACCTGCTTTTCGGCGGCGGCTAGTTTACACTGGCCGCCGTCTTTATTGCAGCGCATTATAGAGGTCCTTGACGGCAACTATTGCCCCGTAAATGTCAGGTGCATCTCAAGACCCTTTAGGTCTTAACGACATTGCGCTGGCGCTTTTAATGGAACCGATGCTCAGCAATGAAAATCATCATTCTCGGCGCCGGCCAAGTCGGCGGCACGTTGGCAGAACACCTTGCCCGCGAAGAAAACGACATCACCGTCGTCGATACTGACGCCAAAAAATTACGCGACCTGCATACCAAACTCGATATCCGCACCGTTACCGGGGCGGGGTCTTATCCTATTGTGCTGCGCCAGGCTGGCTGCGAAGACGCCGATATGCTGATCGCCGTGACCAATAGCGATGAGATCAACATGATCGCCTGCCAGGTCGCCCATACACTGTTTCGTACGCCGACTAAAATTGCCCGAGTAAGGGCGACTGCGTACTTAACCCGTAAAGGGCTGTTCGCCCACGAAGCCATTCCCATCGATGTACTGATCAGCCCCGAGCAGGTGGTAACCGACCATGTGCGCCGCTTAATTGAACACCCAGGTGCGCTGCAGGTACTGGAATTTGCTGGTGGCTTGGTACAGTTAGTGGCCGTCAAAGCGTTTTACGGTGGCCCGCTGGTAGGGCAGGACTTGGCCTTTCTGCGTCATCATATGCCCAACGTGGATACCCGCGTGGCCGCCATCTACCGCCGTAGCCGCCCCATTATTCCCCGCGGTGATACGGTGATCGAAGCCGACGACGAGGTATTTTTCCTCGCCGCCCGGCGGGATATTCGTGCGGTCATGAGCGAACTGCGCCGGGTCGAACGGGATTTCCGCCGAGTGGTCATTGCCGGGGGCGGTAATATTGGCGAGCGGCTGGCGGAGCATTTAGAGCATAGCCACCAGGTCAAAATCATTGAGCACAACCTGGAGCGCTGTACGACGCTTTCTGAGCGTTTGGATCGCACCGTGGTACTCCACGGCAGCGCCACCAGCAAGCGACTGCTGGAAGAGGAGAATATCGAAGAGTGCGATATCTTCTGCGCGCTGACCAACGACGACGAGGTCAATATCATGTCGTCGCTGCTCGCCAAGCGCTTGGGGGCGAAAAAAGTGCTCACGCTAATCAACAACGCCGCTTATGTTGATTTGGTGCAGGGAGGCGATATTGATATTGCTATTTCACCTCAGCAGGCGACTATCGGCAGCCTGCTCACCCACGTGCGTCGCGGTGATATCGTTAACGTTCACTCACTGCGCCGGGGGGCCGCTGAAGCGATTGAAGCGATCGCCCATGGCGACAAGCAGTCGTCTAAAGTGGTGGGCCGTACCATCAGTGAAATCGACCTCCCCGAAGGCACCACCATTGGCGCAATTGTACGCGGCAAAGAGGTCATCATTGCCCATAGCAATGTGAAGGTGGAAAGCGGCGACCATGTGATTCTATTTGTGATCGACAAGCGCCGCATTCGCGATGTTGAGCGCCTGTTCCAAGTCGGTTTATCGTTCTTTTGATAGCCCCCGAACCTCTGCCTACGGCTGCTAATGACAGGAGCATGCGACAACCATGAGTCTGAGGGTTATTTTGCGTATTTTGGGGCTGCTGCTAATGCTGTTCAGCCTTACCATGCTTCCCCCAACGCTGATTTCACTCTGGTTCCGTGACGGCGTATGGAGCGCCTTCATTAGCGGCATTGCTATTTCGGTGGGGACCGGGCTGTTGCTTTATCTCCCCAATCGCCGTTCGCAAAAAGAGCTGCGCATCCGTGACGGTTTTATTATCGCCGCAATGTTCTGGACGGTACTGGCACTGTTCGGCTCGCTACCCTTGATGCTGTTCGGCGAAGGTTCGCTGAGCGTTACCGATGCGGTCTTTGAGTCGTTCTCTGGATTGACCACCACCGGTGCCACTGTGATTACCGGCATCGACTTTTTACCCGAGTCAATTCTTTACTACCGCCAGCAGCTGCAGTGGCTGGGCGGTATGGGTATCGTTGTTTTAGCCGTTGCGATTCTACCTACCCTGGGTGTTGGGGGCATGGCCCTGTACCGCACCGAAATCCCTGGGCCGCTGAAGGACTCCAAGCTCACCCCGCGTATCACCGAAACGGCTAAAGCATTGTGGTATATCTATGCCACGCTTACCGTGGCCTGCATGATTGCCTATATGCTGGCGGGGATGAGCTGGTTCGATGCCTTAAGCCACAGTTTTTCAACCGTCGCCAATGGCGGTTTTTCTACTTACGATGCCAGCATCGGCTATTTTGATAGCGCGGCCATTGAGCTGATCTGTATTGCGTTCATGCTTATTTCAGCCGTCAGCTTTAGCCTTCACTTCATCGCCTGGCGTGAAAAAAGTCTCCTGCACTATTTTCGTGACCCCGAAGCGCGATTTTTAATGCTATTTCTGTTCTCGCTAGCGGTGATTACCGTGCTTTCTCTGTGGCTAACCAATACCTACGATACACTGCGTGGCCTGCGGCACGGGGTTTTCCAAGTGGTGTCCGTGGCAACAACCGCTGGCTACAGTGTTGCCGACTTTTCTATGTGGCCCGGTGCCCTGCCCTTCCTGCTTTTTGTGGCAGCCTTCGTTGGCGGCTGTTCAGGCTCAACAGGTGGCGGCATGAAAGTGATTCGAATTATTTTGATTATCAAACAGGGCATGCGTGAAATCATGCGCCTGATTCACCCCAACGCGGTCATTGCGGTCAAAGTAGGTAAAGTCAGCGTTCCTGATAGCATTGCCCAAGCGGTATGGGGATTCTTTTCCGTTTACGTACTACTGTTCTTTTTAATGCTAGTGGGGGTGATGGCCACCGGTGTCGATCAAGTGACTGCTTGGTCGACGGTGGGGTCCGCGCTCAACAACCTAGGCCCAGCGCTGGGGGAAGCCAGTACCAACTATGGCGAAATCCCTAATATGGCGAAATGGATTCTGGTAATAGCCATGCTTCTTGGCCGCCTGGAAATTTTTACGGTACTGGTGCTGTTTACCCCTGCTTTCTGGCGACGCTAAACCATTCGCTCCAGAGAACATGCTCATCAGTCCCACTTATTGACCGACTTGAGAGTTGTTAATGAATCACGAAGATACGTCTCACCAAGCAGCGTCCAACCCAGAAACAGGGCCGCTGACGACAACACCGACTCCCCTACCGGCCACCAGCGGGCCGTTAAAAACGATGGCTATCGGTGATACCCGTTACACCCTGCTAGGCACCGCCCATGTATCAGCCGAAAGCGCTGACGATGTGCGCAAGCTGCTGGCTACCGGCGCTTTTGATGCGGTAGCGATAGAGCTCTGCGATGCTCGTCATCACAGTATGTCCAACCCAGATGCCATGGGCGAGCAGGACCTATTTCAAGTTTTTAAGGAAGGCAAGGCGGGCATGGTTGCCGCGAGCCTGGCACTTGGCGCCTTCCAGCAGCGCATTGCCGATCAATCAGGTATTCAGCCCGGCGCTGAAATGCGCGCCGCCGTTGAAGAAGCGAGCCGCCTAGAACTGCCGCTGCTGCTGGTCGATCGCGATGTGGGTATCACACTAAAACGTATCTACCGTAACGTGCCCTGGTGGCAGCGCTTTTCGCTGTTTTCAGGCCTGATCGGCAGCGTGCTTTCTCGCCAGGATGTCTCTAAAGAGGATATCGAAAAGCTTAAAGAAGGCGATATGCTGGAAGCCACTTTCAGTGAGTTTGCCGCTGAGTCGGAAGCGCTCTATAACCCGCTGATTCGTGAGCGTGACCGCTATATGGCGCTGCGTTTGGCGGAAGACGCGCCGCCTGGGCGTTTTCAACATGTGTTAGTCGTCATCGGGGCGGGACACCTGAAAGGCACCAGCGAGCATCTTGAAACGCCGCTCCCAACTGACCCAAAGGTAGAGCGCGAATCGCTTGAAGCCTCCCCTCCGCCGTCAAAGCTTTGGAAGATGCTACCCTGGTTGATTACCGCGTTGGTGCTTACCGGCTTTGCGATTGGCTTTTCGCGCAATACCGACCTTGGCTGGCAGCTAGTGCTGGAGTGGTTTTTGATTAACGGCATTCTCTCCGGTGGCGCAACGATTATCGCCTTGGCACACCCGGTCACGGTGATTGCCACCTTCTTCGCCGCCCCACTTACCTCCCTGAACCCGACCATCGGCGCAGGCTTTGTTGCCGCTGGGGTTGAGCTGTTCATGCGCAAACCCAAAGTGCGCGACTTTTCATCGCTACGCCACGATGTTACCCAGCTAAAGGGGTGGTGGAAAAACCGCGTATCGCGCACCTTACTAGTCTTCATCCTTGCCACTGCTGGTTCTGCCATCGGCACCTGGGTAGCCGGATTTAGAATCGCGGGCGCACTGTTTGGCGGTGGCGCTGGTTGAACACCATTAAACGCGCCCCCTGGCAGGCTGATGCTCTACTGCTATTGGTCACACTGTTAGCCGCAGGGGGTTGGATTTCATCAAAAGAAGCATTGGCGGGCATGCCGCCAATGCTGTTTATCGGCACGCGTTTTTTACTCGCCGGTTTTATTTTGACACTCTTCGCATGGCCCGCGCTGCGCCGCATGCCTGCTCGCCGAGTGCGCCGTGGTGCCTTTGTTGGGCTGCTATTTAGCACGGCGATTGCTTTTTGGGTGCTCGGGCTTGAACACTCTACCCACCTTGGTGAAAGTGCTTTTATCCATAGCCTGGGCATTCTGTTAGTGCCTATTGTGGCGAGGCTACTGTTTGGAGATAGACCGCCGCGCACCACCTGGATTGCTCTGCCAATCGCCCTAACCGGGTTTGTTTTTCTATCGCTGAACGCAGGTTTTACGATAGAAACCAGCCAACTCTTTATGGTCTGTTCCGCACTCTGCTTTGCGGTACTGATCAACATAAACACACGGGTTGTTCGCAACTTACCACCACTACCGTTCGCTACACTGCAGCTACTCGTTGTTGGGACAACTCTGACGCTACTCTCACTGCTGGCCGAGCAAGAAACGCTTAGCCTATCCCCTTCGATTGTAGGGTGGTTTTTGGCCAGTGCGCTATTGGCGAGCTCGCTACGTTTCTATGTACAGATCAAAGCACAAAGCATGACCACACCCAGCCATGCCTCGGTCATCCTGATGCTTGAGGCCGTCTGGACCGCACTGCTAGCAGGCTGGTGGTTTAGTGAAACCATGACCCTACTGCAACTCATCGGCTGCGGGCTGATTTTTACCGCGCTACTTATCAACCGCTGGTATTGGGTACGCAAAGTACTCCAGCGTTTCCTTCCCCACTAACCTTTGAGCGCCAGCAGCCTCTGCATCGCTGCGGTTGGCGGGTCGATTTTGTGATAGAAGCGGCTCGCTGAGTAGCTATCGTTAAACGCCTCAAAGTAGTCATCCAGTATATCCGCAGCGACGGCATCCCCACCTTGGCGCAATAGCTCAATGGCCACTTCTACTGTACATAGATGCGCTTTGGACGCCGGTTTGCGTAGCCGGTAACGGGTTTCCCGCTCAGTGCGAAGTGGCAATATGGGCAGTTGATCAAGGTAGGCGCTTTTGCGAAACATTCGCCGGGCCTGACGCCAGGTGCCATCCAGAATGATAAAGACCGGAATCCGCTTCTCAACCTTCGCCGCGTGAACGGCATCGATACCTACGACGCGTTCGGCGTAGTCGGGTTGGTCATCGGGAAAGATCAAAAAGGGCGCGTAGCGCGGGTCTTGTAGCTGTGCAACCAACTGGGCATCCGGCGCCACACGGTACCAGGTAAACACCTGCGTTGTGGTGATGACATCGCTGATCAAGCGTCCGGTATTCGTCGGTTTAAAATGCTCCAACGGGTGAGTCAGCAACCATACTTGGGCATGACTTTCCGCCTTTACTTTATAGGGACACAGACAGTTCATTGCCGGCAAATTGCAGCCTTCACAGCGGGTAACAAAGCTGCCGCGAGCTTTGAACTCACGCCTTGGCGGGCGAGGATGCTCATTGGCTGAACCCTGTTCAGTCGAGCTATCAAAAGCAGTCATCCGCGCTCCAAAGGGTGGGATAGATAAAAATTAAAAGGGCGCAGAGTATAAAGTAGTCAGCAATGTTTTGACGAATGATTCGAGATCACCGTAAACCTAAAAAAATACCAACGTTGACACCGAAAGCGCAACGCCGCTAAAGTCTCGTCAACTATTAATAGTAAAAAGGTTTACATCCATGACTCTGACTCGCGAGCCCTCCCAGCAACAAGGCTACCAGCAGCGCCACGACTGGACACTGGACGAGATCAGCGCACTGTTCGCACTGCCGTTTAATGATCTGTTGTTTCAAGCCCAGCAAGTGCACCGCGCCCACTTTGATGCTAACGCGGTTCAGGTCTCTACCCTGCTTTCGATCAAAACCGGCGCCTGCCCGGAAGATTGTAAATACTGCCCCCAGTCCGGCCACTACAACACTAAGCTAGAGAAAGAGAAGCTGCTGGAAATCGAAAAGGTCGTTGAGCAAGCTAAGGCAGCGAAAGAAGCCGGTGCAAGCCGCTTTTGCATGGGCGCGGCGTGGCGCAGCCCTCGCGACAAAGACTTACTGCTGGTCGAAGAGATGGTGCGCCAGGTAAAAGCGCTAGGCCTGGAAACCTGTATGACGCTAGGCATGGTCGATGGCGAACAGGCCAGCCGTTTGGCCACCGCCGGGCTCGACTATTACAACCACAATCTGGACACCTCGCCGGAGTACTACGGCGAAATCATCACCACCCGCACCTACAGCGATCGGCTGGAGACCCTTTCCAACGTGCGCGATGCGGGTATGAAAGTGTGCTCCGGCGGAATTCTCGGCATGGGCGAAGATGCCAAGGATCGTAGCGCACTGTTGCAACAGCTGGCCAAGCTGTCGCCGCACCCGGAATCAGTACCGATCAATATGCTGGTGAAAGTGCCCGGCACACCACTGGAAAGCGCTGAGGACTTAGACCCCATTGAGTTTATCCGCGCCATTGCGGTGGCACGCATTATGATGCCGCAAAGCCACGTGCGGCTCTCCGCAGGCCGCGAGCAGATGAATGAATCGACCCAGGCGCTGGCGTTTTTGGCCGGTGCCAACTCGATTTTTTACGGCGACAAGCTGCTGACCACTGGCAACCCCCAGGTGGATCGTGACCGAGCGCTATTTGCCAAGCTGGGGCTGCATCCAGAAAAACGCGAGACCTGCGAGAGCGAAGATACTCAAGCGGCACGCCTCGCCCAACAAGCCCAGCAGCAGATGTACGCCGAGCGAGTTGCCGAGCTAGCGGTGGATGCCAGTGTCTGAAGCATGGCACCAGCGTTTAGCCGATGCCCGCGCTGATCGCCAGCAGACACACCGCTGGCGATCGCGGCAGGTCATGGCAAACGGCGCGTCTGAGTCTGCACTCGACTTTGCTGGCAACGACTACCTGGGTCTTGCTCACGACCCACGCGTTAGCGAAGCCCAGGCGGATGGCGCGCGCCGTTTTGGCGCAGGAGCGGGAGCATCGCATCTGGTCAGCGGTCACTTGGAGGTTCACGACGCCCTGGAAGAGGCCTTGGCGCACTGGACAGGCCGTGAAAGAGCGCTGCTGTTTTCCACCGGCTATATGGCCAATCTCGGCGTGCTGCAAGCGCTGGCAGATCGACACACCGCTATTTTCCAAGACCGTCTCAATCACGCCTCCTTATTGGATGGCGCGGCTTTAAGCGGGGCACGTAACCGGCGCTTTCATCATCGCGATGCCAATGACCTGGAAAACTTACTGGGCCGCATTGAGTACGCGCATAAGCTGGTGGTCAGCGATGGCGTTTTCAGTATGGATGGCGATGTGGCTGACGTAGCAAGCTTGGTCAGCGCCTGCCAACGCCACCATGCCTGGTTAATGATCGACGATGCCCACGGCGTAGGCGTGCTTGGCGACAATGGCAGCGGCTGCGTGGGCAGCACCTGGAGCAGCGCCAAGGTACCGATTCTGGTCGGCACCTTTGGCAAAGCACTGGGCACCGCCGGGGCTTTTGTGGCTGGGGATGCTGCGTTAATCGATCACTTGATTCAGTTTTCACGCAGCTATATCTATACCACCGCCCAGCCTCCGGCCATCGCCGCGGCGACGCTTAAAGCGCTGGATATCGTGCAACGAGAGCCTGAGCACCGAACTACGCTTAACGCCAATATCGCTTATTTTCGACGTGAGGCACTTCGTTTGGGACTGCCACTCAGTGACTCAACGACCCCTATTCAGCCACTTATATTGGAAGATGAAGCACGCACCCTAACGTGGGCTACACGGCTGCAACAGCACGGCGTTTATGTGGGGGCCATTCGCCCACCCACGGTACCCAAGGGTGAAGCAAGACTGCGTATTACGCTGAGCGCACGCCATTCCCGCCACCAAATTGAGCGCTTATTAGAAGCGCTAACTGCGTGTCAACGCGAGGAGACAGCATGCCTTGCCAACGCCTAGTGCTGCTCTCAGGCTGGGGCATTGATCAGCGTATTTGGCTGTCACTTGACGGCTACTGGCCAAGCACCATTGAGGCTCAGCCTATCGACTGGCCGGGCTATGGGGGCATCCCCGCGCTCCCCGCTAGTGCCACCTTAACGCAGCTGGCGGCGTCCATGGCCGACGCCCTACCCAGCGATGCCATCTGGGTAGGCTGGTCCTTGGGGGGATTACTGGCCACTGCTTTGCTCGACTATCTGGCTGCCCCTAAAGGACTTATTTTGCTAGGAGCTAGCGCGACATTCTGCGCTGACGACGGCGTCTCCCAGCGCGAGCTTGGTAGCTTCCAGCGCGCCTTTGAGCGTGACCCAAACGCTACCTGGCGACACTTTTTGCGCTGGCAGGTCCAGGGAGAACCCAACCCACGACAGGCCTATCAGCGCCTGAAAGACCTATTGGGCGATTCACCCAGTGCGGATCATGCAACGCTTTCCCGTGGCCTTGAGTGGCTGGCTGAGCTCGATAACCGCCAGCACTTCAACACGGCTGCCTGCCCAATCGTGACGCTGATTGGCGAGCAGGACCCACTGATAAGCCCTGGCCAACGCAGCGCAGGGGAACGGTTAAGCGGTGTTGGACACTGCCCCATGTTATCGCAGCCCCAAGCGTTAACCACTGCGATAACCCACCATGCCACTAAGCTGACTAACGCCAGCGCGGAGTTGTTGTGACCGAGCAAGCAGTGCTTACCCAACCCCTTGCCGAAGGTGTTGGCGAAGGGCTTAGCAAAGAGCTTGGCAAAGGGCTTAGCAAACAGCTTTGCGAAGATAACTGGCAGGCGCGAGTGGCCCACGCCTTTTCCAGGGCCGCCCCCCGCTACGACGCGCTAGCCACCGCACAGCGCCAGATAGGTGAAGGGTTGTGGATTACACTGCCAGCCTCTGCCACCCGCATTGTTGATATTGGTTGCGGCACCGGCTACTGGACTCAGCGCTTAGCCGAGCGCTACCCCGCTGCTCAACTGGTCGGCCTGGATATTGCCCCCGGCATGCTGGAGCAGGCCCGCCAGCGCTACGGCGAAGGTATCCACTGGCAACAGGGCGATGCGACAGCGCTGCCGTTTAGTGAACGTAGCGTTGATCTTGTATTTTCCAACTTGGCAGTGCAGTGGTGTCGCGATATTGGCGCTGTAATGAAGGCGCTTTACCGCGTGCTTGAGCCTGGCGGCCACGCCCATATCACCACCTTACTGCCAGGCACCCTGGCAGAGGTTGCCTTCGCCTGGCAGCGCCCCGAAGCGCTACTGCAAACGCCCGATCAAATCAGCGTTGCCGTAGCGATCGCTGAGAGCGGTTTAACCATTAACCGGCAAACCGCCAACGTTGAGCACTACTACTACCCCGACTTGAACGCGGTGATGGCATCCATCAAGGGCGTCGGCGCCCAGCTCGCCAGGCCGCAAGCTCATATTACCCGGCGAGATATCGCCGCTGCCAAGGCGCGCTATGAGCAGTTACGCCAATCAGAAGGCTTGCCAGTGAGCTACCACTGCCTAACGTTAACGCTGGAAAAACCCCAATGAGTGCATTTTTCATTACTGGCACTGACACCGATGCCGGTAAAACGCTAGTCACCAGCGGGTTGCTCTATACCGCCCGCCAACAGCAGTTGAGCACGCTGGGCCTTAAACCGGTGGCCTCTGGCAGCGAGCGAATCAATGGCCACCTGCGCAATAGCGATGCCCTCGCCCTGCAGCAGCAAAGCGTGCCAGCGGTCGACTACGCCATGGTTAATCCGATCACCTTTGAGCCCGCCATTGCACCCCATTTAGCCGCGATCGAGGCAGGCCAACCGCTTGAGGTGAGCGCGATCTCTCGCTTACTGAGCGAAACGCTTAGCCAAACGGCTAGGGACTTCACCCTAATTGAAGGTGCTGGCGGCTGGCGCGTGCCGTTAAACGAACAGCAAGACTTTGCTGACCTGGCAATAGCGCTTGAGCTGCCGGTTATTCTGGTGGTTGGCTTAAAGCTGGGCTGCTTAAATCATGCCCGCTTAACCGCCGAGGCCATTCGTGCCGACGGCTTGGTACTCGCCGGTTGGGCGGGCAGCGTAGTCGACGCCGCCTTTGCCGCCGACAAGACCCGTTTCGAGGCCAACATAGCCCACCTGAATGCCAAGCTTGACGCCCCCTGCTTAGGCATTATCCCTCACTTAGCCACCCCAGACGCCGCCACGGCGCACCGCTACTTATCACTGGAGTCGTTATGAGCACATCGGTTGGGCAACGCCATGTTTGGCATCCTTATGCCCACTTAAAAACCCAGACGCCTGCGCCCAAGGTTGTTGGCGGTGATGGTGTTCACTTTGTGCTTGAGAGCGGCGAACGGCTGCTGGATGCCACCTGTTCATGGTGGTGCATGATTCATGGCTATGGGCACCCGCGCTTGGTGGCGGCCATTCGCGAACAGGCGGGCGAGCTGTGCCATGTCATGCTGGGCGGCTTAACCCACGAACCCGCCGACCAATTAGCCCGCGAATTGGTGCGCATCACCCCCGCCGGACTGAATCACGTGTTCTACTCCGACAGCGGCTCGGTGGGCATGGAAGTCGCTATGAAGATGGCGCTGCAGTACCAGGTGCTTACCGGCCATCCTGGCAAGTGCAAGATGCTGTCATTGATGAAGGCCTACCATGGCGACACTACCGGCTGTATGGCGGTCTGCGACCCGGAAGAGGGGATGCATAGTCTGTTCGCCAGCCTGTTGCCTAAACACCATTTCGCCCCAGCGCCCACCGCCCCCTATGACGCTACGCCAGAGCAGGTTGCCCAGGATTTGGCTGGCCTGCGTGAGGTACTGGAACGCCACCACCACGAGATAGCCGCACTGCTGATGGAGCCGCTGTTGCAGGCCGCCGGTGGGCTCAATATGACCTCGCCCGCCTATCTAACCGGCGCACGGGAGCTATGCGATGAGTTTGGCGTACTGCTGATTTTTGACGAGGTGGCTACCGGCTTTGGCCGCACCGGCAAACTGTTTGCCGCCGACCACGCCGGCGTCACACCCGACATTATGGTGCTCTCCAAAGGCTTGACCGGCGGCTATTTGGGCCACGCCGCAACGCTAGCCACAGATCGTGTTCACGATGCTTTTATAGGCGACAGCCCCCACCACGCCTTTATGCACGGGCCTACTTTCATGGGTAATCCATTGGCTTGCCGTGTCGCGCTGGAAAGCCTGCGGGTCTTCGAGGAAGAGAATTATCTCAGCAAGATTGATCAGTTAAATCACTTGCTGCGTCGGGAGTTAGTTGACGACGAGCAGCTACGCACGTACAGCAAGGTAGCCGATGTCCGCGTTCTTGGTGCCACGGCGGTCATTGAGACCCACTCCGCTGAGGTGCTAAAAGGCGTGGGCGACTTCGCCCGCCAGCGTGGCGTTTGGCTACGCCCCATTGGCCGCTGGCTGTATACCATGCCCGCCTATATCACCACGGAAGCGGAAATGACCAAGGTTACCGACATTATGAAGGCGTGGTTCCTTGAAAAGTAAAACGCTTAGGGCAGCAGCAGATTACCTTGCTGCTTCCAGCGATTTACTAACGCCGGAACGCCCTCTCCGGCGGTAGTATTAATTGCCAATACCCCCGGTGGACTTAGCATGTCCGCGTCGGGGTCGACCAGGGCACAAGGCGTTTCGTAGTCAATGTAGGACAACAGCGATGCGGCAGGCATCACTGCCAGTGAGGTACCGACCACCAGTAGAAAGTCAGCCTGGCTCACCAGCTCACAGGCGTCTTCAAACAGCGGTACCGACTCACCAAACCACACCACATCAGGACGTAGCTGGCTGCCCTTGTCGCAGATATTGCCCAATTCGATGCCGCCTTTAAGCAGCGGATAGCGCATACGCTCATCGACTGACGAGCGCGCTTTTAAAATTTCACCATGTAAGTGCAATACACTCCGCGACCCTGCTCGCTCATGCAGGTCATCAATATTCTGGGTAATGATACTGACGTGAAAGCCTTCCTGCTCAAGCGCTGCCAGCGCTTTATGGGCAGCATTAGGCTTGGCGCGGCGAATCTGCTCGCGGCGCTGATTATAAAAATCCAGCACCCTCTGCGGATTGCGCTGCCACGCCTGTGGGGTCGCAACGTCCTCAACTGGATGGTTTTCCCACAGACCGTCGCTGGCACGAAAGGTTTTAATCCCGCTCTCGGCGCTAATCCCCGAGCCGGTAAACACCACCAAATGCGGGCTTGCTGCCATGATTACCTCGTTATCGATGCTTCATTGCACGCTAAATAGACCCCTAATATACCAACTGGCCGATGCTACCCGCAAAACGCTGCTTATTGCGGTAAGGGTAAACGTCAATGACGCGGCCATCGATGATCGCCTGCTGCAGTTCAAGCCAGTAATCCGGGTCGAAGAGCTCTGGGTGCTGATGCATGAATATATCGCGCAGCGCTTTATTGGCAAACATAAAGGGCCCGAACTCCTCGGGAAAGATATCGTTTGGACCAATGGATAGCGTGTCGCCCCCCTGAAAGTCATTGCCGTAGGACTTGGGAATGTGCCGAAAACGGCACTCGGTGAGGTAGCAGACCTCATCGTAGTCGTAGAAAATTACTCGGCCATGGCGCGTCACGCCAAAGTTTTTCAGCAGCATATCGCCGGGAAAAATATTCGCCGCCGCCATCTGTTTAATGGCATTGCCATAATCCTTAAGTACCATCTCCTTCTCTTTGTCGCTGCACTGCTCCAGGTAGATATTTAGCGGGGTCATCATCCGCTCGGTATAGCAGTGTTTGATAATCACCTTGTCGTCTTTCAACACCACGGTTGAGGGCGCCACTTCCAATAAGTGCTCCAGACACTCCGGCGAAAAATGATCCTGACGGACAATAAAATTGGAGAACTCTTGGGTATCCGCCATACGCCCCACCCGGTCGTGGCGCTTTACCAAACGGTATTTTTCGCGCACCACCGCGTGAGTCACCTCTTTAGCCGGGTCAAATTTATCTTTAATGATTTTAAACACGGTGCGGAAACTGGGCAGCACAAACACGGCCATCACCATGCCACGCACCCCCGGTGCGATAATGAATTGATCTTCGCGCTTGGCGACCTGCTGGTTGAGCGCCCGGAAAAACTCGGTTTTGCCATGCTTGAAAAAGCCAATCGACGCGTAAAGCTCCCCTTCCGGCTTGTGCGGCATAAGCTGCTGAAGATAGCTGACAAACTCCCCTGGCACGGGCACCTCGACCTGAAAGTAGGCCCGGGTGAAGGAGAAGATAATCGAGACTTCATCGGTTTCAATCAGCACGGTATCCAGATGCAGGCTTGGATCACCCCCTTGCTGGTCGCCAAACCCCTCGCCGTGGAGTACTGGCAGCACTAACGGCACCTGCTCGCCGCCGCCCAGGATTCGCCCAACTAGGTAAGCACCTTTATTGCGGTAGAAGAAGCTGTTGAGCAGCTCAATTTCAGTGTCATTGGCGTTCAAAATCGCTGCTGGTAAGTGCTGCTGTAAAAACGTAGCGCCTAACCGAGTATCGTGGCTAATATCTGCAAAGCGATTCTCCAATGGCGCATCTATCAGCGCCCACTTGAGCGCCGCCTGCCAGTCGCCGTTTACCCTGAGCCTGCGGCACAGCTCAATCCCCGAGCGGTGGGCAGCATCCTCCCGAGAGCTATACACAAACATCCACTCATTGCGTATATGGCGGTGATGGAAAATGGCGCAGAACAGCGAGTTAAAGAAGGTTTCCGCCAGCTCGTAATCGAGTCGGAGGCTGACCAACTCGGCGTAGTGGCCACGCGCTTCGCGCCAGCTATCACAGTGGGCAACCACATCGGGTGTAAAGGTCTGCTTTAAGCGCCCCAGTGTGACATCGATTTTTTGCTGGTAGAGATTAATCCGCTCTGCAGATGCCTGTTGGGCATCACGCCAGGCCGCATCACGAAAGCGGCGGCTTGCATCGGCGGTGATCTCTTTAAAGCGCGCGCGGTACTCATCGAAACCATGCAGAATTGTTGTCGCTAAGCGGTACCCAGGGGAGTGTTTCACAGGCCAAACTCCTAATTATTTCTACCAGCTTCGCGTAACGGGAACCTACATGCGAGGCGACCTTGGTGGGACTGAGGGTGAAACACTCAGTAAAACCATTAATGGCGCCACCTCATCCGGATCGGCCAACATATTCGCCACGTTGGTAATCTCTTCTGACAGCGGCCGATCCTGCTTGAGGGGTGGCGCATACGTTCGCACCCAGGCGCATAGCGTTTTAGAGGCGTGGCTAAGCAGGTGAGCACTTTTCAACTCAGCTCCCTGGGCAAGCACTAAGGCTTCGATGGCTAACACTTGGTAAAGTTGCTCTAAGCTTGTACTGGCCCGTCGTGCGGCGATAGTACCCAGGGGGACGATATCCTGGTTATCGGCGTTCGTAGGAATCGATTGAATAGAAGCAGGCATCGCGTGGCTACGAAGCTCAGCAACAAGCGAGGTTGCGCTAACCTGAGCCCCCATAAAACCACTGTGTAAGCCGGTATCGAGGGGCTGCATAAACGCAGGTAAGCCGTTATTTTTTTGAGGATCCGTAATTCTCGCGATACGCCGCTCGCTATACAGCGCCATTTGGATGAGCGCATTATTGAGATGGTCGCTGGCAAAGGCCAACTGTTGGCCAAAAAAGTTACCCCCATGCAAAATAGTGTCGTCATCGACCAACAGCAGCGGGTTGTCGGTGACCGCCTGAAGCTCAATTCGCACGGTTTGTGCGTGCTGCTCAACAACGTCCCAGGCGGCACCCAGTGCTTGGGGGGCGCACCTTAAGGTATAAGCATCTTGGGGTAACGGCTGATGCTGCTGAATATCGCTGCCCATATCAGGAAGCGATGTAAGGGCTCTCTGCCAGGGAACTAGCGCGCCGCTGCTTTCAGACAGCGACCAAAGCCAACGATGCAACTGTTGCTGACCTGGGTGCGGACGCAGCTCACCAATGGCGGGATGAAATGCCTCACGATGGCCTTCCAACAGCTCGGCGTATAACAATACGAGTAACGTGCTAAGTTTGACTGCCCGCTGTGCCGCGGTGGCGTTCAAGGCGGCAATACCCGCCGTGGTTGACGTTCCGTTAACCAGAGCGATCGCATCTTTGCCCTGAAGCACTAGCGGTTTCCAGTCGAGCTGCCGGTGGGCCTCGGCGCTATCTATCCAATGCCCGCCCCTTAGGCTTACTTTTCCTTCACCGCTGAGCGCCCGCGCCAAATGCGCCAAGGGGGTTAAGTCGCCGCTAGCGCCAACAGTACCCTGGGACGGTACTAGAGGAATCAAATCAACCTCCAGCCACCCCTGCAAACGATCGATAAGCACCGGATTAGCCCCCGAGTGGCCACGCACCAAACTGGCCATACGCGCCACCATCATCGCGCGCACGTGACGATGTGACAGGGGCTCCCCCACGCCACTGCATAAGTGATAGACCAAATTTTGCTGCAGGAGCGATGATTGTTTAGGGTCCACATTTGTTGTGGCTAAAGGTCCATACCCCGTCGTCACGCCATAGATTCGCTGGCGCTGTTCGATGGCATTGCACAAAAAATCGTGGGCTTTTCGCACCGCGTGTTTTTCTGCTTGCGATAGCACTATCGACTGCCTCCCAAGCGCAATCATTTCGATCTCTTCGAGCGTGCGATGCTCATCGTCCATAACCACATTTCCTATATAGAGGATTGCTCTGGAGAGCTAACTTTTAAGGGCTAGCTTCTAAGGGCTACCAGTCAGTCAGCTTGCCTATTGTGTTAGTGGGTAGGACGTCGCCGTAGGTAATCCTGATGGGGCGCTCAGCTGCAGGCCACGAAGCGATAGCCTGCGCGATGGCGTTGGCGGTTTCATGCTCACTGCTCTCAGGCACAACGAAGGCTTTCAAACGCAGCTGAGTGGCCGAGTCTGTAGTGCGAATGGCACAGTCAGCCACGCTCGCCAACGCCCGTAGCTGTTGGGCCACATGCTGCGGGCTCACGTTAACTCCACCAATGACCACAACATCGTCATGACGCCCTTCGAGGGTAAAGGTGCTTTCGTCATGCCAGCACGTATTATCCGACAGCGGCGTAGCAACGTGGCTATCAACACGTTGAATATGCTGAGCATCAAGGCGTTGCCAGTGCGCTAACAGCCGATAAAGCTCGTTCTCGCGCCATCGGGTAGCCACCCCGCCTGTTTCGGTACTGCCATAGATATCCAGCAACCCCGTTAAACCGCGTTCAGTCACTGCCTCCCAGGTAGCGGCGGAGAGCGGCGCCGTAGAAGACACCCCGAGCATATTCGCTGGCCAAGTAGTGCGCGAACGCGCCAGGTACTCCCAGCGAGGTGGCACCGTTACTAGCAAATCACCTGACGCCAGAGTAGGCAAAGCCATGCTATCCGCAGCAATCCGTGGAACACCCAGTACACCAGGCAACGCTATTCCCAGCATAAAGCCGTACAGATGATGCAGCGGTAACCAGCTAATCACTCGGCTAATTGGCACACGCGCCGAGAATCGCCGCGCCAAGGCAACCCCTTCCGCTTCGATATCTTTCCAGCGATGTAAATGAGCGGTAGGAGATCCGGTACTACCAGAAGTACGAAGCGTTAGCCCCGAGGTAGCGTTCACGGCTTGTGCTACGATCGCCGCCCAATCATCGAAGTGTTGGGTCATTAAGAGACGGTCTTCGACACCGGTCTCATACAAACAAAAAAATTCATTAGTACAGGCAGCAAGGTGCAGTCTTTCGAGGGAGTCGATGGTGGGTAGATGTTGCCAGTCCGGCACTGGGGTTTGACGGTAGGCTGCCAGTTCGGCGCTTAGCAATGATTGCAGGACCGTTTTGCAATCGGCTGCGCTTAACCACTGAGGCATCTGATGATCCTTAATGACACCAAAATATCGCACGATTTAGGTAAAAAGCCGCTTACTCCTACTGTCCGTTAAGTAAGCAGCTCTTATATCGATTATAAGCGCTTAACAAAGATCCAGTAGGCATCTCCAGAGATCGCTTTTTTCATATGCACTTTTACTTTTGTGGGCGTCATCTGGTAGTCAAATACATATTCAAACATAGTGTTCAGGTCACCGTTTTTAACACCTTCTTTAAAACGGCCCTGAAACTCTTTGCTTTGCGTGCAGGGTGCTACTTGAGTGAAGAAGTTTTTGCCAATAACGCTTTTAGGGTCACGTCCTGTAATGCCGCCCTCTGCTGCGTTGTATTGGGTAATTTTACCGTTGGCATCGAGTTGAATAGCCCCAAAAGCTAACTCATCGAGCTTTTTATCATCCATGTTTGCCAGCGAATTCTCGATGTCATCACCACCAAAACGAACTGTTTCCATTCCCATCAGTGCATCTCCTGACTATCAATTTTAATTTTTGTAGCTAACGGAATGCTCTACAGGAACGATACAAGTATTGTACTGGAGCTATAGGCACAGCTCAAAATTAGCAGTATTAAAAAACCAGTACAACCGCTTAATACTATTGTATGAGCTCGATTTTAATGTTGCTGCACATGAGTCAGTACTGGCACAAGTGCTTAGAACAGTACCTCCACCTTACTTACCTGCAAACAAAAAGGCCCCGCGGTACGGTCAGCGATTAAGAAGCCGATTTGGTGGATATCACTTGGCACGATGGCAGGGGCATCGCTTAGCAGCGTTCCACGGCGCACCGCTTCAAAAACATGCCAAGGAAAATGCAGTGTTTCCCAGTTATCTTGAGATGGCGTAAATTTCACCCGATAGGCGGAAGCATCATTCAGGGAGGTGCTTTTGAGTCGCAGTTGATAGGTGCGTCCGTCCCCTCGGACAGTAAGTGCTATCCCCCTAGCATCCGCAAGCGTCGTTTCAAAGCCATCAGACTCGCGTCGAACCGAGGCAAAGCCACCACCGTTTTCCATCGATACCTCACCATGAAAGCGCCCTTCACCATCGGCAACGCTGAACGTACTTTGGGAAATCCCACCCATGACACCGTCGTCTACCGCAAACCAGCGGTTTTGCTCATTTGGGTTATCAAATGTAAGCGCCATGCTTACTGCTCCTTGCTATTGGCATCAATAAAAAAAGCCTCTGAGCGGTGAGGCGCAGAGGCTTCAAAGATATCGTTAGCCTAGGTGATGAGTGGCTTAAATTACAGCTTGGACGTCGCTGCAGGGGTCACTAAGCCAGTGTCATCTAGTTCTTCCGGTGCAGTGACTACCAGCGCAAATTCCTCTTCGGCAGTTTTCGCCACCAGATGGTTTTTACTGTAGAAAAAGTAGTAGGCCGCACCGGCAATAAATAGCACGATGGTGTAGTTAAACGCACGGGGATCAAACGCGTATACGCCAGTCATCGCCACCAGTGCCAACACCAGCGCAATGGATGACGTCACGATGCCACCTGGCGTTTTGTAGGGCCGGGGCAAATCAGACTGCTTCAAGCGCAGTAAAATGTGGCTTAGCGACATCAACGCATAGGAGATCGTTGCACCTACCACCGCCATCCCCAACATTAGGTCGCCTTCACCACTTAGCGAGACCAAGAAACCAAACACACCGGGCACAATCAGCGCTAAATAAGGCACCTTACGCCCACTGGTGAGCGATAGCTGCTTGGGCAGGTAGCCTGCCCGGGAGAGCGCAAACACCAACCGGCTGTAGCCGTAGATAATTGAGAAAAACGAAGCAATCAGGCCTGCCAAACCCAGCACGTTGACCACCGTTGCCAGGGTCGGATTACCTGCCGCATTCAGCGCATCCACCAGCGGCACGCCGCTTTGTCCAATCATCTCAGCGCCCGCGGCTCCAGCTAGTAGCACCACGACTAACAAGGCGGTAAACAGCAGAAAAAGCATGGCCGCGATAATGCCTTTGGGCATATCGCGGGCCGGATCTTTGGCTTCTTCTGCTGCTAGAGGTACGCCTTCCACCGCCAAAAACAACCACATGCCAAAGGGCAGCGCCGCCCAAACCCCGTGCCAGCCAAAGGGCATAAAAGTGCTCGCGCCAGCGGCATCGGTGGGCGCAATATCAAATAAATTGGCTGAATCAAAGCTGCCTATTAACGCCACCGCCGTGGCGAGAATGGCAAACACTGCCAGACCACTAATCACCATCATGACTTTTAGCGCTTCCCCTACCCCCGCAAGGTGAATACCGATAAATACAGCGTAGAAAATCAGGTAAACCAACGGGCCATTAATTCCCAGCAGGGCTTCCACTGCGGCACCGATAAAAATCACAATCGCCGCTGGGGCCAAGGCGTATTCGATCAACACCGCAAGCCCCGTTAGGTAACCACCGGCAGGCCCCATGGCCTGGCGAGCAAAACTATAGCCGCCACCCGCGGCAGGAATCGCCGCCGACATTTCCGCCAGAGAGAGCACTAGCGCTAAATACATCAGCGCCATTAAACAGGCGGCAATTGCAAAACCGCCCCAACCCGCTTCCGCAATGCCAAAGTTCCAGCCGGCGAAGTCACCGGAAATTACATAGGAAACCCCCAGCCCCGCCAACAGCATCCAGCCAGCGGTGCCTTTACGCAGTTGGCGTTTTGCCAGATACGCCTGATCAATCGATGGTTGTGTCATCATCTTGCCCTTTAAATGAGAAACGAAACAGACGTCAGCGGCGTGCCGTTTTCAATGTTGTTGTATGATTTCGTATTGGCGTCGTTGTTATAAGGTGCTGCAGAGCGTTAATCAGCCACCAAAAAGTTACTTATTGAGCCTGTTGTGCCTGACTCCCCCTCCAGCACATTGTCTTCACTGCGGTCCTTCAACTTAACTCCTGATACTTTGAGCTGACGGGCCTCTTTTAACAGCAGAAAGAAACGCCTTGCCGCTTCCTCCACCTGCAGGCCTGCCGGGCGTACATTGGAAATACAGTTGCGCCGATCATCCTTAAGCCCCGGCTCCGGCGCCCAGGTCATATACAGCCCAAGGCTATCGGGTGAACTCAGCCCAGGTCGCTCGCCAATCATCACCAGCACGGCATCTGCGTTTAGCAAAGCACCAATTTCATCGCCAATCGCCACCCGTCCCTGCTCCACAATCGTTAGCGGCGCCAACTGCCAGTCATAGGCATCGCTGCTGAGTATTTGATAAAGGGCGCGGAGAAACGGCGTGCTGTTCTGCTGAACGGCCAGGGCGGAAAGGCCGTCGACAATGACCACCGCAAGGTCATAGCGCTGCTGAGAAGCGGCCGCTTGCTGCAGCTGCTCGCGGGACTTGTCGTCGAGACGACGGCCATAATCTGGCCGCTGCAGGTACAGGGCACGATCTTGGGCATGGCTATGTAGAGATATTGGAGCCTCAGACAAAGTCAGCGCTTTGGTTAACTCATTAGCCAGCTTTTCCACCTCTAATGGGCAGTGCACAGCATCCTGGGCCTGGGCATGCGCTAACTGAAACGCCAGCAGCTTGCTGGTCGGCAGACTAACGCCAGCACGTCCCAAGCCAATCCGTGCATCGGTAAACGTATTCAACCGCTCCCAGGCATTCTCCACCACGATAGGAGATAGTTCGTCATGTGCCATGGCGTGGCTCCTTAGGCAGGTGGCGCAAGCTATTGGCAAAAGCGGCGGGTAACTGGTCGTTAAGCCGATGGGTGCTGATATCCTGGAAAATCTGCATCTCCTCTAGCCAGCGCTCAAATTCAGGTGCCGCTTTCAGCCCCAACACTCGTCGTGCATAGAGCGCATCGTGAAAGGAGGTAGTCTGGTAATTGAGCATAATGTCGTCAGAGCCGGGGATGCCCATGATGAAGTTGCAGCCCGCCACGCCCAGCAGCGTCAGCAGATTATCCATATCGTTCTGATCGGCTTCTGCGTGGTTGGTGTAGCACACATCGCAACCCATCGGCACGCCCAGCAGCTTGCCGCAGAAGTGGTCTTCCAGCCCTGCACGGGTAATCTCTTTACCGTCGAACAAGTACTCGGGGCCAATAAACCCCACTACGGTGTTTACCAACAGCGGATTAAATTTACGTGCCACGGCATAGGCCCGGGCCTCGCAGGTTTGCTGGTCGAGGCCATGGTGAGCATCGGCGGAGAGCGAGCTGCCCTGGCCAGTTTCGAAATACATCACGTTGCGACCCACCGTGCCGCGCTTGAGCGACTGCGCCGCCGCCTCCGCTTCGGCCAAGGTGCTTAAGTCAAAGCCAAAGCTGCGGTTAGTGGCTTCGGTGCCACCTATCGATTGGAACACCAGATCGACCGGCGCACCCAGCTCGATGGCTTCTAGAGTGTTCGTCACATGAGTGAGCACGCAGGATTGAGTGGGAATTTGATACTTCTGAATCACCTCATCCATCAGACGCATCAGCTTGACACTTTGGGCGACATTATCGGTCGCGGGGTTGATGCCAATCACCGCGTCGCCGCTACCGTAAAGCAGCCCATCGAGAATACTGGCGGCGATACCAGTGACGTCATCGGTAGGGTGATTGGGCTGCAGCCGGGTAGAGAGCCGCCCTGGCAGGCCAATGGTATTGCGAAACGCAGTGGTGACTTGGCACTTTTTAGCCACCAATATCAAATCCTGATTGCGCATCAGTTTGCTCACCGCCGCCGCCATTTCGGGGGTAATGCCCATTCGCACAGACGTTAGCACCTCGCTGGTAGCGTGGTCAGAGAGCAGCCAGTTACGAAAATCTCCCACGGTGAGATGGCGAATGGGGACAAAAGCGGCGGCATCATGGTCATCCATAATCAGCCGAGTAATTTCATCCTCTTCGTAGGGGATCAACGCCTCATTCAAGAAGGTGGTAAGCGGCAGCTCGGCCAACACCATTTGAGCGACCACGCGCTCTTCGGCACTCTCTGCTATCACCCCAGCCAAACGATCCCCAGAGCGGGGCGGCGAGGCCTTGGCCATCAGCTCAGCCAGGCTTGCGAAGCGGTAGCTCCGAGCCCCCACCGTCGTGTGATAGGTCTTTGCCATTGCGCTTTCCTTTTTAACCGCTCTACTTTTTTAACAACACTAAACGCGCATTAAGGTATAAAACTTGCTTGTTTCCACCATAGCGCTATCACTAGAGAGGGAGTATCGAGTTTTGGCAAACCCACTAAATTTCCATTTACTTAATTAAATACATGAAGTTAAAGCGTTTAATTAAAGATATAACGCTTTTGAAAACTCTGGGGAGCTTCCCATGTCCACGCTCGACAGCGTATTTGCACCAAAAAGATGCATCCAAGAAGCATTTGATGCCGATGAGCATGCGCAAAACCTGACACGTTGGCAGCAGGAGTACGACCAGCTCAGCCCTGGCAGCTTTTATGGCCGATTGGATGAAGTTACCCTAGAGACGATGCAGGTATTTAAAGAGCACACCGGGCAAGCGCTCCGTCAGCAGTGTCGCGTTTGGTCAGATTCGCTGTGGATCGGTATTCCAGCCACTGGCCAGGGATCGCGGATTAATGGCCAAGCGCTTAGCAAGGGCGAAGTAATGTGCCGCCCTGGCGGGCGTGATTTTGAATTGGTTACGCCAGAAGCTTTCGATATTTATGGACTGGTGATCACCTTGCCAGCTTTAGCAGAGGCTGCCCAACGCCAGGGGATTAACTTGGATAAACGCTGGCAAGAGATGCCGCGTCGCCAAGCGGCTGGCGAAACGCTTAGTGCCGTATCGTTTCTTCTTGAACGTTTGCTCACCAGCCAAACCCTGGCGATCGCTAGTCATATTCATCAAGACATTTTACTGATGGCACTGCTTGAGCTGCTGCAGGCCGAGCAGCCTGGCGCTGAGTTGCCCCCTAGCTATGCGCATCGTAAGGAAGTGGTTGACCGGGTAAAACGTTATGTTGACGAGCATATGGATGGCCCGGTAACCATGGAGGAGCTTTGCCAGCTGACCCACGTAAGCCGCCGCACGCTGCAGTACAGCTTTACGACGATTTTAGGCATTAGCCCGCTGCAGTTTTTGCGGTTAACGCGGCTCAATCGCGTGCGCCGAGCGCTGCGTGCCGCTTCGCCACCGCAATCGGTGACAGAAATCGCCACCTACTGGGGCTTCTGGCATTTGGGCCAGTTTGCTCACGACTACAAACAGCAGTTTGGTGAGTGCCCTTCGCATACGCTTAATGCGCCAGCGTTTTAAGCAACGCGACAATAATACCAAAAAAGACAGGCCAGCTTCTCAGCCGGCCTGATGAAATGCGCGAGTAGTTAGATGCGATAGCCAGCTCAGTTAAAGGTCGGTAGATGCTTAGATTCTCGTCCTGGCAGACCCAACTCAAACCAACTGTGATGAACCTTGCTGTCATTCCATATGTGATAGTGGAGTTGCGACATCATCACCGGGTCATCCAGAAAATCCAATCGCTCTAATCGACTCATTCCCGCGGGCCCCATTAATAAGGCGCGAGAAACGCGCTCTGCGCGACGCTGACGTATTGGCTCGACATCTTTGTGCCGCGATGTGCCTAAGGCAGTGGCCAACGCATTGGGCACCGGGTCTACCACCACTTGGGCAAAAGAGGGTGCCGACATTCCGGTGTTCATACGGGTAAGCAGGCTCACCATACGCCGCAATACTCGTGGCGGTTGTGTTTCTTCGGGAATTCGGAACAGCCGTTTTTGAAAGCAGGCTTGTCCGAGCGAGACACGGCTCGATAGTGCCGATACCGGAATGGATAACATTAAAGAAACCACAATTGGCGAGAGCCACCAAAGAAACGTCGGTTCCATAACGTAAACACCCGCTGCCCACACAGCGCCTATTAGTGTTTGGCTCCAATGTGCGCGGATGGCATCACCCCACGTCGTGTCGCTATTTTCCCGGGATGGTGAACGCCATTGAACCGCCCACCCCATCACTGAGGTCAGTACAAAACGGGTGTGAAACAGCATTCTTACTGGTGCCAATAGCATTGAGAATAGCGACTCAAGCACCATGCTCGCCAATACTTTGAGCGGTCCTCCAAATTGACGGCTGCCCTTTATCCACACCAGCAGCACGCTTAGCAGCTTAGGCAAAAACAGCAGCAGCGCCGTCACACCGAATAATCCCACCGCTAACGTTGGATTCCATTGTGGCCAAACTGGGAACAACATCCCAGGCTCAGGAAAGTAGTTGGGTGTGCTAAAGGTATGCACCGCTAGCAGTGCTGTAGAAAGAACAAGGAAAAGACACCACAGCGGCGCAGAGAGATACGACATTAACCCGGTCAGAAAGACGGCACGGTGTACGGGGTGAATGCCTTGCGAAAAAAACAGCCGGAAGTTCATCAAGTTTCCGTGGCACCAGCGCCTGTCGCGATTGAGCTCATCAAGCAGATTAGGCGGCATTTCTTCATAGCTGCCTTCCAGTGTGTAAGCAATCCATACCCCCCAGCCGGCACGCCGCATCAACGCCGCCTCGACAAAGTCATGGGATAGAATCTCGCCTGACATTGAGCCTTTACCGGGCAGCGGCGCAAGTATGCAATGCTGCATAAATGGGGCTAGGCGAATGATGGCGTTATGGCCCCAGTAATGCGACTCGCCTAACTGCCAAAAATGCAGCCCCGCGGTAAATAACGGCCCGTACACCCGCGTGGCAAACTGCTGCATACGCGCGTATAAATTAAGACGCCCTGACGCCCGTGGTGCCGTTTGGATAATGCCAACCCTGGAGTGCACTTCCATCATCTGCACCAACCGGGTCAAGCATTTGCCGCTCATGACGCTATCAGCATCCAATACCAGCATATAGCGATAGAGTGCCCCCCAGCGTCGGCAAAAATCGTCAAGATTACCGCTCTTGCGTTTGACACGACGCTGTCGACGGCGATAGAAGACCTGCCCGAAGGCCTCTAGATCACGGCACAACACCAACCATGCATATGTTTCCTGAATGGCAATATCGGGATCGGACGTATCGCTCAAGATGAAGATGTCGAAATGCCGGTCATTACCGGTGCTGCGAAGAGACTCCAAGGTAGCGCGTACCCCGGCAAATACCCTGGCAACGTCCTCGTTACATATTGGCACCAGCAATGCTGTACGCGCGTCATCATCAATCGGCTCGTCACCCACCTCACTATCAATGGCGTGGCGGTCATAGCGCCGCAATAGCTGAAAAAACCCCATCAAAGCGGTCCAAAACCCGGCGGATACCCAGGCGAACAAAAGCACAAACAATGCCAGTATAGTGACCTCAAGCCACTGCATGCCTTGTCCAGGGAGCACGGTGCGCATCTGATTGGCAGCGATGATACTTTGACCGAAAATCAGCACTAGCAAAACCCAACGGCGTCTAGTGGCGACCCACTTCCAGGACGCAGAGGGTGACTCTCGTTTTCGCCGACCAACATCACCTCTAGCCCAGCGCTTGAAACGTTGACCAATATTTACAAAAGGATTGGTCGACCACTTCTGGGGTGCCAAAGGTGTTCGTTTCATCACGGGTGAAGTGCGCAGTCGCGTAATCCCCGACGTGTCTGTTGTCAGCACGTCTGGCGGCGCCAACGGCGGCTCAGCGTAGGCAAGCGCCAAGCGCCGACCCACCGACAATGCCGCTGGATCACTGTTTTCTTCACCGGAAACATCACCACGCTCATCGCTATTCTCGCCTAATGCAGCATGCAGCGAAGCCATTTCGTGTTGATCTAGATCACCGACCAGTAATTTGTAACGTTCCTTGCGATCCTGTGTTTCTAACGCTAGACGCTCTAAATAAAGATCTGTAGGCGTTAACTTTAAAGAAGGCATTATTTCAGCCATTGGCGGGCAGCCTATAGTACCAAGTCTCGGATAATTGCTTGCCATCAAGCATTAGCTTGGCCCTGATATCTAAAGGTTGGTTGGCGTTATTGCGCTTCACATTAACAAACACACGCCAGCCGCCGGTAGCCGGGTTATGCACAACGCGACTATTGGTTAGTTCACCATTATCACCAACGCTTGCCTCAACGCTCATGTTTGCACCGCTGCCGATACCGTCAAGCGAGGGCCCTACAAAATCGACAACAAAAGCAAGCGTCCCGTCGGGCTCACGTACTAAGTCATCGCGAGTTATCTCACCCCGTGAGCGACGGGTTGAATCCACCCACGCCAGCTGCGTATCTAGGTGACGGCTTTCATTGGTGGTGAGTGTAATGCGGTAATCGAACTCAAGGGGAGTTCTCGGCTCATGAGCTGCATCTGACAACCACATTGATACAATATTATCGTTGGTCTCGTTGCTTGTTGGAATCTGGATCAGCTCGACACTACCGGCCCCCCACGCGTTGAGTGGTTCAACCCAGGCACTTGGGCGCAGATCATAACGTGCGTCAAGATCCTGATAGTCGCTAAAATTGTGACCCCGTTGCATTAGGCCATACCCGTTTAACTGAGGTGTTGCATGTCTATTTATCATCAATCTTGCGGGATTGGCTAGCGGGCGCCACATCCAGCCATTCTGCGCATCATTGATTAATAGGCCATTAGAATCATGGATGGCCGGGATATAGTTTAGTGTTGAGGAAGGTTGTTCAGGGCCATAAAGGTACATGCTGGTTAGCGGTGCTATGCCCAGTTTCTCGACAGCCCGGCGCAAATATAACCGCGATTGAACGTCGACTAAGGTGTCTTCTCCGGGACGTAATACAAAGCGGTAGGCACCGGTAACGCTAGGTGAGTCCAGCAGGGCAAAAATCGTCAAGTACTGGCTTTCTGGGCTAGGTTCGACGATCCACATTTCGCTAAAGCGTGGGAACTCCTCGCCCGATGATAATCCCGTATCAACGGCCAGACCGCGTCCGGAAAGACCAAAGACCTGCCCCCTGCCTACAGCGCGAAAATAGCTTGCTCCCAGAAATACCATCACCTCATCTTTGCGATCAGCGTCATTAAGTGCGTGGTTGATCCTAAAGCCGGCAATACCGAGGCCATCGCTATTCTTAACATCGTCGGAGATATTTAAATCACCGTAAGTAAAGTCGTCAGGATTGTAAGCAAAGCCATGTACCTCTCCCTGCTGATCAATACTGTTTAATTGGATGGCACTGTCGTAATGCATCCCTTCATGGATAAAGCTCAGGGTGAACGGTGCATCATTGCCGCTCCATACGTCGCGATCTCGCTTGTACTGTATTTGCGAATACTGCGCATAGCTGAGTTCGCGCAGTTCATTGGGTAGCGATGTTTCGGGGGCACGATAGCTCTGCTGGGCGAGTTCCTCTGCTCTTCTAGCCACATCATCGAAGCCAAATGCAAATGCTTCAAGAGGGATGCTTCCCATCAGCAGCCCGCCCAGAACGGCTAATGAAAAAGAACGTTTGCGGTGTGAAAGTTTACTTCCCGGGGTCAATCCACTCATTTAGCGTAATGCTCCTTTACAATCCTTTGACTGAATTCAAATTCGCTTATTTGCCGAATCGACATACGATAGAGTCCTTTCGATCAGCTAAATGCGTCTTTCTGCTATTGCTCGCCCTCGCTTTCGCCAAGGCTCACACCATGAGCGCACGTGAAGATAAGATTACGTTTTAGGTATAGCATGAGTTTAGACTACTTGGCACCCTGACTGACCGGGCTTTTTGAAAGGGTTGAGGAAAAAATAGAATTTGCTCAATATGCCGAGCCGCTAGTGTAGGCGCTATATTAAGCGGGAGGTTTATAAGCCCCAGAAGACTCTATCGACATGCAAAGTCTCTCATGACCATCTGCCCAGGCTAGCTGAGCCAACGCAGGAAAAACTGCTCGGCTGTTAAGGGCCTATCAAAAAAGTAGCCTTGAGCCTGAGTGCACCCCATCGCTAACAATGCGCTTGCCTGAGCCTGATTCTCAATCCCTTCAGCAATGGTTTCTAACCCCAGCGTGTTCGCCATAGCAATAATAGTGGCCACAATGACACGATCATTGTCACTGGTCAGCATATCTCTTACGAAGGAGATATCAATTTTGATTTTATCGGCTGCGAAGCGCTTTAGATAGGCAAGCGATGAATACCCAGTACCAAAGTCATCAATCGAAAGCCCTAACCCTTTGCTCTTCAAGACTTCGGTCATAGCGATGGCCTTTTCAGGGTTCGCCATAATGCCGCTTTCGGTAATCTCCAAACTGAGTTTTGAAGGATCTATATTAAAGCGCATGCAGCTATTAAGTATGCTGGCGACCAAGTTTTCTTCTTCAAACTGTTCAGCAGCAATATTAATCGCCAACTGCCCTGGCATGGCATGGCCTTGCTCGCTCCATCCAGCCACTTTCCTACAGGCTTCTTCAATTACCCAGTTGCCAAGCGCTACGATCATGCCGCGCTCTTCGGCGATAGGAATAAATTTACCCGGCGATACATTACCCAGCTCTTCATCATACCAACGACAAAGCGCCTCCGCGCCAATTAGCTTGCCGCTTTTTAAATCGACTTGAGGCTGAAAGTGCAGGCTTAGTTTTTTGTCTGAAATGGCAACTGCTAGGCGTTTGGCAATATGCAGCTGTTCAGCAACAATGCGACTCATCCAGGGTTCAAATACGCACATCGGCAGTTTTTGCCGCTTGGCTTGATACATAGCAATATCAGCATGCTTAAGTAGTTCAAGGGGCGTAGTCGCATGCTGCGGATAAAGAGAGATACCAATACCGACTGAAATTTCAAAGGAGTACTGGTCGACAATCAGAGGTAAGGCGATGCTGTGACACAGCCGCTGCCCAGTAGCCAAAGCGCCGCTCGCTCCTACCCTAGGAGTGATGACGACAAATTCATCGCCACCCAGTCGCGCCAAGTACTCATCTTTATTGAGCGACGCGCTAAAGCTCTTCGCAACGGCCTTTAGAACCAAATCCCCCAGGTCGTGCCCAGCCGTATCATTGATCTCTTTAAAATGATTAAGATCCAGCAGTAATAGCGCTAATTCTGGCGGCTCTGGGTCAGCAAATACACGATCTAAATGGCGCATAAAAGCAGCGCGATTGGGTAAGTGAGTGCCGGGATCACAGAATGCCAACTGGCGTATACGTACCTCGTCTTGTTGGCGTTCAAGCTCGGAGGACGCCCGCGCGGCAAATATCTGCAGCACGTTACGTACCGTGTCTACATCGTCCAATGGCTTTTTAAACATGACACCAATAAGCCCCATCGGTTGACCATGACTATTGTCCAATCGACGTCCAACATAGCCATTCACCCAGTTCAATGCCCCATTGCTCTCCTTAGGCAATATAATGGCAGCCCCCTCATAAACGATGCACTCCTGCTCAACCATCACCTTGTGGCAGGGAACGCCTGGTAAAAAATAGGTAAAATTATCCTGGCGTTGACCATTTACATACAACGTTAAGGTGCGCGCGATATCAGAATCCTGCTCATCCAACAGCGCAATAAATCCCACTTCTGCCGATAATGCATCGGCCATATGGGCTGTTAATTGATGTAAAAACGCTTCGCCATCCTGTCCAGAAACAGCGGTTGCAACACTCACAACGGCATGTTGGAACCGCTGCTGCTCATTAATAGTGTTAATCAACGCTTCGTTGTATTTACCAATTCGTTTCAGTGCCCGTTTTTTATACAACAGCCTCTCTTGTGTGTGCCTTTCCGCTAACTGCCGCGCCAACTCAGCCCCCGCCAATGCAGAACATATACGCAGCACTTCATTGGTATACAGAGGGAGTACCAAGGGTGAAGAGTGCATTAAGGCAATAACGCCTAGAAAGCTTCCATCAGGTGCTGTGATGGCAATGCCCAAATATCCCTCTACTTGAAGTGCGGCCATCCTTTTATCTTCAGGATATTCTTGGCATACATGCAAGGAAACAAAATACTTAGCGTGCTCTATAACCTGTTGGCATATAGTGCCCTGTAACGGATAGGTTTCCTGATCAATGAATTTTCCTGAAGACCAAATTGCAAGCGTCGTCGCTATACCTTGTTCACTATCTACCTGCTCAACGACGACATGATCAACCTCCAAGATGTCCGCCAAAGACTTCACAAGGTGTTGAAAAAAGCCTTTTCCGCTGACGCAGGATAACTTATCGGCTAGCTGTCGAAAAACCGCTGGTGCAGTAGTAGGAGACATGATATTAAAAGCCTTCGAGTTTAATCACGTAAGGAGTAAACCCTCTCCGTAGACGCAATTTTGGATAGCTACTCTTAAAACACTCATGCATCCCTATTCCTAATATATAAAACACTCTACCCCCAACCATGAAACTAAACTCAACAAGAGGAATAAACACCTCTCTTTTAATTCGAAAATCCATTTTATTAAGCATCTTGCTCACCAACCTGAAACTTAATAAAAAAGCATTACGAACAACATGCTAATTAACTATAACCATCATTATCTAAAAATTAAAAAAACTTATCCCACCACCTCAAAAGACCCCATTAATTAAGCTTAAATGACCAGACAATTTAAATTAATCGCTACCAAATTATTTCAAAAAGTAACCATGCGAAACAAATAGTAACTATCAGCATCTAATTCAACTTTAATAGTCGATATTCAACCTAAACAGTCCTTCATGTCAATAGGTCGTTCCTCAACCATTTAGGTCTACATGGAGGGTATTGTGAATAAAACAGAAGAGAAACGGCTGGCTATCAGTATTGGCCGAGCTATTGCCAAACAGCGGGTTCGCAGTCAACTGACCCAAGAGGAGGTGGCTGAACGCTTAGGCATCGGCAATGAAGCCGTTTCGCGCATTGAACGTGGACGGGTAATTCCCAATATTGTGCGCCTAATAGAATTAGCTGAAATATTTAACTGCGAAGCAGCCGAGTTACTAGGGCAAGCTAGCTTTCATGTTGATGATCAATCAAAACGAATAAAACAACTGATAGCTCCTCTAAAGCAAAATGATCGGCAATTAATATTAGACATCGTTGAAACCTTAACTATACGTTTAAAAAAGAGCGACAAGAAAGAATGACAATCAAAAGCAGCTACACCCCCTACAATCTCTATCACCTAAAACAGTTAACTAATAAAACTCTGCGCACTGAAACGTTACTTTGCAAAATCTAAGTCAAGGATTAAATATGCCCGAATAGTTTTTAAAAAAATCTAGCACCCACTATTTGTTGAACCTACGAGTTCATGCTATGGGTAGTAGCGGATACCCGCTGTTCAGCCACGGTAGCATTGCGCTGCAAAGAGGCATTATGCTCAATACCACTGCTTGGAACCGTCTACGCTACACTGCTTACGCGCCCTTTTATGATGCGATTGCTACTCATGCGTTTCGAAGGCCAAGGCGTATTGCGCTGGGTCAAGTGGATTGGGAACCCGGCATGCGTGTACTGCTGGTAGGCGTAGGAACGGGATTAGATCTGCCTTTCCTACCTCATGATATCGAATTGCATGCCACCGACTTAGCTCAGGCCATGGTAAAGCGCACAGCCAAACGGGCTGAAGCACTGCGCCGCGATGTAGAGTGCTGCGTTATGGATGCCGAGGCGCTTAACTATCCTGAGGAACACTTTGATGTGGTAATCATGCACTTGATTCTTGCCGTAATGCCTAACCCAAAGCAAGGCCTCGCCGAGGCTCATCGTGTGCTAAAAGCAGGAGGTCAGCTATGCGTAATGGATAAATTCCAGCCGGATACTCAAACTGCAGGGGCAGGCAGGCGGCTACTCAATATACTGACATCAGCGCTCGCAACCGATATCACCCGCCAAGCACACCCTCTGCTCTCTGAAGCAGGGTTTTTAATCCGACACGATGAGCCAGTATTGATGAATGGCCTTTTTCGTGCGCTACTGGCAGCAAAGCAAACGCTCTCTGGCCGATAATGAAGCGACCCTTGATTGCTGGCGACATCAAGATAGAGTGGCCAATCTGATTCCCTGCTTTGCCAACGATGCTCGGATTAACCGTTTTCCTCTATACCCCTGCTTACTTATGAGGTAACCAATGCCCACAGCTCCCGTTAAGCGCTTTCGTCGCCTACCCGATGACGAGCAGTCACGCGTCATTGAAATGGCATGGGAAGACCGAACGCCGTTTGAGGCTATTGAAACGCTCTATGGCCTTGTGGAACCGGATGTAATTGAGGTGATGCGTCACCAGCTTAAACCCGCTTCATTTAGGCTATGGCGTAAACGCGTCACGGGGCGCGCCACTAAACATTCCGCGTTGCGTGCACCGGATGTTTTACGCGGCTACTGTCCTACTCAATATAAGCGCTGAGAGCTCTTAGCGAATTCCAAACTAACCTAACACCTAAAAAAACAGCACTTCCTCTAAACCTGCCTTTATTGTTATATTATCACATAACACAAAACCCGTTTAGAGGTGACCTAGCAATGACCGCATTTACTCCCCTACCCGTGACGGTGCTCTCGGGTTTTCTCGGTGCCGGGAAAACCACCGTGCTCAATCATATTCTTGCCAACCGCGAAGGTCGCCGCGTGGCGGTGATCGTCAACGATATGAGCGAGGTGAATATCGATGGTGCGCTGGTGCGCGGCGGCCCAGGTGAATCAACCCTGGATGGCAACGTTGCTTTGAACCGCTCAGAGGAGCGTTTGGTAGAGATGAGCAACGGCTGCATCTGCTGCACACTACGGGAAGACTTGCTGGAAGAAGTCAGCCAACTGGCCCGAGAAGGCAGGTTTGATTACCTGGTCATTGAATCCACCGGAATTTCCGAGCCGCTGCCCGTGGCGGAAACTTTTACCTTTGAAGATGAAAGCGGCCAGAGCCTCTCCCACGTTGCACGGTTGGATACGCTAGTCACTGTGGTCGATGGTGCCAATTTCTTGACCCAATACCAAGAAGCGCAAAGCCTCGCGGAAGCGGGTGAGAGTTTAGGCGAAGAGGACGAGCGCAATGTCGCCGACCTGCTGGTTGACCAGATTGAGTTTTGCGATGTGCTGCTGATCAGCAAAACCGATTTGATTAGCGAAAAAGAGCTGGAATCCCTTAAAGCTATTCTGCACTCCCTTAACCCCGACGCCGAGTTAGTGCCGATCACCCAAGGCGGCGTGCCGCTGGATAAGGTGCTCGACACTGGCAAGTTCAACTTTGAGCGTGCCCAACTGGCCCCCGGTTGGCTGAAAGAGATGCGCGGCGAACATGTGCCTGAGACCGAAGAGTACGGCATTGGCAGCTTCGCCTACCACGCCCGTCGCCCTTTTCATCCACAGAAATTTCATGACCTACTCAACCAGGAGTGGTTTGGCAAAGGGCTGTTACGCTCGAAGGGTTTCTTCTGGCTCGCCACTCGCCCCCAGGCCGCAGGTCAGTGGAGCCAGGCAGGTGGTATCGCTCACCACGGTCCGGCAGGCGTGTTCTGGAAGGCGATTCCCGAAGAGCGCTGGCCAACGGATCCCGAAACACGCCAATTCATTATGGAAAAGTGGCAGGAGCCGTTTGGTGATATGCGCCAAGAGCTAGTCTTTATCGGCCAGAACCTGGATCAAGCCAAAATGCGTGAGGCATTGGATGCCTGCCTGCTGAGCGAAGCCGAGCTGCTGGAAGGCATGAAAGCGTGGAAGAAGCTGCCCGACCCATTCCCTTCCTGGGAATAAGTAAGAGTTAATAATGCTTAAATGTGAAGAGAGAGGCCGCAGCCTCTCTCTTTGTTGTTTCCGGTACTTTTTCTTGCTAAAAGCGCTACTGCAGCATGCTGGGCAACCAGGTAGCGAGGCCCGGAAACACGATCAGTACGGCGACCAGCAGCATCGAACAGAGAATATAGGGAATCGCGGCGGAGTAGATCTCACGCATGGTGGTACCGGCGGGTGCTACCCCTTTCATAACGAACAGCAGTAACCCTAACGGCGGCGTTGAAAAGCTAATTTCAAGTGCCAGCAAAACCACGATACCGAACCACACCAAATCAAACCCTAGCGCCTGTGCCAGTGGGAAAAAGATCGGCACGGTGAGCATCATAATGGAGATCTGCTCCATAAAAGTACCCAGGACCAGCAGTACCGCAAACATTGCCAGCAGCATCAAAATCGGCGAAAGCTCAAAACTGGTTGCCCAGCCGATCAACCCACCCGAAGCACCTGAGAACCCCAACAGCTGGCTGAAAGTCGCTGAACCAAACACGATCAGATAAGCCATCAAGGTAACTTTTAGCGCCCCGGTGACCGAAAGTTTAAACGCCTGCCAGGTCATGCAGCGGAAAATAAACGCCAGAATAATCACACCCAGTGCCCCAAAGGCCGCCGCTTCAGAGGGCGTGGCAAATCCCATCAGCATCATCGCGACAATAATCACCATCACGCTGAGCATGGGGAGAATATCAGTCACTATCAGTTTGAGCTTAGCGCTAAGCGGTACCGGTTCTAACTCATAGGCAGGGGCGGCCTCCGGATCCAGCTTGGTTTGAATAAAGATGGTGACGATATAGAAACCCGCCAGCGTCAGCCCAGGCAAAATTCCCGCAATCAACAGGGCACCAATATCCACTTTTGCTAAGGTCGCCAGCAGCACGGCGAGTGCCGAAGGCGGAATAATGATCGCCAATCCACCGGTACCTAGAATAGGGCCAATAGCCATTTTCTTCTTATAGCCGCGTCGTTCCATTTCTGGCACCAGCAGCGAACCCATTAGCGCCGTGGACCCCATGGAGGAGCCGCTTAAGGTAGAAAACGCCGTGCCGCCAACCACCGTTACATAGGATAAACGCCCTGGTAGTTTGCCCATCAGCTGGTCGACAGCATTGAACATTTTCATGCCCAAGCCGGTGCGGAAAAACAGTTCGCCCATCAGCAAAAACAGCGGAATAGGCACCAGGTTAAAGCTTGAGAGCGCACCAAAACCGTTGTTGAGCATCTGTATGATGCCAGTTTGCCCCCCCATAAAGTGCCAGGCACCAATTACGTTGGCGGCTAAAAATGCCAAGGCGATGGGCGTACCAATCGCCATAAAGATCAGAATCAGCGAGAGCAGAAAAGCGAGCGCAAAGTACCATTCCATTATTCTTTAATCCCCGCTTCGCCGCTGTGAAGAATATCGTGGCCCACCACAAAGTGGCCAAATTCGATTGCCATTAAGGTGAAGCTAATGGGGAACACAATCGTCAGCATCCACTTCGGCACAAAGAAAGCGCGCACATCGTAATCAGTGCGCTCAATGTTGAGCAACACCAGATCCAAGCCCTTCCACGCCAGCACGCCACATACCACTACACATAGCAGTGAGACCCCACGGCTAAGGATATTCAACGCTGTTGGTGGCAGTACCGAGGTCAGCAGTTCAATATGCACATGCCCTTTTTGGCGTACCAACCAGGGCGCACCCAGCAGGGTGAGATAAAACATCGCGTACTCGGTGGAAAGGAAGAACCACGCCGAGGGCTGAAGCCCCAGGTTACGAATCACCACGGAAAGCACCACCGCTACCATCAGCCATACCAGCATGATGGCAGCCAGCAGGGCCATACCGTTAAGTAGCAGCAGGTAGCCGCGTTGTGCGTAGCGCATAAAAGACCCTAACGAAAAAGCCATACAAAAGGGGCGCGCGATCCTTCCACGCCCCTACCGTTATTACAGGTCGTTAAACTTTTCAATTAGCGTGTCGTAATGCTCAAGACCTGAAGGGTGGCGCTCCATCTGGCGGCGCATACGCTCCCAGGTAGCATCGCGGGCGGCTTCGGCGTAACGCTCGCCTACTTCCCCTTCAAGAGTAATGACCTGCATGCCATCCTCTTCTAGCTGAGCCTGCTGCTCCTCGGAGAGAGCAGCCAGCTTCTCGGCACTGTCGCGCTCATGTTCAATAGCCACTTCTTGCAGTATTTGCTGTGCTTCTTCGCTTAACTGGTTCCACTTATCCAGGTTAACGATCACACCCATGTCGGTGGAGAAAAACGCAGGATCCACGCGGTAGTTGAGGAAGCGATCCCAGTTGAGGTCTTTCAGACCAATTTGCGTCCAGCCGGTGGCATTGACAACACTACGCTCAAGGGCAGCATACACATCAGTAGTCGGCAAACTAATCGGCTGTGCGCCCAGATAATCCTGGAAAAAGGCGTCGTAAACCGGGTTACTGCGCAGGCGCAGGCCCGACACACTCAGATTACCTTCACCATCAATGGTGGGTTCTTCAATGGTGTAAAGGTTATAACTCACTCCGCTGTCGAACCAGCCCAGGTAGTAAGTGCCCATTTTCTCTTGGTGAATCTCATTGAGCAGGTCAATACCACCATTTTCACGGGCGAAAATAGCGTTGGTGTTAGAAGCCACCATGGCATCACGCTCAGGAACGGTACCGGCATAGAAACTTGCCGCGGTATAGGCCATATCGACCACGCCATTACGCACCGCATCTGGCTGCTCGGAAAGGCCTATGACCTCGGGGCCACCGCGCACGTTAATCTGCACCACGCCCTCACCGCGCTCATTCACCTTATCGACGAACTCGAGAAAGCTTTGGGTATAGATCAGCGAAGGCGGAAACGCATGCACGGCGGTGATTTGATCAACCGCCAGCGCCTGGGTGGAAACCAGAGCGGTGAGCATGCCCAGGGTAAGCGTTACTTTTTTCATTCGTTAGTCTCCTGCACGAGGTAGTCTGCGTTATAGCGTTTATTATTTCTGTTTCTTTCTTATAAGCCGTTTATAAGCTGTTTTTTTGTTAACCGTTCTTATAAACGTCTGCTGCAAGCGTGCGTTTGTTATAAAAACGCATTCTTAGGCTAGGCGTTCCTACAACTACCCTTTACTAATAATGGCGCTTTCTGGCGGCTGCGCCGCTGTCCAGGGAAACTGTGCTGAGTAGTGCGCTGCGAAATCGTTAATGGTGTCGGCATGCTGGCGGGTCATATCGATATCATCCCAGCCGTTGAGCAATTTGGTGCGCCATACAGGGCTAATGGAAAAGCTAACTTCTACTTCGGCGACACGAATTAGCTGTTTCTCTAAATCAACATAAATATCGGCCGGTGCATCACCCAACGCTGCCAATAAGCGCTCGGCGTCATCCTCTTCCACCACCGCAGGCAGCAAACCATTATTGACGGCATTAGAGGCAAAAATATCGCCGAAACTTGGTGCCACCACGCAGCGAAAGCCGTAATCGACCAGGGCATAGACTGCCGCTTCCCGCGATGACCCCGCACCAAAGTTACGTCGACTAACCATCACTTCGGCATTGTCCGCATTGGGTCGGTGAAGAATAAATTCAGGGTCTGGTGTGCCCTGCTCATCATGGCGAACGTTATAGAGTAAAAACTGGCCATAACCGACACTGCGCGGCTCTTTCATAAAGCGCGCGGGGATGAGCTGGTCGGTATCCACGTTAGCTGCGGCAAGCGCCACCCCAAGGGTGTTCAATACGGTAATCGGTTGCATTAGTGCGCTCCTGATGCCTGAACGGTGGAAGCAAGCGTACGCACATCGGCTAGCCGTCCGCTGACCGCCGCGGCAGCCACCATGGCAGGCGACATCAAATGGGTGCGCGCGCCAGGCCCTTGGCGGCCCTTAAAATTGCGGTTGGTGGTCGAGGCGCAGCGTTCACCGCTGGCGACCAAATCACCGTTCATGCCCACGCACATGGAGCAGCCTGAGTGGCGCCACTCAAGGCCCGCGTCGATAAAGATCCGGTCTAACCCTTCGGCTTCGGCCTGGGTTTTTACCAGGGTTGAGCCAGGCGAGACCATGCCGGGTACGCGACTTTTTTGACCTGCCAGAATGGCGGCAGCGGCGCGCAAATCTTCAATGCGGGCGTTAGTGCAAGAGCCAATAAAAACCCGATCAATTTTGATGTCGGTGAGTTTTTGTCCAGGCACTAAGCCCATATAGGCCAAGCTATCCCGGGCCTGGCGCGCTTTTGCAGGGTCGCTAAGTTGCTCGGGGTCTGGCACGGCGCGATCAATCGGCAGCGCCTCTTCAGGCGATACGCCCCAGGTAACCGTGGGCGCGATATCATCCGCATGCAGGGTGACTTCAAGATCAAAGCTGGCATCGGGGTCACTGTAGAGCGTTGACCAGTAGGCACAGGCTTGCTCAAAGGCCTCCCCTTTTGGAATCCAGGGGCGTTCGCGCAGGTAGTCAAAGGTGATTTGATCAGGGGCAATCATGCCGCAGCGGCCACCCCCTTCTATCGAGAGATTGCACAGCGTTAAGCGCGCTTCCATTGAGAGCGAGTGAATCGCCTCGCCCGCGTATTCAATGGCGTAACCCCGTGCGCCGTCAGCGCCCAGGCGTGAAATCCAGGTCAGCGCGATATCCTTGGCGGTAATGCCCTCGGCCAATTGGCCTTCTACGGTAATCCGCATCACCTTGGGTTTGCTCTGCCAAAGGGTTTGGGTAGCCAGCACATGGGCCACTTCTGATGCGCCAATCCCAAAGGCAATGCTGCCAAAGGCGCCGTGGGTAGCAGTATGGCTATCGCCGCACACCATGATCATGCCGGGCTGGGTAAGCCCCTGCTCAGGGCCTAACACATGCACGATGCCCTGGCGTGGGTCATCCAAGCCGAACAGCGTTACCTCGTGCTGCTGGGTATTATGGGAGAGCTGCTCAATCATCGAGCGCACTTTGGGGTCGGCAACACCGGCCAAATCCCGGGCTAACGTCGGCACGTAGTGGTCAGCAATACCAAAGGTTAAATCGGGCCGTGCCACAGGCAACGCGCGTTCACCCAGTTTATTGAAGGCGTGAAAGGAGCCTTCGTGGACAAAATGGCGGTCAATCCACAACAGGCTCTGTCCGCTTTCACTGCGATGAACCTCATGGGCCTGCCAAACTTTGTCAAACAGCGTTGTTGGGGTGCTCATTGTCGTCGCTCGTTGCCTCAGCCTTCGTTAGACTTATCATTCTCACCCAATACAACTAGCGCAATTCCACAACACAGGTCAAATGTATTTTTTATAATTTTAAATCTGTATTAAATTTAATACATTAAAAATATAGACTAAAACTCTATACATCCTTCCCGCTGGTGGGCATTCCGCCCACTTTGGGTTCCCAATAACGGGAGTTATCGTCGCCATTTCGCTCTAGATCAATTTGGAAGCGATAACGATCTGGACGGTAGAGCGCATCCAAGTGCTCCACGCCCCTACCCTGTTCGTCGTAAACCACGCGGGTGAGTGAAATTAGCGGCGAACCCACGGCAACATCCAGCGCTTCTGCCACCTCGTGACTGGCCAGCGTTGCTGAAATTGACTGGGAGGCATGATCAACCTTCACCCCGCTACGCTCCAGCAGCACAAACAGCGGCGTATTGGCTAAATCCATTTCGTTGTAGTGCAGAGCGATAGCTTCAGGCACGTGGGTTACCAGATGGGAAAACGGTTTATCGTCGACCATCCGCACCCGTACCGAGCGCTGCACTTTAACGCTCTGCGCCATACCTAGCCGCTCGCGGATCATCTCCGGTGGCAGCACATAGGCAAACTCCAGCAGCCGCACCTGGGATGCCTGGCTCATTTTGACCATATTGGGCATCAGATTAGACACGCTGGCGGTCATCACCGTGGCGTCCAACGGCTGCTCCAACACCACCGTGCCCACGCCAGCCTTACGCTCTACCATGCCTGTCGTTTGCAGCGCCTCCATGGCACGCCGAACGGTCACCCGCGACACACCATGCTGCTCTGCCAGCCTGTTTTCGCCGGGTAATTTACTGCCCGCAGGCAGCCGTCCACTCAAAATAGCGTCTTTCAGCAGCAGGTAGATGCGGTGGGATTTAGTGCCGCCTACCGCGGAGGATTGTGCCTCATTCATCCACGCCTCTCCTCAGGATGTTGTTCGAAAAATTCATGTCAGGCTTGACGTAGGGATAATAATAGACATAAAAATGTATTACATATAATACATATCGACAGTCAACTAATAACACAATTACTGCCGTTTGAAAGCCATTATTACAGAACCAGCGCCCTTACGTATCGCTAACAACTGGGTTTCAAATAAGCCTTTCAGATGAGCAGCGATTAGCCAGAGAGTCGAGCGTTATCTATGAAGGAAAACCGCCGTGAGAAAAACCCTAGCGCTGAGCAGGTACGCGCTTTTTTAAGTGCTATGGAAGCCCGCGACTTGGCCAACGCTGAGCGCTATCTCGCCGTAGACGTAGTAATGCAGTTTCCTGGCGCGCCACCGATGCAACGGCTCAGCGAAGTCGTCGAATGGGCCAAAAATCGCTATCGCCGGGTGAGCAAAACGTTTCACGCCGTCGACCAGTGCGACCATCCCAACCACTGCGCAGGTTCTGTAATAGTCGTGTTTTGCCACGGCGAACTCACAGTGGAGTGGCTGGATGGCAGTACTTCAGCGGGCGTGCGCTTTATTGACCGCTTTGAACTCACCGATGGCCTGATTACCCGTCAGGATGTTTGGAACGACTTGGCGCTAGCACAAGCAGCCACCGCTAACCCCTGAATCCACCGCTCATGTTTTTCTTACTATCATTTTTCCTAGAGTAACGAGATATTTATGACACGCCAACAGCACGCCTCACACCAGCCAGCCCAACTTAAGCAGCAGTTGAAAGACAGCTCCATTGTGGTCGCCCCTGGCGTGTTTGACGCCCTTGGCGCCTCACTTGCCGAGCAGGCGGGCTTCGATACGGTCTACCTTTCCGGTGCCAGCCTGGCCTATACCCAGCTGGGGCGGCCGGATATTGGCCTACTGAGCATTACCGAAATTTGCACTGCGATGTCGCATATTCGCGAACGCACAAATTTATCGGTTGTGGTGGATTGCGACACCGGTTTTGGCAACGCCATGAACGTGATGCGCAGCGTGCGCTTGCTGGAGCGTTCGGGCGCCAATGCTATTCAGTTGGAAGATCAAACCTACCCCAAGCGCTGCGGCCACCTGCGCGGTAAAACCCTGGTCTCCAAAAGCGAAATGGTTGGCAAATTGCATGCCGCACTGGACGCACGGGAAAGCGATAACACGCTGATTATCGGCCGTACTGATGCTCTTGGCGTGGAAGGCACCGACAGCGCCATTGAGCGCGCCCAAGCCTATTATGAAGCTGGCGTCGATATGCTGTTTATCGAAGGCATTCGTAGCGACGAAGATATCAGCAAGATCATGACCCAGTTCAAAGGCAAGGTGCCGATTATGGCCAATATGGTCGAGGGTGGCGACACGCCGCTGCAGAACGCCCAGGCGCTGGAAGACCTTGGCTTTTCGCTGGTGATTTTCCCCGGCGCGCTGGTACGGGCGATTACTCATATGGCCAGTCGCTTCTTTGCCACCTTGAAACAGGACGGCACCACCGACGCCTTCCGTGACCAGATGCTCGATTTCAAACAGCTTAACGACTACCTAGGCACCCAGGCGATGCTGGAGCTTGGCGAGCAGTACGACAATCGCTAACGCTCGCTTCTCAACGTGTGCCGATGATTTATAAATAAGCAATTTCAGGAGATGACGATGCAGACCACCGACAAAACGGCGAAAGAGATTTTTAACGACGTTATGGCCAACCCCCAGCGGGTACCGTTCGGCTTCGGCAATAAAGCGGTACTGGTGAACGTTGACCCGCAAAAGGCCTACACCCGTACCGATCTCTTCAAAACCGCCTACGAAACCGACCCCAAACAGTTGGAGTACACCAACCAATTGGCCCGTGGTTTTCGGGAGAAAGGCTGGCCAGTGGTCTGGACTCATGTGGCTTTTTTAGACTCCGCCGAAGATGCGGGGGTGTGGGGCACGCGTACCGATACGCCGGATTCTCTGCAAAACATCAAGTACGACTCTGAGCGCGCCGAGTTCGACGAGCGCTGCGACATCGACCACAGCCGCGATGTGATCTACACCAAGCGCATGCCTTCAGCATTTTTCGAAACGCCGCTGCAGTCGCTGCTGGTGTGGCACCAGGTCGACACGGTGATTATTACCGGCGGTTCCACCTCTGGCTGTATCCGCGCCACCGCCGTGGAAAGCCTGTCCCGGGGCTACCGCACTATCGTGCCGATGGAGTGCGTTGCGGATAAACACGAAAGCTACCACTACGCCAACCTCACCGACCTGCACCTTAAATATGCTGACGTGCTGCCGGTTGCCGATGTACTAGCGTGGCTGAATGGCGACGCCTAAGACATAAGCCACCGCCAAGCTTAAGAGGAGCCGGTTATGAAAGAGTCATTAGGCGTTTACGACTACTGGGCCTACGACCAACGACCAAAAATCGAGTGGCCTGGTGGCGCCAAGGTGGCCTTTTGGGTCGCGCCCAATATCGAGTATTACGAACTCGACCCGCCTCAGAACCCCCAGCGCAGTCCTTGGCCGCATCCGCACCCGTCGGTGCCCGGCTACAGCATTCGCGATTACGGCAACCGGGTTGGCCACCAGCGTCAGATGGCCCTGCTGGAAAAGTACGGCATTCGCGGGTCAATATCGCTGTCGGTGGCGCTCTGCGAGCACCACCCCGAGATTATTCAGATGTGCAAAGAGCGCGACTGGGAGTTCTTCAGCCACGGCATTTACAACACCCGCTACACCTACGGCCTTAGCGAAGACCAAGAGCGGGCGATGATCCGCGACAGCATGGAAACCATTCACCGCCACACCGGCCAGGCCTGTGCGGGGTATCTGGCCCCTGCGCTCTCCCACTCCGAGCGCACCCTGGATCTATTTGCCGAGGTAGGTGAAGAGCTTTTCGGCGACAAAGGCGGGATTTACACCTGTGATCTGTTCCACGATGACCAGCCTACGCCGGTCAGCGTGCGCTCCGGCAAGCGGTTTATCTCCATGCCCTACTCGCTTGAGATGAACGACACCATCGTCTACGCGGTGAACAAGGTGGAGCCGCGCCAGTATGCCACTATGCTCAAGCGCCACTTTGACCGGCTATATCTAGAGGGCGCCGAGTCCGGCACGGTGATGTGCATTCCCACACACAACTACCAAGTGAGCTGTCCGCATCGGATCAAGGCGTTTGAAGAGGCGCTTGAGTACATTACCGGCCATCCGGATGTGTGGGTCGCCACCGGCCGCGAGATTGCCGACTACTATCTGGCCAACTATTACGACGCCGCACTGGACAGTATAGCGGCCCAGGCCGCCACTACAGGCAAACAGGGGTAACGCTATGGCGCTTAATGACGACTATCTCGACTACCCTTTACGCCGCCACGGCTACGACCATGAGCGCTATGCGTGGTCGATGCTAAGTGACCGCTCGCCGGTCACCTGGCCCGAGGGCAAAACCCTGGCGGTGTGGATCAATATTTCGCTGCAATTCTACCCGCTTAACCAGCGCGGCAAGCCGTTTAAAGTGCCCAACGGCATGACCATGCCTTATCCGGATCTACGCCACTTCTCGCTGCGGGATTACGGCAACCGCGTGGGCATTTATCGGGTTCTCAAAGCGCTGGCGGCACATAACATCACACCCACGTTCGCTATTAACGCCCAGCTCGCTGAGCAAACGCCCTACCTGGTGCAGCGCTTGAAAGAGCACGGCGGTGAATTTATCGCCCATGGCTGGAACATGGATCACCTGCACTACGGCGGCCAGCCCATTGAAGAGGAGGCCGAGCTGGTCAAGCGCTCCGTGGATACCCTGCGGCGCGTCACCGGTCAGCCCGTTCGCGGCTGGCTAAGCCCGGCCAAGCACCAGAGCTTCAACACACCCGACCTGCTAGCAGAAAACGGCATCGAATACTGTGCCGACTGGGTGAATGACGATATGCCTTATATTTGTAATACAAAGCCTTGCCAGACCAAAACAGGCCATTTGACCATGATGCCACTAGCCACCGAGATCGAAGACCAGTTTGTGATCGGCCAGAATCTGCACTCGGAAGATTCCTGGGTGACGCAGGTGAAAGACGCTTTCGACTTCCTACTGGAAGAGTCCCGCGAGCAGGGCGGGCGACTGTTTGCCTTGAACCTGCACCCCTGGTTGGTCGGCCAGCCCCACCGTATAGCCTGCCTGGAAGAAGTGCTGGCGCATATCAGCGGGCATCCGGACGTATGGCAAGCGCCAGCGGGTAAGATTTTGGATGCCTTCCACCATGCAACGGAGCAGGCGTAATGGCGATACTTGCCTATACCCACGATAGTTTTGATGCCCATCTGCCGCTGCTAATTATTGGTGCGGGCGCCTGCGGCTTGGTCGCGGCATTGGCCGCCCAGGAAGCGGGCGTAGAGCTTGCCGTTTTAGAGCGGGATGCCCTGCCCCGTGGCAGCACGGCGATGTCGTCGGGCTTTATTCCCGCCGCTAATACACGCTTTCAACATGAGCTGGGCGTCACGGACTCTGCCGAGGCCATGGCGGAAGATATTCAAAAGAAAAACGGCTTTGAAGCAGACCCGGCGATTGTTGAGCTACTCGCCAGTCAATCCGGCCAAACCATTGAGTGGCTGGCGGATCAACACAGCGTGCCCTTTGAGCTGGTCGAGGGTTTTCTTTACCCCGGCCACCGTCATCTGCGCATGCATGCCACGCCACGGCGCACCGGCGAAGAGCTAATGGGCGCGCTGTTTAACGCTGTTGAGGCGGCGGGTATCGATATTTTGACCCAGGCGCGAGTGGTAGATTTACACGTTGATGACGCTCAGCGAGTGCGCGGCGTAACGCTTGAGCGCCCGGACGGCAGTCGCGAAAGCATTGGCTGCGATGCGTTGATTCTGGCCTGCAACGGCTATGGCGGCAACGTGGAGCTGGTGGAGCGCTATCTGCCCACGCTCAAACACGCGCTCTACTACGGCCATGAAGGTAACCAGGGCGATGCGCTGCTGTGGGGTCAGGCCATGGGCGCCAGTACTAAGGATTTGGGCGCCTGCCAAGGCCACGGTTCCCTCGCCACGCCCCATCAGACACTGATCAGTTGGGCGTTAATGATGCAAGGCGGTATTCAGGTAAATATCAACGGTGAGCGCTTCTCCAACGAGCACGGCGGCTACTCAGAGCAAGCGGCCAAGGTCTTGGCCCAGCCGGAGAAAATTGCCTGGAATCTTTATGACGCCCGCATTCATGAATCCGCACAGGCATTTGAAGATTACCGTAATGCCCAGCAGAGCGGCGCGGTATGCAGCTTTGCAAGCCTTGAAGAGATGGCGACTGGTTTGGGTCTGCCACTCACCACGCTACAGACTACCTTCACAGTGATGCAGCAGCATGCCGAGCAGCAAACGGAGGATGCGTTTGGCCGCCGCTTTGACTCAGTGAACCTGCTCAAGCCACCCTATTACGCCATTCGCGTCACCGGTGCGCTGTTTCATACCCAGGGTGGTTTGGAGGTTAATACCGCCGCACGCGTGCTCAATACCCAAGGCCAGGCGCTACCCAACCTGTTCGCTGCTGGTGGTGCTGCCCGTGGGGTATCGGGTTCCAACGACAGCGGCTATCTTTCTGGTAACGGGCTGCTTAGCGCTGTAGTGCTGGGGGCTGTAGCGGGCAGAAGTGCCGCTGAGTTGCTGCACTTAAAGCTCAGTTCAGCGGTGTTACCCTAACTGCCTAGCGATAGCATCGCCTCTGCCCACTGCCGCACGTCGGGGTAGCCGCGCTGTTCGAAAACTGCAAAGCCGCTAATGCTACGCGCTTTAAGCGGTGTAAAGACCGGCATGGTTAAACCGCACAGAAAGTGCGCCAGCCGCTGGGCATTAGGCGGCTGATGCAGCTGTTCGGTATGGCGCTGTATAAACGGAGCGGCAAAGCGTGTGAAGTCGTTATCCGATAGTGTGGGTAGTGGCGGCGCATCCGGCAGCCTAACGGGGTGGCCATAACACACCGAGCAGTGGCCACAGCGGCCCTGCTCGCTCTCGGTTGGCTCGTCATACGTGCTATTACTAAACGTGCTGTCACCAAAGTGTTCGGCTATTCGCCGCGTCAGGCAGCTTTGCGATTCAAACAGCGCCAGCATCGATTGCAGCCGCTCAATCTCGATGCGCTCACGATGCAAGCACTCGTCATATAGCTGGCTCGCCAGCGCCTCAATAGAAAAATTCGGCTGGGATACTTCGTACACATCGGTCATGCGCTTACCTTCCAGGGTCAGCCAGCCTTTATCCTGAAAGTACTCAAGGGCGGTAATCACGCGAGCGCGGGAGGCATCAATCTGCTGGGCCTGCCCGGCTTGATGCAAGCGGTCAAAATCCACCGTTCCCCAGGTGCGGGCGATGGGAATATTGTCGACCAGCAAACGCACAAAGGCCGCCCGCTCGCCTTCAAAACGGCTCACTAACTCAGCGGGTTCAATATGGTAGCGCAGCCGATACTCGGCGAGAAACGCAAAGCGCGGAGCGATAATGCCGTGCATCTCCAGCCGAACTAACAGTGTTTTCAGCGGCAGTGGACGGATATTGGTATCCCGGGAAAGCGTATTGAGCAGCACCTTCCACTGTCGGTCTGCTGATTGGCCTGCCGCAGCGAGCTCTTCCAACAGGCAGTAGATGCCCGCGTACTCAGGGGTATCGCCGTAAACAAAGTTCTCCAGCACCCGCAGACCATCACGGCCAGCCATGGTCAGGCAGTTGGAAGGCTGGCCGTCACGCCCTGCCCGACCAATTTCCTGGCTGTAGTTCTCGATGGATTTGGGCAGGTCATAGTGCACCACGTTGCGAATATCGCCCTTATCGATGCCCATCCCAAACGCAATGGTCGCCACAATGCAGGGCGACTCACCGCCCATAAACTGGCGTTGAATCTCATCACGCCGCTGGGAGTCTAGCCCCGCGTGGTAGGCCTGGGCGGCAATCCCCTGGGCCGCCAGCGCGTTTGCCACCTGCTCGGCGGTTTGCTGCAGGGTGACGTAGATAATCGTCGGCGCTTCGCTGCCTGGCTGCATCTGCGGTTTCAGCCAGTTGATCAACTGCTGCTGGCGATCCTCCATGGCGGGTGCCACCAGCAGCTCAAGATTGGGGCGATAGAAGCCGGTGGTGATAACGTTCTCTGGCGCGATAGCAAATTTCTCGCCCATATCGGCAATCACCGTGGGCGTTGCCGTGGCGGTAAGCAGCAGCACCTGGGGAATGGCAAAATCGCGCTGGTAGTCCGGCAGTTTGAGGTAATCAGGGCGGAAGTTATGCCCCCACTCAGAGAGGCAGTGGGCTTCATCCACGACCAACAGCGATATCTGAACCTGGCGGAGAAAATTGCGAAACCGCTCGTTTTTCAACCGCTCCACCGACACCATCAGAATCTTAAGCTCGCCACTTTTAGCCCGCTCCATCACATCTCGGGTGGTGTCACGATCCTGCGTGGAATCAATACTTGCCGCCGCAATGCCGTGGCGCGTTAGAAAAGAGAGCTGATCCTGCATCAGCGCCAGCAACGGCGACACCACTAAGGTGAGATGGGGTAAATGCAACGCTGGAAGCTGATAGCAAAGCGACTTGCCCGCACCGGTGGCAAAAATCGCCGCCGTGGAGTGGCCATCCAATACCCGGGACACTACCGCCTGCTGACCGCCACGAAAGTCATCAAAACCGAATACGTCTTTCAGGGTTTGCTGGGGGGATGTGGGGGGCATGAACACTCCTGGTTAACGAAAGGCTGGCTTAAAACGCCTTCTCCAGCGCAAAGCGCGGTTGGGTGTGCCCTTCTTTGGTGATGGTTTCCGTAAACATCCCAAGCGGGCGCACCCACAGGCCGTAGTCGCCGTAGAGGGCGCGATAGACCACCACGTGCTCTTCGCTTTCGCTGTGCTGGGCGGTGCCCATCACTTCGTACAAATTGCCTTTGTAGTGACGATATATACCGGGAACGGGCGTGGTCATTCGCTTTCCTTGTCAGTGGTACTCTTGTCAGTGGTATTTGCAGCGGCTGGCTGATTGGCTTTTTTGGCGAGGCGCTCCAGCACTTTTGAGGCGGCCACGAAGCCAAAGGTGCCGGTCAGAAAGGTAGCGGCGCCAAAGCCTGAGGCGCAGTCCAAGCGCGTAGCATCGCCGCCGCCGGGCTTTTGCAGGCACACTTCGCCATCGGCGCTGGGATACACCAACTGCTCGTCGGAGTAGACGCACTCTACCGAGAAGCGCCGCTTGGGGTTACGGGAGAAGCCGTAGTCCCGGCGCAGCCGCGAGCGCACCTTGGATAACAGTGGGTCGTGCTCGGTGCGGGTGAGATCAGCGACTTGGATACGCGTGGGGTCGGTCTGCCCACCTGCCGCACCGGTGACGGTAATCGGTATTTTGCGCCGCTTGCACCAGGCAATCAGCGCGGCCTTGGCAATTACGCTGTCGATGGCATCCACCACGTGGTCAGCGTCATCAGGAATACGCTCGGCCAAATTAGTGGGCGTAACGAAGGCGGTGTCGGCCACAATATCAATTTCCGGGGCAATCAGGCGGCAGCGCTCAGCTAGCACATCGACCTTAGGCTGGCCAATAGTGCCATCGAGCGCATGGAGCTGGCGGTTAACATTGGAAACGCATACGTCATCAAGATCGATCAGCGTCAGTTTACCAATGCCCGAGCGCGCCAGCGCTTCCACTGTCCAGCTTCCCACCCCACCCACACCGACCACCACCACATGGGCATGACGAAATGCGTCGGCAGCACGCTGGCCGTAGAGGCGGCGAATCCCACCAAAGCGAAAGTCGTAATCCCCTGAGGCTGGAATTGGCTCGTTAGAAGGTTCAGCTAAGGACATAGGAATAGACTCACTCATAGTGCTTGCAAGGCTGAAGGCGTTTTTTGCGGCGGCGTGCGAATACTATCCAGCGGCAAATGACCCGCCCAGCCAAGGTGATTAAACAGCGAGGTCATGGTGTCGTCCAGGGCACAGCTTAATTGTACGCGCTTATCGAGCAGCGGATGGTCGAAGGCCAAGTAGGTAGCCGCCAGCAGTAAACGCGGCGCCCCCAGCTGTTCGGCGAAAAAGCGGTTGTGAACACTTTTACCGTGCTTGGCATCGCCAATAATCGGGTAGCCCCGCCGCGAAAGGTGGCGACGAATCTGGTGTCGCCGCCCAGTCAGCGGCCGCGCTTCTACCAGCGAGTAACGCGCCACCGGGTAGCGGTCAACCTGCACCGGCAGCTCCACGCTATCCAGACGACGAATATCGGTCATCGCGGGCATGGCTGGCATTTCGGCTTTGGGTCGCGTGCCGTCCTCTTCTCGCAGCGGATAATCCAAGCGCTCGCTTTCCGGCGCTTTACCGCGCACCACCGCTAAATAGCGCTTCTCTACCTGGCGCTCGCTAAAGGCTTCGCTGAGCAGGCCTGCCACTGACGAGGAGAGCGCAAACACCATCACACCGGAGGTAGGCCGATCCAAACGGTGAACAGGATAGACCCGTTTGCCAAGCTGATCGCGCAGCCGCTGAAGCAGAAATTCCGTTTCGCCACGGGCTAACGCCGAACGATGCACCAGCAGCCCTGATGGCTTATGCACTGCAACAAGATACTCATCCTGATAGAGGATGTTGAGTGGCGTCATAACACTCCCAGGTAAAAGCTGGCGACAAAAAATATCGTTCACTATAACAACAGGGCGCTATTGTCGCGGCTTGGCAATGAGATGTCATCTGCGCGATACGCTATCTCTCCCTATCAGTTAGTCAGGAGGCGCATGAACATCCGTCAATTCTTGAGAGTTTGGTATATGCGGCAATTTCCCAGGCGGAATGTGCTCTTTAATAAACGCCAGGAAAGCCTGGGTAGCACTCGGCAAGGTTCGTTTGGCGAGGGTTTGGACTTCGATAAAGCGTGAGTCCATGCCCTGGTCACGAATTGGAATCGCGACCACACGCTGTTGATGAATGCGGTAACGAACAGAGATCTCTCCGGCAAGCGCAACCCCGCCTCCCAGCATGGCGAAGTTAATCAATGCCTCGGTGTAGTCACTGCTAAAAATGGACTCAAACGCCAGGTTTTGGCGGCTACAGCAGATATCAAACAGCTGTCGCAGGGTCGTTTCTGGCGAGGGTAGCGCCAACGGATAGCGCTGCAACTGCGCTAGCGATATGTGTTTTTTAGTGGCTAGCTCATGGTCCGGTGAAACCAGCGCCATAATCGGCGCAGGTTGTCTAAGGGAGACGGTAATATCTGCTTCGGGCTTTAGGCTGAAGGTGATACCGATGTCCGCATCGCCCTCCCTGACATGCCGGGTCGCCTGAGCAGGCGGCCCCACCATCAAGTGAAAATGAATACCGCTGTAGCGCTTTCGAAAAGCTGCTATTGCGGCAGGTAAAAAGTCTACGGCAAACCCTTCTGAACTGGCCAGGCGCACCTTGCCACGCTGTAATCCACGCAGCGCCAGGATTTCACTGCCAATGCGGTCGGCTTCAAGCTGCATATGGCGGGCATGCACCGCCAACAACTCCCCCGCGGCACTTGGCACCATGCCCCGCGCACGGCGTTCAAACAGCAGTGTGTCCAACTCGCTTTCCAGCCGGGCAATCTGACGACTGATCGCCGAAGGCGCCACATTTAACTTCCCCGAGGCTTCGCTGATGGAGCCGCAGCGCACGACTTCTAAAAAATAGCGTAACGCCGTTTCTTGTAGCACGCGTGGATTCATAAGGGCTCCTTTCGTCATAAGCATTGCCGAAATGGCAATGATAAATTCTAAACATTGCACTGGTGGCATGACTAATCAATAGATTAGTTTTAACTCAAGGGGGCAACTCCTCTAACAAAATAAAAGCCCCGCTGGTACGCCAAACGCTCATAACCTTTCTTAGTAAAAAATAACGAGGTATGACATGCATCCACAACGCAAACTCGCTCGGGCTGTTTCCGCTTGGGCAACTTCCATTACCTTACTCGGCTGCGCGACATCGGCCATGGCGGGCAAGGCCAACGACACGCTGGTCTATGCCTCTGACAGCGAACCGGAAAACGTTAGCCCCTACCACAACAACTTGCGTGAAGGGGTAATTCTTGCCCATTTGGCCTGGGACACGCTGATCTATCGTAACCCTGAAACCAATGAGTATGAGCCGCGCTTGGCGACCGAGTGGGAGTGGGCCGATGATTCGACCTTAGATTTGGTACTTCGTGAAGGCGTTACCTTTCACAACGGCGAGGCGTTCGACGCCGACGATGTAGTGTTCACCTTCAACTACGCGGTATCCCCCGAATCCCGGGTGGTAACACGCCAGAATGTGGATTGGATTGAAAGCGTTGAGAAGCTTGATGATTACCAGGTTCGCATTCATCTCAAGGAGCCTTTCCCAGCGGCCCTTGAGTATCTTTCCGGCCCGATGCCGATTTACCCCGATGAGTATTTCCAAGAAGTCGGCATCGAAGGCTTTAGCCGTCAGCCAGTGGGCACCGGCCCTTACCGAATTACCAACGTCCGCCCTGGGGATGGCGTCAGCCTAACGCGTTTTGATGACTATTTTGCCGATAGCCCGATTGGCCAGCCGGAGATTGGCAATATCGAATTCAAGGCGATTGCCGATGAAGACTCGCGCATGGCGCAATTAATGTCCGGGCAAGTGGACTGGATCTGGCGGGTGCCTGCCGACCAGGCGGAATCGCTGGGTGGCATGCCCCAGCTCAGCGTGCTCGGCGGTGAAACCATGCGTGTCGGTTATATCGGACTAGACTCAGCGAGCCGAGAAGATTCGCCGTTACATGATATCCGCGTGCGCCAAGCCATTAACCACGCCATGAACCGGGACGGCCTCGCCAATGACCTAGTGCGTGGCGGCAGCCAGGCCCTTTACGCCCCCTGCTTTCCCACTCAGTTTGGCTGCGAAACCCAGAGCGTCATTGAGTATGAGTACGACCCTGAAAAAGCCCGTGAACTGCTCGCCGAAGCGGGTTATGCCGATGGCTTTGATATCGACCTTCACGCTTACCGGGAACGCGATTACGCCGAAGCGATGATTGGCGATCTGCGTGCGGTGGGCATTAATGCCAACCTGCGTTTTATGACCTCTCCCGCGCTACTTGAGCTTCAGCGTAACGGTCAAACCGATATGTCCTTCAAGGCCTGGGGCTCTTTCTCTATTAACGATGTCTCGGCCTTCGTCAGCGTCTATTTTTCGGGCGGCATTGACGACCTATGGCAAGACAGCCAAGTGCAAGAGTGGCTGCAAATCGCCGATACCTCGGTAGATCCTGATGTGCGCCTCGACTACTACCAGCAAGTGCTGGCACGTATCTCTGAGCAGGCTTATTGGGCACCGCTGTTCTCCTACTCCACCTACTACGCCCACACCGCTGATCTGGACTTTACCGCTTACCCTGATGAGCTCCCCCGCTTCTACGAGGCGAGCTGGAAGTAACGCGTTCTGTTCGACTCAACGGCAGCCGTGGCGCTCGCCACGGCTCGCTTATCACAGTGTGGGAGTGATGCTTTATGTGGGCATTTGTTTTCAAGCGCACGCTAATAGCGCTTAGCGTCGCCCTAACGATTTCGGTTCTCTGCTTTAGTCTGCTGCAGCTTTCGGGTGACTTGGCACTCTCCATCGGCGGCCCCGAGGCCACCGCGGAACAGGTTGAGCAAATCCGCGTTGACTATGGCCTGGACCGTCCCGTGATTCAGCAATTTACCAGTTGGCTTTGGGGGGCCGTACAGCTAGATTTTGGACGCTCTTACTACTACCAGAGCGATGTCATGGATCTAGTGGTTGAGCGCCTGCCCGTGACCATGACCCTGGGCGTAATGTCGCTGGCGATTGCCCTTTTCGTGTCTATTCCACTTGGCGTAGTGGCCGCCCTCAAGCGGGGTAGCTGGATAGACCGAGTGGCGATGGCCATTGCAGTCACCGGTCAGGCAATGCCGAATTTCTGGTTTGGCCTAACGCTGATTATCGTGTTTGCCGTCAAACTGCAGTGGTTTCCTGCCGCAGGGAGCGATAGCTGGCAAGGCTTTGTACTGCCCGCTATTGCACTGGGCTACTACGCCACCCCCGCCATGATGCGCCTCACCCGTAGCGGCATGCTGGAAGTGTTAGAGGCGGATTACATCCGCACCGCCCGAGCCAAAGGGCTGCGTACCGGTACGGTCATTTTCAAACACGCACTACGCAATGCGGTGATTCCGGTAGTGGCACTGGCCGCCGTAGAGCTGGGCTTTATGCTCGGCGGCTCGGTGGTTATCGAGACCGTCTTTTCACTTCGCGGGCTGGGCCAACTGGCCTGGAATGCTATTTCCCGCAATGACTACCCCGTGGTGCAAGCCATCGTTTTGATCATTGCGCTGTTTTATATCGTGTTGACGCTGCTGGCCGACATTCTCAACGCAATCCTCGACCCACGCCTGCGCGCGCGTTAACGGAGAACACCATGGCAAATATCCTTTCCCCACAGGTGGCCGCAGAGCAGCACTTGGTTACTAATTGGCAGTCGCGCCTGTTTCGCAGCACGCTTAATAATCGCAGCTTAGCCCTCGGCTTAATGATCATTACGTCGCTAGGGATTATTGCGCTGCTGGCGCCTTGGCTAGCCCCCCATGATCCCTATTTACAGAACACCGCGAATCGCATGGTGCCGCCTTTTTGGCACGAAACCGGAAGCTGGACACACCCCTTAGGCACCGACCGCCTTGGTCGCGACTACCTTAGCCGCCTGATCTATGGCACCCGCATTTCACTCTTTATCGGCATCGTGGTCGCGCTGATTTCCGGCCTGATTGGTACCACTCTGGGAGTCTTGGCGGGCTACTTTGGCGGGCGTGTTGATGCGGTGGTGAGTTATCTGCTCACAACTCGTTTGGCCATGCCAGTGGTGTTAGTGGCACTGGCGATGGCCTCGTTGATCGGTGGTTCGATGCTCACCGTTACCCTGCTGCTGGGACTGCTGCTATGGGACCGCTTTGCAGTGGTTGCCCGCTCGGCCACGCTGCAGTTGCGCGATGCGGAGTATGTGCAAGCCGCTCGCGCGCTCGGCTGCCCGCTGCCCTACATTCTGCTACGCGAAGTGCTGCCCAACATTGCAGGCGCGCTAATTGTGGTCGCGACCCTTGAAGTCGCCAACGCCATTTTACTGGAAGCAACGCTGTCGTTTCTGGGGATGGGCGTGCAGCCGCCGCTGCCCTCCTGGGGGCTGATGATCGCTGAAGGCAAAGCCTATATGTTTTTTCAGCCCTGGGTAATTACGATTCCCGGCAGTGCCCTGTTTGTATTGGTGCTGGCGATTAACCTGCTAGGTGATGGGCTGCGCGACCTCAGCGCACCAGGAGGCCGCAATGAGTAATCTATCCTCAGCTGAGCGTTCAACAGCGCCAGCCTCACCGCTACTCAGCGTAAAACAGCTACGCGTTGATTTACCGGTAGCCAAAGGCACGCTTCACGCCGTGCGAGGCATCGACTTTCACGTTGAACGAGGTGAAATGCTCTGCCTGGTAGGCGAGTCGGGGTGTGGCAAATCCATGACCTCGTTGGCATTAATGGGCCTGCTGCCGCGCAAAGCGCAAATCAACGCCGACTGCCTTAACTTTGACGGTGTTGATCTGCTTACGGTATCTGAGCGCGAGCGCAGCAACCTGCGCGGCTCACGCATGGCGATGATTTTCCAAGAGCCGATGACTGCCCTCAACCCCGCCTACACACTAGGCAATCAACTCTGCGAAGCCTTACGCCGTCATCAGCGGGTATCGCGTAAAGCGGCCCACGACCGTGCGCTCTACTTACTTAAACGGGTGGGTATCAGCGCCGCCGAAGAGCGCATGCGCCAGTATCCTCACCAGCTCTCAGGCGGATTGCGCCAGCGGGTGATGATCGCCATGGCGCTAATGTGTGAACCCGATTTGATCATTGCCGATGAGCCCACCACGGCCCTGGATGTGACGATTCAGGCGCAAATTCTGCACCTGCTGCGGGACTTACAGCAGGAGTTTGGTACCGCAGTTATCTTCATTACCCACGACCTGGGCGTCGTTGCCCGCATTGCCGACCGGGTTGCCGTGATGTATGCCGGTGAGGTGATTGAAACTGCCTCTGCCCAGGCGCTTTTTCACGCACCCAGCCACCCCTATACCCAAGGATTACTGCGCTGCATACCGACACCCGGCAAAACGCTGCCGGGCAGCCGCTTGCAAGCGATTCCAGGGGTGGTACCCAGCCTGATAGATAAAGTCGAGGGCTGCGCCTTCTGTAATCGCTGCGATCAAGCGGATCAGCTTTGCCATACCACCCCCCCCCTACAAACCGTCGCAGGCGGGCATTTATCGCGCTGCCACTTTGCCCATCTGCTAGCCAACCCGGCAACGATACACGCTCAGGAGGTAACGCTATGAGCAGTGCCGCAACCCCGCGTGACCCTTATGCTCTGGAACTCTGCGCGCTGTCCAAAACATTCAAACTGGGCGGTAGCATGCTGCATAAGAGCCGCACCTTAAAGGCGGTCAACAACGTATCGCTGCGCGTTCCCCGCGGCCAGGTGATGGGGCTGGTGGGTGAATCAGGCTGCGGCAAAAGCACCCTGGCCAAAATACTGCTGGGATTGACGCCCCCTAGCGCGGGCGATGTGCTGATCAATGGCAAAGCGATTATTAATGCTAACCAAAAGGCACTGGCCCGCCATATACAGCCGATTTTCCAAGATCCTTACTCGTCACTTAACCCCCGTCAGCGAATTGCCCAGATCGTGGGTCTGCCGCTGCGTATTCATGCTATTGGCACCCCCAAGGAGCAGGCTGTAAAGGTCGAGGAGATGCTCGATATGGTCGGGCTGCCCAAGCGCGCTGCCCAGCAATACCCTGGGCAAATGTCTGGTGGTCAACGCCAACGGGTAGCGATTGCCCGGGCACTGATTATGCGCCCGGACCTGGTGATTTGTGACGAGCCTACCTCCGCACTGGATGTGTCGGTTCAGGCCCAGATTCTCAATCTCCTGCTTGACCTTAAAGATGAATTTGGCCTTACCTACCTGTTTATTAGTCACGACCTCGCCGTAGTGGAACATTTGGCGGATCGGCTGGCGGTGATGTACCTGGGGCAAATTGTCGAAGAGGGCACACGCGAACAAATTTTCACCGCGCCGAGACACCCATACACCCAAGCGCTGTTGGCCTCCGCGCTGACGCCAGAGCCAGGCTTGGGCGTGCCTGATATCGGCCTTGGGGCGGGGCAGCCCGACCCTACACAGCCTCCTTCAGGCTGTGCCTTTCACCCTCGGTGCCCTGTTGCCCAGCCAACATGCTCACAGCAGGAGCCAAAACTAAGCGCCATTCCTCAAGCTTCTGGTTCTGCTGCTAGTCAGGGCAATCAGGCGCGTGTCGCCTGCCATTTTGCCTAATAAATATTAATTAACGCCTCACTTTAAAAGGAGTATTTATGTCGCGCCAACACGCCTTAGACAATGCCAAAGCCTATTTTGACAGTGGCGAGTTTTATGCTCAGCTTGCCCCGCGCATTGCCATCCGCAGTGAAAGCCAGGAACCCAATCGGCTGGAGGAACTGCACGGCTACCTGACTGAACAGATTATTCCAGACATTGAGCAGCTCGGTTTTACATGGGAAATTGTCGATAACCCGGTGGAAGGTTTTGGGCCCTTTCTTATCGCGGAAAGAATTGAGCCAGAGGCCGCCTTCAGCGTATTAACCTATGGCCATGGCGATGTAATACGTGGGTATGATGACCAGTGGGCCGACGGGCTGTCACCTTGGCAAATCACCCAGCGGGGGGATCGCTGGTATGGCCGTGGCACCGCTGATAACAAAGGCCAGCACACTATTAATCTAGCCGCACTGAGCTGTGTGTTAAAAGCCTGCAACGGGCAGCTGGGCTATAACGTGAAGCTGGTGCTGGAGATGGGCGAAGAGACCGGTTCACCGGGACTAAAAGAGGTATGCCACCGCTATCGCGAGCGGTTGGCGGCCGATGTGTTTATCGGTTCGGATGGCCCGCGTTTGAACGCTGACTCCCCCACTCTGTTTTTAGGCTCACGGGGCTCATTCAATTTTGACCTTAAACTACAGGCCCGTGAAGGTGCACACCATTCGGGTAACTGGGGCGGCGTGCTCAAAAACCCTGCGGTGCGGTTAACCAATGCGATTGCCACGCTGGTAGATGCCAATGGGGTGATCCAGATTGAAGGGTTACGCCCAGCGCCGATACCTGATGCCGTACGCCAAGCGCTTGCCTTACTTGAGGTGGGAGTGGGTGAAAATGCCCCGGCCATCGATACCGAATGGGGGGAGCCGGGGTTATCCCCCGCTGAGCGCCTGTTTGGCTGGAATACACTAGAAGTGCTCGCCATGAAAGCAGGCAACCCTGACGCCCCGGCCAATGCGATCCCACCCCACGCTTACGCCCACTGCCAGCTGCGTTATGTGGTGGGCAGTGACCAGGATAACTTTTTAGTCCATTTACGCCATCATCTGGATCAACACGGCTACCGCGATATCGAGGTCAGCGCGGCGCGCATGTCACAAATGGCTGCCACACGCCTTGACCCTGAAGACCCCTGGGTGAGCTGGGCGTTAACCTCGATGCAGCTATCGACCCATAAAACGCCCACGCTGTTACCTAACCTAGGCGGTTCATTACCCAACGATGTATTTGCCGAGACGCTTGGCTTACCCACACTATGGGTTCCCCACTCCTACCCCTCCTGTTCGCAACACGCCCCCGACGAACACCTGCTGGGTAGCATTGCCTCAGAAGCGCTTATATTAATGGCGGGGTTATTCTGGGATTTGAGCGCCCAAGGTGCAGAGATTCATAAGGAGCGAGCGTCATGCAAGAGCCACTAATACAGCAAGCGTGTGGTTGGCTAGAGGGACAACAGCAGGCGATGATTGACTGCCTGGAGGCCCTGGTCAATATCGATTCCAACAGCTATGACAAAGCCGGTAACGATGCGGTTGCCGACCTGATCACCCAATGGCTTGAGCAGGATGGCATCACGGTGATACGCCACCAGCGCCCCGATTCAGGCGATATATTGGAGGCACAATTGGGGGGAGCTGGCCAAGGCCATGCGCTACTCATGGGCCACCGGGATACGGTTTTTCCGACCGGTACCGTGGCAGGCCGAGGCTATAGCCAAAAAGAGAACCTTGGCTTTGGCCCTGGCGTGGCCGATATGAAAAGTGGTCTGGTGATGAACTGCTTTGTGCTGCGCGCGCTAAGCCGACTGCCCAACTGCCCGCTGCCCGTCCGCGCGCTGTTTACCGCCGATGAGGAGATAGGCTCGCCAGATGGGCGGGCATTTATTGAAGCTGCCGCTGAGGGGACTTGCGGCGTATTAAACGTCGAGCCTGGGCGGGTAAGTGGCAATGTGGTGACGGGCCGTAAAGGGGGTGCAGGTTTTTTGATCAACGTCACCGGCAAAGCCGCCCACTCTGGCGTTAGCCATGCCGATGGCGCCAGCGCCATAGAAGCACTGGCCCAAAAAATCATCAAACTGCACGCTTTGACCGATTACGAGGCAGGCATTACCACCAATGTGGGTACTATCACCGGCGGGGTATCTCGCAACACCGTTGCGCCTTCAGCGTCCGCACAGCTTGATATCCGTTTTGTCACCACGGCGCAGCGTGACCAGCTTTATCAGGCGATTCAAACCATTATTGCTGACTCCGACACTCCCGGCACGCTAGCAACCATTGAGCAAACATCGGAGTTCTACCCCCTTGAAGAGCGTATGAGCAGCGCGCTGTTTGAGCTGTACCAGTCCCAGGCCAAAGCGATCGGGTTTGCTGTTGATGGCGAATTTACCGGCGGCTGTTCCGATGCGGGCTGGACGGCCAGCCTGGGCGTTCCCACGCTGTGCGGCCTTGGCCCGGTCGGCGCAAAAATGCACACTGATGAAGAGTACTGCTTGCTCGATACGCTGGTGCCGCGCACCCAAGCACTGACTGCTACACTATTGAATTTACACAATATGTCAGCTGCTGTTGAGTGATAGGTTGGCGAAGTTCCCCTTAGACAGCTACCTTAAATGGGCAACGCTATACACTATTTCCATGGACTCGGGAGAACATCACATGCGCTATTCAATGTCACTTACCGGTATTGCCGCTTCGCTGCTGCTTGTCAGTGCCGCAGCACAAGCCAATGAAACGCTTGATGTGGAAATGCATAAAGTCAGCGCTGAAGGGATTGAAGAGTCGATTGGCACCGTCTCCCTTGAGCATACGGAACACGGCTTATTGCTGACCCCTTCGTTGACGGATCTTGAACCCGGCGTTTATGGCTTTCATGTCCATGAGAATGCCAGCTGTGATCCCGCCGAAAACGAAGATGGTGAAATGACAGCCGCTCAGGCCGCAGGTGGTCACTATGACCCAGAAGAAACCGGCACCCACCAAGGCCCCTACGGTGACGGGCACCTAGGCGATCTACCGGTGCTGACAGTTAATGAAGATGGTGAAGCCAACCTGCCCGTCTTGGCACCACGCCTAAGCATGGAAGATATGCCAGGCCGCAGCTTGATGATTCATGAAGGCGGCGATACCTACGATGATGAGCCGCACCTTGGCGGTGGCGGTGCACGCATGGCTTGCGGTGTTGTCGAGTCTTAATGCTCCCTTTACTTAGCTAAACCTCAAAACGGGCAGCCTCATGGGCTGCCCGTTTTGCATGGCCCCGAGTGTTTTATTGATATAGCCCAGAGCGTTTTTATTGATATTGGTGCGAGCGATTTATTAAGTTAACGATGGCACCACCAACTAAAGTCTAGCTGTGCTACCAATCCCATATCTGTACATTCATGGCGGCTTAAAAAGTACCTACTTGTGTGCCACAAGCACGCTTGTATGCTCGTCGCCACTACTGGCTACTCTTCCTCACTGCTCTAGGTACCTTAGATGATTACCTTTATTGCATCGATCCTGCTACTGATCGCGGGCTACTTTACCTATGGGAAGTTCGTTGAGCGCGTGTTCGTTACCGACCGAAAACGGCGCACGCCAGCGTTCACTATGCGTGACAACATCGACTATGTACCGATGAACACCACGCGCAACTCGCTTATTCAGTTACTCAACATTGCTGGTGTGGGCCCCATTTTTGGCCCTATTCTCGGCGCGTTGTATGGTCCTGTCGCTTTTGTATGGATCGTTATCGGCTGTATTTTCGCCGGTGCCGTGCATGATTACCTGACCGGTATGATCTCGATTCGCAACCACGGCGCTCACTTACCTCAGTTGGCGGGCAAGTTTTTAGGCCAAGCGATGAAGCATGTGGTCAACGGCTTTGCCATTCTGCTACTGCTGTTGGTAGGCACCGTGTTCGTAACGTCACCTGCGGCGTTGCTATCCAACATGACGGCTCTGTCTGTAACGCTGATTATTGTCGCCATCTTTATTTACTACCTGATCGCCACGCTGCTGCCGATTGATAAAGTCATTGGCCGTATTTACCCCTACTTCGGTGCGCTGCTGCTGTTTAGCGCGGCGGGTATTGGTATTGGTATGATCGTGACCGGCGCGCCGATTCCTGAACTCTCATTTGAGAACATGCACCCGGACAACGCCCCCATCTTCCCGCTGCTGTTTTTAACCATCTCCTGCGGCGCGCTTTCTGGCTTTCATGCCACCCAAACGCCGATCATTTCGCGCACCACCCAAAACGAAACCAATGGGCGCAAAATTTTCTACGGCATGATGATTACCGAAGGCATTATTGCCATGATCTGGGCGGCTGCCGCCATGAGCCTGTTCTATGGCGACCAGTCGCTTTCTGCCGTACTGGCAGCCGGTGGCCCTGCTGCCGTGGTAAGCGAAGTCTCCATCACCATGTTGGGCGCGGTGGGTGGCACGCTGGCAATCCTGGGCGTTATTGTGCTGCCGATCACCTCGGGCGATACCGCTTTTCGCAGTGCTCGGATGATTATTGCCGACTATATGAAAGTCGACCAAAAACCGATCGTTAAGCGCATTATGGTCGCCCTGCCTCTGTTTGTGGTCTCCTATGCGCTCACCCACATGGACTTCACGCTGCTGTGGCGCTACTTCTCCTGGGCCAACCAAACCACTGCCGTTATTGCGTTGTGGGTAGGTACCATGTACTTGGTGCTGTCGCGCAAGCCCCACTGGATCACGTCGATCCCGGCTACCTTCATGACCATGGCAACGTTCACCTACTTAGCCTACGCACCGATTGGTTTTGGCCTGCCGATGCACTTAAGCTATGTGGTGGCTGCGCTGGGAACGCTCGTGTGTATCGCGTTGTTTATGAAGCGTGTTCGCCGCTTGAGTCGCACTACCTTCACGGTTGACGAGCCTGCAGAAAATTTTGTTACAGGTGACGAAAGTTTCGCCACCGTCTCAAAATAAAGAGCCCTGACCAGGCGACCTGACGTCGCCTAGTAACAATGAAGCGCTGATCTGTTCAGCGCTTTTTTATACCTGTTGTTTGCCCACCCAACGCCTTCACTTGCCTCTTTGCGGCGAAACTAATATTGCTGCACTTCACTCAAACGTTATATCATAACTATTAATAGCAATTGAGTAGCTCAGCAAGAGATAGTGTCAATGTGCAGCGGCCCCGTGTTATCCGTGCGTGATCTTGGTATTCAAATTGGCCGTCAGCAGGTCGTCGATGGGCTCTCTTTCGATGTCATGCCCGGCGAGCGGGTCTGCCTGTTAGGTGCATCCGGCTCGGGCAAATCATTTACGGCAAAAGCAGTGTTGGGGCTTTTACCACCGAATGCCCAGGTATCCGGCAGCATTCGCATTCAAGGCCAAGAAGCCATTGCGATACCCGCCGCGCGACGGCGTGCGGATACCCGCGTCTCGATGGTGTTTCAGGATTCACTCTCGGCGCTTAACCCTCTGGTGTCCATTGGCTCTCAACTGCGCGAACCTTTTTCGCGTCACCATGGCCTGTCGCGCAAGGCGGCGCTCCAAGCGGCCGTCACTCTGCTCGGCGTAATGGGCCTGCCAGACCCTCAGCGCTTAATAAAACGCACCCCCGCTGAGCTTTCCGGCGGCCAGCGCCAGCGGGTCTGTATTGCCCTGGCCATGGCATGCAAAACATCTTTAATGGTTGCCGATGAACCGACCACTGCGCTGGATATTGTCACCCAAGCCCAGGTACTGGGTGCGTTGCGCGAACATACCGGCAGCTCCGGCACCGCCATGCTGTTTATTACCCACGATCTTCACGCAGCCTCTCAGCTCTGCAAGCGAGCGGTAATTATTGAGCGCGGCACAATGATCGAAAGCGGCGACTTAGATACGCTGATTACCTCCCCTCAGCACCCCTTTACCCAGGAGCTGGTCGCCGCCGCCCATAGCGTGCAGCCCGCTGAGCTAAATGCTTCTGTCTCTCTTACATCCATCGACTATCGCAAGAGCGCCTAGATGCCAAGCCCAGTACTGTCCGATGCTAGAGAAGCGTTTCTTTCGGCACGCGGGTTGAACAAGAGCGTCTCCCTACCCCGTGAAGTATTTTGGCGAGCGGGTGAGCGTAAGCTAGTCATGAACAATATAGACCTAACGCTTTATCCCGGCGAGCGAGTGGGGCTCGTGGGTTTATCCGGCTCGGGTAAAACCACGCTGCTGCGCTCACTATTAGCCATTGAAGCCCCTGACACTGGATCAATCACCTGCCAACAAAGGGAAGTGAGTCCCGCCTCTACGGCCCAACTTAGGTGGTTTCGCCGGCTGGTTCAGTATATTCCTCAGGATCCTGCCTCTTCCCTTGACCCTCGTATGAGCGTTCGCGCCCTGGTTGTCGAGCCGCTGATTCGGCTACGCGTCGACTGCAACTCTGACGAGCGCGCCCGGGAAGTATTGGAGCAGGTTGGATTGGATGCGCAGTTTTTGGATCGCCACCCCCATGAGCTTTCCGGAGGGCAAGCCCAGCGGGTGGCTATTGCCCGCGCCATTGCCACCCGTCCGCGCTTTTTATTGGCTGATGAACCGCTTAGCGGTCTTGATCTACCGGTGCGTGCCCAGGTCATCAGCGTACTCAAGCGGCTTTGTGATGAAAGCGGTACAGGCCTGCTCATGGTGTCCCACGATTTATCGGTGGTCGCCAAACTTTGCCAACGCACCTTAGTGATGGATGACGGCAATATTGTGGAAGACCGCCCAACGGCATCGCTATGGCGCAACCCCCGCCACCCAGTAACGCTTGCGCTAATTAACGCGGTCACACAATTGCCCACATGCGCTCTTCCCAGCTGCAATGCAGCGGAGGTTGAAGCGCTTTTATAAACTCTTCGCGATTAACCCGCCGTGACTTTCTTGATCTATTCGCAATGCAGCGCTTATCCGTTGGCTATCCCCACGGTTGAGGCGTTGCTTATCCTTTTTACTCATTAACTTTTATACTGAGGAGTCGTTACGATGTTTCGCCGCCCGCTTCGCCTTTCGCTACCCGTTGCTCTTGCCGCGCCGCTACTGCTTGCCGGTTGTTTTGATCAACAGCGCGACACCACCTCCACCGAATCAGGTGAACGTATTAGCGTGGCAATGCTGCAGCCACCGCGCTCCGGATTAACACCGCTTTCCGACGATGCCTTTAAACTGTCCCGCTGGAGCATGGCGGAAACGCTGATTCGCCTGGATGCCAACAGCGATCCTCAGCCCTTTCTAGCCACCGAGTGGGAACAGCTGGACGCCAATACCTGGCGCTTTGTGATCCGCGACGGCGTGACGTTTCATGATGGCAGCGAGCTAACTGCCCAAGACGTGGTGAACGCCCTCACAGCGGCTACCCAGGCGGCCCCCAAGCCTAGGATTCTAGACGGTGTGAACATGACCATCGAAGCCGATGGCGATAACGCGGTGCTGGTACACACGGAAAGACCTGACCCGCTGATCCCCAACCGCCTATCAAGCCCGCAATTAGCGATTCTCGCTGCCAGCGCCTACGGCGACGATGGCCGCATTAATCCTATCGAAGCAGGTACCGGCCCCTTTGTGCTGAAAGAGATCAACGGCACCACCAGCGCCAAGCTTGACCGCTTTGATGACTACTGGGGTGAACCCGCCGCCATTGCAGGCATTGATGCTGACTACGTGCCCGATGGTACCGCCCGGGCAGCAGCCTTGAGAACCGGCGCAGCCGATGTGGTAGAGGCCATTCCGGTCTCTCAAGTCGCCCTACTCGATCCTGAGTTAGTCCATGAAGTGCCCATGCCCCGCACCAATACGCTGTACCTGAATACCGAATCAGGCCCCATGACCGACCCCGGCCTGCGCGCTGCGGCTCGTGAGGCGGTTGATCGCGCCACTATCGTCAATACCGTTTACGAAGGCCGCGCGGATATTGCTGAAGGGCTACTTGGCCCAGCGCTGGCCTGGGCGAGCGACTACCGCACGCCGCTTGAAGATCGCACCGAGCCTACTGAACCAAACGGTACGGAGATTACCCTAGCGACCTTTACTGATCGCGCTGAGCTTCCCGAAGTCGCCGTGCTGCTTGAGCAGCAGCTCACCCGTGCGGGCTTCACCGTTAACCAGGAAGTACGTGAGTACGCGCATATTGAGGCGGACGCGTTAGCGGGCCAGTTTGATGCCTTTATTCTTTCGCGCGCCACCGTCCTCGACTCCGGAGACCCGGTGGCCTACATGTTTAGCGACTTCGCCTGCGCGGGCTCCTTCAATATCGCTCAGCTATGTGATCCTGCCGTTGATGAAGCGCTGGCCAACGCCGCTATTCAACCCACCGGTGATGCGCGCCGCCAGGCAATTATCGATGCTGAAGCGGCCATTTTACGCACCGATGCGGCGATTCCCATGCTCCATGAGCGGGTCATTCAAGGCGAATCAGCGCGGGTTTCCAACGCCGAGCGTGACCCACGCGAGCGCGTGTTGATTACTGAAAAAACCGCTATCGACGAAGATAGTGAGTCTTAAAGGTACACTACGCATGACAAACGCAACACCGCTGCGACTTTGGCGCAGTTTGCGCATAGAGCCTTTTATTCCCCTGCTCTCACGCCTGGTAACGTTAGCCAGTGTGATCGTGCTGGTCGGGCTGCTGCCATGGTTATCTGGCCGGGATCCCGCTCTGAGCATTTTGCGGGCGCGCTCTGCTGAACAGGAAGCTACCCCCGAGGTGCTGGCTGCTATCAGAGCCCAGCTTGGCCTGGATCTTGGTCCTTTTGAGAAGCTGCAAAGCTGGCTGATGGGGCTGCTCCAGGGCGATGCGGGAAACTCCTGGATTTCCGGCGCGCCCGTGCTGCCGGGCATGCTAAGAAGTGCCCAGGTCTCGCTGACACTCATGAGTTTCGGCATGCTGGTGGCGGTGATTACCACCACGCTGATCTGTGTGCCGGTCGTTCGCCGTGGCTTAAATGGCCAAGTCAGCCGCTCATCCGGGGCAATGGGCGCCGCGCTGATAGCACTTCCCGAATTCTTACTTGCTTCGATACTGCTGGTAGTATTTGCCGCTTGGCTGAACTGGCTGCCACCTTACGGCTGGCGGGGTTTCAGCTATGTGGTACTGCCTGCTTTTGCGCTGGGGCTTCCAGCGGGCGGCCTGTTAGGGCGTTTGTTTAGCGATGGCCTTGCTGCCACTTTTACTGAACGCTGGGTCGCTACCTGGAACGTGGCTGGCTTTTCCCGCAGCCGGATTACCCTGGCAGTACTGCGCCGTACGCTACCCAGCCTAATGCCTCAAGTGGGCATGGTGATGGTAGCCCTGACCGGCGGTGCGATAGCCGTGGAGCAGGTATTTTCAATCCCTGGTCTTGGCCGAGCAACCCTGGGTGCGGCATCCGCCCAGGATATGCCTGCCCTGCAAACCGGTATTCTTATTCTGCTGCTTATTGCCATTGCGCTTGGAAGCTTGGCCAACATTGCCCGCGCATTGCTGCTAGGCCGTGCCTTCAGGCTTGGCGTTCTGCCGGTAGCGCATCACGAGCAGAATGTTCAGCGCCGTGCGTGGATTGTACCCATTATCGCTGCTGTGCTGCTGTTTATACTGATCGTGGCGGGGATAACGCGCGATCCATTTAACTCCGCTTTTATGCGTTTGGAGCCGCCGAGTTTGGCGTTGCCACTGGGTGCTGACGGTACAGGGCGCGATATTTTGGCGCGGGTAGCACACGGCGCGCTGTCCACCATGGGCATGGCTTCGGTAGTGGTACTCTTTTCGCTGCTATTAGGATTGCTGATTGGCCTGGCACCCAGGCTAGCCACTGGCCCTATTGAAATCACCAAGGCAACACCGCCGACTATTGCAGGGCTGATTGTCGCGGGCCTAATGGGGCCAAGCGCCAGCGGCGCGATCATTGCGGTGACTGCCGTTGCCTGGGCACCACTTGCTGCGCACACGGCAGCGCTGGTGGCGGAAGTCAAAGCCCAGCCCCATGTGCGCATTACACCGATGCTGGGAGTGGGTCATTTTCGGTTGATGAGCCGCTATATTCTGCCGGCCGTGTTTGGCCCGGTGTTTCGCCATGCCATGCTGCGCTTACCTGGCGTCGCGCTTGCCTTGGCAGCGCTAGGCTTTCTTGGCCTTGGACCACGCCCGCCTTCGCCGGAGTGGGGGCTGATACTCGCTGAAGGCATGCCCTATATCGAGCGGGCACCCTGGGCAGTGCTGATACCTGCCTTAGCGCTAATTTTGCTATCGGTACTGGCAGTATCGCTTTCCAGCATGGTGAGCTCTTCCACACAGCCCCGATAAGTGAAAATGCGGCAAAAGCCGCTCAAAAAAATACCCCCGAAGTGTCTTCGGGGGTATTTAATGATCCGCTAATAGTCAGCGAACGCGCATCAATAGGCGCTTACTCTTCACCAGCCATCTGCATTTGACGCTGCAGATAATTCTGAATACCCACTTGTTCGATCAATTTAAGCTCAGTTTCGATGTGGTCGATATGACCCTCTTCGTCAGCAAGCAGATCGCGCAGCATATCGCGGGTAACATAATCTTTAACGCTTTCGCAGTAGGTGATGGCTTCGATGTAATCGTTACGGCCATCGTGCTCAATTTTCAGATCGCTTTCGAGCATCTCTTTAACGTTTTCACCAATGTGCAGCTTACCCAAGTCTTGCAGATTGGGGATACCTTCCAAGAACAGAATGCGCTCGATGATCTTGTCAGCGTGCTGCATCTCTTCGATGGATTCATCGTATTCCCATTTGGCCAGCGCTTTTAAGCCCCAATCTTTGTACATTTTGGCATGTAAAAAGTACTGATTGATCGCAACCAATTCGTTGCCGAGCGCTTTATTGAGATGCTCAAGAACTTTTGTATCACCTTTCATAACGTCACCTTTTCTACTGTAATGCTAATGTTTAATCTAGTTTAGATAATGCGATCAAGCAGTTACGGTTTTAGTGAAGTATAGACGTACATAGCTATACTCTCAGCTTTCCTGAGAGTATAGATAAGGTATTTAAAAGTTCAAGTAAATCATATATTTGCTAACGATAACCCTAACAATAGTGATTCGCGTCACACTGCGTAAGCGAGTCCCATGTCGGCCTCTTGGCGCGCCTCACACAAGGCATCACGGGTAATAGCTTTGGCGTAGCACGCGCATTTACCACACTGCGTTGCGCAGCCGGTTGCCTCGCGTACTTCTCGCCAGCTGCGCGCTCCGTCGCTAACGTGCTGGCGAATCTGATGGTCGGTTACTCCCTTGCACACGCAAACGTACATGGCTGCACCTCATGGAAATCATGAGATGAATGTAAATGATTCGCATACATCTTATCAAGTGAAAATGGATACTTTTTGACATACATTCGTCTTAACCAACATGAATAATGCCTTAACGTCTTGGCATCGCATGTTTTTTTGCAAATGCCATTTAAAAAATTATTTACTCGGCAGTACTACCGTACGTGTTTTAGAGACGATATCTGGCCAGCTTCGCCGTTCAGAATCGAAAATTACCCACCAATAGCCCAAGCCAAACGCCAGTAATGAAAGCCATGCTACCGCGCAGCGGATCAGGCCTTGCTTCACACTAATCGAATAGCCATCTACCGTTTGCACGCGCAGCCGCCATGCCTGCATTCCCAGCGTCATTCCGCCACGAGTCCAGGAGAAGATAAAAAACAGGCTGACAAAAAACAGAAGCATGACTCTAAGGCTCCAGATATCAAACGCGGTGGTGCCAATCTCCTCTGCCTGCTGATCGAGCACAAAACGAAAAAAAGCCACATGCAAGATCGTCACGGCAATCCAAATAGCGGTGACCAAAAATCCGTCATACAGCATAGCGCCCAAGCGACGACCCAAGCCTGCAGGCCATACGCTATCTAATTGAGCAAAGCGTCGTATTCCCATAACTTTCTTTTAACTCTCTGTTAACTCTTGGCTGGCTGTTAGGTAATGATTTTTAGGTAATAGCTTTCTTGATCACCAAGAAGCGCTTGCTGGCTAGCCGTTCCGGCGTAGAAAGTAGATCCCGACCCCTGCGCACAAAAGGGTGGGCACCAACACTGCCCAGACAGGCGAAAAGCCAAAAATTGTCGAGGCGGGTGCCAGCAGATCTTGTACGTACTTAAAGCTCAGCCCCGTAATCACGCCATAAAACACTCGTGTGCCCGCTGCTACCGTGCGCAAGGGGCCAAATACAAACGAGGCTGCAATTAATACCAGCGAGCCCATGGTCAGTGGCAGCAACACCTTCTGCCAGAAATAAAGCAGTGCTTGATCATTCTGAAGGCCCTGCTCTTCAAGAAATTTTGCGTAGTACCAAAGTTCGCTGGGTGCCTGGCTCTCAATATCGCGCAGTAGCCGCTCAAGCTGCGTCGGCGTAAACGAGGTATCCCAGCCTAAACTCTCTAGCTGCTCAGAGTCGGTGTGATCGTCGAAAATCCGCGTGGTGGTGACATTTTCCAATTGCCATGAACCACCCTCCCAAAGTGCGCGCTGGGCATAGGTCGCTTCGACTAAACGCCGATCATCAAAACGATAGCGGGTTAAATCAAGCACCGTATTATCAGCACGAATCGCCCCAAAGCGGTAAACGCTATCCCCCTCAAACTGCCAACCGCTGCGGCTGGTGAGCATCGCCCCTTCGCCCTGAATTTTTTCCAAACGCCATGCCTCGGCATACTGCTCAGTACGCGGGGTAACGTATTCGGCGACCAACAACACCGCCACGACCACCAGCAGTACAGGCTTCATTACACCCCACACGATGCGCGCCAGCGAGCGCCCAGAGGCGCGCATAACGGTGAGTTCGTTGCTGGAAGCCATACTGCCCAAGCCAATCAGTGCCCCGATGAGCACTGCCACTGGCGCGTACTGATAAAAGCGCCAAGGGGTGCGCATGATGAGATACAGCAGCGCATCAAGGGCGGTGTAACCCGCCTGTACATCACCTAAATCATCAATATAAGCAATGGTAATATCCAGACCCAGCAGCACCACCTGAACAACAATGATGGCGGCCAGTACATTGCGGGCGATATAACGATCGAGACGGTCAGCGACGTTTAACAATCTCAGCATTAGCGCATCCCCTTACGTTGCGAGCGCCATAGCAATAATAGGCCCAGCCCTAAAAACAGTGCATGCACCGGCCACACACCCAGGGTAGTGGGCCAACTGCCACTGCCTATGGCGTCTACAGCAGCCAGCAACAAACTGAGATACGCCACATACAAGAACACCGCCGGAAGCAGCTTACCGAAGCGCCCTTGCCGCGGGTTAACACGGGAAAGCGGCTGGGCCATCAACGCCAATACAAACACCATGAGTGGTAGGCCTACGCGCCACTGCCACTGCGCCTGGGCGCGGGGGTTTGGGTCGTTCCATAGCATTGCCGTGGTCGCATACTCCAGTGAATCTAGCTCTTGCCGGTCACGGTTTAAGCCTAGTCGCAGCGTATAGCGCTCAAACGTGAGCCGTTCGGCATTTCTAAGCCCCGGCGTTACGCCATAGCGTTCGCCATTATCCAGCACTAGGAAACGGCTGCCGGTATCCAGGCGTGTCTCCTGGTAACCCGACGCTGCGCGAGTCACGTAGTCATGGGTTGATTCATCGCCCGGCTGATTCTGTTCGTGTACCAGCACATCCTGCATTTCAGTGCCATCGCTGGAAAAACTGCCAATATAAGCCGTTCGACCGCCACCAAATTCCTGAAAACGTCCTGGGGCCAGCACAGAGACATCCAAGCGGCTGCGCTGCTCCTCTATGGCGGTTTCGGTTTGCAGCGCTCCGTAAGGCGTTAACCAAAGACTACATAACCCCACCAGCACGGCGACGACGCTTGCAGGCAGCAACGTTACCTTCAGCAGTCGCGTGGGACTCATCCCACAGGCGAACATCACGGTGATTTCGCTATTCATATAAAGCTGCCCATAGGCCAGCATGATGCCTAGGAAAAACGACAGTGGCAGGATCAGTTCCATAAAGCCCGGCAGGTGAAACATCATCAAACTGCCTACTATGGTAATAGGAATATCACCTTCCGCCGCATCCGAAAAATAGCGGATAAAGCGACTGCCCATGATCACCAGCAGCAGAATGCCGGCGACCGCCGACATGGTGAGTAACACTTCGCGAGTTAAATATCGAAATAAAATCAACGCGCTCTCCGGCTAGTCGTGCAGGATGCCATGCAATGAGCGCATGGCTTGGGTACACTAATCAAATGCTTATCAAACCCTAAATAACGAGGCATTATCACGAATCCCTCGATACTTGTCTTGTTGGAGACGTCATGGAATTTTCCGTTCAGACTGCTAACCCAGCCAAAGCCGAAACGGCTTGCCTTGTGGTGCCGGTTTTTAAAGATAGCGGCTTACTGCCCACCGTCGCCAAACTGGACGATGCCAGCGAAGGTTTCATTGGACAGTTATTGGAGCGCGGCGACTTCGATGCAGCGCTAGGCAATGTACAAATGGTGCCCTTTGCGCCTGGCCTGGGTGCCGAACGTATCTTACTGGTTGGCTTGGGCGAACGCGAAAAATGCCAGGAAGCTGCCTTTATCAAAGCCCTTGATGCCGCCATGGTAGCGCTTGCGAAGCTGCCGATTGACGAAGCCAGTATCGCACTTAACGATGTACCGCTGACGGACCGCGACCCCGCCTGGAAAGCGCGCAAGGTAATGGAAGCCGCCGAGCGTGCCATTTACCGCTTCGATCAATTCAAATCGACACCAGCTCCTGTCCCCAGCCTTGCCAAGCTTACGCTAATGGCGAGCGACACGGAGAGTGTGGCGCTGATTAAACAGGGGGCGCTGGTCGGCAACGCGATTGGGCAGGGCATTAGCCTGACCCGCACCTTGGGCAATTTGCCCGGCAACGTATGTACACCCCGCTATTTAGCCGAACAGGCAGAGCAGCTAGGGCGCGACTCAAAAGGTGCTCTCGACGTCGAGATTCTTGATGAAGAAGCACTTGAGACATTAGGCGCAGGTTCGCTGTTATCCGTTGGCCGAGGCAGCAAAGAGCCATCACGCCTTATCGTCATGAAGTATCAGGGCGCCGAGAACCCTGATGAAGCTCCTCATGTACTCATCGGCAAAGGCATTACCTTTGATACCGGCGGTATTTCGCTTAAGCCCGGCGAAGGCATGGACGAAATGAAATTCGACATGTGCGGCGCCGCTAGCGTATTTGGCACCGTCAAAGCCGTGCTGGAGATCAAACCCAAGCTCAACCTGGTGTTTATCGTCGCTGCTGCCGAAAACATGCCCGACGGCCACGCCACCAAGCCCGGCGACATCATCAAAACACTTAAAGGCCTGACCGTCGAAGTACTCAATACCGACGCCGAAGGCCGCCTAGTGCTATGCGATGCGCTGACCTACGCGGAGCGTTTTACTCCCGCAAGCGTTGTGGATATTGCCACGCTGACCGGCGCGGTGATTGTTGGCCTGGGCCATCACGCCACCGGCCTGCTCTCCAACGACGACGATCTCGCACTGGATCTGTTAGACGCGGGCGAAGCCGCCTGGGATCGCGCTTGGCACCTGCCGCTATGGGACGAGTATCAAGAGCAGTTGGAGTCCAACTTTGCCGACTTGGCGAATATTGGCGGTCGCCCTGCAGGCACCATTACCGCTGCATGCTTTTTGTCTCGCTTTGCCGACCACTTCCCCTGGGCGCATTTGGATATCGCTGGTACCGCCTGGCACTCCGGCAAGCAAAAAGGCGCGACCGGTCGCCCAGTAGGACTGCTCACCCAGTACTTACTAGACCGTGAAGCAGACGTACAAATAGAAAATAGCGATAGCTAGACCGTTCAGCGGTTGCCTTTCAGCGCGGCAACCGTTAAACCTGAACATATCAAAGGCGATGAGCGTTAGCTCGGTGCGCCTTTATGGTTACCAATATCTAACCTCTCTCTAATACAGGGAAGGTTCTAGCGGAGAATAACAGCCGTGCCCAATGCTAGTTTTGAAGTGCTGCCATCCAATCAGCCGATGGCCGACGAAATCCGTGAAAACATCCTTAAAAACCCCGGTTTTGGACGTTACTTTACCGACCACATGGCGCACATTCGCTGGACCGGCGATGCTGAATGGCACGGACATCAGGTGCGTCCCTATGGCCCATTAACGCTCGACCCTGCCGCTTCTGTGTTGCATTACGGCCAGGAAATTTTTGAAGGCATCAAAGCTTACCGCCATGCTGATGGCTCTATCTGGACGTTCCGCCCGGAGAAAAACGCCGAGCGTTTCCGCCGTAGTGCACGCCGCCTGGCCCTCCCAGAGCTTTCCGATGAAGATTTTATCGGCTCACTGAAGGCCCTGCTGGCCCAAGACCATCAATGGGTACCAACACCAGCAAGCGCTTCCGACGAGTGCAGCCTCTACTTACGTCCCTTTATGATCGCATCTGAAGCTTTCTTGGGCGTACGTCCATCGCAGGAAGTCGATTACTACGTGATCGCCTCCCCCGCGGCGGCGTACTTTAAAGGCGGCATTGCCCCGGTATCGATCTGGCTCTCGTCTAACTACAAGCGTGCGGCCCCCGGCGGCACCGGCTTTGCCAAGTGTGGCGGTAACTACGCGGCTTCATTAGCCGCGCAGAAAGAGGCTGAAGCCCATCAGTGCGGCCAGGTAGCGTTTCTGGATGCAGCTGAAAACAAGTGGGTGGAAGAGCTGGGCGGTATGAACCTGTTCTTCGTTTTCAAAGATGGCCGCTTGGTCACCCCGCGCCTGACCGACACTATTCTGGAAGGCGTGACGCGCAACTCAGTATTGACGCTGGCCAAAGATGAAGGTCTAACGCCGGAAGAGCGTCCGATCAGCATTGACGAGTGGCGCGAAGGTGCCGCCTCCGGCGAGATCACCGAGGTTTTTGCCTGCGGTACGGCAGCAGTAATTACTCCAGTGGGCGAACTGGTCACCGAGAATGAGCGCATTCGCCTGCAATCCGATGGCAATAATGAAGTCGCCATGCGCATTCGCACCAAACTGCTCGACCTGCAGTATGGCCGCAGTGAAGATAAGTACGGCTGGCTCACTCAGCTAGTTTAACGCCTGAGCTTACTCCTCGCCGCCGCACTTGTTGCGGCGGTGTTGTTTCTGGAACCGACTTACCTGGAACCGCTATGGCGCGCATTGATTTCTACATTTTGCCCGACACCACGTTAGAAGCGCGTTTGCAGTTCGCCTGCAAACTTGCCGAAACCATCTGGCGTAAAGGTTACCGCCTGCACCTGCACTGCGAGGACAAAGCCCTCGCAGTGCAGGTCGACGACGCGCTGTGGAATTTTCGCCCGGACGCCTACCTGCCCCACGCCTTGGAAGATAGCGAGATGGCCGCAAGCGTACCTATCACGCTAGGCTGGCAGCAGCTGCCGGTGCCCACAGAAGAGACCGCGCTGCTTAATCTGCACCCCGATATTCCCGACGGTGTAGAAAACTACGCGCGGATCGCCGAAATCATCAATCAGCATCAACAAGTGCTGGTCGCCAAGCGTGCCTGCTGGCAGCGCTATAAAGAAATGGGCCATGAGGTCGTGCCACATAAGCTGGGGTAGGAAGTATTGTTTAGTAAGATTTGGTTTTAAAGCGCATCCATAACAACAATCTATCACTGAGGGCTTCTATGCTTACCTCGCTACTGACGCGCTACCCTCTGGCCGTTATTGTTATCGCGCAACTGTTTGGCACCTCGTTATGGTTTAGCGTCAATGGCGTTGGTCTAGCACTACAGGAAGCAGTGGGCCTGAGTGAGAGCGACTTAGGCTTATTAACCATCGCCGTTCAGGCCGGCTTTATTTCTGGCACGCTGCTCATTGCCACCACCGGCCTTGCCGACCGCATTCGCGCCAGCCACCTGTTTGCGGTGTCTGCTGTTCTCGGCGCGCTGATCAACGCCGCCTTTATTGGCGTGGCCGAAAGCGTAACGCTTGCTGCGGTTGCGCGCTTTGCGACCGGGCTTTGCCTTGCTGGTATCTACCCGCTGGGCATGAAGCTGGTGGTGAGCTGGACGCCCAGTCACGCCGGTGCCGCGCTAGGCTGGCTGGTGGGCATGCTGACACTCGGCATTGCTTCCCCGCACCTGCTGCGTGGTTTAACGCTGAACTTACCCTGGCAGTGGCCGCTGTTACTTGCCTCACTGCTGGCGCTGGTTGCCGCGCTGATGATTTTCAAACTGGGCGTTGGCCCTCACCTGCCAGCCACCGCCAAAAGCGGGCGCCCTTGGGCAGGCTTAGCCGCGTTCAGGCAGCCCCGCTTTCGCGCCGCCGCGTTGGGTTACTTCGGACACTGCTGGGAGCTGTATGCACTTTGGGCGCTGGTGCCGTTTCTGGTCGCCCGCGAACTGGAGCGGTTGGGCGCCTCAACTGCCGCCCAACCATGGCTAAGCTTTGTGGTTATCGCACTGGGGTTACCGGGCTGCGTACTAGCGGGTAAATGGAGCCGCCACATTGGCAGTGACCGAGTGGCCTGTATGGCACTGGCAATCTCAGGAGCCCTCTGTTTGGTTTACCCATTATTAGCCAGTGCTTCGCCCTGGCTGTTGCTGGCACTACTTGGCGTATGGGGCATCAGCGTGATTGCCGATTCTGCACAGTTTTCAGCTCTGGCCAGCGCTACTGCCCCGCCCGAACGCTTAGGCGCGGCACTGGCGATGATGAATGCGATCGGTTTTGGACTGACGATTCCTTCCATTGCGCTGGTGACTGCGCTGTGGTCTAGCCAATCACTAGCGGTGATTTGGTGGTTGCTGCCTGGGCCTATCCTGGGCCTGCTTGCCATGCGCGGCTTTTCATCACATAAAATAAATGCTCACAATCCAGCGTGAGTAGCACCTGACGACCCCAACCCTCTCGCGTTATACTTGTACACATTTTTTACCAGCTGTGAGCCGACTCTCCATGGAAAAGACCTACCAACCCGAACAGATCGAAACCCGCTGGTACGAGCGCTGGGAAGCGGACAACCGCTTCGCCCCCACCGGCCACGGTGAGCCCTTTTCGATCATGATTCCGCCCCCCAATGTGACCGGCAGCCTGCACATGGGCCACGCGTTCCAGGACACCATTATGGATACCCTGACGCGCTGGAAGCGGATGCAGGGTAACAACACCCTGTGGCAGGTAGGCACCGATCATGCAGGTATCGCCACGCAAATGCTGGTTGAGCGCAAGCTGGCCGCGGAAGAGGGCAAAACCCGCCACGACCTCGGCCGCGACGCATTTATCGATAAGGTTTGGGAGTGGAAGCAGGAGTCCGGCGGCCACATTACCCGCCAGTTGCGCCGTATGGGCGCCAGTGTTGACTGGTCTCGCGAACGCTTCACCATGGATGACGGCTTCTACAAAGCCGTACAAGAAGTGTTTGTTCGCCTGCATGAAGAGAAGCTGATTTACCGTGGTAAGCGTTTGGTCAACTGGGATCCCACGCTGCACACCGCCATTTCTGACCTGGAAGTGGAAAATAAAGAGCAGCAAGGCAGCTTCTGGCACTTCCGCTACCCGCTGACCGACGGTGTAAAAACCGATGATGGCAAGGATTACGTGGTGGTCGCCACCACGCGCCCGGAGACCCTGCTGGGCGATACCGGCGTGGCGGTCAATCCAGACGATGCACGCTACGCCTCCCTGGTCGGCAAATTTATTGAACTACCGCTGGTCGGGCGTCGCATTCCAGTGGTCGCCGACGAACACGCCGATATGGAGAAAGGCTCTGGCTGTGTGAAGATCACTCCGGCACACGACTTTAACGACTACGAGGTCGGCAAGCGCCAGAACCATCTGCTGATCAACGTCTTCTCCAAGGATGCCACCATCCTTGAGAGCGCTGAGATTTTCGATCTAAAAGGCCAACCTAAGCCTGACGAAGACGCTACCCTGCCCGCCAAGTACGCCGGGCTTGACCGCTTTGAAGCGCGCAAGCAGATCGTCGCGGATATGGATACCCTTGGCCTGCTGGAGCAGGTTGAGGCCGTTAACAACACTCTGCCTTACGGTGACCGCTCTGGCGATGTCATTGAGCCGCTGCTGACTGACCAGTGGTTTGTGGCCGTCGAAACACTGGCCAAGCCCGCCATTGAAGCAGTGGAAAACGGCGATATTCAGTTCGTGCCCAAGAACTACGAAAACATGTACTTTGCCTGGATGCGCGACCTACAAGACTGGTGTATCTCCCGCCAGCTCTGGTGGGGGCACCGTATTCCCGCCTGGTATGACGCCGAAGGCAATGTCTACGTTGCCCGCACGGAAGCCGAAGCTCGCGAGAAGCATGGGCTGGGTGACGATATAGCGCTTACCCAAGACGAAGACGTACTGGATACCTGGTTTAGTTCTGGCTTATGGACTTTCGGCACTCTAGGCTGGCCGGAACAAACGCCAGAACTTGAGACCTTCCATCCTTCCAGCGTGCTGGTCACTGGCTTTGACATCATTTTCTTCTGGGTCGCCCGGATGATTATGTTGACCCTGAAGTTCACCAAGCAGGTGCCGTTTAAGACGGTCTACGTACACGGTTTGGTGCGCGATGGCCAGGGCCAGAAGATGTCCAAATCCAAGGGCAACGTGTTGGACCCCATTGATCTTATCGATGGCATTACGCTGGATGAGCTGCTCGACAAGCGCACCGGCAATATGATGCAGCCGAAACAGGCCAAGGCGATTGCCAAAGCCACCAAGGATGAATTTAAAGACGGCATTGAAGCCCACGGCACCGATGCGCTGCGCTTTACGTTCCTCTCCCAGGCAACCACTGGGCGTGATATCAAGTTTGATATGAACCGTCTGGATGGCTACCGCAACTTCTGCAATAAACTGTGGAACGCCTCACGCTACGTGCTGATGAACGCCGAAGGCGAAGACTGCGGTATTAGCGGCGAAGAGGTCGAGCTTTCCCTGGCCGACCGCTGGATTATCTCTCAGCTACAGAAAACTGAAGCCCAGGTCACAAAGGCACTGGACGAATACCGTTTCGACCACGCTTCCCAGGCACTGTACGAGTTCATTTGGAACGAGTACTGCGACTGGTATCTGGAACTTTCCAAGCCTGTCTTATGGGATGAAAATGCCACCGTAGAAGCCAAGCGTGGCACCCGCCGCACACTGGTACGCGTGCTGGAAACCATCCTACGCCTCGCTCACCCAATGATGCCGTATATCTCAGAAGAGATTTGGCAGCGTGTCGCGCCGCTGGCAGGCGTGTATATGGGTGAAGGTGCGACAATCATGCTGCAGTCCTGGCCGGAAGCCGACGAGAGCAAAATCGACGACCAAGCCAGCCTGGATATCGAATGGTTAAAAGGTGTAATTATCGCCGTGCGTAATATTCGCGCCGAAATGAACATCTCCCCCGGCAAACCTCTCGATGTGCTGCTGACCAAAGGCAAGCCCGAAGACGCCGAGCGCTTAGCAAGCAACCGCCACTTCCTTTCCAAACTGGCCAAGCTGGAGAGCGTTGCCTGGCTTGAAAACCCAGAGGACGCCCCGCTGTCAGCCACGCAGCTAGTGGGCGACATGGAAGTGCTGGTGCCGATGGCAGACCTAATCGACAAAGACGCCGAAATCGCTCGCCTCAACAAAGAGATTGAGAAGCAGGACAAACTGATCGGTGGCATCGAGAAGAAACTCGGCAACGACGGTTTTATTGCTAAAGCACCCGTAGCAGTGGTCGAAAAAGAGCGCGGCAAGCTGGCTGAGTTCCAAGCTACCAAGCAGTTGTTGGTAGAGCAGCGTGCGAAGATTGAAGCGTTGTAGAAATGGTTAGTTAATGCAGCTGAAACAGAACGGCATCCGAAAAGGTGCCGTTTTTCGTACAAGCTTGCCAGAACTAATCCAATGGATTACCGTCTAATCATGCTGACGACTATTACTGAACTGCCAGAGTTCATTAAACGCGCAAACACTTTACTTAATGATGTTGAGCGAAAAGCCATCATCGACTACCTTGCAGAACACCCTAAAGCAGGTGACTTGATGGAGGGTACGGGTGGCATTAGGAAATTACGTTGGAGCCGGGGTAATAAGGGCAAGAGTGGTGGCGTCAGAGTGATCTACTATCATCACGATGAACGGATACCTCTTTACTTATTAACGGTTTTTGGAAAAAACGAAAGGCCCAATCTAACTAAAAGCGACCGTAACGCACTGTCTAAGTTAACCGCCCTCCTCGTTCAATCTGCATTGGAGAAACATCATGGCTAGTGCCTTTGAGAGCATTGCCCAAGGTCTACAGGAAGCTATCGACCTTAACAAAGGGCAACCAGTAGCAGCCAAAACCCATCGCCCTACTGAGGTGGACGTTGCTGAAATCCGCCAAAACCTGGGCATGACGCAAATCGAGTTTGCCTCCAAATTTTGTATCAGCGTCTCAACGCTAAGACACTGGGAGCGTGGTGATCGCACTCCCCATGGCCCAGCGCTGGCGTTACTGCATGTCGTCGCCAAAGAACCAAAGGCGGTACTAAGAGCACTGGGCTAGCAGACATACTTCTTTTAATTCGACATTTCTGATTATGAGCCCATCCACTATTACTTGAGTACGTTCAGACTGTGAGCTATTTCGTATTATCCAACCGCTTTACCATTGGCTGAACCAGAAGTGCGGAACCACTCCTCAACTTTTCAAGCGATCCCGTTGGAAGGTATCCAGACGAGGTATACAAACTCACTGCAGCTTCATTGCTTGTTGTGACCGCTAGTTCTATGCGCTCACACTCTTTATTGATAGCCCAGGTCGTGATTTCACTCAGCAAAGAGTTGCTATCCCTCTCCGTGAAGGTGAAATCCACATTTGGTAGATATGGGCAGTTTTCGTATCGGGCTCATGTATTACCCCCCAAGCGAGGCCAACTGCATGCCCAGCCAGTTCAGCTATTAAGGGCAGAGCATCCAACTCCCGAAACTCCAGATCCAAACGTGTTTGCCACTCAGTGTCTGAAAGCGCCGCTTCCTGCTCGTAAGTTGAGCCAAAAGAGTCTGGCGAGTCCTTAAGAGAGTTCAACCTCACTGACTTATAAAGCGGTCCGTCATGAGGGGTTAATACTCGGATATTTACGTCACCCATGATCGTTTTTTCCTGCATGATGAGGATCATCATCCCCGAGAGAAAAATGCCGATGAAGTATGCGCTAAAAGGGCCGAATCCCAAGTAGCAAATATCACTTCAGTCTAATTTAACTATTTCACTAGCCGCGAGTCGAATCTATAGCGAACATGATGGCTAAAACACTGCTGGCTATGGCAATTATCTATGCCGTGATGGTGACATTGATGTGGGCTTTCCAGGATCGTCTACTGTATCTGCCTAATGCGGGTCGCGAGCATATTGCCACCCCGGCCGACCAAGGTTTGGCATGGGAAGCAGTAACCCTAACCACCGAAGATGATGTGGCCCTGGATGCTTGGTGGATACCGGCCCCTGAGCCACGCGCCAGCCTGCTGTTCTTCCACGGCAATGCGGGTAATATTTCTCATCGCTTGGAGAGCATCGCTCAGTTTCAGCGGCTAGGGCTGTCGGTACTGATCGTCGATTATCGTGGCTATGGCCGTAGCGAGGGTCGTCCTTCCGAAGCAGGCACGGCGCTGGATGCTCGCGCCGCTTGGCATTGGCTACGCGATGAGGCCGAACAGGAGGCAGACGAGATTGTCTTATTCGGCCGCTCGCTTGGCGCGGCTGTGGCCGCTGAGCTTGCCGCGAGCCTTGACGAGCAACAGATACCCCCCGCAGCGGTGATTCTCGAGTCACCGTTTCGATCAGTGCCCAACCTCGCCCAACAGCTCTACCCTTTCTTGCCAGCGCGTTGGCTGGCGCGAATCGACTACCCTGTGGAGAGCTATGTAACGCGGATATCCGCTCCGCTACTGGTGATCCACAGCCGCGACGACGATATTATTCCCTTCGCACAGGGTGAAGCAGTTTACCAGTCAGCCCAGGAACCCAAGCAGCTGCTGGAGATTAAGGGTAGCCATAACACTGGCTTCCTCGATAGCGAGCCAGCTTACTCCGCAGGAATTGAAGCTTTTCTGCGCGAAGAAGTTGGTATTGCCCGATAGCCATAACTTGTGACCTGTAACTGCGAAAACACCAATTTCTGAGCCCATTCCACCTCACCTTAATCACTTTTTATTACAAACCGTGTAAGGTTGGTACAAGAACAGCCACCAAGTGGCATCGCTGATTCAGCAACGACACGGACTGCGCTATGCCGACATCTATTGAGGCGCGATTAGAGGCGCTGGCGACCGAACTTAAGCGGACCGGAAATGCGTACCGTAAGCTCACGCCGATGGTGGATACTGGGCTGGCTCACGATCACATATGGATTCAACGCAGCGCTGGTGATGACTGGGTGGCGCGGCTGCCAAAGCAGAGTCAGATGAATCTGCCGCCCGAAGAGAATCTTGCTTATCAGGCCGCCTGCTATCAGCGCTCTAACCCTGGCGGGCATACGCCTGCGCTACATGGTGTATTGCCGCCTAGCAGCGTACTGCCACGTGGTGGGCTAATCGTTGAGGCGATCCGTGGCCGCTTGGCGCAATTGCCGGAAGATTTACCCGCCATCGCGGAAGCCCTGGCCAGCCTGCATCGTCAACCCCTGCCTACTGCCGCCGCGCGGGCACCACTACTAGCCCCGGAAGACCCATGGCAGGCCATGGTGGATGAAGTGCGCCGACAGGCTAGCTGGTTAGGTGATGCTCAGCTTGCCACAAAGATCACTCAGCGTATTAAGCAGGAGCTGGACCTGCTGCCACCACGCTTAAGCGATGCCACACCCAGGCTGATTAGCTTTGACACCCACCCTGGGAATTTTTTAATTCGCGACGACGGCCGTGCCATCTTGGTGGATTTAGAGAAGTGCCGCTATGGCCTGCCAGGTATCGATCTCGCCCACACCTCGCTCTACACTTCGACTACCTGGGATCTCAATAGCCAAGCCGTATTATCACTGAGTGAGGTGATTAACTTTTACCGCTGCTGGCAGTCAGCCATGGGTGAGACGCCCGACACCGATACCTTGGTTGCCTGCCGCCGCGCCACCTGGCTCTGGTCACTAACCTGGTGTGCTAAATGGCGCGCCCAGCACTTAAACGCTAAAGATGCCCAACAGCGCGGTGAAGATTGGTCGGCAGAGCTCACCGACCCCGCGGTGATTGATCACGTGCGCGACCGGGTTGAGCACTATCTATCGCTACCGATTATTGATCACGTTCACAGTGAGCTGCAGTGCTTACAAGCCTCACTATAATGTTTTTTCTCTTTTAATGATGAGGTACGCGATGCCGATGCACCGTAACCCCCTGCGTGGAACGCTCACCACGTCAATTACCGCCACACTGCTCGCCTTGGCCTTCCCTGCGATGGCCGACCCTGAGCCTAGCGATTGGCAAAGCGTCATGGCACAAGCCGAAGGCCAAACCATTTACTGGAACGCCTGGGGCGGCGATGCACGCACCAACCGCTATATAGCTTGGGTTGCCCAACAAATGCAGGCCCAGTACAACGTCGATGTGGAACACGTGAAGCTTGATGATACTGGCAGTGCGGTGGCGCGGGTGCTGGGTGAAAAGCAAGCGGGCAATGATAATGACGGCAGCATTGATCTGATTTGGATCAACGGCGAAAACTTTGCCGCGATGCGCGAAAATGATCTGCTGTTTGGCCCCTTCGCTGAATCACTGCCCAACTTTACGCTCACCAATGCTACCGAGAATCCTGAAGTAGTCACCGACTTTACCCTTCCTACTGAAGGCTATGAATCCCCCTGGGGGAAGGCACAGATCACCTTCTATTACGACAGCGCACAAACTGAAACGCCTCCGCAGGATATGCAGGCACTGCTTGAGTGGGCAGAAGCCAACCCCGGCCAGTTTAGCTATCCGCGCATCCCTGACTTCACCGGCAGTACCTTTTTAAAGCAGGCGTTGATTGAACTTACCGAGCAGGATGAGGCGCTTTATCAACCCTTAGCAGAGAGTGATTTTGAGGACGTGACAGCGCCGCTATGGACGTATTTGGATGAACTACACCCGCACCTTTGGCGCAGCGGGCGAAGCTTCCCTGACTCTGGCCCCAATCTACGCACGTTGATGAGCGATGGCGAGCTGAGTCTGGCTTTTTCGTTCTACCCCACCGATGCCGCCGTGGCAGTTATGGAGTATGAACTCCCCGATAGCGTGCGCAGCTATGTGCTGGAGGGCGGCACCCTGGGCAATGTCCACTTTGTAGCGATTCCCTACAACTCGCCAAACAAAGCGGGCGCCATGGTCCTGGCTGATTTTCTGCTCTCCCCCGAGGCTCAGGCACAAAAGCAGTCGCTCACGATGTGGGGTGACCGCAGCGTTCTCGATATCGGCCACTTGGATGCCGATGCCCAAGCGCTGTTTGAGCAAGGCGATCGTCATCCGTCTGAACTGCCTGCGGATGCGCTCGCAAATACGCTTCCCGAGCCGCATCCAAGCTGGATGACCGCCCTGCAAGAGGCGTGGCTTGAGCGTTACGGCGTTAACTAATTGATGCTGAGATTAGCCCCGGCGCTGGTTATTACCCTGCTAGTAGTGCCCGTTGGGGCAGGGTTAGCGATGGTACTGCTGCCAGCGTTTGGCTACCTGCCAGTGCTAGGCGGTCACAGCGTTAGTTTTGCGCCTTGGCAAATGCTTTTTGCCCAGCCGGGGCTGAGTCGCTCAGTGGCGGTCAGTTTTGCGAGTGGGTTGGTCAGTACCGCTATTGCTTTCTCCATCGTGGTGCTGTTCTTGGCCGCCAGCCGGGGCACATGGCTAGATCGGGGTATTCGGCGGCTAGTTTCACCACTGCTCGCTATTCCCCATGCCGCCATGGCGTTTGGGTTTGCCTTTTTGATCGCCCCTTCGGGCTTAATGGCGAGGCTGATATCGCCCTCTTTAACGGGCTGGGAGAGACCACCGGATGCGCTAATTATCAACGACCCCTGGGGGCTATCGCTGATGGCGGGGTTAGTGCTCAAAGAAGTGCCCTTTCTGCTGCTGATGAGCCTTGCCGCCCTGCCACAGTTAAAGGTCGATAAACGACTAATGCTGGCGCGCTCACTGGGCTACGCGCCTACTATCGCCTGGTTAAAAACTGTACTTCCTTCGCTTTACCCACTCATTCGACTGCCGATCTATGCGGTGATCGCTTACGCCACCTCAGTGGTGGATATGGCATTGATTCTGGGACCCAGGCTTCCACCAACGCTCAGCGTCTCAATTCTTAGCTGGTTCAACGACCCGGATATCACCCGCCGCTTTATGGCCTCAGCGGCAGCAGTATTGCAACTTGGCGTTACGCTGGCAGCACTGCTCTGCTGGTGGCTGCTGGAACAGCTTATCCGACTGCTGACAAGAAACTGGCTGATTAACGGCAGTCGTCAGCGGGGTGAAATCGCACTGCGGCTAATTGGCCGCTCAGCACTACTGCTTTCCAGCGTCACTGCGGTGGCGGCGCTGGTTGGCTTGGGGCTATTTTCACTGGCCGGTTTTTGGCGCTTTCCCGAACTGCTCCCTCAGATGCTAACGCTTGATCACTGGCAGCGCAGCGGTCCGATGCTAGCCAAGCCGCTACTCAATACTGCGCTGATTGGGCTTATTTCGACAACGCTGGCCACAGCTCTGGTGCTCGCAACACTGGAAAACGAGTATCGTCAGCAGCTAACGCCTAAACGCACCCTTTGGCTGCTCTATTTACCACTGCTGGTGCCGCAAATTGCCTTTCTTTTTGGGCTGATTGTCGCCGCTGAAAGCTTAGGCATTCGTCCTCAGCTAAGCTTAGTGATCGCGGGTCACCTGCTGTTTGTGTTGCCTTACGTCTACCTCTCTTTAGCAGAGACGTATCGCCGCCTGGACCCACGATGGCTGCAAGTGGCGCGTTCACTGGGGGTTTCTCGCAATGCAGCCTTTTGGCGGATTCGCTTGCCGCTACTGTTCGCGCCGCTGCTAACCGCTTTTGCCGTAGGATTGGCCATCAGCATAGGCCAGTATTTGCCCACCCAGTTGCTGGGTGCTGGGCGGGTGACGACGGTCACGACAGAGGCAGTTGCACTTGCCTCAGGTAGCAACCGGCGTTTAATTGGAGTGTGGGCGCTAGTGCAAGCAGGCTTGCCGCTGATTGGCTTTATGCTTGCCTTGACGTTGCCCCGTTTGTTGGGTTCCCGACGCCGTGAACTCGCCACTTAAGGGGATAATATGAGTGTTTACTCTACCGATCAGCTACGCCTGGAAAAGATACACATAGCCCAGACAGGCCACGAGCTGTTAGCGGTAGATACCACGATTTACCCCGGCGAGGTGCTGACGGTGATGGGCCCTTCCGGCTCAGGTAAATCGACGTTACTAGCGTATATTGCGGGCTTTCTTGACCCTGTTTTTAGCGCCAGCGGTGGCGTGTGGTTGGGTGAGCGCGATCTTCTTAGCCTACCTGCCGAGGAACGTGGCATTGGCCTTCTATTTCAAGATCCACTGCTGTTTCCCCACTTAAGCGTGGGTGGCAACTTACGCTTTGGGTTACCTCGCCGCATTAGAGATAAACGTCAGCAGGTGACCAGCGCCCTAGAACAGGTAGGGCTGGCGGGTTTTGAAGAGCGAGACCCGGCCACCCTTTCCGGTGGCCAAAAAGCACGGGTGGCGCTCATGCGCCTACTGCTTTCCAAACCCCGGGCGGTGTTGTTGGACGAGCCGTTTTCAAAGCTGGATACGGCGCTGCGCCAAGAAACACGTGCGCTGGTGTTTAGCCAACTGCGGGAAGCAGGCTTGCCTGCGCTGCTGGTTACCCACGACCATGCGGATGCAGACGCGGCAGGAGGACGGGTTATTGAACTCGGTTGAAGTGAACTCGGCAGTACAGCCTCCCCGTCTCAGCATCATTATGCCGATGCTTAACGAGGCTGCGACTATGAAAGTGGCGCTGACTCCGCTACAGCCGTTGCGCTATGCAAAAATCATTGAAGTCATTGTAGTGGATGGCGAAAGCGCTGATAACAGCGTTCAGATCGCCCAACCATTGGCGGATTTAGTGCTCAGCAGCACCCCCAGTCGAGCGCTGCAAATGAATGTAGGGGCGCAACATGCCTGCGCACCAGCGCTACTGTTCCTGCACGCGGATACCCGCCTGCCCGAAGGCGCTGTTGAGCAGGTAACCCAAGCACTTAACGTCTACGCCTGGGGACGCTTTGAGATTAAGCTTGCTGGTCGCAGCCGTTGGCTGCCCATAGTTAGCTGGATGATGAATCAGCGCTCGCGCCTCACCCATATCGCCACTGGAGACCAGGGAATGTTTATGCGCGCCAGCATCTTCCAGGAAGCTGGTGGTTTTCCCGAGCAGCCTCTTATGGAAGATATTGAGCTATCGAAGCGCCTTAAAAAGTGCTCTCCTCCCGCCTGCCTGCGGGCCAAAGTGATAAGCTCGGGAAGGCGCTGGGACGAGTTCGGCGCATGGAAAACGATCCGCCTGATGTGGCGGCTGCGCTATCGCTACTGGCGCGGCGTTAGCGCAACCCAACTCGTAAAGGAGTACCGCGATGCCCGCTGAAACGCTGAGCAGGAACGAGAAGCTACCGCACTTGCATCTTCTGGCTAAAGCACCGCTGGCGGGTCAGGCTAAAACGCGCTTAGCTCCCTTGCTAGGCCTGGAAGGGGCTGCCAACGCCCACGCGGATTTAGTACGCCACTGTGTCGCTAACGCCTGCACAGCGATGCCTGCGGAAAAAGTGACACTGTGGACTGCGCTTGATCATGCACACCCGCTGTTTATCGAGCTTCGCGAACAGTTTGGGGTGATGTTAAACGCCCAGCCTGAAGGCGACTTAGGCGCAAGGGTTCGCTACGCCCTTAACAGTACGCCTGGGCCTTCGATGCTGATGGGCAGCGATTGTCCGAGTATCACAAGCGCGCTGATAACCATCTGCGCACAGCAGCTAGCCGAACACGATGTGGTGATGTTACCCGCCGAGGACGGCGGTTACGGCTTTGTGGGCACTGGGCAAGACTACCCCGCGCTGTTTGAAGATATCCCGTGGGGTACCAAAAACGTGCTGACCACCACTAAGCAGCGTATTGCAGCATTAGGCCTGCACGCTGTTTACCCAGCGATTATTTGGGACGTCGACCGCCCCGAAGACTGGCAGCGCTGGAAAGAGATCACTGTCTCGGTGTAAGGAAATTAATAGCCTTATCACCAAATAGCATCTTTCATATAACACCTTGGCGCTGGAGCTTACTGTGACCCGACAACGCTTGATAATTGCAGCGCTTCTCCTGATTGTTATAAGTGCTTTTTTTATAAGCGGCGCCCATCAATGGTTCACCTTAGAAACGCTTAAGGCCTACCAGAGCGATTTCCAAACGGCGTTTAATCAAAACCCGTGGCAAGTGGCGGGGATCTTTTTTGCCGTTTATATCGTAATGACCGCCCTTTCACTGCCAGGTGCCACGCTGTTAACGCTGCTCGGCGGAGCGTTATTTGGTTTTAGCTGGGGCCTGCTGATCATCTCATTCGCCAGCACGCTGGGAGCGACGCTGGCCTTTGTACTTTCACGCTTTCTATTTCGCCAACCCATTGAGAAGCGCTTTCCGAGCCAGTTGGAAGCAGTTAATCGCGGCGTAGAGCGCGAAGGGGCTTTTTATCTGTTTATGTTGCGTTTAGTGCCGGTATTTCCATTTTTTTTGATCAATTTGGTGATGGGGCTAACGCGAATTAAAACAGTCACGTTCTACTGGGTTAGCCAGTTAGCGATGCTGCCCGGCACTGCCGTTTTCGTAAATGCAGGTGGCCAGCTAGGTGAACTTGAAAGCCTGGGGAGTATCGTCTCCCCAATGCTGCTAGCCTCATTTGCACTGCTTGCGGTGTTCCCCTGGATTGCCCGACGTATTGTTCTGTTAGTGCAGCGGCGCAACGCCTATCAAGGCTTTACCCGGCCTAAGCGATTCGACTATGACATTGTGGTAATCGGGGGTGGCTCGGCGGGCTTGGTGACCAGTTATATCGCCAGCGCCGTCAAGGCAAAAGTAGCGCTGGTGGAAAAACACAAAATGGGCGGCGACTGTCTGAATACCGGCTGTGTACCTTCTAAGGCATTAATTCGTGCCGCTCGCGCCGCCCATGAAGTTCGCACCGCCCAGCGGTTCGGAGTGACGGCCAGTGAGCCAAAGATCGACTTTGCCAAGGTAATGGAACATGTAAAACAGGCGATTAAAGATATCGAACCCCACGACAGCGTGGAGCGCTATAGCAACCTGGGTGTTGAGGTGTACCAGGATCACGCTACGCTTCTCTCACCATGGGAGGTTCAGGTGGGCGATAAAACCTTAACGGCCCGGCATATCGTGCTGGCGACTGGCGCACGGCCCCGAGTACCGTCGCTGCCGGGTATTGAGGGCGCACCTGTTTTAACCTCTGAAAACCTCTGGTCGCTTACCGAGCTTCCCAAACGCTTAGTGGTGCTGGGCGGCGGTGCCATTGGCTGCGAGCTAAGCCAAAGCTTTGCCCGTTTGGGCAGTCAGGTCACTTTGGTTGAAGGGCTTCCTCAACTGCTCAACCGCGAGGATTCGGAGGTTGGCGTGCTGATCGAAAGCACGCTGGCTGGCGAAGGAGTGACAGTGATAACCGACGCCAAAGCGCTGGAGGTACTTAATGACGAGGCAGGCTATCAGCTAGTGGTGGAGCATTATGGCGAGCGCATGCTGCTTCCGTTTGACTACCTGCTGGTGAGTGCAGGTCGCCAAGCCAACGTGGAGGGCTTAGGGCTGGAAGCGTTGGGTATCACCACGACCCAAGCGGGCACTCTAGAGCTTAACGAGCGGTTGCAAACCCGCCTGCCTAACATTTGGGCCTGCGGTGATTTAGCGGGGCCTTACCAGCTCACCCACGCAGCCGCTCATCAAGCATGGCACGCGGCTGTCAATGCGCTGTTTGGGGAGTTGAAAAGCTTCGCAGTGGATTATCGCTATATGCCCGCGGTCACCTATGTGCAGCCGGAAGTGGCCAGAGTTGGGTTTAATGAAAAAGAGGCCAAAGCAAAAGGCATTGAGTATGAAGTTACCCGCTACAACATGAGCGAAAGCGATCGCGCCATTGCTGAAGGTTCGCCACAAGGGTTTATCAAAGTGCTCACCGTACCAGGCAAAGACAAAATTCTGGGTGTAACCATCGTTGCCGAAAGCGCTGGCGAGTGGCTGGGTGAATTTACCATCGCCATGAAACATGGCCTGGGCCTTAATAAGTTGCTGGGCACCATTCATCCCTACCCAACGTTGGGGGAGGCAGCCAAAGCCACGGCAGGAGTATGGAAGAACGCGCATAAGCCCGAACACGTACTGGCACTATTAAAGCGATACTTTAGTTGGCTGCGTGGAGCTTAAAAAGATAGCGGGAATTGATCTGATCCGGTAAGAAAGTTGAAAGACCTAAACAGCTATTTATCATGATCATTAGTCGGCGGATACACTTTGGCAAAGGTCTCTATCACCTCGCGCACCACCTTACGCTGGGCAGCGGGAAGCTCCCGATATAAGGCCAACACTTGACGTTCATCATAACTAGGCACAACATCCCAGTCTGCTTTGGTTTCACTAACACTATATAGGCTGCTGCCATAACGCAGGTGATGGGGATCCACTACCAGCCACCGCGCTAATACCTGAAGCTTATCTTGGCTTGGGATCGAGTCACCACGCAGCCATCGCCTTACGGCCTGGAACGTGATTGGCTTCCCCCAATAGCGCAGATTAAATTCCCGCTCAAGCACTGACGGACGCACGTCGTAACCGGCAGCCTCAAGCGCCGCTTTTAAGCGCTCAGCGAACATGATTTTTTCATTCATGCCGCCAATGTGAAGCGATTGTTCAATAGTAGTTGAATAACGGTTAACCTTTTGATTGAATCATTAATTCAATTTTGTGTTTTGGCTTCACGTTGATAGACGAATAAGGGTCATGGGCGCACAAATAAGGCGTTTAAGGGGTGATTCAGGATGAGTGGCAAACTCTCTACACCGGTTCAAAACTTTGAAGATTTACGCCATGCGCTTTCGGTGCTCTGTGAATCAACGACGCCTGTTGAGCTATTTGGCCACCTAACCAAAACGCTGCATGAGTTATCAGGCCATCAGCCAGTGGCGCTTTACCGGCGTTTAAACACAGGTAATCTCCGCCTTGCCTACTGTTATCCTCTCGAAAGCACGCTTGCCTCGCAGAAAGCTTTACTCACCATTCGATCACTTGATGAATTAGCCGCGTCAGAATTCCAATATTATGAATTAAAAGGAGAACATCAGGTATGGGGTTATATTGGGCACCCCCCATCCACCTATAGCGAGCCAATACATTGGATAAGGCTACTGATTGATATTGCTGCCCAACGTCTGCGGTTGTTAAAAGCAGAACGTATGGCCGTCCGCCAATTAGCCTTGAAGACTCGCCGCCAACTGTTATCAAAGGATATTAAGCGGCTAAGCTCCATCGACGACATCCTCCAACACCACGGCCATAGCTGGTGTGAGATTTTTCAAGCAGATGGTATTGCAATGGCTTACCAGGCCGAGCTGTACTGCTACGGGGAGTGCCCATCGCAATATTCCCTATTTCAGCAACTGTTAAATTTAAACAAACATAAGCTGCTTGATGACATAACCGAGCTTGAAGGCGATTGCCAAGGCGGCTTAGCAGTACAACTGAGCTTGGCGACCACGACATTAGGTTGGCTTATTCTCTTTCGCCGCCAACCGCTTGTTTGCTCATCAGCCGCCGATATCGCACTTCAAACTTCTTTCAGCTACTGGATGCCGCTTGAGGCTTCCATGATCGTAGAACTTGCCGATGATTTAGCGGTTGCGATTACAGCGTTTGATGTCGTTCATCTTAATCGCCAGTTAACGAAGACCAACCAACGCCTTGAGGGTTTGGTACACACTGACCCTCTTACCCAGTGCTGGAACCGCTATTATACCGAATTGATTATCGAAAATTTATGCAGCTCCGGTGAAGAGTATGCTGTCTTGATGTTTGATCTCGATAACTTTAAGCAAATTAATGACGCTTACGGTCATGCGGTGGGTGATGAGATACTGCGCCAAATGGTGCCTATTGCTAAGCGCAGCATACGCAGCAACGATCACCTAGGCCGCTGGGGAGGTGAAGAGTTTATTATCATTGCCAAAGGCCTCTGCCAAGAAGAAGGTTGGAAATTGGCAAACCGCCTCTGTGAAAATGTGGCACAGCACGCCTTTCCTATCCCTGCTACGGTTACCATCAGCGTGGGGGTAACGACAATGCAGCCCAATGATACCCCTTTAGTGTTGCTTGAACGCACGGACAAAGGAATGTACCGCGCAAAAAATGCCGGTAAAAATCAGGTTATGCTTTGCTGACTACGCCGCACGTTATTCCCTACTTCTTTCTATAGGGCATCTTAATGCAGCGATTACTGCTGGTAGGCGCAGGCCACGCTCATGCTTTTGTGCTGGAAGCCTTTGCCAAACAGCCCGACCCCAATATTGCACTGACCTTGGTGAGCGATGCGGCTACTGCCGCTTATTCAGGCAGCGTACCGGCTTGGCTTGCCGGCGAAAGCACCCTGGAGGAGGCACAGATTGATATAGCCGCCCTGTGCCAGCGGGCCAATGCCCGGCTTATTCTTTCACCCGCTAAGGCTTTCAATCCTGAGGTACGCTACGCACTATTGGCCAATGGGGACCGGATCGATTTTGATGTTGCCTCATTTAATATCGGCTCTACCCTACATCCTCCTCCACGTCACAGCGAGCGATTGCCCCATCTGCTGGCCATGCGTCCGCTAAGCCTGCTGCACCAACGCTGGCAGGCCCTACAAGAACAGATCCATCTTTTACCCAACGGCAGCATCCAGCGTGTAGTAGGTGTTGGCGGTGGTGCAGCAGGCTGCGAAACATTGCTAAGTGTGTTGGTTCAACTGCGTAAGCAGCGCCCGGATATTCACTGGCAAGGCCATTTGCTAAGCGCATCCAGTACGCTGCTAAGCGGTGCTGGGCGTTTGCCCCGCCATTTGATGCAACGAGCGCTTCGACGTGTAGGCGTTCGCACACACCTTAATGTTCGTGGGCAAGCATTGGTAAACGGCGGCGTATTAACGCATTTAAGCGAGGTCATTCCAGCGGATATCGTCCTCTGGGCGACCGGCGCAGTAGGCCACGCTTGGCTCTCTGACAGCGCACTACCATTGAATAAAAGCGGCTTTATTCCGGTAGAAAAGACATTAGAGGTGAGTGGCAAACCAGCTATTTTTGCCGCAGGCGACTGCGCAGCATTTACTCCCAACCTGCCTAAGGCAGGGGTTTATGCAGTACGTATGGGACCACACCTAGCCGATAATCTCCGCCGCGCTTGCCACCATAAGCCGCTAGTCAACTGGCAGCCACCCAAGCGTGTGCTGGCACTGATTGGTACAGGCGATGGCCGCGCTATTGCCAGTAAAGGCTTTTTTGGAGTAGCGGGAAAGTGGGTATGGCGATGGAAAAAACGGATTGATGCGCGCTTTATCGAGCGCTTCAATCCGCCTTTTGAGAATTAAAGACTACCGCTGATTAACCCTGAAAATTATCAAACACAGATAGTTTTCAGTAGAGCCTAATTACCTTCGCGCCAGCCACCTAGCACCCGGCTATCCGGTCCAAAAAACACCAAGCGATCATGGTCAATCAAGTAACGGTAGGCTGTTTCCAGCATATCAGTGACCCGCTTGGCATCGGCCATTTGCGGGCACGCCATACGCGTTGTGGCTAACTTGCCAAACTCAATACGCTGGTTCTCGCCCAGCGTCACCTCGCCGGTAAAACGGTTACAGCCATCATGGCCGCTGACGTTGCCGTCCTTGGATATCTGGAAAAACGGTGCTTCCGGCATCGAAAGCCGCTCATCGGTGCCCACCAGCAGTAGATTCCAACGCTGTTCAACAATCGGCCCTGATAACGAGGAGCCGCTCGGCGCTTCCACGCGCTCTTGTTGAGGGGTACTGCTACACCCTGCCATTAAAGCCACCCCAAGGGCGGCCGCTGCCCAGGTAATGCATCGTGCTAAGCCATAACGTTTCATACGCGCTCCATATCTCTGTCTTTGCCTCAACCCTTAATCAAACTTGAACCGATGATTTAGCTCGGGTTCAGCCCTTGTTGCGTAAGCTTGGCATTGTCACTTGGGGAGTGAGCTCCCGACAAGCTAACAAGAGGAAATTGTTATGAAACATGCGCCACTATATGCGTCACTAAAAACCATTACCGCTGCGGTGTGTACTCTCGCAATCTCTGCCCCCCTAGCCGCCCAGGAAGATATTCGGATCAATGGCGAAGTGATCGAGATGTTTAACGATCTGATAATTATCGAAGGTGATGATCGCCGCCTACTGGTGCGTCCTTCCGAAGGAGTGAACCGAAACATCAGCATCGGTGATGACATTATCGTAGAAGGTCGACTTGATGGCGATACCCTCAACGCTTCGGCGATGCGCCAGCATGACGAAGAAACAGATGTTGAAGAAACTGCCGCGAATGTCATTGCTCCCGATGTGGCAGCGATCCAGCAGCAGCTAACCGAACGCGAATTTGGCGATATGATTGAGCTGAAGCGCCGCCAAGATGCCTATCGCATTACCAGCGTTAACGCTGATGGCGTTGATGTACGCAGCTATTTTTCTGCCCAGGGCGATCTCCTGGAGTGGCACATTAAGCGTCCTGGCAGTGACCGCCCTCATCGCAACGACACGCTCAGTGACCTTGCTCAAGACGATATCGTTAATACGTTAAACGAGCAGGGGTATGCCAATACCACCCTGGTTGATTTTAAAGGCCGTCATATGGAGTGGCTGGCCGACAACGAAAGCGACCAACAGGTAATACTTCACGTTGATTATCGTGGCGACGTTTACCGTGAAAAACGCTTACCCGTTTGGCCTGGTGAATAACTTCTCGCTTTTTCTAAGCACTCGCGTTTTCAAGTCATTCACTGATTCCAGAACTGATTAAACGAACGCATTAAAAGCGTTTATTAAAAGAGCCATTAAAAGAACGAAGGGAGAAACACCATGAAACGTTTAACTACGCTGCCCAGCTTTTTAGCAGCCAGTACGCTGGCAGTAGCAATGAGCCTTGGTGCTGGTAACGTATCAGCACAGCCGGCTAGTATTGAAACGGTTGAAGGTCAGGTTCAGGAGCGCTTTGGCAACGACTTCGTGGTTGAAGCTAACGGAGAGCGCATTCTGGTTCGTAACCCTAGCCACGCGCCACTCAATCTGGAACAAGGGGACGTCGTCACTATTTCTGGCAGACGCGGTGAAGGCTCAATTCACGCACGTGAAATTCTGCAAAGTGACGGCACGCGCATTGTAGGGTTTGCACCAAGGCCGATGACGTCACCTCACCAGGGGCCACGCCACCAAGGTTTTGGCTATCAAGCGGATATGTCACACCTTGAAGAGCAGTTGGGTGAGCGTGGTTTTGGCCAAATTCTGCATGCTGAGCCTAAAGGAAGCCACCTTCGCGTACACACCAACGCCAGCAATGGTATGCCAGTAGAAGTGCGTTTTGAGCATGACGGCAGCTTTCGTGAATGGCGTATTAAACGGCCGGGCAACACGCGCCCTCGCCTCGGCGAGTGGGGCAGTGTGCCCATGCAGGAAATTAGCCAGTTGGTACAGCAGCAGGGCTATGACGCCCCACGCATTATCGATACTAAAGGCCGTCATTTAGAAGTGCTGGCCCAAAACAGCCGCGGTGAAGCGGTGGAGCTACATGTCGATTATGCCGGACAGGTGTATCGCGAGAAACGCCATTACACTAGTGGCTTCTTTAATTAACGGCAGGCAGCGTAAGCTCAACACACAGCCCGTGGGGCGTATTGGCTTTCAGCGCCAATGCGCCTCCATAGAGCTGCGCAAGATCATGAACAATCGCAAGCCCTAGCCCGTCTCCCGGGGTCGATTCATCAAAACGCTCACCTCGCTCTAGCGACTTAATGCGCTGAGCTTCCGACATTCCAGGGCCATCATCGGTAATCGTAATTAACAATTCACCAGGCTGTGTGGTTGTCGCATAAACCGTGACCTGCTGGCGGGCCCATTTACAGGCATTGTCGAGCAAGTTACCCAGCAGCTCATCCAAGTCTTGGGATTCTCCACGAAATGCCAGCGCCTCATCGCAGTCAACAACCACCGTCACGGGCTTAGGCCCTCGCTGGTAAACGTGATGCATCACCTCAACCAGCCCTTCAAGCGTGGTCTTAACAGGCGTTCGCTCCCCTAAATGGTGACCTGCTCCCACCGCACGGGCACGGCGCAGATGGTGATCCACCAAACGCCGCAAGCGAGTGATGGCTTCATTCACGGTACTGTTTTGTGCTTGCGCAGAGGAGAGACTATTTACCAACATCGCCAACGGTGTTTTTAGCCCATGCGCCAGATTACCCACATGCTGACGGCTGCGGGCAATGACCTCCCGGTTATGAGCAACCAAGGCGTTGATCTCTTCGACTAACGGCTCTAACTCAACCACCGTCGCGTGGGGCAGCGCGTCACGGCGCCCTTCGCGTACCGCCAGCAGCTCTCGTCGTAGTCGCGTTAATGGCCTTAGCCCCCAGCGCACCTGCCACCATACGGCAACCGCAAGACCAATGCCCAACAAGCTGAGGGAAATAACCAGCGGCGGTAAGATCAGCGAAAGGGAGTCATCAATTTCACGCTGCGGCCCGGCCACCAAAATACTCAGTTCCGGCCCGCTTCCTGGCGCCGAAAAGCGCCGTCCACGCGCGCGCAGTGGTTCACTATCCGGGCCTATCAGGGCAACCGCCTGTTCAGCATTAAAGGTCAAGGCGGGTAGGCTCTCCTCCCATAGCGAGCGCGAAGCAATCAGCACGTTCTCGCCGTGGGCAATTTGCCAGTACCAACCCGAGAATGCACGATCAAACTGTGGCCCACCCACATCTCGGGTTTTGATTAACTGCCCCTGTTCATTGAATTCAACAGACGCCATCAAGCCGAGCAGATTGGCCTCAAGTCGTGCGTCGAAGGTGCGTTCCGCGTGGCCTTTAAATAACCAGAAAATAAACAGCCCCACCCCTACCAGTGCAACACCCGTCCAAAGCGTCGCGGCGCCTAGCAAGCGCGCACGTAGTGACAGCGTCATGACTTATTGCACAGCCGGTAGCCCTGGCCGCGCAAGGTTTCAATGCGCTCTGCGCCCAATTTACGCCGTAGTCGGCTGATAATGACCTCAAGCGAGTTATGGTCACGATCATTGTCGTAGGAGTAAAGATGTTCAGAAAGTTCGGTACGGCTAACAACACGCTCGGCGTTATGGATTAGGTAAACCAGTAACTGGGTTTCAAAGGCTGTTAACTTTAGTGGTGCCCCCGCAAGGCTCAGACTACCCAGCTGTGAGTCGTACTCCAGCGCCCCACAGCGGATAATGACATCGGCATGCCCCGTGGCGCGGCGGATCATCGCGCGAAGCCGCATGATGATCTCTTCCATACGAAAAGGCTTGGTCACATAGTCGTCGGCACCGGCGCGAAACCCCTGCACCTTTTCACTCCAGCCATCCCGCGCGGTGAGGATAATGACCGGAAACGTGCGCCCGTTGTGTCGCCAATCATGCAGCACGCTAAGGCCATCTCGTCCTGGCAGGCCTAGATCCAAGACCGCTGCGTCAAAGGCTTCATTGTTACCCATATATACCGCTTCATTGCCGTCCGCCACTACATCGACCACAAAACCATTGCCTTCTAATGCTTCACGCATTTGAGCGGCCAAGTGCTGCTCGTCTTCCACCACTAAAACACGCATAGCAGCGCTCCCTAAGAAAGGACGGCGTTTGAGACGCTCGCTTGTCTCACTACTTAGCCATTATTGGTTGATAGGGGTCGGCGCGCTTCCACTTGGCCGCGGCCATCGATCTCAAGAAATCGACCATCTTCTCTTGCCAGGCGTATTTTTAAGACGTTGCCCTGCTCAGTCAGCAGGCGCATCTCGTAGACTTGCTCACTCTGCTCCCACCCACGACCACTCTTCATATCGACATCCAAAAGCTCCCCTTGATAGCGCTGCTGGACGATCTCAATGGCCTCGTTCACGGTAATCAACGGCTGAGCATTAGCAGCCCCGACGGTCAGCGCTAACAATAGGGTCACCACACCTATTACTACGCGATGACCGCGAGCCGGTACGTTAGACATGTCGCTCTCCTGATTCCTGCCCACTAAAAAGGCTAACGGTATAGCGTAACGTGAGACGCCTTAATGCCAATTGAATGGCCTGCAATAAGAAGCCACCATCTGGGCCATCGTTCAAGTTAGCGTCAGCTTGATTGGATTATACTCTCCGTCACGGCACCTCAAGAGGCCAACTTAATGCCCATTTATACGCGGTTGTTAACGCTACTGACTACCCTGCTGCTCGCTATTGGCGGTATATCGCCGCGCATTTCAAGTGCCGAACCACCATCGCTTGAAACGCCTGCCACGCCTATTGCCACCGTTCAAAGCGCCGGTGTTTATATTGAAGGCCGGGTTAGCGAACGGTTTGGCAACAGTTTCATCCTTGAGGATGACAGTGGCCGACTGCTGGTCGATACATGGCCTGAGGATAATCCCGCGCTGACCCTTGAAGCAGGGGATCTAGTCGGTGTATTCGGACGACCAGAGGGCCAGCGAATACAGGCACGCTGGCTCGTCATTGATAATGCTTTAACAGAAGTGGATGAGCCCCGCGCAACCACAACAATGGGTAATCGTTTGAACCGTTCCGACCCGGTTGCCGCCCCCTCGCTTGGGCAGCACACAGATGGCGATGCTTTTTTTATACAGCGCGCACAGGCGGCAGGCTATCAGCCGCTGGGAAGCGTGGAATATAAGCCTCGCCATGTGGAGTTAAGAGCCATCAACCCCTATGGCGAGACGGTGGAACTCCATATCGAGTTTAGCGGTGACATCTATAAAGAGCGCCACCGCGAATAGTGGATTAATCCAGGCGGACTACCAGTTGCCGCTGTTTTCCATAGATGCCCACGGCTCTTGAGGCGCCAAAGCATCGCCTTTTTGCAACAATTCTACCGAAATGCCGTCAAGGGATTTTACAAACGCCATATGGCCATCGCGAGGCGGGCGGTTAATGGTGACGCCATTGTCTTGTAAATGCTGACACAACGCGTATATGTCATCCACGCGGTAAGCCAAATGGCCAAAATTGCGTCCGCCTGTGTACGCTTCAGGATCCCAGTTATAGGTTAATTCAAGCTCTGGGGCAGTGAGCTTGGCAGAGCGCTCTTCATCTTCAGGGGCGGCAAGGAATACTAACGTAAAGCGCCCCTTTTCATTCTCTTTACGGCGTACTTCCTTAAGACCAAGCAGGTCGCAGTAAAAGCGTAGTGAAGCATCAAGATCACTAACCCGAACCATGGTGTGTAGGTATTGCATATCAACTCCTATTGCTAAGTAATGGTACCCAGTGGGGGTTTACTGAGTATATTCGCGGAAAATTTCTGGTGCTTGATGGTCACCCCGCCAGCTCAATACGGCATAGTTATCCACACGACCAGTCTCCATACCAGGTGAACCATGGGGCATTCCTGGGACGGTCAATCCTGTTATGTCCGGACGCTCTTCCAACAGTCGCTTAATATCCGAGGCAGGAACATGACCCTCAATCACATAGCCATCAATCAACGCCGTATGACAGGACGCTAATTCCGGTGTAACACCATTGGCCATTTTAATTTCACGTAAATCGCCGTCACGGTGGTGATTGACCTCAAAACCATGCTCTTCTAAATGCGCCACCCAGTCACCACAGCAACCGCAATTAGGGTCGCTATGCACGTCGATGACCGGTGCGGCAAACACCTGAACGCTTGCCGCTAACAAAACGCCGCCTAGCCATCCTTTACCTAGACAAAGTTGTGACATAAAGGCACCTTTTAAGTAAGTCTGTATAATGGTTGCTTTTTGTCTTATCTTAACGGGGTTTACCCGCTGGAGATACCTGTGGATTCAGTCACACAAGCCGCACTTGGCGCCGCCATTGGTGGCGCGATACTGGGCCGACGCCTGGGGCGCAAAGCCATCCTTATTGGTGCCGTGGTAGCCACTCTGCCCGATCTGGATGTGGTGTTGGATTATGGCGATGCCGTTGCCAATATCACTGAGCACCGAGGCTTTAGTCACTCGTTATTTGTGCTGACCGGCTTAGCCACATTGATGGCACTGCTATGCGCGCGCTTTGCCCCCGCGCGGGATATTTCGCTACGCCGCTGGTGGAGCTTTTTTGCGCTGATCTTAATTACCCATCCGCTGCTTGATGCACTGACCACTTACGGTACCCAACTGTTTTGGCCGCTTGACCTGCCCCCGGTCGCCTGGCCAATTATTTTTATCATTGATCCGCTTTATACACTGCCACTACTGATTGCACTGGGAATAGCGCTTGTCTCTAAACGGGTACCTAAAGCATGCGCATGGGGATTAGCCATTTCAAGCGTTTACTTAGTGATGGCTGCTGGCGCTAAAACGCTGGTGGAGCAGCGTCTTGCGCCTGTTCTGGCGGAGCAGGGGTTGAATGAAGCACCGCTGTTAGTACAGCCGTCGCCATTTAATATCGTACTGTGGCGTGCCACGGTGATTGACGGTGATCGCTACTATGAAAGTCTGATAAGCGTTTTTGACGGCGACCATGAGCCGCAACTGGAACCGCTTATTCGTAATGCTGAATTTGAAGAGATAGCAATGGCTGGCCAGCAAGGGCAACGCTTGGACTGGTTCGCAGGCCCTTTTCTGCGCTACGAAACACGCCCATTGAATGGCGAAGAGACACTTATTGCCACGGATATACGGCTGGGTTTTCCCGGCTATCATCCATTCAGCTTCACTCTGGCGACCTTCAACGAGGGTGCATGGCAGCTGGTGGACACTAGCCAGGCAGTGGATAACCCCCGTGACATCCGTATTGAAACCCTCGCCAGGCTTGCTGCTCGGGCGAAGGGCGACAATGCTGCCCTGTGCGCTAGTGACTTTGTCGCACCGGAGTGGATCGCAGAGGGTACTTTCAATCGCTGCTGATTATTTAACCCAGACTGCTCTAGGGGGCTATACCTTGACCACAGCCACTGTACTGCTCCCCACCATAACTCAGCGTAACCCGTGCTGGAAAAGGCTCACCGCTCATATTGTCAAAGCACGCGCCTGCTTCAATGCGCACGCGGAAAAATGGCTCTACGTCGCCGTTTTCGATCACGACTCGCCCTGCTTCATTATCCATCACGCTGACCATATAGGGTAGTTGAATACGCTCTTCCCCATAGTTGGTCTCAATCGTCAGCGTCGGCGTATCATGGGCCAACGCGACTGACCAGCCTGGCTCGTTGCCACGCCCAAAAAACATCACTCCGGGCCGTTCTGCGCGGGTTAACGCTGCACGCTGCTCCGCCTGGGAGCACTGCAGCTGCCCACGGGGTGTCTCAACTAGGGCTTGATCGCCACGGTTCCAAAAGCTGATTTCGCCGTCTTGATAGCGGGCGCCGCTGGCGACCACCGCTTGAGGAAGCCGCCACGCGCCGTGCAGCGACCAGAGGCGTAGGTCATTGGCATTCGTGGCCGTCACTAAATTCTGCCGCGCTGGCTCGCAGTGCCAGGCAGTAAAGTGCGATGCCGAGCCTGGAAAGAGCGACGACGGGAAAAATGGCGCGCGGTTATCCTGGGAGGCTTGATTCGCCGCCGTTGTTTCTGCAGATGGTGTCGCTGCGCAGCCGGTCAGTGTGATTGCCAAGCCCATGCCGGCTATCGCCCATATCCGTGTTTTAAGCGTATTCATCGCACTGGGTTCCCCATGTTTATAACGAAGTGCCTAACTAAGTGACCAGCCTAAGTAACTAGCTATGTTGTTAAGTACGCTGTTATTAAGTACGTTTAAAAGCTTTCAGGTCTTGAGTATCTAACCCTGCTACCTGTGGGGGCAGTCCCTGCTCTTCACGCTTGATTTTAACCTGCATTTTTTCAGCGAGGCGTTCAGCGTCATCGTCGGTGGTGCGGCCATTGAGTTCGGCCAACTGAGCCATGCCCTGGTGGTAGAAGGTCAGCAGATCCAGCGCCGTGCGGTTGTTCTCTTCCACCGCTTTGCGTAGGGTCGAGAGGTAGCCACTGACTTGTGAAAGGTGGTGTTTAAGCTGCCAGACATAGCGCACCTCAGTCATCCATGGCCGTTCACGCAGCACCGCAAACAGCGCGCTGGTAGCCAGTAGCCCCAGCAGTACCCCTAAGGCATTGAGCCATAGGCTACTGCCAAAGGTAGCGGTCAGGAGCATTGAGAATAGAAGACCGAAAATAATCAGTTGCCCCGCCATGGCAAAGCTAATCATGCGCGCTTTACGGCGGTAGGTTGCGGGATCGTGATGCTCTAGGGTAAATACCATGGCCAGCCTCATCATTTCTGCAAAGGCTCTATGATACGGGGCTGACCAAGGCAAACAAGTAATAGTGGTAGCGTAGGCTTAACTCAACCGCTCTGCCGCTGTTTTGAGCAGGTGCTCAGTGGTTTCCCAACCTACACAGGCGTCGGTCACCGACACACCGTAGCGCATGGCACCAAGCTTGAGCGGCTGTTTGCCTTCAAACAAGTGGCTTTCCAGCATCAGGGCGACCAGGTTGGTTTCACCCGCTTGGCGTTGGGCCAAGACATCCAGCATCACTTCACTCTGGCGGCGGTGATCTTTGCGCGCATTGGCGTGGCTGCAATCGACCATTAGCCTAGGGTTTTGCCCGGCATTACGCAGCGCGCTAATCGCCGCTCGCACGTGCTGGGCTTGGTAATTAGGTTCGCCGTGACCGCCACGCAGCACCACGTGAGTGTGAGGGTTGCCAATCGTCTGCTGAACGACCGGGTGACCGTTAGAGTCCACGGCAAAGCGCTGGTGCGGGTGGGCCGCAGCACTCATGGCATCGATCGCCACTTGTACATCGCCGCTGGTGGCATTTTTGAAACCTACTGCCGCCATCAAATCACTGGCCAGCTCACGGTGCAGCTGCGACTCGGTGGTGCGTGCACCAATGGCTACCCAACTCAGCAAATCGTCAACGTAGGGTGCCAGCATCGGCTGTAAAAGCTCGGTCGCGACCGGCAGGCCACGGGCGGTGACCGCGTGCATTAGCTCGCGGGAGAGTGCCAATCCGCGGGGCATATCACCGCAGCCATCCAAGCCAGGGTCGTAAGCCAACCCTTTCCAGCCCACCGTGGTACGCGGTTTCTCAACATAGACTCGCATCACCGGCAGGATACGCTCGCTAACCTGTTCACTTAACGCGGCCAAGCGGTCAGCGTACTCAAGTGCTGCATCAGGATCGTCAATGGAGCAGGGGCCTACGACGACAAGCAGGCGGTCATCGTGGCCGCTTAAAATTTGCTGTACGTCATGGCGTTGGCGGGCAATCTGTTCGCTTAACGTGTCATTGAGCGCTACACGCTGACGCAGCTCAGCGGGAGTAGGTAGCCGCTGGGCAGCAGAGCCTAATACCTTAGGGTGCGCAGTCGTGGCATGTGTAGTGGCGTGAACAGTGGCTAGGGTCGAGCTAAGCGGCGCATTCATGTTTAATTCTCCGTAATCGTGTGACTAAGTGACCACCTTGGTGCACACGGTCGGAGGTGGCAGCTAGCACCGACCGCGCGTCGCTAAATCGCCAGCCATAGCAATAGTTCACAAAGCCGGTGGTGGTAGCGTTAGTCAGTGCGCGATAAGTCATGATGCTGCTCCTTGATGAAATAGTGATGAATAACCGTTTCTGAATATAATGGTGATGAAATCACCAAGTCCTAAAACGCCAAAAGCCCCGGCGGGGTTACCGACCGGGGCTTTTTAGCTTGCGGCAGGCAACCTGTTATGGTGTGCCTGCTGGCGCGACGTTAGGCGTCGGCCAAGGGCACACCGTGGCTAAACCAATACCAATAAGAGGCAACACTACCAACGCCCACAGCTGAAACACCCGCCATTTCTGGCTGAAGATTCACTGCTTTGATGAGTGTGGTGACTGGCTGCATTCTTATATCCTGGCAATTAAAGGCCGTTGGCAATGGATAGCCCGCTAAGGCTGCCGCAATGGCGTTATGGTTTTATCCTGCCTGCAAGCGCTGCAAATGGCAACACTCAACCGCTAAAAGCTTGTATCCAGCCAATAGTGGCGGGCAGCGCGCTCATACTTACCAGTACAACCACGCCTAAGATAATAGACAAAAAGCCAGATTCGTCTTTAAAGTCTTCGTCGTGATGGGCCATGTTAGCCTCCTTTTTTATCAACGCTGAGTCAGGGGTGTGAAAGGTCAGGCTCTCAGTATATCAAACAGAGCGTGGCGCGTAGGCAAACACATCCGAAAACACACGATCAAGCGGTATGCCTTTACTGTCGAGCACATCCAGGCAGGCATAGACCATGCCAGGCGATCCCGATAAATATACATCGTTAGCATCTGGCGTAAGCTCTGCGGCTTTCAAAACTTGGTCAATACGCCCCAAATGATGCGTAATCCGCTCCCCCGCGGCTAGCGGTTCTTCTAACGGCAGTTCCGTCACGGCATGGAACGAGATGTTAGCGTGGTCCTGCGCCCACTGACAGGCCAGTTGCTCCAAATAAAGATCGCGATGCTCACGGGCGGCCCACCAAAGCGCTATTTCTCGCTCAGGCTGTTTGTGCAGGACCGCCTCGACAATGGCTTTCATCTGTGAAAAGCCCGTTCCCGCAGCCACCAGCAACAGCGGCCTTTTACTCTCGCTATCCAGCACGCACTCACCGCCAGGTAACCGTAGCGTGAGCTGGTTGGCTACCTGCAGCAGTTCCCGCAGCCGTGCGGAGTTATCCCGCTCTGGCCAGTGCTGAATGTGCAGTTCAATAATGCCTTCGCCACGATCAAAACTTGCAATCGAAAATGGCACCCATGTCGACTCGTCTATTTTTAGTTCTAAATACTGCCCCGGGGCATGCTGCATGGCTTCGGCGCGCCCGGTTAGCGTCACACCAAACACATCGGGGTTTAAGTTCTCAACCTCGGTGACTTGGCAAGTCAACGTCCTAGCACTCATGAAAGCCTCTTTTTACAAATTCGGTCAGCAATGCGCCGCATGCTCAACTGTTGTGTTAACTCACATTATGTCAGCTACCGTGACGAGAGGGCGGCAACTCAAGACCTAGCCCCAGCGCTTCCCAACGTTCATCTACGCGCGTTTTAACGGCTTCGTCCATCACAATGGGTGTGCCCCATTCACGGTCAGTTTCACCTGGCCATTTATTGGTGGCATCCAAGCCCATTTTTGACCCAAGCCCTGAAACCGGCGAGGCGAAATCGAGATAATCAATCGGGGTATTCTCTACCATCACCGTGTCACGGGCAGGGTCCATACGCGTGGTAATTGCCCAGATCACATCTTCCCAGTTGCGCGCGTCTACGTCGTCGTCCAACACAATCACAAATTTGGTGTACATGAACTGGCGCAGAAAGCTCCACACTCCCATCATCACGCGCTTGGCGTGGCCGGGGTACTGCTTCTTCATCGTCACGACCGCCATACGATAAGAGCAGCCCTCAGGCGGCAGATAGAAATCAACGATTTCGGGGAATTGCTTGCATAGAATTGGCACAAATACTTCGTTTAACGCCAAGCCAAGAATGGCTGGCTCGTCTGGCGGACGACCGGTATAGGTTGAGTGATAAATCGCATCACGGCGCATGGTCATACGCGTGATGGTAAATACCGGGAAGTGGTCGACCTCATTGTAGTAACCAGTGTGGTCACCAAAGGGGCCTTCCGCTGCCATATCATCAGGGTAGATAAAGCCTTCGAGGATAATCTCGCTCGACGCGGGCACATCCAGGTCCGCATGACCGCACTTCACCAACTCCGTCCGTGAACCGCGAAGCAGGCCCGCAAAGGCGTACTCTGAGAGCGAATCCGGCACGGGGGTAACGGCACCTAAAATCGTCGCCGGATCGGCACCCAGCGCTACCGCAACGGGAAAAGGCTCGCCCGGGTGGGCTTTTTGAAACTCCAGAAAATCCAGGGCGCCACCGCGATGGGAAAGCCAGCGCATAATCAGGCGATTTTTGCCGATTTTCTGCTGACGATAAATACCCAGGTTTTGGCGCTTTTTATTTGGCCCTTTGGTAATCACCAGTGGCCAGGTCACCAGAGGACCCGCATCGCCCGGCCAGCAGTGCTGAATCGGCAGCAGGCCAAGATCGACCTCATCGTCTTCGTACACCACTTCTTGCACCGGTGCATGTTTGACGTTTTTTGGCCCCATGCTGAGCACTTGTTTAAAGATCGGCAGTTTGTCCCAGGCGTCTTTCAACCCTTTAGGCGGGTCAGGCTCTTTAAGAAAAGCCAACAGCTTGCCGACTTCCCTTAACGCTTCTACCGACTCCTGCCCCATACCAAGCGCGACCCGTTTGGGGGTACCAAACAGATTGCCGAGCAGCGGCATGCTGTGACCTTTGACGTTTTCAAACAGCAATGCCGGACCACCGGCACGCAGCGTGCGGTCGCAAATTTCGGTGATTTCCAGATAAGGATCGACTTCGACATGGATACGCTTGAGTTCACCCTGCGCTTCAAGCGCCGTGATGAACTCGCGCAAGTCTTTGTACTTCAAGGAACGCTCCTTGGCTGGCGAATGCGCCGCTAGATGACATTAGCGGCGTTGGTCATAGCGGCGATTCAGCACTACACACTAGCGTTGACTGCCAATTAACGGCGCTTCATCGCTTCAAAGAATTCAAGATTGGTCTTGGTGTCTTTCAGACGGTCAATCAGGAATTCTGTAGCGGCGGTGTCTTCCATCGGATTGAGCAGCTTACGCAGAATCCACATGCGCTGCATTTCATCTTCAGAGGCCAGCAGGTCTTCACGACGTGTGCCACTGCGACGGATATTGATCGCCGGGAATACGCGACGTTCAGCCAGCTTGCGATCAAGGTGGGCTTCCATGTTACCGGTACCCTTAAACTCTTCGAAGATGACTTCATCCATCTTGGAACCGGTATCTACCAGCGCCGTGGCGATAATCGTCAGGCTGCCGCCCTCTTCAATGTTACGCGCCGCACCAAAGAAACGTTTCGGCTTCTCAAGCGCATGAGCATCGACACCACCGGTGAGTACTTTGCCGGAGCTAGGCACCACGGTGTTGTAAGCACGCGCTAGACGGGTAATCGAGTCGAGCAGGATGACCACGTCTTTCTTGTGCTCAACCAGGCGTTTGGCTTTCTCGATAACCATCTCGGCCACTTGCACGTGACGCGCTGGCGGCTCATCGAAGGTTGACGCCACGACTTCGCCACGCACGGTACGCGCCATCTCTGTCACTTCTTCAGGGCGCTCATCAATCAACAATACGATCAGATGACACTCTGGATTGTTACGCGTGATAGACGTCGCAATGTTTTGCAACATCAGCGTTTTACCCGCTTTAGGCGGCGATACCAGCAAACCACGCTGACCTTTACCAATGGGTGCGGTCAGATCTATGATCCGCGCGGTAAGGTCTTCCGTGGAGCCGTTACCAATCTCCATGCGCATACGATCATCTGGGAACAGCGGCGTTAAGTTCTCAAACAGAATCTTATGCTTGGCATTTTCCGGACGGTCAAAGTTAATTTGACTGACCTTCAGCAGGGCGAAATAGCGCTCACCCTCCTTCGGCGGACGAATTTTGCCTGAAATGGAGTCGCCTTTGCGCAGATTGAAACGACGGATCTGCGAAGGAGAAATGTAAATATCGTCCGGGCCGGCGAGATAAGAGCTGTCCGCGCTACGCAGGAAGCCAAAGCCATCCTGGAGAATTTCCAGCACACCGTCGCCGTAGATATCCTCGCCACTTTTGGCGTGTTTCTTAAGGATGGCGAAAATGATGTCCTGCTTGCGCGAACGGGCCAAGTTATCAATGCCCATTTCACGGGCGATATCGAGGAGCTCGGGAACGGTTTTTTGCTTGAGTTCAGTGAGATTCATCGGTGTGTTAGAAAGTTGCTCATGGAAGCTGGGCGCCAGGCGCCGGGAGTAAGACAGGAGGCGTGAAAGTGACGCCGTGTGATGCGTTCAGACCCCGGTAAAGGCACGCGCTCGAAGATGAAAGGAACAGGGCTGGTCTTAACTAACAACGTGAGTACTTACAACGATAGTACTGGTCATCACTAAGGCTCAACTCGAGGGTGCTACCACTTGTTTAAACTGGTTCACACAGAAAAGTGGCTGAACCAATGGGTAATCTGACGACTTGGAAATCTGGCTGACGCTAACGAGATAAATAATGAATAACGTCTGGGGCGACCAAGATGCCTTACATTGGACGGCATATCAATACACATTTATCAATATTTAGTGTATTTGAGACTTACCGTGTCTGTGGACATACTAACTAACCAGGTCATATCAGGCCAGTAGCTCGATGGTAGTCAAGCCCCGCGATAAACGCAAGCCTTTGACAATTGACAATAGATAAAGGTCGCCGCAACCTTGGCACAGCCAACACGAAGGATAGCTCATGCCCATGGACATTTCGCTCCCCATTGCCGCCTCTACTGCAGAGGCAGAAAGCGGTGCGCCGCAGCGCTTAGCCGCTATTGACCTGGGCTCAAACAGCTTCCACCTACTGGTGGCCAACTACCAACATGAACGCCTTCAGGTGGTGGCCCGCTTAGGTGAAAAAGTACAGCTTGCTGCTGGCTTAGATGATGACGGCATGCTTAGCGAAGCCGCTATGCAGCGCGCACTGGACTGCCTGGCTCGCTTTGCACCCTTTTTAAGTGACATCACAGATGCCAATCTACGCATCGTCGGTACCAACGCCCTTCGCGATGCGCATAATAGCCAAACCTTTATCGAACGTGCCGAAGCGCAGTTGGGCCACGCCATCGAAATTATTGCCGGGCGTGAAGAAGCCCGGTTAATTTATTTAGGTGCAGCCCACGCCCTGGCAGAGAACGGACGGCGCTTGATAGTCGATATTGGCGGCGGCTCGACCGAATTTATTATTGGCGAAGATTTTGAGCCTAAAGCACTAGAAAGTTTGCGCATGGGCTGCGTTACCTACTCACGGCGCTTTTTCCCCGACGGCGAGCTAAATGAAAAACGTATGCGGCGGGCTGAACTCGCCGCCCTTTCAGAACTGGCCAATATCCAACGCCCCTACCAACGCTTAGGCTGGGAAGACCCGGTGGGCTCAAGTGGCACCATTAAAGCCGCCGCTAGCGTACTGCATGCTTACGGCGATTCGCCCCATGAAGGAGTGATCACCCGCAGCGGCCTAAAGAAGCTGCGCGAGCGCTTGCTGAAATGCAAACACCTGGACAAAGTGGAACTGGATGGGCTGAAGGCTGACCGCGCCAAAGTTTTCCCGGCGGGGGTTGCCATTCTAGGGGCGATTTTCGAAGCCTTTGATTTAGCTCAAATGCGTTTTGCCGATGGCGCTCTGCGTGAAGGCGTGCTTTATGACATGGCTGGGCGTAACAGCGCAGAAGACTCGCGCTTGAAGAGCTTGGAGTCACTGCAGCGCACTTACGATGTGGATACCCGCCAAGGGCTTAATGTCGCCGATACCGCCGAGCGATTGTTTACGCTTGTCCGTCAGCCATGGTCATTAAGCCGTGACCAAGGGCGCTATTTACTATGGGCAAGTCAGGTGCATGAAATCGGCTTGGCGATCTCCCACAGCCAGTTTCATCGCCATGGTGCCTACCTGCTGGAGCACTCTGACCTTGCCGGTTTTTCTCGCCCTGAACAGCGCCAGCTAGCGTTTTTAGTGCGTGCTCATCGGCGTAAATTCCCGCTTAAGGAGTGGCAGGCACTGCCTGACGCACAGCAGGCAATCACCCAGAAGCTTGCCAGACTGCTGCGCTTAGCCGTGCTGCTTAACCACTCACGCCCCGAAACCGCCCCAGCGCTACCGGACATCAGCGCCGACAGCGAAAGCTTGATCATTACCCTGCCACCCAGTGACGAACCTACCCTGTTGGCCACTGACTTAGAGCAGGAGCAGGCGTTTATGGAGGCGGCTGGCTTTAAGCTTGTGATCAAAACGTCAGACGGCTAAACACAACGTCCTCAGCCTGCCATAGCAACGTGGCAGGCGGGGAAATGACGCCAAGGCAGGCCTGTTCCTGCATCACCACCACTAACCGTTTACGCTCCCAGGGCGGCACATCGCTTTCTTGCAACAAGCGTTTCAAATCACGTCTGCCTCGCTCTGGGAGGTGAATCACTTCGCCTCCTTGGCGCCAAGTCACCCTCATTGGCTCAGATAAAGGTGCAGAGAACCTTTTAGATAGCGCCACCTGCCAGCCTAGCGGACCCAGCGGCGTTTCCAACGGCATTTGACCATCCCAATGCACCTGCCATGGCGGTAAGGCTTTTAGCGGCGCCATAACATAGAGCCGATCACGCCAAAGGCGAGCTTGAGCGCCTGGCCACTCAACACAGACCTCAGCACCTGCTTTGGCTGTCAATTGCTCCAGCAGGTTTTCTAAGCGCTTCTGTGGCGGCGTCGACAAACCCTGCTGTTGGCATAATGCGCGAATAAGCAACCGTTGGCGCGGACGAGAACGCTTTCGCAGCGCATTCGCATCTACCTGCCCTTCCCCGACCACCAGCTCTGCTAGCTCAGCTTTGACGTATTCGCTCAGTACGGCGTCAGCTTCGCTGGCATGCGCAGCGCTATTCGCCAAGGCGGCCTCTGCTGCGGGCCAACGCTCGCGGAGGGCAGCCAGCACACGGTGGCGCAGGCGGTTGCGATCAAAGTTGATATCACGGTTCGTCGGATCTTCACACCATACCAGTGCCAGCGAGTGCGCCACCGCTTCCAGCTGTGCTCGATTGACGCTTAGCCATGGGCGCACCAGGGTAATCCCCTGGGTATCGCGACGATAGGGCATACCTGCCAAGCCGCGTAGGCCGCTCCCCCGCAGCGCCGCGAGCAGAAAGGTTTCTGCCTGATCATCCTGGTGCTGGGCAAGCCAGAGCGTATCGCCAGCGGGAAGGGTGGCGTAAAAAGCAGCATAGCGAGCATTTCGTGCAGCGCCTTCGATACCCAAGCCGTGAGGCGCAACCTCAATACCACCCACCGTCAGCGGAACGCCTACCCTCTTACAGAGGGTTTTACAGTGCGCTTCGAAGGTTGCTGCGGCCGCTTGTAGTCCGTGATTAATATGAATGGCGCGCAGCGGACGACCGGCTTTTTCGCACACCTGAGCGGCTAAGACGAGCAGCAGACAGGAGTCCAGCCCACCCGAGAGTGCCACCCAAATAGAGCGCCCCGGCGGGGTTTCCACCAGGGCGTCATTAAGTAGGCCTTGCAATAAATTACGCGGCTGGGGCGCCATAGCTCATTAAGCGCTTATAGCGACGCTCTAACAGTGCCTCGGTATCCAGCGCCTGTAAACGCTCCAGGCTTGCTGTTAGCGCTTCTTTGACGCGCTCTGCGGTGGTCAACGGATGACGGTGGGAACCGCCTAATGGCTCTTTAATCAATGAATCCACAAAGCCAAGCTCTTTTAAGCGTTCGGCAGTAATGCCCATGGCTTGAGCGGCGTCAGAAGCTTTTTCTGCGCTCTTCCATAGGATTGACGCGCAGCCTTCCGGTGAGATGACCGAGTAGGTGGAATACTGCAACATCTGCAGCTCATCGCATACGCCAATCGCCAAGGCACCGCCGGAGCCACCTTCCCCTACTACAGTGGAGATAATCGGCGTTTTCAGCCGCGACATCACCGCTAAGTTGTAGGCAATTGCTTCTGACTGACCGCGCTCTTCAGCGTCGATACCAGGGTAGGCGCCGGGCGTATCAATAAAGGTCAGAATGGGCATTTTGAAGCGCTCAGCCATTTCCATCAAACGGCACGCCTTACGATACCCTTCTGGGCGTGGCATGCCGAAGTTGCGGCGCACTTTCTCTTTTACATCGCGGCCTTTTTGATGGCCAATCACCATCACTGGCGCATCGTTTAATCGCGCGATACCGCCTACCAAGGCTGCATCGTCAGCAAAATTACGGTCACCGTGTAACTCATCAAAATCAGTGAAAATGTGCTCAAGATAGTCCAGCGTGTAGGGGCGCTGTGGGTGACGCGAGATCTGCGAGACCTGCCAGGGAGTTAAATCCTTGAAGATCGATTCCGTCAGCTTGCGGCTTTTTTCTTCAAGACGAGCAATCTCATCAGAGAGGTTCACTTGGCTGTCGGAGCTGACTAAACGCAGCTCTTCAATTTTTGCCTGAAGTTCGGCAATGGGCTGTTCAAAATCGAGATAATTAGGATTCATCGGCTCTGCCTATAAGCTGCCTGTAAAAAACAAGCCTGATCAAAATAAGAATTGATAAGTAATGCGAGAATAATGAGCATTATCGCACCCTGACCCTGCCACGCAAGCTGAGTGCCTGCCCAAGTGTCTTTTATCGATAACGCAGCTGCACGCCCGCTTGGCCCTGAACATCCCGCAGCGCCAGTAATAAATCATCGCTAGGGGCGACTTTCCACTCATCGTCTAGCTCAAGCCACGCCACCGCTGCCGGATGGCGATACTGCAGACGAACAGGTAAGCCCTCCTTATCGCGATAAGGCGTTAGGCTATCGCGCAGGCTCTCCACCAAACGACCATTGATTTGTCCCGCATCCAACGCCAACTCGACGGCTTGGCCATAGCGAATACGCGCGGTCACCATTGGCGTGACGTCTTTACCGCGCAGGCGCAAACCACCGGAGAATTCGTCGCTGGAGACCTCGCCTTCAACGATTAATACCTGATCGGACTCAATCTGACCGCGCAACTGCTCAAATAGCTCCCCAAACAGCGAGGCTTCAATACGGCCAGTGCGGTCATCCAGGGTAATAAACGCCATGGTATCGCCACGTTTGGACTTCATGGTGCGAACCCCTACCACCAGCCCAGCAACGCGCTGAGGGTCGCGGGAAGGTTTTAAATCGCTGATTCGGGTCGAGACAAAACGCTTTAACTCCCGTTCGTACTCATCAATCGGGTGGCCCGTTAGGTACAGCCCTAAGGTGTCTTTCTCACCAGAAAGACGCTCACGATCCGTCCACTCACGGGCATTGATATATTCAGCGTAAGCATCGCTATCGCCGTCATCTGCTTCGGCGAAGGCGTCGCCAAACATATCCATCATGCCCAGATTCTGGTTGGCATGATTCTGTGCCGCCGCTTTTAGCGCATCTTCCATCGCTGCAAACAGCACCGCTCTATTGGGGCCGATGGTATCCAGCGCGCCGGAGCGAATAAGCGCTTCCAGGGTGCGCTTATTCATCCGTTTGGGGTCAATACGGCGGCAGAAATCGAAGATATCTTTAAATGGGCCGTCGGCGTTGCGGGCTTCCACAATCGCGCCAATCGGTCCCTCACCTACACCACGAATGGCACCCAGGCCATAAACCACGCGGGCATCGGTATCGACGGTGAATTTGTAACCACCCACATTGACGTTCGGTGGAGTGACGGTGAGCTTGAGGTTACGACACTCTTCAATCAGGGGCACCACTTTATCCAGGTTGTCCATTTCAGTGGACATAACCGCGGCCATAAAGGGCCCTGGATAGTGGGCTTTTAGCCACGCGGTCTGGTAGGAGACCAAGGCGTAAGCGGCAGAGTGCGACTTGTTAAAGCCGTAACCAGCAAATTTTTCTACTAAGTCGAAGATGTTACCGGCGAGGTCTTTATCGATGCCGTTGGCGGCACAGCCTTCCATAAAGCCGTCACGCTGCTTGGCCATCTCTTCGGGCTTTTTCTTACCCATGGCCCGGCGCAGCATATCGGCCTGGCCCAGGCTGTAGCCTGCCATCACCTGAGCGATCTGCATGACCTGCTCTTGGTAAAGAATAATGCCGTAGGTAGGCGACAGCACTGGTTTTAGCAGCTCGTGCTGGTAATCCGGGTGTGGATAAGAGACTTCGGCTCGGCCGTGCTTACGGTTGATAAAGTCATCTACCATGCCCGACTGCAGCGGGCCAGGGCGAAACAGCGCCACCAAGGCGATCATATCGTCCAGGGAGTCGGGCAGCAGGCGCTTGATTAGCTCCTTCATGCCTCGGGATTCAAGCTGGAACACCGCCGTGGTCTCGGCGCGCTTGAGCATCTCGAAGGTGGGAGCGTCATCCAGCGGGATACTGTCGATATTAAGCGGTCCCTGGCCGTTAACGCTGCGCACTTTGTCGACCATCTCCAGCGCCCAGTCGATAATCGTCAGCGTCCGCAGACCCAGGAAGTCGAACTTAACCAGCCCGGCCTCTTCAATATCGTTTTTATCGAATTGAACCACCAAACCAGCGCCATCTTCATCGCATAGCAGGGGTGAAAAATCTGTTAATTTGGTAGGCGCAATCACCACGCCCCCGGCGTGCTTGCCGGTGCCACGCGTGGTGCCCTCTAACTTGAGGGCCATCTCCCAGATCTCTTCGGCCTCTTCATCGTTGCCGATAAACTCTTTAAGCGCTGGCTCCTGCTCAATCGCTTTGGAAAGGGTCATGCCCACTTCAAAAGGAATCAGCTTGGAGAGCTTATCCCCCAGCGAGTAGGGGCGACCCTGAGCGCGGGCAACGTCACGCACAACGGCTTTGGCCGCCATGGTGCCAAAGGTAACAATCTGCGATACCGCATTACGACCATAGCGCTCGGCTACGTACTCAATGACTTTGTCGCGTTTCTCCATGCAGAAATCGACGTCAAAGTCGGGCATCGAGACACGTTCAGGGTTCAAAAAGCGCTCGAACAGCAGGTCGTAGCCAATCGGGTCTAAATCCGTGATCTTCTGCGCGTAGGCCACCAGCGAACCGGCACCAGAGCCCCGCCCTGGGCCTACTGGTACACCGTTATCTTTAGCCCACTGGATAAAGTCCATCACGATCAGGAAGTAGCCAGGGAAGCCCATCTGGATAATAACGTTGAGTTCGAACTCCAGCCGGTCGCGGTAGCGCTGGTCGATCGCCTGGTACTCTTCGCTGTCGCGAGGGTAGCGTTCAGCGGGAAACAGAAAATCAAGCCGATCGGTCAGGCCATCGTGGGAGACCTTGCGAAAGAACTCATCCTGGGTCATGCCCTCAGGAATTTCGAACTCGGGTAGGAAAATTTCGCCCAGGCGCACATCCACGCTGCAGCGCTCGGCAATCATAACGCTGTTCTCCAGCGCTTCAGGAATATCAGAGAACAAAGCCGCCATCTCGTCGGGGCTTTTTAGGTACTGCTCTTCGGTGTAGCGGCGCTCGCGGCGCGGATCGTCCAGCGCTCGGCCTTCGCCAATCGCCACGCGGGTTTCGTGGGCCCAAAAATCCTCGCGCTCTAAAAAGCGCACGTCGTTAGTGGCCACCACCGGCGTACCTGTCTCAATGGCCAACTTAACGCTGGCATGCACACAAGCTTCTTCCAACGGGCGGCCGGTACGCACTAACTCCAAGTAAAAACGCTCGGGAAACGCCGCCTGCCACTCTTTAAGCATCTGACGCGCTTCAGGCTCGTGGTCAGACAAAAGGTGACGACCAATTTCTCCTTCCCGCGCACCGGAGAGTGCAATCAGGCCTTCGTTTTGCTCTAACACCCACTGCTTATCGAGAATAGCGCGTCCCTGACGCTGTCCGTGTGTCCACCCCTTCGAGATCAATTCGGTCAGGTTTCGATAGCCAACGTCGTTCATCGCAAGCAACGTTAGCCGGTAGGGATGGGATTCATCGTGAGGATTTTGCAGCCATAAATCGCTGCCGATAACCGGCTTCAACCCCGCCCCCTGGGCGGCTTTGTAAAACTTAACCAAACCAAACAGGTTAGTTTCATCGGTCAGGGCAAGCGCAGGCATCGCCCGTTCAGCAGTAGTGCTGACCAGCGATTTGAGCTTAACCAGACCGTCAACCAGGGAGTATTCACTGTGTAAACGTAAATGAACGAACGGGACCGTCATGAGACTCTCAGAAATACGCTAGATGAAGAAGAAAGATGTTAAAGCAGCGCCAACTGACGCTGCACCGGCGCAAAGCTACGACGATGTTCGGCAAGTGGCCCGTGAGCTGAAAGCGCCGTCAGGTGCTCTTTGGTCGGGTAGCCTTTATGGCGCGCAAAACCATATTCAGGATAGCACTCATCTAAGGCAACCATTTGCGCGTCCCGAGCAACCTTGGCCAGAATTGATGCGGCGGCGATGGCCGCGTGACGCGCATCGCCCTTCACCACGGCCTGCCCAGGCAGTAGATGGCCAGGTAACTTATTGCCATCTACTAGTAGATATTCCGCCGCTGGTGCCAGTGCATCAATGGCTCGACGCATGGCTAAGTGGGTGGCGTGGTAAATATTCAGTGCATCCACTTCAGCCGCGCTCGCTTCTGCCACGGCAAAGGCCAGTGCTCGCTCGCGAATCTGAAGATCCAACGCTTCACGCTTGCCGGCGGTAAGCTTTTTTGAGTCGGTGAGACCGTCAATCGGTTTGGTAGGATCAAGGATCACTGCGGCGGCGACCACGCTGCCTATCAGCGGGCCACGACCCACTTCATCCACCCCGGCTAACAGCTCGCCGCCATAGGCAATCTCAAGTGGCGGAAAATCCGCATGCTCAATACACCAGCGCTCAACCGACATGCTTTTATTCGTCATAAACCGTCTCTAGGGGCTGGCCCGCCACTAGCTGGCTAATCGCCTCCGCAGCGCGACGACTGGCGTTACGCTGAAGGGTGGCATGCATCGTGGCAAAGCGTGTTTCCAAAGCGTGACGGCTAGCGTCGTCTGCTAGCATGGCACCCAACCGTTCGGCAATCGCCTCAGGTGAGGCGGCATCCTGGATCAGTTCCGGCACCAGAGTTTCTTGAGCAATCAAGTTGGGCAGCGAGACCCAGCGCGTTTTCACCAGCCGCTTAGCCAGCCAATGCGTCATCGGTGCCATCTTGTACGCGACCAGCATAGAGCGATGACATAGCATCGCCTCCAACGCGGCAGTGCCCGAGGCCAGCAGAACGATGTCGCTAGCCACCATGGCTTCGCGAGCCTGACCATCCAAGAGCGTCGTGCGCTCGGTGAGCAGGGGATAGTGCGTCAGCAACATACTGATTTCACGGCGGCGGTCGGGCGTTGCTGCGGGGATAACGACCTGAAGCTCGGGCTGACGCTGACAGAGCTGCTCGGCAGCGGCAAGAAAGGTATCACCCAGGAAACGGACTTCATTGGCTCGGGAGCCGGGCAATAGCGCCAACACCGGGCGATCCAGGGCTAATGCTAGCTCTTGACGGGTGGCAGCGCGGTCATTTTGAAGCGGCATTTCGTCTGCCAGGGGATGCCCCACAAACGCCACAGGCACGCGATGCTCACGATAGAAAGCGGCTTCAAAAGGAAGCAAGGTCAGCATGCCATTTACCGACTTGGCGATACCTTTTACGCGCCCCTGGCGCCACGCCCATACCGAAGGACTCACATAGTGAGCGGTGGTAATACCCGCCTCACGGAGCTGGCGCTCCAGGCCTAAATTAAAGTCTGGTGCATCAATACCCAGCATAATGTCAGGCTGCCAGGCCAACGCTTCGGCTTTTAATGTACGCCGCACACGGATCAATTCGGGGAGGTGCTTTAGTACTTCGACCAGCCCCATCACAGCGAGAGTTTCTAGAGGAAAGCGGCTCTCCATGCCTTCAGACTGCATGCGCGGCCCACCGATGCCACGAAACTCGACGCCTGAGTAACGTGCTTTAAGTTCACGCATCAGACCAGCGCCGAGAATATCGCCAGAGAGTTCCCCGGCCACGATATAAACACGTTGCAGGGTCATAAGAGGTTCAGCATGGGTTAGCGGGTGATGCCGCGGGTCGAACGCTCAATAGAAGCGGCAAAATGATCAACCTCGGGCATATCAAAGCGGCTGCGCATTTCGATAAGCGCCTGTTCCGTTGTCAAACCTTGGCGATAGACCATTTTATAAGCTGCGGTGAGAGCACTGATCGCTTCGCGGCTAAAACCACGACGCTTCAAGCCCACTAAATTAAGACCGCGGGCTTCTGCCGGGTTGCCATTAATCATGATATACGCAGGCGTGTCTTTGGTGATAATCGAACCACCCCCAGCCATCGCGTGATCGCCAAAATGACAAAACTGATGCACTGCTGACAAGCCACCGAGAATGACATGATTTCCTACAGTAACGTGACCAGCCAGTGTCACCTGGTTGGCCAGGATACAGTCATTGCCAATCACGCAATCATGGCCAACATGCACATAAGCCATGAATAGGTTACGTGACCCGATAGTCGTTTCACTGCGATCCTGCACCGTGCCACGATGCAGCGTCGCACCTTCGCGAATCACGTTATCGTCACCCATTACTAGTCGCGTAGGCTCGCCCGCATATTTTTTATCCTGACAGTCTTCGCCAACCGAGGCGAACTGAAAAATACGCGTGCGCTCACCCAGCGTAGTAGGTCCTTTAACCACCACATGGGGGCCAATCACCGAACCAGCACCGATAATAACGTCGGGACCAATAATGCTAAAAGGTCCTACTTCAACGTCGTCTGCAAGCTGCGCCGTTGAGTCGACCAGGGCAGTAGGATGTATCAAGCCACCTTCCTCTCAGCACAAATTATTTCCGCTTCGCAGGCCAGCTCACCATCAACCATCGCGCGGCAAGCAAACTTCCATATACCCCGCTTTCCTTTAATAACATTAGCTTCTAAGGTCAGCTGGTCACCTGGCATGACGGGGCGCTTAAAACGAACCTTGTCACTGCCCACAAGATAATATACATACCCATCTGCAGGCAGTTTGTTAACGGTCTTAAAACCTAGAATGCCACATACTTGAGCCAACGCCTCAAGCACCAAAACACCCGGCATAATGGGGTGATGGGGAAAATGACCATTGAAAAATGGCTCATTAATGCTGACATTCTTATACCCAATAATCGACTCGCCGATGGCTAGCTGCGTTACTCGATCCACCAATAAAAAAGGATAACGGTGAGGCAAGTATTCGCGAATTTCATTGATATCCATAACCATCGTAGCGACCTCTAAAATAACAAAAAAGCCTGATAACTCTCAGGCAAATACCAGCATCCTGCCGGTCAATAGGCAGTGGATTATAACGCGCTGCTAGTTAGCCTCAAGCCAGTGACGCATAAATTCATTCAGCGCTATTCAATCACGCTGTTTTTTTTCCATTCTAGCCAATCGCTTAGCGATATCATCAAGCTGTTTAAAACGCACTGCATTTTTTCGCCACTGGCTATTGAGCATGGCACCGGTACCCGAGGAGTAAACCCCCGGCTCATGAATGGAGTTTGTCACCAAGCTCATTCCGGTTACTTGGACACCATCGCAAATGGTAAGATGGCCTGACAAACCAACGCCGCCCCCCAGCATACAGTGCTTACCTACCTTGGTAGAGCCAGCAATACCTACACAGCCCGCTAAGGCGCTATGGTCACCAATGATGACGTTATGGGCGATTTGCACCTGACTATCAATTTTGACGTCGTTGCCAATTACCGTATCACCCAACGCCCCCCGATCAATGCTTGAGCAGCTGCCGACTTCTACGTCATCGCCCAGCACAACGCCGCCCAGTTGCACAATTTTGTGCCAGCCAGCACCATCGTGAGCGAAACCAAAGCCGTCGCCGCCAATCACACAACCACTTTGCAGAATCACCCGCTTACCTACTACCACGCCATGACACACGGTGACATTGGCATGTAAGCGTGTGCCTTCGCCAAGCTGGCTGTCAGCCCCGACCACGCTGCCTGCTCCAATCACGACGCGATCACCTAGTACGACGCCCGCTTCAACCACCGCATGCGCCTGGATACATACATCTGTGCCTAGCTGAACATCATCAGCGACGACTGCCGTCGGATGAATGCCAGCAACGTCACGCGCAGGCAGGGGGTCGAATAGCTGAGACAGTTTGGCATAGCCGAGATAGGGATTGTCGATTTCCAGACGGGGTACCGGACACTCCTTGCCATGCTCTGGGTGCAGCAACACAGCAGCAGCTTTAGTCGTCGCCAAATCTTTTAAATAGGCACGGTTAGCTAAAAAAGCCACCTGATCCGGCTGCGCTTCTTTTAGCGTTGCCAGACCACGTATCGGCTGCTGTGCATTACCGCTAAAGGCAACACCCAAATGGCGAGCAATGTCGGCGAGGGTAAGGTGATTAGAAGCGTGCGTCATGGGAACCCAGGGAGCGTTGGTGTGGCTAGGCCACACCGCTCATCGTTTAAAGTTAGTTCAAGGTATTAAATATCTGGGTGACTTCATCCGTCACATTAGGCAAGTCTACCCCTGAGTGCAGCACGCCCTGTGGCTCTACCAGTACGTCAATACCATGGCGTTCCAACACTTGCTCAACAGCCTGCTCTAACTTCGACTCTGCGCCTTCTAAAAACTGCTGTTCGGAGCGTTGTTGGGCTTGCATGACCTCTTGGCGAAGCTGCTCGAAGCGACCACCTTTTTGCTGCAATTCACTAATCAGCGACTCACGCTGGGACTGCGACATGGTTTCGCCTTCGTTTTGAAGACGCTGCTGGAGCTGCTGAAGCTCATTGCCCAGATTCTGCGCTTCACGCTGCTGATTACCGATCTGGCTTTCCAAGCTGCTTAACGAGGCTTGAGCCGACTGAGTGTTCATCAGCGCTGCCCGCCAATCAAGTACGGCTACTTCAGCAGCGTGAGCAGGCAAGATCATCGCGCCTAACAGGCATACAACTGCTGTCAGTCTACGCATAGTGTTAACTCCTTAAGTCATGCCTGCGCGCCCCACCATGGTGCGCGTTATAGCAATATTAGAACGTTTGACCAAGTGAGAACTGGAAGAACTGAGTATCGTCTCCGCTCTCGTCATTCAATGGCTGGGCAATGCTAAACGTTAGCGGCCCGACTGGCGTCAACCAAGCAAGCCCCACACCCGCGCTGTAGCGCAAATCGCCTAAATCCACTCCAGAACTACACTGCTGGCGACCTGCGTCCTCGTCCAGCACATCGTAACAAGAGGTTAGGAAGGTATTACCACCGTCCAGGAATAGCGATGTTTGCAGCGAGCGCTGATCTTCAATAAACGGCAGCGGGAAAATGATCTCTGCACTACCTTCGATAGAGACGTTACCACCTAGAGTACGATTTCGACCGCCCTCATTAGCCGGTGTTGTGCGCTGACCAAGCGTGTTAGACGTATAACCTCGAACCGAGCCCAAGCCACCCGCGTAGAAGTTCTCATAGAACGGGAACGGATCGCTACCACCCAGCGTATCGGCATAGCCAACATTACCGGTAAATTTAAACGCGAAGGACTCATCATCGTTGATCGGGAATAGCTGTTGAGCGCGGGCACGCAGTTTGTAGTACTCCGCATCGCTACCCGGCACACCAGTTTCCAGTGACAAACGCTGATAGTTACCCGCTGTCGGCATAATACCGCGGTTAAGATTATTACGTGTCCAGCTCGCTGTTAGCTTCAGACTCTGGGCATCTTCACCTTGCTCTTCAACATAGCGGCGAATTTCTGAAGCGGTATCGAAGTAGGTCTTAACCGTAAGATCTTCAACGCTGGCGCCAAAGTTAAGCCGCGAAAGCTCACTAATAGGATAGCCGAAGTTAATACCAGCACCGTAAGCGTCGGTTGAGAACGTCGATATATCAGAATCGGCATAGTCGGTTTCGCGGTAGAACAGGTTATATCCACGCGATATGCCATCCAGCGTCCAGTAGGGGTCGGTGAAGCCAAAGTTAACGCTGGTAAAGGTGTCGCTGCGCTGAGCACCTACGTTGACGCGATTACCCGTACCAAGGAAGTTGTTTTGCGTCAGGCCTACACCGTAAATAACACCCGCACTTTGTGAAAAGCCGACACTGGCAGAAACTGAACCGGATGGCTGCTCTTCAACATTATAGGTGACGTCCAACAAGTCTGGCTCGCCAGGTACGGGCTGGGTATCCACTTCAACTTGGCTAAAGAAGCCCAGCCGTTCAAGACGCTGACGAGACTGTGTGATGGCATCTGTTGATGCAGGCGCGCCTTCTAACTGGATCATTTCACGACGCAGTACTTCATCTTCGGTCGTGGTATTACCAAAGAACTCAATGCGGCGCACGTAAGCACGCTCACCTGGATTGACGGCAATCACCAAGTCAACCGTTTCACCGTCACCTGCCATTTCAGGCACGCCCTGAATCTCTGCGAAGGCAAAACCTTCAGCACCGAGGCGCTGACGCAGCGCTTCCGTTGAGGCGTTCACATCGCCACGGGAGAAAATCTCACCCTCTTCAACAGTAAGCAACTGGCGTGCTTCGTTCTCACTAATCTGTAGATCACCAGCAAAACGAATATTACCAACGCGGTATTGATTACCTTCATCAACATTCAGGGTAATAAAAATTTCGGATTGTTCGGGGCCAATCGACACCTGAGTCGAGGTAACATCAAAGTTAACGTACCCGCGATCTAGATAAAAAGAGCGCAGCCGCTCAATGTCGCCGGCCAGCGCTTCACGGGAGTATTCATCACTAGAGAACCAGCCGAAAAAACGCCCTGGGCGGTCATTTAATTCAAATACACGACGCAGCGTTTCATCGTCAAAAGCTTCGTTACCGACAATGTTAATCTGTCGAATTTTGGCAACTTCACCCTCATTGATATTGATATTGACCTGTACACGGCCCTCATCAACCTCTTCAACCTCGGTATTGATACTGGCACTGTAGCGACCCTGAGATTGATAAACCCCCTCAAGCTCACGCTGAATTTCTTCGAGCGTGGAAAGCTCCAGCACCTGACCTTCCGAGAGGCCCGATTGGCGCAAGCCATTGCGCAAATCGTCTTCGGATATTTGGTCGTTACCGCTAATCTGTAGCCGCGCAATGGTCGGTCGCTCAACCACTTGAATGACGAGAACATCACCCTCGCGTGCTAACGAGACATCATCAAACAGTCCCGTTGCAAACAAGTCACGTGCAGCGGCAGCGAGTTGCTGCTCGCTGACGCGGTCATTGGCACTCACCGGAAATGCATTAAAGACCGAGGCGGCAGATACCCGCTGTAGTCCTTCCACTCGAATGTCAGAAACATCAAAGGATTGTGCTTGGGCGCCGCTGGCGCCTGCCAGCAAGAGTGCCGCCATTCCAAGGGTCTTGATTTTCATGCAGTCAATTCGCTCGCGTTGGTCTGCCCATCATTCCAGAAAGGCACCATATACATTTGTGCAGGCAGATGACAAGGCATCCTGCGCGCTACACGCGTCATTACCACAGGCGCATCAGATCAAAATAGAGTGCCATCAGCATTAGGGTGCCGACCATGGCAAGCCCAATGCGTAATCCTACGGCTTGTGTTTTTTCAGATACTGGCCGTCCACGCACGACCTCCATAAAATAATAAAGCAAGTGGCCGCCATCGAGCACAGGGATGGGCAGTAAATTAAGCACCCCAAGGCTAATGGAAAGATACGCTAGAAAGCTAACAAACGCTTCCATCCCCGCGCGTGCCGAGTCGCCAGAAACTTGCGCAATGGTAATCGGCCCTGACAAATTGGAAGGCGAAATAAGCCCTACCAACATTTTCCGTATTGCGTCTACGGTTAATAGCGTCATTTCTCCGGTACGCGACAGCGCTTGTCCTACGGCCTCTATAGGGCCATAGCGGATTTCACGCTGAAACTCTTCCGGCCACTCCACTTGCTGGGCGCCTGCGCCAATATAACCAATCTCAACGCCAGTCTCTAAGCTATTACGCCCTGGCGTTAAGTCGACGGTTGCCTGCTGTCCGTCACGTTCATAAGTGAGCTGCAGCGACTGATCCGGATTACCTCGCACAATATTAACGAAGTGCATCCAATCATCCACTGGCTCGCCATCAATCGCCACCATGACATCGCCTGGCATAAGACCAGCCTGTTGTGCTGCTTCTCCACTGACTACTTGGCCTAAAATAGCGGGAAAATCAGGCTGCCACGGGGTAATTCCCAGTGTTTGCAACGGTTGCGGCGGATCTTGGCGAACCAAATAATCGGTCACCGGTAACACATAACGCTGCGTATCAGTCGCCCCTTCAGGACGCGCGTCTATACCCAGCTCACCACTGAAACCAATAATGGATATTAGCTTCAGATTCACATCTTCCCAGGAGCGCATCGCATCGCCCTGGATAGCGACGATTTCATGTCCGTGCGATAAACCCGCCTGTTCTGCAGGCGAATCCGGCGCTACGCTGCCCACCATCGGTGAGACCACGGTGGTACCCGCCACAAACAGTGCCCAGTAGGCAACGATGGCCAGCAAGAAGTTAGCAATAGGGCCCGCCGCCACAATAGCAATGCGCTGCCATACTGTCTTGCGATTAAATGCTTGATCAAGCTGTTCGGCAGGCACAGGCGCTTCACGCTCATCCAACATTTTCACATAGCCACCCAGTGGAATGGCAGCTATCGCAAACTCGGTTCCCTGACGATCAACCCTGGACCAAAGCGGTTTGCCAAACCCCACTGAGAAACGCAGCACTTTTACGCCGCAGCGACGCGCCACCCAAAAATGGCCGAACTCGTGAAAGGTCACTAACAGGCCCAACACCACTATCACCGCTAAAATATTCTGTATCAGGCCCACACTACACTCCTTAACGCCCCGCTTTTAAAGACCTGCTCAGCGAATGCTTAAGCGGACCACCTGGTTACCAGCTCAACGGCTTGATCACGCGCCCACTGATCCGCGGCCAATACGCTTTCTAAACTCTCGGCACAGCCCTCAGAAGGTCGGGATAAAACCTCTGTCACCAGTTGCCCAATCTCTGTAAAGCCAAGCTTGCGCTGTAAAAAAGCGTCCACTGCCACTTCATTGGCCGCATTCAGGACAACCGGGGCCACCCCGCCTTGCAACATAGCGTCACGCGCTAAGTTCAAGCAGGGAAAAAGAGCCTCATCAGGGGCCTCAAAATCTAGCCGCGCCACTTGGAAAAGATCCAGCGTTTCAACCCCGGCATCAATACGCTCCGGCCAAGCCAGACCATAGGCAATAGGCGTGCGCATATCGGGATGACCTAACTGCGCAATGACCGAACCATCGTGGTACGCCGCCATGGAGTGAATCACGCTTTGCGGGTGTACCACCACCTGGATTTGATCAGGCGTTGCATCAAATAACCAGCACGCTTCGATAAGCTCCAGCCCTTTATTCATCAGCGTGGCGCTATCTACAGATATTTTACGTCCCATGGACCAGTTTGGATGAGCGCAGGCCTGCTCTGGCGTCACCTTGGCAATATCTTCAGCCGTCCAACCTCTAAACGGCCCGCCTGAAGCTGTTAGCAGTAACTGACGAACGCCGTGTTTAGCAAGGCCGCCGCGATGGTCGGAGGGTAGACACTGGTAGATGGCATTATGTTCGGAATCAATTGGCAATAGTGTCGCGCCCGAACGGGAAACCGCGTTCATAAACAGCGCGCCGCTCATTACCAGTGCTTCTTTGTTGGCTAATAGCACGCGCTTACCCGCTTCAGCGGCTGCTAACGCAGGCAGCAAACCAGCAGCACCTACGATCGCCGCCATTACACAGTCAACGCTTGAATCCCGCGCGACCTCACACAATGCTTCTGGACCAGCATTCACCTCAGTAGGCAGCCCCGCACGCTTAAGCTGCTGACGTAACCATGACGCGTCGGCTTCACTATGCAGCACAGCCACTGCGGGCCGGTGCGCTAAGCATTGGGTAAGCAGGGACTCTTTCGAAGTGTGCGCAGTTAACGCATGGACGACATAACGCTCGGAGTGGCGGGCAATTACATCCAGTGTGTTAGTTCCGATAGAGCCTGTCGATCCAAGCACCGTTACACGCTGGATAGGTGATTGACTCATAGTGAGAGCACCTGAACCAGCACTTGAGTATAAAACAGTGCGAATAAGGGAACTGCCGCTGTCAAGCTGTCCATTCGGTCTAAAACGCCGCCATGTCCAGGCAGTAACTGGCTGGAATCTTTAATATTCCGGTAGCGCTTCAGCATGCTTTCCAACAGATCTCCAAGCACGGAAATCAGGGTCACAAGGGCAGTAATAATCAGTAGTGCGATGCCACCGGCCACACCCAGCGGCTGCCAGAGCGCAAACGCTAACGCAAGCAGTGACGTTGCCACCAGACCACCGAATACACCTTCCCAGGATTTGCCAGGGCTGACGCGGGGCGCAAGCTTGCGCTTACCCCAGCGACGCCCAGCGAAATAAGCTCCGATATCGGCAACCCAGACCAGCAAGAGCACAAATAAAAGCCACATAGCGCCGCTATCGCGCAATATATTAAAGCCTACCCAGCACGGTAGGAGCACCCACAACCCCATCAACAAACGCCGTGGTGTTGCCTGCCACTGCTGGCTTGCATCAGGGTATTGGGTGACCCAGTAGAGATTGAGCAGCCACCCAAGCGCGGCGATCCACAGCGGCCACACGGCAAATGCAGCGCCGCTCAACCACATCACCACGATCATTAGTGCTAACCCAGCCACTAAAAGAAGGCGGTTACGCTGGCGAGCCACGCCAGCCAGGTTGGTCCACTCCCACGCTCCTAACAGGACCATAAATGCAGTAAACAGTGCAAAAGCACTGCCTTGTAAACCAAACAGGCCGATTAGCGTTAAGGGAGCCAACCAAGCTGCGGTTATAATCCGCTGTCTAAGCACCTTGGGCCTCAATTTGTTCGTCTGTCATACCAAAGCGACGACGTCGCTGACAGAAGTCGTTTAACGCTGCATCAAAGGCTTCCGCGCCAAAATCAGGCCATAACAGCGGTGAAAAATGCAGTTCGGCGTAGGCCAACTGCCAGAGCATAAAGTTAGATAGCCGCTGCTCGCCACTGGTGCGAATGCACAGATCCACCGGCGGCACATCGTCAATCCCCATCGCTTTATCAAAGCAAGCTTCATCAATGGCTGAAGGCGCCAGCTCGCCCGCCGCCACCTGCTCTGCCAAATTGCGTGCCGCACGTGCAATGTCCCACTGCCCACCGTAGTTCGCCGCAATCACCAAATGCATACCTGTATTGTGTGCTGTCAAACCTTCAGCACGCTGGATATGCTTTTGTATTGCATGGGAAAAACCACGCTGTTCGCCAATGATGGAAAGACGAACATTGCGCTCGTTTAGCTTTTTGACTTCACGCTTGAGCGCCATTAAAAACAGCTCCATCAGCGCGTTGACTTCCGCCGCTGGGCGTTTCCAATTTTCACTGGAAAAGGCAAACAGGCTTAACGTTTTCACTTCACGCTCGGCGGCTCGCTGAATCACCGCACGCACGGTTTCCACCCCGGCCCGATGCCCACGAACCCCTGAAAGCCCACGCGCACGCGCCCAGCGATTATTACCGTCCATAATAATGGCAACGTGAGATGGCGGGGCTTCCCCGGCTAGCGAAGAAGCGTCGGCGTCGCCAAGCTGTTCTGCAGGAAGCTGCGGTGACGTCATGGATTCTCGCACCAAAGATCAATCATTAAAAAAAACCAGCCAGAGTGTGGCAAAACGGGCAGCTTAAGCTGCCCGCGGCTTAATAAAGCACAGGTTTATACCTGCATGAGGTCCTGCTCTTTTGCGACCAGCGCTTTATCAATCTCAGCGATATACTTATCGGTCAGCTTCTGAATTTCATCTTCACCTTGACGCTGGTCGTCTTCGGTAATCTCTTTATCTTTTAGTAACGACTTGAAGTCACCGTTGGCATCACGGCGCACATTGCGCACGGCCACACGGGCATTCTCGGCTTCGCTACGCGCCTGTTTGATATAGCCTTTACGTGTCTCTTCGGTGAGCATCGGCATCGGCACACGAATCACGTTACCTGCACTAGCCGGATTCAAGCCAAGATCAGAGGTCATAATGGCCTTTTCGATCTTCTGCACCATGCCCTGTTCCCACGGAGCAATACTCAGCGTGCGGCCATCTTCAACGTTAATCGAGGCTACCTGGCTAAGTGGTACCGGGCTACCATAATAATCCACTGTAACCGCGTCCAGGATGCTCGGGTGAGCACGGCCGGTACGAATCTTATTGAAATTAGTATTTAGCGCCTCAACGCTTTTTTTCATGCGCGATTCGGCATCTTTCTTAATATCGTTGATCACGTCATTACCCTCTGTATATCAGCGTGCCTTCCTTGCCACCTACTACCAAGTTCAGTAGGGCACCAGGCTTATTCATGTCAAACACCCGCACCGGCATATTATGGTCACGTACCAGGCAGATAGCGGTCAAATCCATAACACCTAATTTTTGATCCAAGGCGTCATCGTAAGAGAGCTGGTCATATTTCACAGCATCCGGATGTTTTACCGGGTCTTTATTGTAGACACCATCCACTTTGGTCGCCTTGATAACCACATCAGCGTCCACTTCAATACCGCGCAAACAGGCGGCAGAATCGGTGGTAAAAAAGGGGTTACCCGTTCCTGCAGAGAACAGTACAACATCCCCTGAAGTTAAATAGCGAATGGCGGTACGTCGATCGTAATGCTCTACGACACCGCTCATTGGGATGGCTGACATAACACGTGAACGAATATTTGAGCGCTCTAAAGCATCACGCATGGCCAAGGCATTCATAACCGTCGCCAGCATTCCCATATGGTCGCCCGTTACACGATCCATCCCTGCTTCATTAAGCGCTGCGCCGCGGAACAAATTGCCACCGCCAATCACGATACCTACTTGCACGCCGATGCCGACCAGTTGGCCAATTTCCAGCGCCATGCGGTCGAGCACCTTAGGATCAATACCAAAATCGTGCTCACCCATCAGCGCTTCGCCCGAAAGCTTGAGCAAAATACGCTTGTATTTTGACTTAGAGCTCTCTGCTTTGCCCTTCGCGGGTGCTACGTGGGGGGTAGGCTCTTGAACATCACGTGACATGGCATCTCTCCTGAGGCAGACCTGAACACAGGCAGGCGGGGCAGACCCTGAGTATAAACAAACGAATTATACAAGGGCCGTATACGCGAAGGCGTGCGCTCGCGCGCACGCCATCTTGTTTCTGAAACCTCTGACCTCAGCGACGGCCAGCCTGTTCCATAACTTCTTTAGCAAAGTCGACTTCTTCTTTCTCAATACCTTCGCCAACTTCAAAGCGCGTAAAGCCAACCACTTCGCCACCTGCTGCTTTCACAAACTCAGCAACCGATTGATTCGGGTCTTTAACAAACGGCTGCTCAGTCAGGCTGTTTTCTGCCAGGTACTTTTTCAAGCGACCTTGAACCATTTTCTCAGCGATCTGCTCTGGCTTACCCGCCATATCTGGCTGCGCCAAGATAATCGCTTTTTCTTGATCAAGCTGCTCTTGGGGCATATCGGCAGGCAGTGCTACGGCAGGATTGATCGCCGCTACGTGCATGGCAACGTCTTTTGCGACTTCCGAATTGCCACCCGTCAGCACAGTCAGCACGCCAATGCGGCCACCGTGGACGTATTCGCCCACCAGACCACCTTCGGTCGCGTTAACCACAACGGCACGACGCACGCCAATGTTCTCACCAATTTTCTGAACTAGCTGCTCGCGTGCAGTTTCCAGTTCGCCGCTCATTACGGCAGCAACATCTTCGCTTTTAGCAGCGAAGAAAGCACCGGCGATTTTGTCAGCGAACGCAATGAAGTTGTCATCACGAGCGACAAAATCGGTCTCGGAGTTGATTTCGACCATTACACCGTAGCTTCCGTCTTCTGCTACACGCGTAACAACAACACCTTCAGCTGCGATACGATCGGCTTTCTTCGCGGCTTTGAGGCCTGAATTTTTGCGCAGGTTTTCGATTGCAACTTCGATATCGCCGTCCGCTTCGGTGAGTGCTTTTTTACACTCCATCATGCCAAGACCGGTACGTTCGCGAAGTTCCTTAACCTGAGAGGCGCTGATAGCTGCCATGAGAATTCACCTCTGAAATGGTTCTATGAGAGTAAGACGCAACACAGAGTATAGGCACGATAGATGACCATTACGTATCACTCTGCGCAGCGGGACCGGCATCAAGTAACCGGAAAAATCGATCCGCCTAGGCTCGTTCCTCTAGTGCGGGAAAAAGGGGGCAGAGCCCCCTTCCTCACGATGCGGCACATCTGCTTACCGCATCCACTACGGCCTTTTACTCGGCAGTAGTGTTGTCTTCAGCTGCAGCGGCCTCTTCGGTCACTTCAACAAACTCTTTAGCGTTGCCCGCTTTGGCACGATCACACGCATCAGCAATTGCTTTTACGTAGATCTGGATAGCGCGGATAGAGTCATCGTTGCCTGGGATCACGTAATCAACGCCATCGGGGTTGGAGTTAGTATCCACCACGCCGATAACCGGAATGCCAAGCTTGTTGGCTTCGTTGATTGCGATACGCTCATGGTCAACGTCGATGACGAACAGTGCGTCAGGAAGACCGCCCATGTTCTTGATGCCGCCGATAGAACGCTCAAGCTTGTCTTGCTCGCGAGTCGCCATCAAGACTTCTTTCTTGGTCAGCTTCTCAAACGTACCGTCTTCACGCATTACTTCAAGATCACGCAGACGCTTGATAGACTGGCGAATGGTCTTGAAGTTAGTCAGCATGCCGCCCAACCAGCGATGGTTGACGAACGGCTGGCCGCTACGGTTCGCTTCTTCTTTAATTACCTTGCTAGCGCTGCGCTTGGTGCCAACAAACAAAATTTTGTTGTTGGATGCCGCCATCTTCTCGACCACGTCGATCGCTTCGTTCAGCGCCGGCAAAGTGTGCTCAAGGTTGATGATGTGAATCTTGTTGCGCGCGCCGAAGATAAATTTGCTCATTTTCGGGTTCCAGTACTTAGTCTGGTGACCGAAGTGAGCACCTGCTTTAAGCAGGTCACGCATATTAACGTGAGACATGGTAAAACTCCTCAAACTCGGGTTAGGCCTCCACGCACCCCATGGATCCGACCGTTGACCACGTTAGACGCTGCCAGCGGCACCCGGGACCATGTGCCGGTGCATGTGTGTTTTTAAGGCTTGATGTTTTAGTGATTAATCAAGCATCGCACTCATTCGCGAGCACGCTGCGGATTCATCGCCCTGCCCTACTGTGTACCCCCCAGCCAGTAAAGAAGCTCGGAATCACGATTGCAGGAAAGCGCGCGGCTTTATACCATAGATCATTGCCAAGATGAAGTCGCACCCCGTTTGACGGTTTTAAATTGCGCCATTCCATTTTCCATTCAGAACCCAAATCGAGCATTCATGAACGTTCCTATCAAGACGCCTTCTGAAATCGAACAAATGCGCGAAGCCGGGCGCCAAGCGGCTCGCGTTATCGAAATGATTACCCCGCATATTCAGGCGGGCATCAGCACGGGTGAAATCGACCGTCTCTGCCACGACTACATTGTTAACGAATTGGGCTCCACACCCGCCCCACTGAATTATCACGGTTTCCCCAAAGCGACCTGCACCTCGCTCAACCATGTGGTGTGTCACGGCATTCCTGACGATGCCAAAACGCTCAAAAAAGGCGATATCATGAACTTGGATATCACCGTTAAGACCACCGACGGCTACCACGGTGACTCCAGCGTCATGTTCGTGATAGGCGAAACGATTCAAGGCGAGCGCCTGTGCCGCATCACTCAGGAGTGTTTGTATAAAAGCATTGAACGCGTGAAGCCCGGCGTGCGCCTCTCTGAATTGGCCAAAGTGATTCAGAAACACGCCGAAGAGCATGGCTACTCAGTGGTGCGTGACTTCTGCGGTCATGGTATTGGCGCTGAGTTTCACGAAGAGCCGCAGTTTTTGCATTATGACGGTTACGCGCCGGATGCTGACATCAAACTCGCTGCAGGCATGTGCTTCACTATTGAACCGATGATCAACGTCGGTGGCTATAAAACCAAGGTGCTACGCGATGGCTGGACCGCGGTCACTAAAGATCGCAGCCTTTCAGCCCAGTGGGAGCATACCCTGCTGGTCACTGAGACTGGCGTGGAAGTGCTGACCGCGCGCAGCGATGAAGACTTCAGCTTCTTGAGCAACTGATGCTTCTTCACCATTACCGGTTTGAGCCGGACACATCGCTCTATGACCTGGATGCTTTTCGCGCCGAGCTTGCTGGCTCGCGCTCCCCGGTCGCCCCCTTTAAAGCTGCACTACGTGAACTACAATCGCGCCTGGATGAGCAGTTTCGAAGCGGTGCGGACATTCGAGACTTAGTGCGCGGGCGCGCTTGGTACCTGGATCAACTGCTGGCGATTGCCTGGGAGCAGCACCCGTGGCCCGATGACGGCGTTGCGCTGGTGGCGGTGGGGGGCTATGGGCGTGGCGAACTGCATCCCCACTCCGACATTGACCTGTTGCTACTGCTTGAACAGGATGACGACACCGCTTACCGCGAACCGCTTACCGCTTTTATCACTTTCTTATGGGACATTGGCCTGGAAATCGGCCATAGCGTGCGTTCGCTTAACGACTGTGAACGGGAAGCCGAAGCCGACGTTACGGTGATCACCAACCTGCTCGAATCACGCCTGATTGCTGGCCCTGAACGGCTACGTGAAGCAATGCGTGAGCGATTAAGCGCTGAGCACATTTGGCCCGCCGACCGTTTCTTTGAGGCCAAGTGGCAAGAACAGATCTCTCGCCACTACCGCTATAACAACTCCGAGTATCACCTGGAGCCTAATCTTAAAAGCTCCCCCGGTGGCCTGCGCGATATCCAGATGATCGGCTGGGTGGCCAAGCGCCATTTTGGCACCGAACAGTACACCGACATCGTCGCCAACGGTTTTATGAACGATGCCGAACTGCGCATTTTAAGTCAGGGCCAAGCGTTTTTATGGCAGGTACGCTATGCCCTGCATATGCTCACCGACCGCGCCGAAGACCGCCTGCTGTTTGATCATCAGCGCACCATTGCTGAAATGTTTGGCTTTCGCGATACCCCAGAGCGTTTGGCGGTTGAGCAGTTTATGAAGCGCTACTACCGCCATGTCACCGCACTCGCGGGCCTTAACGATATGCTGCTGCAGCATTTTGACGAAGTGATTCTGCGCGGCAAAGAACCGCTAGAAACCGTTAAGCTCAATGAGCGCTTTGAGACCAAGGGCGGCTACATTCAAGTCCGCTCGCGCACGCTATTTCGCGAGCGACCTGCAGCGATGCTGGAGCTGTTTCTGCTGATGGCCAAGCACCCCGAAATTGAAGGGGTACGCGCTGACACCATCAGACTGATTCGCGACCACCGTCATCAAATTGACGATCACTACCGGGAAGACCCGCGCCACCAACGGCTATTTATGGCCATTATGCGCGCGCCGGGCAACGTACCGCGCCAGCTGCGCCGTATGAACCGCTATGGGATTCTAGGTAAATACCTGCCTGAGTTTGGCCGCGCCGTAGGGCTCATGCAGCACGATCTGTTCCACATTTACACTGTTGATGCTCACACCCTGCGCCTGCTCAAGTTTTTGCACGGTTTCCGCAAACCCGAAGCCAAAGGTGACTTTCCGGTGGCCGCCGCACTTATGCAGCAGTTGCCCAAGCTGGATCTGCTGTGGATGGCCGGGCTATTTCACGATATCGGCAAAGGTCGCGGCGGTGATCACTCGGAGATCGGCGCTCGGGACATGGAGCAGTTCTGCCTGCGCCATCATGTTTCGGCCCACGACACCAACTTGGTCAGCTGGCTGGTTGAGCACCACCTGCTGATGTCGATGACGGCACAGAAACGCGATATCAGCGACCCCGACGTGATCCGTGATTTTGCCCTGGTAGTGCGCAATGAAACGCGCCTGGACTATCTCTACGTACTCACCGTGGCCGATATCAACGCCACTAACCCAACGCTTTGGAACGGCTGGCGAGCATCACTACTACGCCAACTGCATGCCGAAACCAAACGCGCCCTGCGCCGTGGCCTGAACAATCCGCCGGATCGCGACGACTGGGTGCGTGAAACCCGCACCGAAGCCCGTTCGCTGTTACAAACCATTGGCGTCAATCGTGAACAAATTGACCTGCTTTGGGAGTCGCTTGGAGAGGACTACTTCCTTCAGTACGCGCCCAGCGAAATCGTCTGGCAAACCCAAGGCATACTCAATCACAACCAGTCGCCACTGCCGTTGGTACTGATTAGTGCACCTACTGCGGATATGGCGGAAGGCGGCACCAAGGTATTTATCCATACCCGCTCGGTGGATGATCTATTTGCCGCCACCGCCGCCGCCATGGAGCAGCTGGGCCTTTCGATCCACGATGCCCGCATCGCCACCTCGCACAACGACTGGACGCTAAACACCTTTATCGTGCTCGACAGCCATGGTCAGCCCATTCGTGACCCCGACCACATCGAAGAGATGCGTCAACACCTGGTCGAAGAGCTTGATGATCCCGACGACTATCCCAACATCGTCACGCGCCATACGCCGCGCCAGCTCAAGCACTTCAAGGTACCGACTGAAGTGATCATTGAGCAAGACCCGGCCAATGAGCGCACGCTGCTGGAACTAACGGCTCCCGACCGTCCCGGCCTGCTGGCCCGGGTGGGGCGTATCTTTATGGAGCAGGATATCTCCCTTTCTGCAGCCAAAATTGCCACGCTGGGAGAGCGGGTAGAAGACGTCTTTTTCATTACCACCAAAGCTGGCGAGCCACTCACCGACCCCGACCGCCAGCAGCAGCTACGCGAACGCTTGATCGAGATGCTAGGGGTTTGAGAAATAACTGCGATTAAGAGTGCAGATAACTAGGTGCGGAGGGCAGGTTGGAGCGAGGGTCTTTCGACATGGATGTCGAAAGTAGCGCCCACGGACGGGTTCACAGCGCCCTCGCGTAAACTTGCCCTGGGCACCGGCAAGCCTGCTCACGAACGATGATCGCCCGGTTAGGTTTGAGCCTACACCGGGGCTTGCCTATAATCGTCGGCTTACGCCAGCCAGCCACTAACGGACACGCCATGAACGCCGACCTCGACGCCCTGCATCCCTACCCGTTTGAAAAGCTGGCTGCGCTAAAGGCAGCGCTTACACCACCTTCAGCGCTCGCGCATATCTCGCTGACCATTGGCGAGCCCCAGCACGCTCCATATCCAGCGGCACTCGAGGCCTTGGTAGCCCATCAATTAGAAATGGCCCGCTATCCGGCGACCAACGGCCTACCTGCGCTACGTGAAGCCATTGCGAACTGGGCGACCCAACGCTTCCAGCTACGCGAACTCGACAGTGAGCGACACGTCGTTCCGGTCAACGGCACCCGGGAGGCGATATTCGCCTTTGTGCAAGCGGCACTGGATCGTACCCGCCCAGCGAAAGTCGCTGTGCCAAATCCGTTTTATCAGATTTACGAAGGTGCAACGCTGTTAGCCGGGGGCGAGCCGCTTTACCTAGATTGTAACGCTGAGAATGGCTTTCGGCCCGACATTGGCGCTGTTCCCGCCACCACCTGGCGCGATGTGCAGATCGTATTTATCTGCTCGCCGGGCAATCCCACTGGTGCAGTAACGCCATTAGCAGAGTTCAAGCAACTGATTGCGCTGGCCGACGAGCATGATTTTATTATTGCCTCGGATGAGTGCTACTCGGAGCTCTACCTAGACGAAGCCACCCCGCCGCCAGGGTTACTGCAAGCCTGCGCCGAGTTGGGCCGCGATGATTTTCGCCGCTGCGTCGTGTTTCACTCGCTCTCCAAACGCTCCAACTTACCGGGGCTGCGCTCCGGCTTTGTGGCAGGCGATGCGGCCCTACTCACGCCGTTTAAGCGCTACCGTACCTATCACGGCTGCGCCATGTCGCTGCCGCTTCAGCATGCCTCAATCGCTGCCTGGCAGGATGAACTGCACGTGCGAGCCAACCGTGACGCCTACCGCGAAAAATTTAGCGCCGTCACCGATGTGCTTGCCCCCGTCATGGATTTCCCAGCGCCACAAGCAAGCTTCTACCTATGGCCTGCGGTGCCGGGGGGCGACGACATTGCCTTCACTCAGCGGCTATTTGCTGAGCAGCACGTTAGCGTACTGCCGGGAAGCCTAATGGGACGCACCGGTACCAGTGGCGTTAACCCCGGCGCGGGGCGCTTACGGCTAGCACTAGTGGCTGAATTAGCGCCCACGCTAGAAGCCGCCCAGCGTATTCGCCAACTAATCGAGCGTGGTTAGTCGGCTAGCCAAATTTGCTCATGGGTTATTTAAGGAGGCTATATGCTGACGCTCTATGTGATTAACACCTGCGACACCTGCCGCAAGGCGCGCAAAGCGTTAGAAGAGAGAGGCATTGCGTTCAATACTCATGACCTGCGTAAAGATGGCCTTTCGGCAGATCTCTTAGCGCATATTTTAGCGCGCGTGCCCCTCGAAGACGCCGTTAACAAGCGCAGCAAAACCTGGCGCGACCTCTCTCAAGAGGAGAAAGATACTTTCGATGCAGCCCCACAGCCACTGCTCATCAAATACCCGACGCTACTTAAACGGCCGCTGCTGGAAGTAGACGATAAAACCATGTTAGTGGGCTACCGTGATGGCGATTACGACACCCTGAATGGCTAGCCACTGACACGCACTTTTCTTTTCTCCATCACTACAGGACGACCCATTATGCTGAGCTTTGCGCTTGGAATCGGCACTCAAAACACTCAGGGCGACTGGCTGGAAATCTATTACCCGGCACCGCTGCTCAATCCCTCGGCAAGCCTGGTTGCCGCGGCACAACAAGCCCTGGATGCCCCACAAGGCAACGCCGCGATTAGCTTTTTGCCGGAAGACTGCACACGCTTGGCAAAAGCGCTAGAAGCTGCCGGGCACTCTGAGCAAGCAGAGCTTGCTGAAGCGCTGTCTGCTAGCCAGCGCCCGCTGGTGGCGATGTTTCTGGAATCAGACCAAGCCCCCCAAACGGCCCCAGAGGTGTATTTAAAACTGCACTTACTGTCACACCGCCTGGTTAAACCCCATGGTTTGGATCTCACCGGCATGTTTGGCCTACTGCGTAATATCGCCTGGACGAACGAAGGCGCGATCGATATTGAAGAACTCCCTGCCCGTCGTCTTAAAGCCCGTATGGCAGGGCGTGCGCTGTCCGTCGACTGTGTGGATAAATTCCCCAAAATGACCGATTACGTAGTGCCTACCGGCATCCGTATTGCCGATACCGCTCGCGTACGCCTGGGCGCCTACCTGGGCGAAGGCACGACCGTAATGCACGAAGGCTTCGTCAATTTCAATGCAGGCACTGAAGGCCCTGGCATGATCGAAGGGCGCATTTCAGCCGGCGTGATGGTTGGCAAAGGGTCAGATCTGGGCGGCGGCTGCTCCACCATGGGTACGCTTTCCGGTGGCGGCAATATTGTCATCAAAGTGGGCGAAGGCTGCTTAATCGGCGCCAATGCGGGTATCGGTATTCCGCTAGGCGACCGCTGCACGGTGGAGGCCGGCCTATATATTACTGCTGGCTCTAAAGTGACCTTGCTGGATGACCAGGGTCAGGAAGTTAATACTGTGGCAGCCCGTGAACTGGCCGGGCAAGACGACCTGCTATGGCGCCGCAACTCTCAGAATGGACGTATCGAGTGCTTGACCAACAAAAGTGCCATCGCCCTGAACGAGGCGCTGCATGCCCATAACTGAGTCGGCATCGCTGTCACCGACGCTCACGCTCGCCTTTGAGCTGCTGCGTCGCCCGTCGGTAACCCCGGATGACGAAGGCTGCCAAGAGCTAATGATTGAGCGCTTAACAGCGCTCGGTTTTCATATCGAGCGCCTGCCGTTTGGCGACGTGAAGAATTTTTGGGCCATACGCGGCCATCATGGCCCCGTGGTGGCCTTTGCCGGTCACACAGACGTAGTGCCCAGCGGCCCCTACATCAACTGGCAGCACCCGCCGTTTGAGCCCTGTATCGATGATGATGGGATGTTGTGCGGGCGCGGCGCAGCGGATATGAAAGGCAGTCTGGCCTCAATGCTGACCGCCGTTGAACGCTTTGTGACCAACCACCCAGACCACGATGGGCGTATCGCCTTTCTGATCACCTCCGATGAAGAGGGGCCAGCGGTGGATGGCACACGCGCGGTGGTTGAGCATCTACGCGAACGCAATGAGCGCCTGGATTACTGCATCGTGGGTGAACCATCCTCCACGCAACGCTTGGGTGATGTGATTAAAAATGGACGTCGTGGCTCGCTGGGTGGCGTATTACACATTAAAGGCGTCCAAGGCCACGTGGCCTATCCGCACTTAGCGCGCAACCCAATACATCAGGCAATGCCCGCCCTTGATGCACTGGTCAACGAGCACTGGGATGCAGGCAACGACTTCTTCCCTGCCACTAGTTTTCAGATCTCCAATCTGCGGGCAGGCACCGGTGCTACCAATGTTATCCCCGGGGATGTGGAAGTGGTGTTTAACTTTCGCTTCTCAACCGAAGTCACCCATGAAGAGCTCAAGGCACGCACTGAGGCTATCTTATCCCAGCATCAGTTAGAGTATCAGGTAGACTGGACGCTCAACGGCGAACCTTTCCTAACCGCTGAAGGCGAGCTTGTCGATGCTGCCATCAAAGGCGTTGAAGCAGTCACCGGCCAACGACCAGCGCTCTCCACCAGCGGCGGCACCTCGGATGGCCGTTTTATTGCTACCCTAGGTGCCCAAGTGGTCGAACTTGGCCCACTCAACGACACCATCCACAAGGTTGACGAGCGCGTTCGCGCCAGCGACCTGGACGATTTAAGCCGGATTTACGAAGCGACGCTGCAGGCGCTGCTCACACCCGGCGAGGTAAGCGTATAATGGAGCGTTACCCCGATATTGAAATTTACCTGGCCAGCGTCTCGCTGGATGCGCTTAATACGTGGCTAAAAAGTGCCCTAATAGCACCGCCACTTAGCCCAGCCGGCAAAGGTCAATGGAAAACCCGTGGCCAATATCAGGGCGACTGCGTACCGGTGTTGCTGGTTGAAAAGGCCGCCGATGGGTTTGCCAGCCTCTGGTTCGATAGCAACCATACGCCATGGTTGACCGATCAGGAGTGCGCACAACAGGCTGCTGAAGCCCTTCAAATAGAGGTGCGCTGTTCACTTGGCGGCTGGCACCCGGGCGATGACCCTGACCGCTTCTGGCAGGTGCTTCCCGGTGGAAAAGAAGGCGCCATTGAGTGGCCAGACTCAGGTCGCTAATGGCCTCCTCCAAACGCAAACGACCCCGCCAAGGCGGGGTCGTTTTGTTTCCAGCGGGCCTTAGACTCACTCAATAATACTGACATCGTCGGCTTGCAAACCACGCTCATTTTTAATCACGTGGTAACGCACAATTTGCCCCTCTGCCAACATACGCGGGCCACGGCCACGAATGGCGCGAAAGTGTACAAATACATCTTCGCCATTATCGCGGGTAATAAAACCGTAACCTTTGTTAGTGTTGAACCACTTAACTTCACCCTCTTCGCGGCCATCATTGGGGTCGATGATATCTTCCTCTTCATCGTCCTCCATCACAGCAGCGGCTTGAGGCTGACGTGGTGCAGGCTTAGGACGTACCGCAAAATCCGACGCGACCGCCTTCGCAGGTACCCAAGCTGCCGATGCTAAAGTGCCAATACACAGAACAATAAAACACCCTATGGCAACGGCAATATATACACCGCTAATACCAACTTCACTCATGGCGAACTCGCCCAATAACAGCTCGACGAGCGCACTATCGGTTAGATGAACAATCCCCGCCAGCAGAAGTGGCGCGGGGGCGGATAGTAATACACTGATTAAGAAACAGCGAAACACAACTTTTGGGTTCATAGAAAAAAAAAGCTCTCTTGTTGTATGGGTAACAGACGAAGGACAATACCTGCACTATCAGGCCCATTCCCAATAGCACTGGCATACTACTACATAAGGTTGCAATGTTATCATGACCCATGAATTATCGCCTGCTGAGCTGACCCAACTTGTTGAATCTTTAGAAAGCCGTTTAGCCCATCAAGAGCACTGGCTGGACACGTTAGACCAAGCGGTCATCCAACAGGAGCGCCGCCTGGACAAACTTGAGCAACTGAGTGGGCTGATGCGCGAGCGCCTGCGGGAACAGCATCAAGCGTTGCAAGCACACGAGCCCCAGGACGGCCAACGCCTGGAAGATGATGTTCCGCCGCACTATTAAAAGGCCATCTTGACCTGCCTTCTCACTCAGCCTAACCGCTGATAACACTGCCAGGTTCAATACTTTCAAGCCCAAACGCCTCAGCGACGGCAGGATAAGTCACCTTGCCAGCATGCACGTTTAGACCCGGCAAGAAATGCGGGTCATCACGTAGCGCCTGCTGCCAGCCTTTATCCGCCAGCGCGAGCACAAACGGCAGTGTGGCGTTGGTCAGCCCTTGGGTAGATGTACGCGCTACCGCGCCGGGCATATTAGCCACGCAGTAATGCACAATGCCATCAACGATGTAGGTCGGCTCAGCATGGGTGGTGGGCTTACTGGTTTCAAAGCAGCCGCCCTGGTCAATCGCCACATCTACCAATACGCTACCGGGCTTCATATCGGCGAGCATACTGCGAGTGATTAATTTTGGCGCTGCGGCGCCGGGCACCAGCACCGCGCCAATAATCATATCCGACTCGCGCACGGCCGATTCCAGCGCGTCTGCGGTGGAGTAAACCGTTTTAATGCGCCCTTGGTAGCGATCGTCCAAGACCTCTAGTCGCGCGAGCGATTTATCTAGAATGGTAACCTCAGCCCCTAAGCCTAGCGCCATTCGAGCCGCATTTTCACCCACCACGCCGCCACCAATAACCGTAACCTTACCCGGCGCAACGCCAGGCACGCCGGGCAGCAACACACCCGCACCACCCTGGGCTTTTTCCAGGCTGTGAGCACCGGCTTGAACGGCCATTCGTCCTGCAACGGTGCTCATTGGTGCAAGCAGTGGCAAACCGCCCCGCACATCGGTAATCGTCTCATAGGCGATACAGGTGGCGCCGCTCTCCATCAGCCTTTGGGTAAGGCGCTCTTCGGCGGCAAGATGAAGATAGGTAAACAGCGTATGCTGAGGCGTTAATCGCGCCACTTCTTCCGGCTGCGGCTCTTTCACCTTAAGAATCAGCTCGGCATTGCGCCATAGCGCCTCAACATCGGCTTCTATCTGGGCACCAGCGGCTTGAAAATCAGCGTCTGCAAATCCTGCACCTTCGCCCGCCCCAGCTTGAACGCTGACCTGATGGCCGCGCCCAGTTAATTCCCGCGCACCCGTGGGCGTTAGTGCCACCCGATATTCGTGATTTTTGATCTCTTTAGGGATGGCGATTTTCATTGGTGTATTCCTTCATTTTGAACGTCAGCACTTTTGAACGTCAGCATTAATTAGCAAATTAACTCTGTTAGCAAATTACAGTACAGCTGACACTGACCACCACCCCCATAATGCAAAACAAAAAAAACGCCCGTTAAGGCGTTTTTTAGGAGAAAAATCTAGCGATTGCCGGTTTCACACGAAAAATTCCACTTCACCCAGCGATAACGGCGCCGCCATAAATGCGGCGATACTCCTCTGGCAAGCGCTTAGGCCGACCTGTCGAAAGCGCCACGCAAGCAAAGCGAGTACGGGCATAGAGCAGCGTTTTAGCATCTTGTGGGCGAACCAACTGAAACCTGCGAGTTAGGCTAAATCGCTCATCGCACTCAACAATCCAAGTGGCCAGCCGTAACTCATCGCCTGCAAACGCAGGCGCGAGATAATCCAGCTCGTGACGGTGCACCACCATCGCACGGTCAAGCGCTCGGTAACGCTCAAGGGAGAGGCCCAGCGCAACCGAGTGAGCCCAGCTAACCTGCTCAACCCAGCGTAAGTACTCGCTGTTATTGACGTGCTGATAGGCATCTATCGCCTCATCGGCAACGCGGATATCGATCACAAAAGGATCGGGCAGCGCCCACTCCATCGTCTGGCTCCCTGGTAACTGGCCTCAACGCTCTAAGCTTTTCACACTAGTCGCGGAATACGCGAACACCCAACGCTTTCAGGTAAGACGTTTCAGGGATCGCCGGATGCACCGGGTGATCAGGCCCTTGGTGGCCCTGGAAAATCACCTGGCCATGACGATCCTGATGACGTACAGCGCCACGCACCACATCCATCAGCCGATCTGGCGCTAAGTGCATAGAGCAGGAGGCGGAAAGCAGCAGGCCATCACGACCCAACAAACGCATGGCTTCGCGGTTTAGGCGGGCATAGGCACGCTCGCCGTTGGGAATATCCTTACGTTTTTTGATAAACGCCGGCGGATCCAGAATAATGACGTCAAACTCCTCTCCGTCCGCCTTCAAAGCGGCTAACGCCTCAAATGCATCCCCTTCCCCTGTCGCCACTTGCTCCTGCACACCGTTTAGCTCAGCATTGCGCGCCACCTGTGCTAGTGCCGGGCCGGAAGAGTCCACACACAGCACGTCTTTGGCACCATGCACCGCCGCCTGGACGCCCCAGCCACCGACGTAACTAAATACGTCGAGCACGCGCTTACCCGCCACATGGCGATTGAGCCACTCGCGGTTAACGCGGTGATCAAAGAACCAACCAGTTTTCTGACCATTAAGCACGGGCACGATGAAACGCGCACCGTTCTCTTCCAGCACCACCTCGTCAGGCAAGGTACCTTTGATGATTTCAACGTGGGCTTCTAAACCTTCCTGACGCCGACCGCCAGTATCGTTACGGAAAACGATCACTTCAGGCTTGATGACTTTTTCCAGCGCATCAACGATCTCATCGGCTAAGGCTTGCATACCGGCGGTATTTAGCTGCACCACCAGCACATCGCCGAAGCGGTCAATCACGAGGCCTGGCAGCAAGTCACCCTCGCCGTGAATCAGGCGATAGTAAGGCTGGTCATAGAGACGCTGGCGCAGGGCAAGCGCTTGGTTAAAGCGATGCACGAACAGCGAACGATCCAAACGCATTTCGGGATCGCGTGACATTACCCGCGCGGCAATTAATGAGTGAGGATTGACATAAGCGACGGCCATCACCTTGCCATTAGAGGCCTCGACCAGCGCCGTTTCGCCTGCTGCAAAGTTTTTAAGCGGCGTCTCTTTGATATCTACCTCATTGGAGTAGATCCATAAATGGCCCGCTTTAAGGCGGCGGTCAGCATTTTTATTCAAGCGCAGGCGTTGGGTCACAGCAATCTCCAAAAATCTTGGTCTCAAAACCTAGCCTAAAAAAAACAGGCAAGGCAACAAATGTAAACAAGACACTAACCGTTTGATAGGGCGTCGTTAGCGCTGGCAACCAGGACAAAATACGCTGGCACGCTGGCCAAGCGTGATGCGGCGCAGCTCAGTGCCGCAGCGCAAGCAAGGCTGGCCATGGCGGCCATAAACATTAAGGCGCTGGGCAAAGTAGCCCGGCTCGCCCTCTCCGCTGACAAAATCACGCAGCGTGGTACCGCCCTGGGTAATCGCCGCCGCCAGCACTTCCTTTACCGCCAGGGCTAACCCATCGTAGCGTGCACGGGAAATGTTCCCTGCTGCACGACGCGGATCAATACCCGCCATAAACAGGGCTTCCGCGGCGTAAATATTGCCCGCCCCCACCACCACGCGGTTATCCATCAGAAATGGCTTTACCGCCACGCGCTTATTACGCGATAGCGTGTAGAGCCATTTCCCATTAAAGGCATCGGACAGCGGTTCAGGGCCTAAATGCGCCAGACGTTTATCCAGCGCTTCATCATCTAGCTGCCAATCGACAAAGCCAAACCGGCGGGGGTCGTGGTAGCGCAATACATAACCACTGGCCGTCACGACGTCCACGTGATCGTGCTTTTTAGGCAAATCCCCCACCTTGGCAATGCGCAGACTACCCGACATACCCAGGTGCCACAGCAAAGTGGCGCTCATTTCATTGGCCGCCACAGGCTGAATGGGAATCTGCAGATACTTTGCACGCCGCGTTAACACCCCAATACGCGTGCCCACCAGCCGCTCAGCCAAGTCATCGGGCACAGGCACTCTCAGCCGGGGCTGACGCACCAACACCTCAGTGATTTCCTGGCCCTCAATAAAGGGGGCAATCCCACGGCGGGTGGTTTCAACTTCGGGAAGTTCGGGCATAGTTGGACACAGTTTGAGGCATCATCAAGGCCAATGATGACAGCCTAGTGAAGGTGGCTGAAGTGAACCTAGCTAAAACGAGCGTGAGGCGAGAAAGGCATGCATGCAAAAACCCGGCTTGGGGCCGGGTTTTTGAACAGGCGCTCGCCTGCAGAGAAAGCCGATCAACATCGCAAAAGCGATTACTTGATCTTGGCTTCCTTATAGATAACGTGCTTACGGACGACCGGGTCGAATTTCTTGAACTCGAACTTATCCGGGGTGTTCCGCTTGTTCTTATCAGTGGTGTAGAAGTGACCTGTACCGGCACTGGACACCAACTTGATTTTATCGCGCATGGTTTAACTCTCCCAAATGCTGTCTTAGATAGCGTCGCCACGCTTACGAATAGCAACCAAAACTGTGTCGATACCTTTCTTGTCGATGATACGCATTCCTTTAGTGGAAACGCGCAGCTTGACGAAGCGGTTTTCAGACTCAACCCAAAAACGATGGGTGTGCAGATTTGGCAAGAAACGACGACGTGTCTTACGCTGGGAGTGTGAAACGTTATTTCCAGTTACCGGACGCTTGCCGGTAACCTGACATACTTTGGACATTAGAGCCTCCAACTGCTTGGCCAGGATATATATAATAACCTGAGTGTTCAAAACTGTCGGGCAAACCGGAGCAGGGAAGGTGTCGGCGCCGTTAATCGCCAAGCTTTATCCAAATCCGTTATTCAACCCAAGTTTAAAGGTGGCACTTTATATCAGAGCGCCAGGCTAGCAGCAAGCAAAACCGCCGAAAAAGGCCAAAAAAGCGCCTTTTCGCTCATTTTACTTAGAAAAAGTAACGTTATGATTCTGCTTATAGCCAGCCGCGCTCAGCAAAAGAGACCACTTCTCCATCCCCCACCACAAAATGATCCAATACGCGCACTTCAAAAAGAGCGAGAGCGTCTTTCAAGCGTTCCGTGATACGTCGATCAGCATCGCTTGGCTCTGCCACGCCAGAAGGGTGGTTGTGAGCTAGGATAACGGCACCAGCGCTCAATTCTAACGCGCGCTTGGCAACTTCGCGGGGGTAAACAGATGCGCTGTCTAGGGTACCGCGAAACAGGGATTCATAGCGAATAATTCGGTGCTGAGTATCCAAAAAAAGCACGGCAAACTCTTCATGGCCTAAGTGACGCAACTGAGAACTCAAGTAGTGACGCACCAAAGCAGGCGATGTCAGCGCATTGCCGCGTGCCAGTTGGCTAGCCAAATGGCGACGCGATAACTCGAGCGTTGCCTGAAGCTGGGCGTACTTAGCAGTTCCCAGTCCACGCGCAGCGCAAAAGCTTTGCTGGTCAGCCTCCAGCAGTTGGCGCAGACCACCGAAACTGCCGAGCAAATCCCGCGCCAAATCAACTGCTGAACGCCCCTGCACGCCTACGCGCAAAAAAATTGCCAGCAGCTCCGCGTCTGAAAGCGCCTGGGCACCCGCGTTTAATAATTTTTCTCGGGGCCGCTCACCCTCCGGCCAGTGATTGATTCCCATCACCCCTCCCTGCGTTGCTCATCCAAAGCAGTTAAACAAACCTCATTAAACCTAGCTTACTCTTGTTTGCCCTCAATGTGCCAAATTGGAAGTGCCAGTGGTATGGTAAGCCTCCTCACGAACGACGATGTGGATCCTTGACCATGACCTCTGCTGTTAACGCGACGGGCGCTTCGACGCTAGCTGGCAAACGGGTGCTGCTCGGTGTTAGTGCGGGTATCGCTGCCTATAAAAGCGCTTTGCTTGTGCGCCTGCTCAAGCAGGCGGGCTGCGAAGTACGCGTAGTGATGACCAAGGGGGCGCAGGCCTTCATTACCCCGCTCACGCTGCAAGCGCTTTCTGGCGAACCGGTGCGGACGTCCTTGCTCGACCCTGAAGCCGAAGCCGGCATGGGCCATATTGAGCTAGCCCGCTGGGCGGACTTAGTGCTGATCGCCCCGGCTACCGCTGACTTAATCGCTCGTTTGGTGCACGGCATGGCCGATGACCTGCTCACCACGCTCTGCTTAGCCTCTGAGGCACCCAAACTGATTGCCCCGGCGATGAACCAGGCGATGTGGGGTCATGTCGCTACTCAACGCAACATAGCCCAGCTGCAGCAAGATGGCTGGCAGCAGATAGGCCCCGCCGCCGGCGATCAAGCCTGTGGTGACGTAGGGCCTGGCCGCATGAGCGAACCGGAAGAAATATTTATCGCAGTGACGGCGCGGCTGGCAGCACCTGCCCTCAATGTCTCTGACGGCGGCGCCCCGCATATCGTGATTACTGCGGGGCCGACTCGAGAGCCGCTGGATCCAGTGCGCTACATTTCCAATCACAGCTCGGGGAAAATGGGCTTTGCGCTAGCCGCAGCGGCGGTGGCTGAAGGCGCCAGGGTCACTCTCATCAGCGGGCCGGTTAACCTAGCGACACCGGCTGGCGTTACGCGAATTGACGTAGAGTCTGCAGAGCAGATGCACAGCGAGGCACAGCGGCTAGCCCCACAAGCGGCGCTGTTTATCGGCTGCGCAGCAGTCGCCGACTATCGCGCAGCCGCCCCTGCTGAGCACAAGCTCAAAAAGCAGGACGATAGCGATACACTGACCTTAACGCTGATCAAAAACCCCGACATTATTGCCAGCGTGGCAGCGCTACCCGTTGGGCAGCGCCCGCTAGTGATGGGTTTTGCCGCCGAAACCCAAGAGATTGAGCGCTACGCAACCGATAAGCTTACCCGTAAAGGATTGGATATGATCGTCGCCAACGACGTATCTCAAGTGGGCCTCGGCTTTGGCAGCGACCAGAATGCGGCTTGGCTGCTATGGCGCACTCCCGAAGGCGTTGAGAGCCGGGCTGAAGCGCCGCAGCCAAAAACCCAGCTCGCGACCACCATCATGCGCCAAGCGCTCGCGCTGCTGGCACTGAAAACCGCTGACAAAACGCCTCTAACCGCACCTCACACGGCCCCCAAAAACGCTTCTGGAGATACTTTATGATTGCCCACCCTCAGCTGCAGTGCAAACTGCTTGATGAGCGTTTAAACGACTACTTACCTCACTATGCCACTGAAGGCTCAGCTGGCATGGATCTGCGCGCCCTACTGGATGAGCCATTAACCTTAGCCCCCGGTGAATGTCAGCTCGTGCGAACCGGCATTGCCATCTATATTGAAGACCCCGGCTTGGCAGGTATGATTCTGCCTCGCTCAGGCTTGGGGCATAAACACGGCATTGTGCTAGGAAATTTGGTCGGTTTAATTGACTCTGATTATCAGGGCGAGCTAATGATTTCGGTCTGGAATCGTGGCCAGAGCGCATTCACCCTCGCGCCCTTTAAGCGCTTGGCACAGTACGTGCTTGTTCCCGTTATGCAAGCCGAACTCACCGTCGTTGAGGCTTTCAAAGACTCTTCCCGAGGTAGCGGTGGTTTCGGCAGCACGGGTAGCCAATAACGTTTTTGTAACGCACGTTTCTTAAGCTGGAATAGCCCTATGAACGCACAAACCGTACCCGCTTCGATTTTTCGCGCCTATGATATTCGCGGCATCGTTGACAACACGCTCACGGAAAAAACCGTTGAACTGATTGGGCGTGCCGTAGGCTCTGAAGCCATTGCGCGTGGCGAGTCTATCGTTGCGGTGGCGCGCGATGGCCGTCTTTCAGGAGAGCGGCTGCAAACGGCGTTAATGCGCGGGCTTACCGCGACTGGATGCGATGTTATCGATATCGGGATGGTGCCAACGCCGGTGCTTTACTTTGCTACCCATATTTTGGACAACACCCGTTCAGGCGTAATGGTCACCGGTAGCCATAACCCACCGGATTATAACGGCTTCAAAATTGTGCTTAACGGTGAAACGCTTTCTGGCGATGCCATTTCAGCACTCTTCGAGCGCATTCAGTCAAACAATCTGGAAAGCGGCCAAGGCAGTATCACCCACCAAGATATTCGTGAAACCTATTTAGCGCGTATTTTAGGCGATATTCATATCAAGCGGCCGATCAAAGCGGTGGTAGATTGTGGTAATGGCGTATCAGGCGAACTTGGCCCACAGCTATTAGCGCGCCTTGGGATTGAAACGGTGCCGCTCTTCGCGGAGATCGACGGCAACTTTCCCAATCACCACCCCGATCCCGGCAAGCCTGAAAACGTGCAGGATCTGATTCGCGAAGTACAAAAAACCGGGGCTGATATCGGCCTTGCCTTTGACGGTGACGGCGACCGGTTAGGCGTGGTGACGCCCAGCGGTAAACTGATTTTTCCCGATCATTTGCTGATGGTATTTGCCTCGGATATGCTCGCTCGCCAGCCCGGCGCCAAGGTTATTTTTGATATTAAGTGCACTGGAAAATTAGTTAAAGTGATTAGCGAAGCGGGCGGGGAGCCCGAAATGTGGCGCACCGGTCACTCGCTAATCAAAGCGCGCATGAAGGAGACCGGCGCTCAGTTAGGCGGCGAGATGAGCGGGCATATTTTTTTCCAGGAGCGCTGGTATGGTTTTGACGACGGCCTTTACGCTGCAGCCAGGCTAGTCGAGATTCTCGCCAACCAAGCGGAGGATGCGGACACCTTTTTTGGCCATTACCCCCAAGATGTCAGCACCCCGGAAATCAACATTTCGGTTACCGATGATTACAAATTTTCTCTGATGGATAAGCTTGCTCGTGAGGGCGACTTCGGCGAAGGTATCAAAACTACGCTGGATGGAATTCGCGTTGACTACCAGGATGGCTGGGGGCTGTGTCGGGCTTCCAACACCACGCCTGCCCTGGTGATGCGCTTTGAAGGTAAAGACGATGCCGCATTAGCGCGCATCAGGACGGTTTTTAATAACGCGTTAAAACGCGCCGCGCCTGAAATCGAGCTGCCCGATTAACTAGCAGCTGGGCGCTAAAGAGATCGCGCACATAGAAAGTGCGACTCTTACCACTAAACCAGCATAAACGTTACCAGCATAATGACGTTCGCAAGGGACAATCTAATGAGTTCAGCCAGTCGCGACCCCCAAGTCGTTGTGGAAGTGCTTTCCGAAGCGCTCCCCTATATCCAACAGTTTTCCGGCAAAACCGTCGTGGTCAAATACGGCGGTAACGCTATGACGGAAAGCACCCTGATTGACTCTTTTGCCCGCGATATCGTGTTGATGAAAGAGGTTGGCATCAACCCAGTCGTTGTACATGGAGGCGGTCCGCAAATTGGCGACTTACTCAAAAAGCTCAATATCGAATCACGCTTCGTCAATGGTATGCGGGTAACCGATTCACAGACCATGGATGTAGTCGAAATGGTACTGGGAGGGCTGGTCAATAAAAGTATCGTCAACCTGATCAATCAAAGCGGCGGTAAAGCAATTGGCTTAACTGGTAAAGACGGCTCGCAAATTCGCGCACGCAAGCTCAAAGTTGAGCACCAAAGCCCAGAAATGACGGCCCCTGAAATCATTGATATTGGTCATGTGGGCGAAGTAGAGTCAATTTCAACAGAGCTGATCGAAATGCTCGCTGCACGCGACTTTATTCCCGTCATAGCACCTATCGGTGTCGATGCTGAGGGCCATAGCTACAATATTAATGCCGATCTGGTAGCAGGCAAGATTGCCGAAGCCCTCAACGCTGAAAAGCTCATGCTACTCACCAATGTGGCCGGCCTGATGAATACCAAAGGTGAAGTACTCACCGGATTAACGACGACCCAGGTGGACGGCTTGATTGCAGATGGCACCATCTATGGAGGTATGCTGCCCAAAATCCGCTGTGCATTAGAAGCGGTGAAGGGCGGCGTTAATAGCTCGCACATTATTGATGGCCGTGTACCCCATGCAGTATTGCTAGAAATTTTCACCAATGCTGGGGTAGGCACACAAATCAAGGACGCGAGCTAAACCGCGACGGAGGGTATGTTATGAGCGAAGATCGCAAGCCTCGCCGCCGCGAGCAGATTCTACAAGCATTGGCATTAATGCTTGAGGAAGACAGTGGTAAGCGAATTACCACTGCCGCCCTCGCCCGCCAAGTGGGCGTCTCTGAAGCGGCGCTTTACCGCCACTTCCCTAGCAAAGCACGCATGTTTGAGGGCTTGATTGATTTTATTGAAGAGAGCATTTTTGAGCGTATAACGCGTATTTTAGACGATGTTCCCGATGCTATGTCCCGCTGCAGCACTATCTTAACGCTACTCTTAGGCTTTGCTGAAAAAAACCCGGGGCTAGCGCGAGTGATGGGGGGTGACGTCCTTACCGGTGAAACCGCGCGACTACGCCAACGGATCAATCAGCTATTCGAACGCTTAGAGCTGCAGCTCAAACAAATTCTGCGAGAAGCCGAGCTGCGCGAAGGGCTGCGGCCCACAATTCCCGCCTCTGCTGCCGCCAATTTGCTAGTAGCCCATGCCGAAGGGCGAATCTCTCAATATGTGCGTAGTGACTTTAAGCGCCTGCCCACCGAACACTGGGAAGACCAATGGGTGCTGCTATCTAGCCATTTATTGCGCGCCGTGGCGCAGCCTGCCTAATCTAGATAGCTCTTAAAACTTGCCACAATAAGCCACAATAAAAAAACCGGCGCCTTTTAAAGGGCCGGTTTTTTTTACGCTATCACACAGCAATCACTCATCAGCTAGCTAGGCCGCCAAAGAGTCGCCCATTTTCTGACGCAGCTTCTTCATCGCATTCTTTTCAAGCTGACGAATGCGTTCCGCGCTGACACCATAAACGTCGGCTAAATCATGCAGGGTTTCTTTGCTATCAGCCAACCAACGACGCTGCAAGATATCCCGAGATCGCTCATCCAAGCCCTCTAGTGCAAGCTGTAAACGGCGCGTGGAGTCTTCCTCGAAGTTGCTATCTTCCAGCTGCGTAGCAGGGTCTGAGGCCGCATCGTCCAAGAAATGAACCGGCGCTTGATAGCTGCTCTCGTCGTCATCACCTGCTGGGGCATCGAAACCTGCATCGTAGGAAGAGAGTCGTCCCTCCATATCGCGCACAATTTCCGGCTTAACATCGAGATCTTTAGCAATCGCTGCCACTTCGTCGTTGTTTAACCATGCTAAGCGCTTTTTAGCGCTACGCAGATTAAAGAACAGTTTGCGCTGAGCTTTGGTCGTAGCGATTTTGACAATCCGCCAGTTGCGCAGCACAAATTCATGAATTTCCGCTTTTATCCAATGCACAGCAAAAGATACAAGGCGAACGCCTTGGTTCGGGTCAAAGCGCTTGACGGCTTTCATCAAGCCAACATTGCCCTCTTGAATCAAATCCGCTTGCGGCAGCCCATAACCAGAGTAGCTGCGCGCAATATGTACCACAAACCGCAGGTGCGACAGTACCAAACGGCGAGCGGCTTCCAGATCGCCCTCATCGTACAAGCGATAGGCAAGCTCACGCTCTTCGTCGGCACTTAAAATCGAAATACCGTTAACTGCGCGGATGTAACCGCCCAAATCGCCGCCGGGTGAAAGCTGCCCCACCGGTAGAAGACTAGTGCTCATGTGCAGGTGGTCTCCCCTATAACCCATCGTGGTTGACGTAGCACTTATAGATAACCTATTACAAAGAATCTAGCTTAAAAGACCTTATTACGAAGATAAGGTTCAAGCGGTATCGCATTGACCCGCAGTATTTCATCTATATCAAGATCTATCTACATCATCTTGGGCGAATACTTGATAGGTGTCGCGTTACCGCCAACCAAGCGCCCAACCAGCCTAGTATTGTACTGCAAGATAGCAGAATTGTAGAGCCTGTCACATTGAGTTGCGGTAATGAAAAGCTCGCGCCATAGCTCTCTGCTAGTGAAGCAACGGGCAATGCAAGCCAGTGATTACCCATTCCTAGCAGACACAGCGCCAGTAGCCCACCTCCCAGCCCGTACCATGCACCACTGTAGAGAAACGGACGCCTCACAAACGCATGGGTCGCACCAATTAACATGACCACTTCAATTTCTCTTCGCCGACTTTCCACCGAGAGCCGAATTGTATTACCCACGACCAGCAAAACACCCAGACCAAACAGCGCTCCCAGCGCCAGGGCAACGCGTCTACCTAGCTCGGCTAGGTTTCTCAACCGTTCTACCCAAGCCAAATCAACCCTAACTTCATCCACCCCGGTGAGCGCTTCCAGTGTGGTTGCCAGCTGCTGCATAGCGGCGGGATCAACGCTTTCCGGGCGCACCACAATGCTAATGGGTAATGGATTATCATCAAGGCCTGCCAGCACATCATCCAGGCCCAAGGCTTGCTGAAACTCTGCCATGCCTTGTTCAGCACTGATCATCTGTGTTTCCAACACGCTCTGCTCGGCGTTGACCGCCTCTTCGATACGCAGCGCCTGGGCATCATCAGCAGCTAGATCCAGATAAACGGTTAGCGTCGCGCTATCGTCCAGTTCCGCATCTAGTAAGCGTGCACTATCCAGGGTTAACCAAAGCGCTGCTGGTAGGACCAGCGCGATGGCAATGGCTAGCATCGTTAGCAGGTTGCCTACAGGATAGCGCACTAAACGCACGAAGCTATCCCAAGCCATGCTGCGGTGATGGCGCCCCCAGGCGCGCAGACGGCTTGAAAAACGTGTTTGCTGCGATCTGGCACCACGGCGCGGTGCTTTCTCAACCGCTGGCTTAGCGGTGCTGCGCGACGTCTTCAGCGCTGCGCCCTTTTGGCGCTTGGGAGTGGCAGACGGCCTCATACCGCGCCCTCATCGGCCACTAGTCGGCCATCGCTTAAACGGAGTATTCGGTGGCGCAACCGGGCAATGAGCGCCAAGTCGTGACTGGCAATCATCACTGTGGTGCCGATCCGATTAAAATCTTCAAACAGCGCCATAATATCCGCCGACAGCTGCGGGTCCAGGTTACCTGTTGGCTCATCTGCGAGCAGCAGTGCAGGCTTATTGACCACCGCTCGTGCAATCCCCACCCGCTGCTGCTCACCCCCCGAAAGCTCAATCGGCAGGGCTTTTTCACGATGTAGTAGCCCCACTTTATCCAAGGCGGCACGCACGCGGCGAGCAGCCTCACGGGGTTCGACCCCCTGAATCTCCAGGGGCAATGAGACATTATGAAAGATGCTGCGATCAAAGAGCAGCTGGTGGTCCTGAAAGACGACGCCAATTTGGCGACGATAAAACGGCACCTGGCTTGCATGTAGCTGGGCAATATCGTGCCCAGCCACGACCACTCGCCCTCGGCTGGGCTTTTCAAGGCGCATAATCAGCCGCAGCAGCGAGCTCTTTCCCGCCCCCGAGTGGCCGGTGAGAAACACCATCTCACCACGGGCGACCCGAAAGTTTAGATGTGCCAGCGCTTCAAAGCGACCACCATAACGCTTTCCCACATGCTCAAAGGCGATCATGCGCTGGCATCATCCCCTTGGCGATCAAATAGCGCGTGGACAAAATCTTTCGCATCGAAGGGGCGCAGGTCATTGATCCCCTCACCCACCCCGATAAAGCGAATGGGCGTTTCCAGCTGCTTCGCTAATGCGAAAATAATGCCGCCTTTTGCGGTACCATCCAGTTTAGTCAGGGTAATACCACTGACCGGCACCGCATCATTAAAGGTGCTTGCTTGAGAGATGGCGTTTTGCCCGGTGCCTGCATCCAACACCAGCATCACTTCATGAGGCGCAGTAGTATCGAGCTTCTGCATCACTCTATGGACTTTTTTCAGCTCTTCCATCAAGTGGCTTTTGTTGTGTAAACGACCCGCGGTGTCGGCAATCAATACATCGACACCGCGCGCTTTGGCGGCCGCTACCGCATCAAAAATAACCGATGCGCTATCAGCACCGGTATGTTGGGCAATTACCGGTACGTGGTTACGCTCGCCCCACACTTTAAGCTGCTCAACGGCAGCAGCACGGAAGGTGTCACCAGCCGCCAACATGACGCTTTTGCCCTCACGCTGAAAGCGTTGGGTAAGCTTGCCAATGGTGGTGGTTTTACCCACCCCGTTAACCCCGACCACTAAAATAACAAAGGGCCCAGGACCTTCCTTCTCCAGCACCAGCGGCTTAGCGACCGGCGCCAGCATGGTAGCCAGCTCTTCCTGCAGACCACGGTAGAGGGCTTCAGGATTATTCAGCTCTTTACGGGAGACGCGCGCCTCAAGGCGCTCAATAATCTCAGTCGTCGCTTCAATGCCTACATCTGCCAGCAGCAGTTGCGTTTCTAAATCTTCCAGCAACTCGTCATCAATCTGTTTTTTACCTAAGAACAGATCGGCGATACCGTCAGTGAGATTGGCACGGGTTTTGCCCAGGCCTGATTTGATACGCGCAAACCAGCCTTTTTGCTCACCTTGCTGTTCGCCTTTGGGGGCAACTGGCTTTTCCTGTAAGGCGGGGCGAGGTGCCGTTTCAGGTACAGACTCTGGCTCCGCAATATCGGTTTGAATGACCGGCTCTAAGGCGGACTCTGGCTCACTGACTGGCGGTGGCTCCGATACAGGCTCTGGTGGTGGTGGCAACTCTTCTGTTTTTTTAGCAACCAAATGATCAGAAGATAATTCTTCAGAAGATGGCTCTTCAAAAGTTAAGTCTTCAGAAACTAACTGTTCATAAACTAACTTTTCAGAAACTAATGGCTCGGCGTCCAGCCTGTCAGCTTGTTGGCTGTCAGAAGGCTTTTCAGGCACCTCAATGTTTGGCTCGTCAACACTGCTATCGTGAGGTTGCTCTTCAAGGCGCGGGTCATCCTTTTGGGGCGACTGCTCTGGGTCGTGCTTGTTCTTACGTTTAAAAAAACCAAACATGAGTGTTATCCGACATAAAAAGTGAACATTAGACCCATCCTACCACCGGAGGCAGAGACTTTGGATAAGTAGCCCGCTACAATCCGCTCCATGACAAGACAACGCCCCCCTCGATCATCTACCTCCCGCCGCACACCTGCTCCGCGGGTGGGTCAACACGCTGGCAAGCCAGTTGCTAAGCTACGCATTATCGGCGGGGAATTCCGCCGCCGTCAGCTACCGGTACTGGATAGCCCTGGTTTACGCCCGACGCCAGACCGGGTACGTGAAACGCTATTTAATTGGCTCGGGCAGCAGCTTTACGGCCATCACGCGCTTGATCTATTCGCAGGCACAGGCGCGTTAGGCATTGAAGCGCTTTCACGTGGGGCAGCATCTGTCGATTTTATCGAGCGAGACCCGCGCGTGTCAGCGCAGCTGTCGGCGAATCTTGAACTGCTTAATATTAACTCAAGTACGGTGCATATTAACGATGTTCAAGCTTACCTAACACGTCCTGCAAAGCCGTATACATTGGTATTTCTTGACCCCCCCTTTCATCAACAACTGGCTGCACCCTGCTGCTTTGCACTGGAGGAGGGCGGATGGCTAACCAGTGAGGCGATGATCTACCTTGAAACCGAGACATCGCTGGCACCTAATGTGCCCGCCAATTGGCAGTTACATCGCGAAACCCAAGCGGGCGAAAGCACCGCTCGGCTCTATCAACGCCAAGATCAGCGTCAATTGCCATAAACAGCGCTTGCCGCCACGCAGTGGCAGCGTTACGCTCGCCACATTGGCCCTACTGATAAGCTTTTCGCTGTTTTTTTTCGGCACTTATTGTTAGTTCTCGTTTTTACTATTTGGAGTTATGCATGAGCCTGGAACTATTTAATCAGCTTGAACAAAAAGTCACTGATACCGTTGATGCGCTAGAAATGATGAAATTGGAAAATGAAGAGCTGCGCGGCGAAAACGCTAAGCTTAAAGAGGAGCGTGAAGAGTGGGAACGCCGCCTTAACGGCCTGTTGAGTAAATTTGACAGCCTGGATGCTTCAAGCGGCGCCTAATCTGCTGGCAATGGCGCGGCGAGCGGCCGAGACATTAACAGTGCATCCTCACGCCCGGCGGCCCCATTAGCCGCTGGGTAGTAACCTCGGCGACAGCCATCCTCATTGAAGCCACTGCGCTGATAGAGCCTTATGGCACTATGATTACCGGCGCGAACCTCAAGCAACAGGCGCTCACTTGACCAGCACTGGGCCTTCGTTAGCACGGCTTCCATTAACGCGTAACCCGCGCCACTTCGACGACTTTGCGGCAACACCCCTATCGCTTGCAGCTCTGCTTCAAAAGGCAACCGCGCAACGATGGCATAACCCTGCAGCTGTTCATCCTGCCACCAACCCAGCACACAGGTATCATGGCAACCCAGCGCTGCCAGCATCTGGGAGTCGCTGGTGCCGCTTTTAGCCTGCGCCTCTAGCGCCGTGAGTAACGCTAAGTGCTCCACGTTCAGCTCAATGATCATCTGCGCTCCGCGCTGAACGAGCCCACGACTCCCCTAGCATCTTCAAGGCTGGCCAAAGTTCCCGCTTGCTACTGGTGCCTTCGAGTAGTGACTCAAGCGATGGACCCTGCCACACAGGTAGTGAAAGCGTTTGGCTGTGCGCTTCAACCACATTCAGTACACGGTCCAACGGTGCTTGCTCTGCCCCCAGCTCTCCCCACCAGAGCAGCTTCTCTAACTGCCAGCCTTGCCGACTGACTCTACCTGCGATGAAGGCTACCAAGCCTTCACGGGCTTCATCCAGCGGGTCTTCCACTGCAAATGCGTTCACCAACTGAGGCCAGGTAAAGTGCGTCACCTCCGGCAAAGCCCCCTGCTGAACTCCAGCGGCCTGAAGCAGATTAACCAGTAGCTGCTGCTGTTGGACGGTCATTTCCCCGGCCTGCACTACCAGCCAGCGACCCTCGATACAGAAACAGGAGAGTGAAAACTTAAGGGGTTTGGCTGGCGTAGCGGCTGCTGGCTCAACAACATTAGACACATCAGACGGTGGATTAAGCTGCCCCTCAGGGCGCTGGTGCGCTGAATCCTGTATGTCGGTGCCCTGGGTATCTTTGAGCAGCGCGCGCACCGCCGAAGGCGAAGCAACGGTTGCATCCGGCTTGCGCGCTTCAGGTGAAGCTCGCTTGGGCGCCGGGGCATCATCCAACAGTGCCTGCAGCCTTGCTCGGGGCGGCGTCGTGTCGGGAGGCGAATCCTCCCACTCGCAGGCCTCGGTAGGCAGGGCGTTAGGCAGTTGGTACTTGGCAGCCCAGGCGGTAATGCCCATGGCCTCAAGATAGTGCCGCCGAATAACTTCCTGTGTCACTTTTCGCCGCCGCGACAGTTGGGGGAATCAGGCCGTTCGCCACCGCGAGACTGCCACTCGCTGGGCGTATAAAGATGCATTGCCAAGGCGTGAACCGGGCCTGACAACTCATCAGCCAGCAGCGCATAAATCTTTTGGTGACGTTTGACCGGCATCAAGCCATCAAACGTATCGCTGACCAGGGTGACTTTAAAGTGGGTTTCAGAGTTAGCGGGCACGTTGTGCATATGGCTTTCATTTTCAACCTGCAGCACGTCGGGCGCTAGTGCCGCTAACTTCTGCTCTATCTGTGTCTGCAGCGTCATGTGATTTCTCCTTAAAGATCAGAAACCATTTTATTGTACGCGCTTACTGCTTCGCAGACGATGCCCTACGGGCGTGTAAAGCGCGTCGCGCCAGCGGCATGCGCGCCACACTTGCCAATAGCGCCAGCAGCGTGGTCGCCGCGCCGAGCCAAAGCGTCACCTGCACCGGCCAACCCAGCGCCAGCGCGGCCCCGACCAAGGCAACCCCAAACGACTGGCCTACCGTGCGCGTTGTGCTCATCACACCAGAGACATTCGAGCTACGCTCCAAGGGAAGGCTGCCCATCATTTCGCGGTTATTGGGTGGCTGAAACAGCCCAAAACCGATACCACATAGCGCGGTGCGCCATAGGCTTCCCATCACACCAGTCGATTCATCAACAAGCGCCAGCGCAATCAGACCAATGATCAGCAAGCCTAGCCCTGTACTTGATAACACGCTGGGGTTAATACGGTCGGCTAAGCGTCCCGCTATTGGCCCAACCAGCATGATAGCCAGTGGCCAGGGGGTGAATAACCAAGCGGTTTCCAGTGGTGAAAAGCCCATCTGCTCTTGGTAAAAAAACGACAGCGCCACAAAGGTAAGCCCTTGCCCAATAAAGGCAAGCCCAGAAGCTGATACGGCGAGGGTGAAACGTTTCTCAGCAAATACGCTAAGTGGCAGCAGCGGGTAAGGCGCTCGCCGTTGGCGGTGAATAAACCCGACACAGCTCAACACGGCTAACAGCGCCCAGCCACCGCTTTGCCAAAAGGGGGCCGCGTGACTGACCGCATCCATGGCCACAAAGAAGCTCGCCAGCATGACCATGGAAAGCAGTGCTCCGGCGATATCAAAGCTGCCTTGGCGGGGCAGTTCTCTGGGCAGCGCCCGCTTGGCGAGTAAAAATGAACAGACACCCAAGGGTATCTGGAGTGCAAACAGCCAAGGCCAATTGGCAAAGGAGAGGATCACGCCACTTAAGGTGGGGCCCGCCGCGTAGCCGCCAGCGACCACCAACGCACTCAAGCCAAGCGCGCTCCCTAACAACCTTGACGGAAAAATAGCCCGATAAAGCGAGGGCCCAATCGACAGAGTTGCGGCCGCACCCAGCCCCTGCATAGCTCGAAATACCAGCAGTGTTTCCAGATTACGCGAGCAGGCCGCCCCCAATGAGGCCAGCACAAAAAGGCCTAATCCAAAGAGATACAGCCGACGACGAGTGACTAGCTCACTGATACCGGCAAACACCAGCAAGAAAGCAGCGCAGACCACCTGGAATAAGTTGGTAATCCAAACTGCACGGGAAGCTGAGATATTCAAATCGGCTGCAATAGTGGGCAATGCCAGATTAATCATGGTGGTGTCGACCACCGCCATTAACGTGCCGGTCACTAGCGCCAGAACGGCCATAGCACGCTCTGGGCCTGGCAGGCCATCGTCTCCGGGGCGGGTTTCAAACAGTCGCATGGCAATATTCCTACGCGGCAAATACTTAAACGAAACGGCTAAAGCGAAACATCCAACGTTAAAAAGAAATCGCTAGAACAGCTCAATTAAAACAATGAAACCGGCCTAAGCCGGTTTCATTGTTTGCCTTGTAGCTATTCGTTATCAGCCACGCAGCCATTCGTTAGCTTGCCTAAAATATTAGCACGCTAATCCTGCTCACTGTCTAACAACAATGCATCATCGACCTCAGATATCTCCAGGGCCGTTTCGTCATCTAGGTCAATGGCGAGATAGCTGTGTTCAACGCGCACAAATTCTTGAAACAGCGCCCAGTCCAGTTTGCCCGGCCACTGACGCTCGTCTTCTTCCCAAGCGCGCAGCTCAGTTTCGAGAATTTCTACGTAGCGGTCACGCACAAACGTTTCCAGCGCTTCTGGGGTATCCATCTCTGGAATCAGGTAAATGGTACTTTCATGTTCGACGTCGTCCAGGGTCAGGTCGTCGTCTCCCATGGTGGGTTCCAGCGCGTTGATCCAGTCCACAAAGGGCTGGGTCGGCCTGACGCTCAGTGCGGAGCGGTTAAGCAGTTTCATGGGATTCTCCTCGCCGTCGAAACGTGGAACATTATGGGCGCTATAACGCGCCCTTACCAACTTTTCATTCGCTAACTACCAGCTATCGTAAGGTTTAGTCCACTTCAGGGCGCATCGCCGGGAATAGCAGCACATCACGAATAGAGGGGCTGTCGGTAAACAGCATCACAAGACGGTCGATACCAATGCCCTCGCCTGCCGTTGGCGGCATGCCATACTCCAGCGCCCGTATATAATCCGCGTCGTAATACATCGCTTCTAAGTCGCCGGCATCTTTTTCTGCTGACTGGGCGCGGAAGCGTTCCGCCTGATCCTCGGCGTCGTTGAGCTCCGAGAAACCATTCGCAATTTCACGACCACCAACAAAGAACTCAAAGCGGTCGGTAACGAAGGGGTTAGCATCGTTACGGCGCGCCAACGGGCTGACCTCGGCGGGGTACTCGGTGATAAAGGTCGGCTGGTCGAGCTTGTGCTCAGCAACCTCTTCGAAGATCTCCGTTTGCACCTTACCCAGACCCCAGCTCTCTTTAACCTTGATACCGAGCTTTTCTGCGGTCGCGCGTGCCGCTTCCAGCGTATCCAGATCACTGTCCGCGATGCCGTCGCCGTGGTCAAGAATCGCTTGACGCAAGGTTAGGCGAACGAACGGCTGACCGAAATCGTAGCTTGCCCCTTGATAGTTGATAACCGCACTGCCCAGCACCTCTTCAGCGGCGGTGCGCAGCATCGCTTCGGTCATATCCAGCAGGTCGCGGTAATCCGCATAGGCCCAGTAGAACTCCACCATGGTGAACTCTGGGTTATGGCGGGTGGATAAACCTTCATTACGGAAGTTGCGGTTAATCTCGAATACTTTTTCAAAGCCGCCCACCACCAGTCGCTTGAGATAAAGCTCAGGCGCGATACGCAGATACATGTCGATATCCAGCGCATTGTGGTGAGTGATGAAAGGCCGTGCCGCTGCGCCACCAGGAATCGGCTGCAGCATCGGCGTTTCCACTTCCATAAAGCCGCGCGCTTCAAAGAAACGCCGCATGGAACTGATCACCGCGGCACGGGTTTCAAATACTTTGCGCGACTGCGGATTCATGATCAGATCCACATAGCGCTGGCGATAGCGGGCTTCCATATCGGTCAGACCGTGGAACTTGTCCGGCAGGGGGCGCAGGCTTTTGGTTAACAGCTGCGCTTCCTTCATCATCACGTACAGGTCGCCCTTGCCGGATTTATGCACCGGGCCATGGGCAGCGACGATATCGCCGATATCCCAACTTTTAACGTCTTCAAGTACCTCGGCAGACAGGCCTTTTTTATCCACGTAAAGCTGGATTTGACCGGCCACATCCTGAATTACAATAAACGGCCCGCGTTGACGCATCACGCGCCCGGCTACCGAGGCGTGGTGATCCAGCGTTTCAAGATCAGCCTTTTCCTTATCGCCGAAGGCGTTTTGCAGCTCAACGGTTAAGCTGTCGCGGCGAAAGTCATTGGGAAATGCACTCTTACCTTGCGCTGCTGCGCTCTCGCGGCGAGCGGCAAGCTTGGCACGTCGCTCGGCGATCAGATGGTTTTCGTTCTCTGGAGAAGACGCGTCTTGGTCAGCCATGTGGCACCCTATTCGTGTTCAAACGCTAAAAGATTACAAACCTTGCTTTAAGCTAGCGACGATAAATTGGTCAATATCCCCGTCGAGCACTTTGTCGCAATTGCTGGACTGCACGCCGGTGCGCAAGTCTTTGATGCGCTGGTCGTCAAGAACGTAAGAGCGGATCTGACTACCCCAGCCGATATCCGCCTTGGAGTCTTCAGCTTCCTGCTTGGCGGCATTGCGCTTTTGCATCTCGTGTTCCCACAGCCGTGCCTTTAGCTGCTTCATCGCAAAATCGCGGTTAGCGTGCTGGCTGCGCTGGCCTTGGCAGGCCACCACAATGCCGGTGGGCTCGTGGGTAATCCGCACCGCTGAATCGGTGGTATTTACGTGCTGTCCACCCGCGCCGCTAGAGCGGTAGGTGTCGACGCGTAGATCAGAGGGATTAATCTCAACCTCAAAACTGTCATCAATTTCAGGCGATAAGAATACCGACGCAAATGAGGTGTGGCGACGACCACCGGAATCGAACGGGCTTTTACGAACCAGGCGATGTACGCCAGTTTCAGTACGCAGCCAGCCGAAAGCGTAGTCGCCCTGGATATGTACCGTGGCTGACTTAATACCGGCTACTTCGCCAGCGGAGATTTCAGTGATATCGGCTTTGAAGCCGTGGCTCTCCGCCCAACGCAGATACATGCGCAGTAAAATATTCGCCCAGTCCTGCGCCTCAGTACCGCCAGAGCCGGATTGAATATCCAGATAGGCATTATTGGGGTCCATATCACCGGAAAACATGCGCCGAAACTCAAGCTTCTCAAGTGCAGCCTGCATGCTATCCAGCTCTTTGCGCACTTCATCAACGGTGCCTTCGTCCTCTTCCATTTCCGCCAGCTCTAGCAGATCACGGCTATCGCCAAGACCCTGCTCAAGGTCATCAATGGTGGCTACAATGGCTTCGAGAGAGGCGCGCTCTTTACCTAACTTCTGCGCGTAGTCTGGATCATTCCAAACATTGGGGTCTTCCAGTTCGCGAGAGACTTCTTCTAGCCGATCTTTCTTCTCGGCATAGTCAAAGATACCCCCTAAGAACAGCTGTCCGCTCAGACAGGTCCTTGATCTGGTTATGAATCGGGTTGGTTTCCAACATGGGCTCGCCCTAGCGTGGTCTAGATCAGATCGTACAGAGGTGTATCGACCAGAAAAGCGCATAGTGTAACGAAAGCCGACACGCCCCGCATCCAATGGCCAGGCAAAGGCAATAAAAAACCCGGCAGGTGCCGGGTTTCGGTAGGATTTGGCTTGCGACAGGTCTTAAAAGCATAGGCCTTAAAAGCGTATCCCTTAAAAACGATAGGTTAGCTGAGCGCCAAAACCATGAGCTTCGTTTTTGTAGTCAGCTGAGTAATTAGCTCCGCCCACTGGAAATCCGCCGGTGGCTGCACTTGCCAGTAGGTCACTACGCTCCTGCTCAACAAAGGTTCCCCGCTCAGTTAAGTAAGAGTAAGCAAAGTCGAGCGTCATATCAGGTGTCGGGCTCCAGCCTGCACCCAGTGAGAAGATACGCCGATCATCGGAGGGAATACGCACGCTGCGGTCTTCATCATTGGTAGGCGTAAAGTCCAGCGTTACACCCGCACGAAGCGCTAAGGTGTTGGTTAACTGATACTCGCCGCCAGTGGCAAATGCCCAGGCGTTTGTATAATTTTGCTGCTCATTGGTGATTTCGTCGCCTTGACTACCGGTAACCAAAATTTGATCAAACTGACTCCACCGCACCCAAGAGGCACCAAACATTAACTTTAGTCGATCACTCATTTGTTGAGTCACCGAGAAGTTAACCGTTTCGGGAGTGGTCAACTCAAGGCTAGCTGTATCAGCACGAACCACATTGCCCAATGGGTCGGTCGCACTGAAATTACCTTCTAAGGTGTAATCTACTTTCGAGCGGTAGGTTAGGCCCAGGGTAGTTTCAGGTACCGGGCGATAGATCACGCCCAGGTTATAGCCCCATGCTTCATCATCACCGTCAACCCGCGAGTCGATGTCAAGATCGGGGTTAAAGGTAGCCTCAGATGGAAGCTGACGACGCAGCTCCCCTTCCACTTGGTTGTAGGTCACACCCACACCGACCGCCCACTGCTCATTAAAGCGATAAGAGACCGTAGGCTGGGCACTGACGACTGTTACTTCGGTGTAATTGCCAAAATAACGGCCCTGGAAGTCATCTTCATAATCCGTTTTGGAACCAAACGGCGCATAGACACCAAAACCAAACGCCAACTGATCAGTCACCGGGTGGGCATAGAATGCAAAGGGAATCGGAGTGCCTGGTACCATATCTCCAGCGTTACCGCCCGGAATACTGCCCACAGGAATTTGATTTCCGTTTGGCGCACCGCCAGTGGCCACACCTGAATCGAGGAAGCGGTTAGCTTCGACGTTAGAAATATCAGTGTTCACATTTAGATAAGTAGCACCCGCCGTAATCTGCGCACGGTCTAGAAACGACATACCTGCGGGGTTGCCGTATACGATGGTGGCATCATTAATATTAGAACTACGTCCTGCATGCCCGTAGCCTTGCCCACTAACACTCTGCTCGTTGATTTGATACCCGCCCGCGTGGGCTTGGCTTGCGATGGCGGCTGTAATGGCAGCGGCCAGGGTGAGCTTATTAAATTTATTATTCATGGTGGGCCTCTCTTCCCGATGATCCAGTGGATACTGACGATCCACCCCTTTTGTTTTTACATGACTGTTTTCTCGCAACTGGAGCAAAGGTTCAATACCAAACGAGCGTTTTATTTTATTTTCCCCTTATACATTAGTCGCACGACCGTTTTAAATCAGTGTTTTAGTCATTTCAACCTACACTGAAAAGCCCTCCTTGACCTATGGGTTACCCATAGGTTCTACACTTAAAAAGTGACTATTTACCTAGCAGGGAGAACAGGCCATGAAAGTTAATGAGCTGGCCAAACGAGGGGGCGTAACTGCGGAGACTGTTCGCCATTACGCTCGAGAGCAGCTTCTAGCCCCTGAGCGCCATCCAGATAACGGCTACCAACTGTTTTCAGATACCGACTTAGAGCGTCTGCGGTTTATTCAACGGGCGCGCAAGTTAGGTTTTAGCGTGGCTGAGATTCGCGACATCCTGGCCCATTCAGATCAGGGTGACTCCCCCTGCCCGATGGTGCGTGACCTGCTCGCCAGCCGCCTGCCTCAAATACGCTCGCGGATTGCTGAATTGGAAGCATTGGCACAGCGTATGGAGCAGGCGTTGACCAGTTGGCAGCATATGCCCGATGGCACCCCCGATGGCCACAGCGTGTGCCGCTTGATTGAGAGCTTCCCTGAGACATCAGCTGTCAAGGAAACCCCATGAGCGGCTCTTTAAATATCACCACTACGCGAAACATTCCTGGCATGAGCTGCCAAGGCTGCGTAAAGCGTATGCGCGAGGCGGTGCAGAGCATTGACCCTAGCGCCGATGTTATCGGCACACCTGACGAAAAACGCCTTGAGGTCGCCTCCATCTTGACTGACGCTGAGCTTGATAAAGTGTTAAGTGAGGCGGGCTATCCGCCAGCCGACGAAGCAGCCCTCGACAAAGCAAAAAAGCAGCCAGCTCTTTCAGCATCAGTGGCATCCGCAGATGCTGAGATGCCAATAACACCTCATAGCCAAGGCAAAAAGCAACGCCTGTCGATTAGCGGGATAACCTGCGCCAGCTGTGTAAAAAGTGTTCAAAAAGCGCTTGAGCACACTGCAGGTGTCGACACCGCCAGCGTTAATTTTGCCACTCATACCGCCCAGATATTTGGCAGTGCTGATACCCAAGCATTAATCGCCGCTGTTGAAGGGGCGGGGTACGGCGCCTCCCCAATTGTGGATATGCGAGAAGCCGAACGCACACGCGCTGAACAAGACGCGAAGGCGTATAAACAACGACTGCGGGGCAGTGTTGTTTCACTGGCTCTGGCTATTCCATTGATGCTTAGCATGTTCTTCTTTCACCCGCATCCGATGGGGCTGGGTCGGCTTTATTGGCTGGGGATAGGCCTGCTGACACTGGGCATCCTTGCCTTTCCGGGTCGGCATTTTTTCGTCAATGCCTGGAAAAATCTCACACACCATCAGGCCAATATGGATACGCTGGTGGCCATGGGCACCGGTACCGCCTGGCTTTACTCCATGGCGGTGGTGTTATTCGCGCCCTGGTTGCCAGACGTCGCCCATGGTATCTACTTTGAAGCCTCTGCCATGGTGATCGGGCTGATCCTGCTCGGTAATGCCATGGAGCTACGCGCCCGCGGCCGTACCAGCAATGCCTTAAAGCGCTTGCTTGATCTGCAAAGCCGCACTGCAAGGGTTATTCGCGACGGTCACGAGCTAGAGATTGAGATTGATGCCGTGGTGGCTGGCGACCACATTCGCGTACGCCCCGGTGAACGCCTACCGGTGGACGGCCAAGTGACCGAAGGGCAGAGTCACATAGATGAGTCGATGCTTACCGGCGAGCCAATCCCGGTTACCAAACGCGCGGGAGATGAGGTCAGCGCAGGCACCGTAAATGGCCGTGGTGGGCTGGTGTATCAAGCCACACGAGTGGGCGCTGATACCCGCTTAGGGCAGATTACTGAACAGGTCGCGAGCGCCCAGAACTCACGCCCGCCCATTGGCGAGCTTGCCGACCAGGTCTCCAGCGTGTTTGTACCGTCAGTCATGATTATCGCCGTACTCACCGCCCTAGTGTGGTTCAACCTGGGCCCAGCGCCTGAAGTGATTTATATGCTGGTGACAGCGACCACGGTACTAATCATTGCCTGCCCTTGTGCGCTAGGCCTTGCCACCCCGATTTCCACCATGATTGGGGTCGGTAAGGCAGCAGAACATGGCGTGCTGGTGCGCAGCGGAGAAGCGCTGCAAACCGCCAGCAAGCTGACCACGCTGGTCGTCGATAAGACCGGTACGCTAACAGAAGGCAAGCCCCGCGTTACTGACGCGAACATACTCGTTGGTGACCAGCCCCAAGTGCTTGGCTGGATCGCGGCATTAGAGCGCAGCTCGGAGCACCCTCTTGCCAGCGCACTGGTGAGCTATGCGGAAGACAACGGCGCGGCACCGTTAACGGTTGAGAATTTTGACAGTGTGACCGGCGGCGGGGTAACCGCCCAAACACCTGACGGTAAGGCGCTGCTGCTGGGCAATGCACGTTTGTTAACCGAGGCTGGCGTAGATCTAGCCAATGGCGAAGCCCAGGCACGATCACTACAAGAGCAAGCGCGCACGCTGGTCTACCTGGCGATAGATGGCAAGCTAGCCGCCCTGTTTGGCATCAGCGACCCCCTTCGCCACGACACCGCGGCCGCGATCAAGCGACTGCAAAAAGACGGCTTAACCATCGTCATGTTGACCGGTGATAATGAACATACCGCGGCCGCCATTGCCCGAGAAGTAGGCATCACTGAGTACCGTGCGGGCCTGCTACCCGAAGATAAGCACGCTGAGATCGAACGCCGCCAGCAAGCGGGAGAAATTGTCGGCATGGTTGGCGATGGCATCAATGACGCCCCGGCGTTAGCACGTGCGAACGTAGGCTTTGCTATTGGCCAGGGCACCGATGTGGCCATTGAGAGCGCAGGCATTACGCTAATGCGCGGCTCGTTGCATGGCGTGGCAGCGGCGATAGAGATCAGCCGCGCAACGCTGCGCAATATTAAGCAGAATCTGGTGGGTGCCTTTGGCTATAACGTGCTGTGCATTCCCATCGCCGCTGGCGTGCTCTATCCAATCACCGGCATGTTGCTCTCACCGATGATCGCCGGGGCGGCGATGTCACTCTCTTCGATTACCGTGGTAACTAACGCCAACCGCTTACGGCGATGGACGTCACCTAGCCAGGAGGAGGCCGTATGAGCATATTGGTAAACGTGGCAGGTCTGGGGCTAATCGCGCTCATTGTATGGTGGTTCTGGCTTAGCTAACGCCTTTAGCTCACCCCAATATAACGCCCTGGCTTGTGGTTCAGAGCGATGATGAGATTTAGCGTCAACGCGCCCAGGACTGAATAGCCCACGCGATCAAGCGGCAATTGCGTTAAAGCGATCAGCAGAATAACGCCATCAATGGCCAACTGTACGTAGCCCGCGCGCCAGCCATGTTTATCCTGCAGATAGAGCGCCAGAATGTTGATGCCGCCAAGGCTGGTGCGGTGGCGAAACAGCATCAACATGCCGATTCCCATTAAGGCACCGCCCATTAAAGCGGCGTAAAGTGAAGGCACATTGGCAAACTGCACCCAGCCCTGGGTCAGTTCCGAAAACAGCGAGACCAAGCCGATAGCAACAACAGTGCGCAGGGTAAAACTCCAGCCCATACGCTTCACCGCTAAGTAGTAAAATGGCAGGTTTATGGCAAAAAACCACACCCCGAATCCCCAACTGGTCACATAGTTTAGCAGCAGTGCCAAACCCGCCGTGCTCCCGGTCAGCAGCACGGCATGGGTGTAAAAAGTAACTCCCAGCGCGACAAAGAACGTCCCCAGTAGCATCGCCATCACATCTTCATAGGGGCGATGCTGATCCTTTGGTAAATCTTCCACACGCATGGGAGCGTCCTTACTTAAATTGTTAACGTTATAGAGTACTTTGGTTAGATAGCGCTCGCGTGCTCGACCATCAACTGCAGCGTCTCGCGGCCACGCCAGCGATTGCGGTTGAGCTTATAGGCGCAGTGCAGTGTATCGCCGATGTTGAATCCGGGCAGCTCACCAGGCGTTAAGGCGCGAAACCAGATCGCTTTGCAGGTGACCGGCCCCGTGGAGAGTTCCAGCATCAGGTGCGAGCCTTCAGCCCCCACTGGGCGCAATGCTTCCACAATAAAGCGCCCTTCAAACAGCGGCGGATCAAACTCCCGCCCGTAAGGACCAAGCGTTTCGATCTCTTGCAGGGTGGTCAGTGAAAGCTGCGCCGTCGAGAGTTCACCATCGGTCCATAGCCGTGGATAGAGCGTTCGCCCACCCAACTGCTCGCCTACCGCCTGTAGGAATGCAGCTTTAAAAGCCTCAAGCTGATCCCGTGGCACGCCCACGCCTGCCGCGCCACTATGGCCACCAAAGCGCGGCAATGCCTGGGGAGCAAGCTCAAAGGTGCGCTGCAGGGCATCCCTTAGGTGCAGCCCATCAATAGAACGCCCTGAGCCGGTTAGCATTCCTGGGGCTGCCGCCTGGGTAAGCACCAGGGCAGGTCGCCCGTAGGCCTGTACCAAACGTGAGGCGACAATACCTTGCACGCCGGGGTGACCATCTTCCAGCAGTACCACCACGGCGGGCTCATCGGCATCCAGCGCTACCGTGGCGAGAGTGCGCGCCTCGGCGGCCATATCGGCCTCAATAGCTTTGCGGGACTGATTATCTTGATCCAGTACATCAAGCTGGCGATTGGCGACCCCATCGTTCTCGGCCAGCATAAAGTGCAGCGCCGCGTAGGGGTCGTCCAGCCGCGAGCGGGCATTAATCCGCGGCCCCATTTGAAACGCTAACGTCTCGGCGTTAAACGGCACGCTGTCGGCGCCTAAGCGCGTAGCCATGGCGCGCCAGCAGGCTGCATCCATGCGATTGATCAGCGTTAAGCCGTGATTGACCACCGCCCGGTTAGCAGGGCTGCCGCCCAATGACACACAGTCTGCTACCGTCCCCAGCGCTACATAGGAGAGCCAGGGCGAAAGCTTAGGCGTCGATTCCGGTAGCGCTCCCCACTCAACTAACACACCGCGAGCGAGTGACATGAGTAGCCACGCCACCATGCATCCGGCAATAGTTTTATCGGGGTAGTCGCAGTCCGAGCGTGTAGGATTTACGCAGGCAAACGCCGAGCTTGGCGGGCCTTCCACCGGCAAGGCGTGGTGGTCGCTAACCACCACATCGATACCTGCCGCTTTTAAGCGCGCGATACGTGGCTCATCACTGCTGCCACAGTCAGCGGTAATCACCAGGGTGGGAAACGGCTTAAGCGCAAGCGTACGCTCCACCAACGGTAGGCTAATGCCGTAGCCATCATGAATACGATGGCCAATCAAGCTGTGCAGCTTGCCTTCCGGCACCCCAAAAAGCTCCACCAGCGTGCGCCGAATCACCACATGGGAGGTAATGCCGTCGACATCATAATCGGTGAGAATACCGATCGCCTCACCCTCTGCCACTGCTTGAGCGATTCGTTCGGCGGCGCGGCGACCGTCGGCAAGCTTCTCCGGGTGGGCCAGATAGCGCAGGCTGGGGGCGATTAACGGCAGCAGCTCACCGCTGTAGCCGGGCAAGCGTGAGGCCAGCAATCTGGCTTGAAGCTCGCTTAAACCTTCCGCTTGGGCACGGGCATACAGAGCCTCGTCCAGGGGACGAGGCTCTAAACGCGGCTGGGTAGCGCTATAGGACGAGTCTGTTACTGAGGTCATCAGGGTCTCAAATCGGGCCACAAAGCTCAGGGCCTCAACGGCGATTTTCCACGACGAACTGCTGCACGGCAGCAAGCTCGTTGGGCAGCACCGTGTAACGCTCTTCGCGCTCAATCAGGTCTTCCATATGCGGCGGCAGGGGCACGCCCAAAAAGCCCGCTTTTACTACCGCTTCGGCGAACTTGGCCGGGTGAGCGGTGGCCAGCGTTATCATCGGCGTTGACTGATCCGCGCGGGCACGCTCGGCGGCGCGGTAGCCAGTGGCGGTATGCGGATCGAGCATTTCACCCGTGCGCTTATGCGCCTCGCGAATCACCTCAAGGATGGTCGCATCGTCCACGCTGTAGCTGGTGAACTTCTCGCGCAGTTTCGCTAGCGGCGCATCGGCCAGGGCCGTGGGCTCATTCTGGAAGCGCTCAAGCAGCTCGGATACAGCTAAACCGTCGCGATCGTAAGCGTCAAACAGCAGACGCTCAAAGTTTGACGACACCACGATATCCATGGAAGGAGCCAGCGTCGCCGCCAACTCTTTTTTGGAAAAATCATTAGCGGCCAGCGTGCGGTGCAGAATGTCGTTGGCGTTAGTGGCAATAATGAACTGCTTCACCGGCAGGCCCATTTTGTAGGCCATATAGCCTGCAAACACATTGCCAAAGTTAGCCGACGGCACGCAGAAGCTCACTTCACGGTGCGGCGCTCCCAGAGCAACGCCTGAGGCGATGTAGTATACGATCTGCGCCATAATGCGCGCCCAGTTGATCGAGTTCACCGCCACCAGACGGGTGCCATTGAGGAATTTCTGGTCGGCAAAGCTGGCTTTGACCATTGCCTGGGCATCGTCAAAATTGCCTTCAATGGCAATATTGAAGACGTTATTAGCCAATACCGAGGTCATTTGGCGACGCTGAACTTCCGACACCCGGTTGTGGGGGTGCAGGATAAAGATATCCAGGTTGTCACAGTGGCGGCACCCTTCGATGGCCGCTGAACCGGTATCACCGGAGGTCGCCCCCATGATCACCGCGCGCTCGCCACGTTTTTTCAGGAAGTGATCCAGTAGGCGGCCGAGCAGCTGTAGCGCTACGTCTTTAAATGCCAGGGTCGGGCCATGAAACTGTTCCAGCAGAAAGTGGTTAGCATCAAGCTGCTTGAGCGGCACGACCGCATCGTGATTAAACGTTGCGTAGGCTTCTGTGACAATACTGTGGAAGGTTGTGTCGTCGATTTCACCGTTAACAAACGGCTTCATCACCCGGAAGGCGATTTCCGCGTAGGAGAGCCCAGCCATGGCGGCGAGCTCTTCATGGGAGAATGCTGGCAGGGTTTCCGGCACATAGAGCCCACCGTCGCTGGCCATACCGGTGAGCACGACTTCTTCAAAAGAGAGCGCGGGCGCCTTACCACGTGTGCTGATATAACGCATTTGGGTTACTCTCCTTCGTCCAGGCTTTCCACGCGAATACGCGTTAACGGCCCGGCGATATCGGCCATTGATTCAATTTCACGAATCGCTTGGTTCATCTGCTTCTCTTTGGTGCGATGGGTCAGCAGGATAATCGGTACCAGCTCACCTTCGGTGGCCTCTTTCTGAATCAGTGCTTCAATAGAGATACCCTGCTCAGCCAGAATCGTCGCTACCCGCGCCAGTACACCCGGACGATCGACCGCCAGCAGGCGTAGATAATAGGCAGTGATGATGTCTTCCATCGGCATGATAGGTAGCTGACTGACATCTTCATCGATACCGCAGAACGCCAAGTAAGGCACCCGGTAGTGGTGGTCTGTGGAGATATCCCGCGCCACGTCGAGCAGGTCGGCCACTACCGCTGAGGCGGTTGGCTCCGCGCCCGCACCCGCGCCGTAGTAAAGCGTAGGCCCAACCGCATCGCCCATAATCGCAATGGCGTTTTTCACACCGTGAACATTGGCCAGCAAGCGCTCTTTTGGAATTAGCGTGGGGTGAACACGCAGTTCTAGCCCTTGATCAGTGCGCTTAGAGATGCCCAGGTGTTTAATCACGTAGCCCAGATTATCGGCCTGCTCGACATCTTCAGCGGTAATGCGTGAAATACCTTCGGTGAAGGCTTTCTCGAACTGCAGCGGCACACCATAGGCAATCGAGGCCAGGATGGTGAGCTTATGCGCGGCATCGATACCTTCCACATCAAACGTGGGGTCGGACTCGGCATAGCCCAGTGCCTGCGCTTCTGCGAGCACGTCTTCAAACGCCCGCCCTTCATCGCGCATGTGAGTAAGAATATAGTTGCCGGTACCATTGATAATGCCCGCCACCCACTCGATGCGGTTGGCACCCAGGCCTTCGCGCAGCGACTTGATGACCGGAATACCGCCCGCCACCGCCGCTTCAAAGGCGACAATAACACCTTTCTCATGAGCGGCTTTGAAGATTTCATTACCATGCACGGCAATCAGCGCTTTGTTGGCAGTAACCACGTGCTTGCCGTTGGCGATGGCGGTGAGTACCAGCTCGCGAGCGATATCGTAACCACCAATCAGCTCCACCAGGACATCAATATTAGGGTTGGTAGCGACTTCGAAAACATCGGTAGTAGCATTGATACCGGTAATATCGCAGTCAGGGTGAATACTGCGGTGGGCCACCTGCTCAATCACAATAGGACGGCCAGCACGACGCGCAATATCGTCAGCGTTGCGGGTCAATACATTAAAGGTGCCGCCACCGACTGTGCCTAGACCACAAATACCTACTCTTACCGGTTTCAAAATACTTCCCCTTTCATGTCGTGCACCTGGTGGTGCGGGTCTTAAATTCAGTCTTAAGGACGTTTTTAAAAGCTATTCAGCGTTGTGTACCGCCTCATCTCACACGGCACTGGTCGAATGTTTCAGCTCCAAGCTTTAGTCGTCTTCCAAGCCTAACATGGCGATGAGTCGCTCAGGAGGTACAAATCCAGGTACTAACTGTCCATCGGGCAAAATAATCGCCGGTGTGCCCTGCACGCCCAACGCCCGGCCCAAATCATACTGCCCTGCCACGGGATTGTCGCAGCTTGCCGCGCTGGAAATGGTTTGGCCTTCCTTCGCTTGGTTCATCGCTTCGCTACGATTATCCGAGCACCACACCTTTTGCAGCGTGGTGGCGACGGCGCTGTTCATCCCCGCCCGTGGAAAAGCCATGTAGTGCACGGCAATACCGTGCTCATTCAATTCGGGAATCGTGTCATGTAAACGCGCGCAGTAAGGGCAGCTAGGGTCGGTAAACACAACGATGGTGGCCTTGGGCTCATCAGCACCACGGTAAATCACTCGTTCGCTTTCAGGCACTGCGGCCAGGGCGTCAGCCCGCACTTGGTTGTGCTCTTGCTCGGTTAAATTGACCAATCCATCATCGGCATTTTCATATAGGTCGCCAAGTAAAAAGTGGCTGCCTTCGGCGTTGGAGTAGAAAGATTCACCGCTCTCCAGGCGCACGTGATAAATGCCATCCATTGGCGTCGCGGTGACCGTTTCTACGGGCATCGATTGGCCATTAACGCTAAGCGACCCGGCGAGGCGTTCTGCCACGTCATCGGCCTGGGCAGCAGCGGGTAACAGGCTGCCGGCGATCAGTAACGTCATCATTGAGAAAGGTGTCAGTAAAGGCATTGCTAAAAAACCGCGTTGACGCATCATCAATTCAACCTCGTGGGTGATGTTCTGCATGTAAACTTTCCAGGCGCGCTTGGGCTACATGGGTATAAATCTGGGTCGTCGATAGATCGCTATGACCTAGCAGCAGTTGTACGACCCGTAAATTGGCCCCATGATTCAATAAATGTGTCGCAAACGCATGACGCAATGTATGCGGCGACAGTGGCCGGGTAATTCCCGCCGTAATGGCATGGACTTTAATGCGGTGCCAAAACGTTTGCCGGGTCATGGCTTTATCGCTCCGACCAGGAAAAAGCGCCGGGCGAGTGGGGTCACTCATTAAGTTCTGCCGGGCGGTGTCCATGTAATGCGCGATCCAGTCTGCTGCTTCCTCACCCATCGGTACCAGACGATCTTTATCGCCCTTGCCGCGCACCCTTACCACTCCTTGGCGAAGATTAACCGCATCACTGGTAAGTCCCACTAACTCTGACACCCGCAGACCACAGGCGTAGAGCAGCTCTAACATGGCCCGATCCCGCACCCCTAAAGGGGTATCCGTATCCGGTGCCATTAGCAGCCGCTCCACCTCATCCTCTTCCAAGGTATTGGGCAGGCCAGGTATTACACGGGGCAGCTTGATGTCCGTCAGCGGGTCGCTTTTCACCTGGTTGTTTAAGCGCCCCCAGCGATAGAAGCTGCGCAGCGTCGACAGCAGCCGAGCATTACTGCGCAGCTGATAACCCTGTTCACGGCGGCTGGCCAGCCACTCATTGAGACGCTCAGGTGGCGGTGCTAACAGCGCCTCACCGTGAGTTTCCAAGTGCGCCTGCCAGGCGGTTAGATCACGCCGGTAGGCCGCTAAGGTATGGTCGCTGGCACCCTGTTCGAGCCAAAGGGCGTCTAAAAAGGCATCGATAACGCTCATACGTTAGCAGTCTCAGTATTAGCTTATAAAAAACCCCGTCCCGCAAAGCGGTGACGGGGTCTTGGTACCTAGGCGCGACGCGGCTGCAAGAGCAGCGCACGCCCGAGGAGCAGTGGCGTTTACGCCAGCTTTTCCTTGATACGTGCAGAACGACCGCTGCGCTCGCGCAGGTAGTACAGTTTAGCTTGACGCACATCACCACGACGCTTGACTTCAAGAGAGTCAACCAGCGGGCTGTAGGTCTGGAAGGTACGCTCAACACCAACACCATGAGAAATTTTACGCACGGTGAAAGCGGAGTTCAGGCCACGGTTACGCTTACCGATAACAACACCTTCGAACGCCTGCAGACGCTCACGGGTGCCTTCCTTTACTTTTACCTGCACAACAATGGTATCACCTGGTGAAAACGCAGGGATTTCCTTGCCCATTTGCTCAGATTCGATCGCCTGGATCACTTTACTTTTGTTGCTCATTTTCATACTCCTGAATAACGTGTTGGCTTGACCGCTCAATCATGGGAGGCGGAAGCCGTGATCCCGGCGCTCGTATCGAGCCACGCGGGAATCGTTATGGGTGACACAGGTGCGCAATTTTCGCCCTGCACCGCCGCTCTGGCCTACTTTGTTTTGACTACTTAATCAGCTTTAGCTGACAAAGTGGACAGAGCGTGTTCCTCGATAAACTCGTTTAACAGCTTGCGCTGTTCGACATCTAATGTGCGCCCTTCCAATAAGTCAGGACGACGCTGCCATGTACGGCCCAGTGACTGCTTTAGCCGCCAGCGCTTAATGGCTGCATGATTACCACTTAGCAGCACATCTGGCACCTGACGCCCGTCGATAATTTCTGGACGGGTATAGTGCGGGCAATCTAACAGACCGTCATTAAACGAGTCTTCGACAGCGGAGTCTTGATGCCCTAATACGCCAGGGATCAGCCTTGCCGCTGCATCAATCAGCACCATTGCTGGCAGTTCACCACCGCTCAGCACATAATCACCAATCGACCACTCTTCGTCGATGTCACTCTCCACCACGCGCTCATCAATGCCTTCATAGCGCCCTGCTACGACCACTAAAGGTCCTGCAGAAGCTAGTGCTTGAACGCCCTGCTGATCCAATTTACGCCCTTGGGGCGATAGATAGATCACCGTCGGCACTAGGCCGGTGGCTTGTTGCGCCCGTTCACGGGCGGCAAAGATCGCTGCGCGTAGGGTGTCGACTTTCATCAACATGCCTGGACCACCGCCATAGGGGCGATCATCTACGCTGCGGTGACGATCCGTAGCGTAATCACGCGGGTTCCAAAACTCTAATGCGATGCGCTGCTTCTCTACCGCTCTGCCGACCACACCTTGCTGCGTTAGCGCGTCGAACATCTCGGGAAACAGTGACACCACGCCAATCCACATAGCAGGCGACGCTACTTCGCTTTCACAAAGCTCGTTTTCACAAAGCCCTGGCTCTATTGAGTCAGCAGAAACATCATTACTCAAACTATTCATAAGTTTGGTCAAAACTCAGGGTCCCAATTGACGACCATGCGGCCCTCTTGGGTACTGATTTCGACAATGACATCATCTGGCAAAAACGGTAACAGCCGCTCGCGCTTGTCGATTGCATCAGAATCGCCGCGTACCACCATGACATCGTTGGCACCGGTTTCGAACAGGTAACTTACCCGCCCTAGCCGCTCGCCAGCCTGAGTGAAGACCACCATGCCTTCAAGCTCATGCCAATAATACTCGTCGTCAGAAAGCTCAGGTAGTGCCTGTTTGGGCATCAGGATGTCCGTTTGGGCCAGTGCTTCAGCCGCGCTACGGTCATCGACCCCTTGCAGTTGCACTACGATCCCTTTGCCCTGCCGACGCCCCTGAACAACGTTTATGCGCGTCAGTGTTTCACCTTGGCGCACCCACCATTCCGGGTACTCTAGAATGCTGTCTATCGGGCTAGTGTAGGAGTACACCTTCAGCCAACCTTTCACCCCATAAGGGCTAGTCAGCTTGCCTAGCACCACATATGTGTCGTCAGTTTGGCTTATTTCAAAACGCGACATTGACGACCTCAGCTAGCCACAGCACTCAATTTATTCCACATAAAGATCCCACACAGCAGGCTTAAGCCTGTTTGCGTGCTTCTTTAAGCAGCTCAGCAACACGACCAGAAACCTGGGCGCCTTGGCTCTGCCAATGAACAACGCGGTCTAAATCAACGCGCAGACGCTCTTCTTGACCACGGGCAACCGGGTTGAAGAAGCCAACACGCTCGATGAAACGACCATCACGTGCATTACGCGAATCAGTAACAGTCAGGTGGTAAAAGGGACGCTTCTTGGCGCCACCACGGGCCAAACGAATGGTAACCATACGATAACTATCCTTCGGTTGAGGTTACGAGAGTGTAGTCATAGCGCTAACCGCTACCGAAACACTCTTCGTGCTGTTTTCTTGGCGCTAAGTTAACGAAATGCAACGTTTTGAGCTTGCAAGAGGCTTGCTTAGTGCCATTTGAGCCTTCATCGGGTAGTGCTAACACTACGTTTTGGCGTATTTCAGGCAACACCCACGCATGAAGAGGCCGCATTCTACGCAAATGCGCTCGGCTTGGAAAGCCTGACAGCCAGAAAACTCATAAAGCGTCAACCACTGCATTCACTGTAAAGGGCATCTTTGCTCGCAAGTTTCTATTTGTTCAAGGCTAGCACCCCAAAAGGCGATATCATCATGGCTTGCTTAAACGTTATACGCTAAGCGCTTTCACGCGGGACAAGTGTAACGCCAACCCTGACGACCTGGGGGTTGCTTGACGGGGCCTGCATCCTAGCTTCGAGTAGCTGCAGCGCCTCTAACGCGGTTTCATTTACCGGGTTGCGTACAGTGGTCAATGGGCAGCGCCCCCAGGCAGCGCCGGGTACGTCATCGAACCCGGTAATAGCGACATCATCTGGCACTAGAACACCGCGCTGGGACAATGCTTCGATCACCCCCAGCGCCATGGCGTCGTTGGCACACATAATCGCGTCAATCGCCTCACCCGAATCCATTATCGCTAGCCCTTCATTAAAGCCGCTTTGAAACGAGAAATCTCCCCGGCGCTGCGCCTGTATTGACAGCGCATAGTGCTTCAATGTCTGTTCGACGCTTTGTCTGCGTTCTTGATCCGAGAAGGTATCTGCCGAGCCCCCCAGCCAAGCGATACGCCGCCGCCCCTGCTTGACCAGCCGCTCCACTAGCAAACGCATGCCCTCTCCGTTGTTGCAGCAGACTGAATCAGCGCCACTCTTTTCCAGTACGCGACCGATTAGCACTAAGGGAGCCCCAGAGGATCGGCATCGATCAGCAATATCACGACTAACGGATCCGGCAGCGACAATCGCTCCATCCACCTGATAGGCCAATGCATGGTCGATCATCTCGGCCACATTGGTATTCCTAAGAGCGGGTAGTAGCAGCGGACGATAGCCATGAAGCGTTAGCGCTCTTACCAGATGCTCCAACAACCAGGCTTCGTAGGGCCTGGATATCTCACCTGCCACCACGGCAACCAGACCAGTACGCTGCCCGGTAAGGCCACGGGCAATCAAGTTAGGCCGATAGCCCAAGGTTTGAGCCACACGCAGTACATGCTCGCGCTTTCCTGCTGACACCGATGCCCCGGCGGTGAACGCCCGTGACACCATCGCTCGGGAGACGCCTGCGGCCCTGGCAACATCGTCAGCAGTCACACGCACCGGCATTTCTCCCTTCGCTTTACTATTTCGGACACGTTTTTACTGCCCTATCAGTGAGATAACACTCATTATCCTAGCACCAGTTAGCTGCCGCTGATGTGTTTTAAAAGCTACATCAAAACGTCACAGATGCAGGGTAATTTTGGCTTATCAAAATTTTGCACGCGCGTTCAAAAGGCATTTTAAACCGGAGTTAACCGATGCGTACCGAAGCGCTGACACTTAATGACGTAACCATTGACCTTCGGCAGCAGCGTATTCTGGAAAGCATCCATCTTGCTGTGGATCCCGGCAGCTTTACTTGTCTGCTGGGCCCATCCGGCTGCGGGAAGACCACGCTACTGCGCGCTATCGCCGGCTTTACGCCGCTGGATCGAGGCGATATCCGCCTTGGCGCACAATCCATTACCCACTTACCGCCAGAGAAGCGCCAGACCGCCATGGTATTTCAATCCTATGCGCTCTGGCCGCACATGAGCGTCGGCGAGAACCTAGGCTACCCGCTAAAACTGCGCGGTGTTCCTCGGTCAGAACGCCAGCAACGAGTTGCCGACACATTGCAGCGACTGGAACTAAGTGGCTTTGAGAAGCGCGCAGTCACGCAGCTTTCCGGTGGCCAGCGCCAGCGTGTTGCCCTTGGCCGTGCGCTGATTATTGACCCACCACTTTTGTTGCTTGACGAGCCGCTTTCCAACTTAGATGCCGCCATTCGCCGTAGCCTGCGCGGCGAGTTACGTCGTCTGCAAAAATCGCTGGGCATCACCACCATTATGGTCACTCATGATCAGGAAGAGGCTCTGCAAATGGCCGACCAAATCGTGCTCATGCGTGCTGGTCAAATTGTCCAGGTAGCCTCGCCGCAGCGTCTTTACCAGCACCCTGCTGATCTCGACACGGCGCGCTTTCTAGGCGTAGACAATATCGTCAGCTGTGAAAAAGAGGATCCCGCCAATGCCAGAGGCGCCACTCAGTTTGGCTTTCGGACACGAGACGCGCTGGTCAATGCCTCGCTAAACGCGGCGGCTCTCAACCGTAAGGGTCGCGTGAGCGACTGCGTTTATACCGGCGATGGCTACCAGATTTCGCTTAGCGTTAATGGCGACACACTTTACGCCACGTCCGACTCCCCTATTGCTTTAGGCGCCTTCGCAACGCTTCAGGTGCCTGCTTCGGCTCTGATCCCCTTCGGGCCGGATAACCGGCATCTGCCGCCGCTTGATCGACATGAGGATATCGCATGAAACCCTTAACGCTTACGCTGGGCCTGTTAACCGCCACCCTCACCGCACCCGCCATGGCGGCCACAACACTTAACGTGTTTACCGCAGGTGATGACAACATGGTTGAGTACATCAATGAGTTTCTTGCTCCGCGATTTGAAGCCATGTACCCCGATGTCAGCGTGCGCGCCCTGGGCACAGGCCCTGGAGATGCAGGCAGCCAGGCTATTTACGAAACCCTTAGCGCCCAGCGCGACCAGGCGACCTGGAGCGTCGATGTGGCCGTTGTCCATCAGCGCATGGCCGGGCAGATGGTGGAAGAGGGCCTGCTCGCTGATTATGTTGACGCTATAGCCACGGGCGATTTAGTTAGCGCACAAAGCGCGCGCAATGCGCTGGGCGTTGATGTCGAAGGTTACGTGATGCCCATGTTCCAGAGCCAGATTGCCATCGCCTATAACCCTGACCTTTTAGAACAGCCGCCTGAAAGCTACACAGCACTTGCCAACTGGGTGGAAGAGCACCCCGGGCAGTTCGGTTATAACGGCATTACCGGTGGCATGGCGGGGGTCGGCTTTGTGTTCGGCTGGATGTACGCCTTTACCGACATGGCCGATACGCTACAAAACGGCCCCTGGGAAGAGGATGCGACAGCACGCTGGGAGCCAGCACTTGATCAACTGCGCACGTTTAATCAACACGTCACCATGACCCCAGGCAATGCTGGCACCTTGGACGCCATGAACCGTGGTGAAATCGCCATGGGGCCCGTGTGGATGGATATGTATTACACCTGGAAAACCGATGGCCGCCTCAACCCCAATTTCAGGTTATTACTGCTGGAACCCGGCATGCCGGGCCAACCGATGTACTACACCATTCCTGAGCGCGCCGCTGAACCTGATTTGGCTGCCGAATTTATTGCCTTGGCGACCAGCCCAGAGATACAGGCTGAAGGCATTGTTGGCCAATTCAACTGGTTCCCTGGCATTGACGCTGAGCATGTTCGCAGCGAACTAAGCGACGCCCAGTGGGAGCAGCTATACGCAGACGTTTCGCCCGAGACACTTTCCGAACGCGGTTTCTCGATGCCACAGGCTGACTACTTCCGTGCCATCCTCGAAGCCTACGAAAGCCACGTTAGCCGTTAACACTTTGCTCATCATCTAGGGGGCTTTAGCCCCCTTCTTCGTAGAACGCCTTTATGACCCACTTATCCTCTACGGCACTCCCGCCCGTTGCATCGCGAAAACCATTAATGCAATCAGCGCGGGGCACGCTGCTCGTTCTACCAGCGCTAACGGCAATTGCGTTACTGTATGCACTGCCTTTGGCCCGTTCGCTGATAACCGCTTTTCGTAGCAACGACGGCAGCTGGACAACCGAACACCTCGCCCGGGCGTTTTCGCTCTATGGTCGCGACGTACTGTTCTCCATCGGCGTTGTGTCGGCATCCCTTGTGCTGATCACGGTGATATCCATCTCCATTGCAGGCTACCTCGTACTCGGCACCACGCCTTGGGCAGTGCGCCTGCTGCGCTGGCTCTACCGCTGGCCGCTATTTATTCCATTTGTGGTGTCAGGTCAGCTAGCGCGCTCTTTTCTGTCCACTAACGGCATGATGAATGGGGTACTGGTCGAAACGGGGCTATTGGCAGCCGCTAACGCCCAGAGTTTTTTGGACTGGCGAGGGCTGGTACTGACCTTTGCCTGGAAGCAAACTCCCTTCGTCACACTGCTGCTTGCAGGCGCTATGGCGGCGATTGACCGCAGCCATATTGAAGCTGCCCGCAACATGGGCGCGGGCCGGTTGCGCTGTCTTTTCAACATTCTACTGCCCCAAGCAGCGCCAACACTGTGGGTGGGACTGATACTCTCGCTGGTGGCTATGCTCTCGGTGCTGTCCGTGCCGCTGATGCTGATTGCAGGCAACCCCACCATGATGACCTCGATGATGGCCCATCGGATCACCTATTATGGAGATTACGGCATCGCCAATGCCTTAGGGCTGTTTTCTTATGCGCTAACCGCCGTTACCGCCTGGGTGTATCTGCGCCTGACGCTGCGCCGGGAGGCCAACCCATGAAGGCATCTACACTGCTGACGCAAATAGGCCTCGGCCTGATGCTGGGCATCGTCGCCTTTATCGTTTTCGGGCCACTACTGAACCTTGCCATGTGGGCGTTTGCTGAACAGTGGTTTTACCCGAACCGCTTCCCAACCGACTGGGGATTCGCCTTCTGGGAGCGCGTATTTCGCCCTCGCGCAGGTGCCTGGGTGTCACTGTTTAACACGATCATTGTGGCGCTGCTGGCGGTGCTACTGTCGATGGCGTTGGCAATACCCGCGGGTTACGCACTGGCACGCCAAGCCCTGCCCGCGCGTAATGTCATCATGCTGCTTTTCCTACTTCCTCAGGCGTTTCCCAACCTGCCGATCTTCGTCAACATCGCAGCTATTTTTTACCAGTGGGGGCTCAACGGCACCTTGCTTGGCGTGGTGCTGGTGCACTCACTACCAGGGCTCGTCTATGCGGTCTGGATTGCCACGGCGACCTTCGCCACGGTGGATCGCTCGTTGGAGGAGGCCGCGCGCAACCTCGGTGCCTCACCACTGCGAAGTTTTAAAGATATCACCCTGCCCCAAGCATTGCCGGGTCTGCTGGCAGCATCGATCTTCGTGTTTCTCGACAGTATTGATGAGTTTACCGGTACCTTTTTTGTCGGTGCACCGGAAATCACCACGCTACCGCTACTGATGTTCAACGCCTCTATGGGGGGTAATTATCAGGTCGCGGCGATTACCGCGCTAATACTGCTAATCCCCTCTGTTGGCTTCATGCTCATTATCGAGCGCTTTTTGAAAGCCGATGTGCTCTCCCGCATTGGTCGCTAACCATTGGCTGTCTCTGTAAACGGTCTTTTGCTGAGTTTTATCTAAATGTTGATTGCCCACTTATCTGATTTGCATCTTTTCACTGAGCGCCCCGAAACGGGTCAATCCCGCGGCGATATCGCTAAGATTGTTGAAAACATTATCGCTGATCTACTGACGCTTAGCCCCTTACCGGATGTTGTGGCTATCAGTGGTGATCTGGCCGACGGAGGCAGTGAGGAAGATTATCAATTGATACGCCATCTGCTTGAGCCACTACCCATGCCCATTCTGGCAGTGCCTGGCAATCACGATAGACGCGAGGCGATGCGGCGAGTACTGGGCAATCGGCTGGCAGGACTTGAAGCAGGTGAATTTCTGCAATCCAGAATTGATACCCATGGCGTCACACTGCTGGGCATGGACTCAGTAGTAGAGGGAGAAGCAAAGGGGGCGTTATGCAATAGGCGATTGGCGTGGCTCGAAAAGCAGCTTCAGCACACCCAGCCAGTCACTTTTTTGGCACTGCATCATCCGCCTTTTATGACCGGGAATCCCCACTGGGATCCTTGCAGCTTGATAGAAGGGAGAGAACGCTTTAGGGAAATCATTAGCGGATTACCAATACGAATCCTGTGTGGGCATATTCACCAACCTTTGCATACCTACTGGGACGGGCACTACGCTGGAATCGCCGGGAGCCCGGCGTTTCAATACAACTTGGTGCCAGGCAGTATGGCTGACCCGATACCTGACGAGGTGCCTTACTGCTATCCACTACACGACTGTCGGCCAGACGGCAGCGTGATCGTGCACTTGCGCCATGTGGCTCAGGCTCAGGTTTGACTTAGGCTTAGGTCTGGACTCAGGGGCTCAGATTGCCTGAGCCCGCGAAGAAGCTTAGCGGCGGGGCAATCCGCCCGGGCCTCCCATACCGCCCATGCCGCCGGGGCCACCCATTCCTCCTGGGCCGCCCGGGCCACCGCCGCCCATCATGCCGGACATGCCGCGCATCATTTTCTGCATGCCGCCTTTCTGGCCCGCTTTCTTCATCATTTTCTGCATCTGCTTATGCTGTTTAAGCAGACGATTCAGGTCAGGCACTTGCAGCCCTGCGCCAGCGGCAATACGGCGTTTGCGTGAACCATTGATAATATCGGGCTTGCGGCGCTCTTTTGGCGTCATTGAATTAATCAGCGCTTCGAGTTTGCCAAGCTCCTTTTCAGGGCCGGGACCTTGGGCCATTTCGGCCATCTGCCCCATGCCAGGCAGCTTGCCTAGCAAGCCGCCCATACCGCCCATTTTCTTGAGCTGCTGTAGCTGGTCACGAAAATCTTCCAGGTCAAACCCATCGCCTTTTTTGACCTTCTTGGCCAACTGTGCGGCTTTGGATTTATCGACGGTGCGTTCGGCTTCCTCAATCAGCGACAGCATGTCGCCCATACCCAGGATTCGCGAAGCTACCCGGTCAGGGTGGAACGGCTCTAGAGCATCGACTTTCTCACCAACACCCATGAACTTGATGGGCTTGCCAGTGATATAACGCACCGACAAAGCAGCACCACCGCGAGCGTCACCATCCGCCTTGGTTAAGATAACACCGGTCAGCGGCAGCGCTTCACTGAACGCTTTAGCCGTATTCGCGGCATCTTGGCCGGTCATGGCATCGACGACAAACAGCGTCTCTTGGGGCGAGACTGCTTTGTGCAGCGCCTGGATTTCCGCCATCATCGCTTCATCAATGGCTAAGCGACCGGCGGTATCGATCAATACCACATCGTGGAACTGGATCTTGGCGTGCTTAATCGCCGCTTCAGCAATCGCTACCGGCTGCTGATCAGAGCGCGAGGGGAAGAAATCCACTGCGACTTCTTTAGCCAGGGTTTCTAACTGATCAATAGCCGCCGGACGATAGACGTCGGCAGACACTACCAGCACTTTCTTCTTCTCACGCTCACGCAGGTAGCGGGCAAGCTTGGCAACAGAAGTAGTTTTACCCGCACCCTGAAGACCCGCCATCAATACAACCGCAGGCGAGCCTTTAAGCACAAAGCCATCATTGGCTTCGCCCATGATCGCTTCCAGCTCTTGCTGGACAATTTTGACGAACTGCTGGCCTGGGGAAAGGCTTTTGGATACTTCTTGGCCAACTGCGCGCTCGCGCACGCGTTCAATAAACTCCTTGATGACCGGCAGTGCTACATCGGCCTCAAGCAGCGCGCGACGCACTTCGCGCAGGGTATCTTTAATATTGTCGTCGGTCAGGCGAGCCTGACCCTTAATCGACTTTAGCGTCTGGGAAAGACGCTCACTTAGATTCTGGAACATGGGGCCTCTCTGCCTCCGTCACTGCCGATGGCGCGCACGCCCTGGACTAAATAGTGGAAAGATTATACGCGCTCACGCTTTGAGTCTCCATGGGAGAGTGCCAGCGACATTAGGGCAACTAACCAGGGCAAGTCGTCATCTGACCACCATGGATAGCGGAAATGCCGGAATTGTCGAGAACATTTTTCCGGCCATGGCGAAAGACCCTTGCTTATAGCTTTCCCTGATATTCATGCATACTTACTCCGAGTCTTTAGCTATTTTCGTGCACTTGCCCCGCTGGGCGACGCAGCTTGGATTAGTTATAGTAGTTGAATAGATTTTCGTCGTAATCACGCTTAATTCGTTTATTTATTAACAGCAACGCGCTGCAAGGCGCACGGATAGCATCATGCAGGCGCTCCCTTTCGCCACGATTGCTTTTGTTCTTTATGTTGCCGCCGCCATTTGGCAGGGCATGACACTGTTTCGTCGCGTACCTCCCCGTCAAAGGATGGTACGTCTGCTTGCCGTGCTGGGCCTGCTGCTGCACATTCCGGTAGTCGTCAAATTAGTCGGCCAGGCACCCGGCTTGCTGCCAGGCTTTACCACCAGCGCGACGCTATTAATGGCAGTGGCCGTCAATGTCGTGCTGGTAGCAAGTCTATTCAAGCCGGTACTCAACGCGGGTATTGCGCTTTTCCCGCTGGCTGGCATTGCCTTAATTGCCGCCACTTGGCTACCCAATCAAGGCGGCCATACCGGCCTCACACCGGGGATTTTGCTACATGCAGTTAGCTCTGCGTTGGCATTTGCCGTACTGGCGATTGCTGCCGCTCAAGCCGTCTTGGTCGGCCTGCAGAACCAAGCACTGCGCCATCATCATATTCGGGGCATCGTGCAGTCTTTACCTCCGCTGACCACCATGGAGCGGGTGCTCTTTGAGCTGGTTTGGGCAGGCATCATTATGCTTACGCTCTCCATCGCGAGCGGGCTTATTTTTCTAGATAACTTGTTTGCTCAACATTTAGCCCATAAGACGGTGCTGTCGCTACTAGCCTGGGTGATATTTACAACGCTTCTGATTGGGCGTTACCGCTTTGGCTGGCGTGGCATGCGCGCCGTACGCTGGACCCTGGGTGGCTGCGCCCTACTGGTACTGGCCTACTTTGGCAGCAAGTTCGTACTTGAAATCTTACTCAATCGATAGCGGTTCAACTGCTAAAGGCGCTAGCCCGCGCCTTTAGTTGTCTTGACACATCACTCGCGACCTTCTACAAATCGAGCCTAATTCGCCACAAAGGACCTTTCGACTTGAGCGACGACTTCCCCCTGGGGTTACTGTTCGGCCTGCTAGCCTTACTGATAGTGCTTTCTGCTTTCTTCTCAAGCTCTGAAACCGGCATGATGTCGATTAACCGCTACCGCTTGAGTCATCAGGCTAACAGCGGGGATCGTAGAGCCAAACGGGTCATGCGCCTGCTCACACGTCCAGATCGCCTTATTGGCGTTATCTTGATCGGCAATAACTTCGTCAACAACCTAGCCGCGTCGATTGCCACGATCATTGCCATTCATTTTTTTGGTGATGTCTCCGGCCCTGCGATCTCCACTGCACTGCTGACGATTACCATTTTGATTTTCGCCGAAGTGACGCCAAAGACCTATGCCGCGATCAAGCCTGAGCGGATTGCTTACCCTACTTCCTTCGCACTAGAGCCGCTGCTTAAGCTGCTTTATCCGCTGGTCTGGTTGGTCAACGTGATGTCTAACGGCCTGCTTAGACTGATTGGCGTTAAAAGCGTTGATAATGGTGGCGACAGCCTAACTCGCGACGAATTACGCACGGTGGTGCACGAGGCCGGCACGCTGATACCTTACCGTCACCGCGCCATGTTGCTGTCGATTCTCGACCTTGAGAATGTCACTGTGAACGACATTATGGTGCCGCGTCACGAGGTGCTGGGAATTGATTTGGATGACTCGCTAGAAGATATTTTGACCCAGATTCGTACCAGCCAGCACACCCGCCTGCCCGTTTACAAAGGCGACATCAACAATATTATTGGCATGCTGCATCTTCGTAATGCGGCACGCTTTCTGTCTCGCGATGAAGTAACTAAAGCTTCGATCGTGCAGGAGGCACGCGAGCCCTACTTCATTCCCGAGTCGACACCTCTGCATACTCAACTGCTCAACTTTCAAAAGCAGAAGCGGCGTATCGGCATCGTGGTCGATGAGTATGGCGATGTAGAAGGCTTGGTAACGCTGGAAGATATACTGGAAGAGATTGTGGGCGAGTTCACCACCGATGTATCTGAAGATGAAGAGATTCATCAGCAGGACGACGGTAGCCACGTGATTGAAGGTACCGCCACGATTCGAGACATCAATAAAATGCTTGGCTGGCAGCTGCCCACCGATGGCCCCAAAACTCTCAACGGGCTGATTCTTGAGCATCTTGAGGCATTCCCTGAAGGGCCTGCCTGCCTGCAGATTGGTAATATGCGGATGGAAATACTGGAGATTCGCGACAATCTAATCACCTCAGCACGCTGCTGGCAAAAGCTACGCGCGCCACGGCGCTAGGTGAGGGAAGCCACTTGCCAAGCTAGCGGCGGCGGGCAAGGTCCTGATCAGCCGCTGCTTTTAATGCTCTAACGCGCGCCTCAAGAAACCGCCGCAGCGCCATATCATCGGCGTCCAAGCGGTTGAGCGGCGGGCCGAAGTGCAAACTGACCGGCGCCCGAAATCGCTTGGGACATTTCTTTAGCGCTTTGCCGCAATGATGAGATGTCCACGACCCCCACAGACCTGCTAACCCCGCCGGGATCACCGGCACATCATCCCTTGCCAGAATGGTCTCTAAACCACGCCTGAAGGCGTGAATCTCACCGTCTGGGGTCAATCGTCCCTCTGGGAACACCATCACTACCTGGCCTTGGCGTAGCGCTTCGCTGACGTCATCCAGGGCACGCCTGATAGCACCGGGGCTGCGCCGCTCAGACTCAATTGGAATGGCACCGACCAACTGAAACCACCACTTAAGCCATGGTGAGTCAAAAATCGGCTGGTCCATGACAAAGCGCAACGGGCGTGGGCTAGCGCCGCCGAGTACGAGCGCATCCATAAAGCTTACGTGGTTACACACCACCAGCGCGGCACCCTGCTTGGGAATATGCTGTTGACCGTGCACTTGTAGCCGATAGCAGAGGCGCATTGAGATAAAAATAAGCCAACGCAGGATATGGCGGAACGCGCTGACCCACCCCTTCACGTGACCGCCTCGCGGTGGCGAAGGCCCGCCAATATGGTACTCATCAGTTGATCCAACAATTCATCCACTTTTAATTGCTGCCCCTGCCAGTAACCCAGACGCTCGTTAAGCCCAAGCTGAACCAGACCGTGAACGCTGCCCCACAGGGTACGCCCTAAGCGGCGGGCTTCGAGATCATCCAGCGCTGGCTGGTAGGATTTGAGCGACGCCTCGACCTGGGTAAATAGCGCCTCGATGAGATCGCTTTGCCGCTGATCAAGCTCGCCCTCTTGGGCCAGCGGATAATCAAACAGCAGTTGCCAGCGGTAGCAATCCTGTTCTGCAAACTGCCAGTAAGCACGCGCCAGTGAGCGCAACCATGGCTCAGGGTCATCATCCACAAGACTGGTTATGGTGTGCTGCAAGCGCGCCAAGGTTTCCACATTGACGTGCTGTAATAAGTTATTAAAGCTGCCATACAGCTTCAGCAGCGTGCTTGGGGCGCAGCCGACTTCTCTGGCAAGGGCACGCAGCGAAAGACCATGGACTGGCTGCTTAGCCAACCACTCATCACAAGCGTGCATGACCTGCGCATGGAGGGCATCGGGCGCATGCTGTCTAGGACGGGCCATGGCGATCTCTTAAGGTCAACGGCAAACGAGGAGGAATGCCTCACTGCACTTTAGCGGGAGTAAAGGATGGTATAGGATACCTTACATCGAACACTGTTTTCGACACTAAAACGCTACATTTCGCGCTTTATTACGTGAAGTCCCCCACTATATCGGTACACTTGCACTACGATTTTGCTTTAGGAGATAGGTATGACGGGGCGTCTGCATGTACAAAACTTACCACTGTCCCGCTTATTGCCCTCTCTTATTCCCTCTGAGCCACTGGTAGAGTCACCCAATTTAGCGCCCCGTCGACCCATTTCGGCGATTCGGCTTGAGCAAGGGGAGTATCGCCTCTCGTCAATTTTTTGGGGCCTCACGCCGCCTTGGCTAGACGTGCTGGATCATGCGCCGCACTGCGCCCGGGCCGAAACTCTTGAATCGAGAGCAATGTTTCGCGAGGCTTTTAGCGCTCGCCGCTGCGTGATTCCGGTTAGCGGCTTCTATCTGTGGAAAACTCAGCCGCGCAGTAAACAGCCCTATTTAGTCACCCAGGTGACACGGGCACCGCTGCTGCTGGGTGCCTTATGGTGCCGCTACCACACAACGTTAACAGCGTTCACTGACTCAGCAGCACTGATCACGGTACCTGCCAATCTTCTGCTATCACCGTTAACCGATCGCTTACCGGTCACTATTCAACCCCATGCACTAAATGCGTGGCTAGACCCAGATACCGACCTGGAAACACTGAATTCGCTATTAACGCCTGCGCCCTTGGAACTGTTGGGCGCTTTTCCGGTATCAAAACATGTCAATAACCCCGCCTATCAGTCTTCGGTCTGCGCCCACCCTACGGGACCGATGCTGCGCTGGGCCGTGTCTCAGGAGACGTAATGTTGCGACCCTCTTATGTAATGCGCTGGCATCAACTGCCCCAGCGTGCCCTGCTCAGCGCTGTTGCCAGTATCTGGTTAGCGCCGCTTGCGCTGGCTTCTGACGACGATGCCGTGGCCGAGGTAATCACACCTAACGTTAGCCCTTATGACATCCGTGATTACCGCGTTTTAACGCTTGAAAATGGCCTTAATGTGCTACTGGTAAGCGACCCTGAGGCGGATAAAGCCGCGGCGTCAATGAATGTGCGTGTCGGCAGCGCCCAGGACCCCGAAGACCTTCAGGGATTAGCGCACTTTCTTGAGCATATGCTGTTTTTAGGTACCGAGCCGTACCCAGAATCCGACGCTTATCAGCGCTACATTTCAGGCAACGCAGGGTCACACAACGCCTTTACCGCCCAGCAAGACACCAATTACTTCTTTGATATCGAGCCCTCGGCACTGCCCGGCGCCCTTGACCGCTTTAGCGAATTTTTCCTTTCGCCGCTGTTTAATGCAGATCATTTAGAGAGCGAGCGTAATATCGTTCACTCTGAGTATATGGCACGCATTCGTGACGAATCCCGGCGTGAAAATGACGTACTTAATCAACTCCTCAATCCTAATAACGCTACGACTGGCTTTGCCGTGGGCAGCCGTGAGACCTTAGCCAGCCCGCCTGAAGGCGAAGCGACGCTGCGCGAGCGAGTGATTGATTTCTATCACCAGCATTACGACGCCAATGTAATGAACCTGGCGATTGTGGCACCGCAGCCGCTGGATACGCTTGAAGAGTGGGTTGCCGAACGCTTTGCCGACATTCCAGATAACGACCTGAGCGTGCCGACTATCGACGAGCCGTTAGTAGATGCCGACACCCTGCCGCGCTATATCGAACGCCAATCGCTGCAGGATCGTCGTCAGCTACGCTTTTACTTTCCGGTTCCCGACCCCACCGATGATTACCGTAGTAAACCAACGCAGCTCATCTCACACCTGCTGGGTGATGAAGGGGATGGCAGCCTGTTAGCGGTACTACGTGACGCAGGGCTTGCCGATGGGCTCTCTGCTGGCGTTGGCCGTGGCGATGGTAAAAATGCCTTGTTTACGGTATCTGTCAGCCTGACACCTGCCGGTGCTGAGCGTCTGGATGATATCGAAGCCACTCTATTTGCTGCCATTGAGCAACTACAAGACGACGGCCTCGCCTCCTGGCGCTATGACGAACAAGCCAATCTTAACGAGCAGGCCTTCCGTTTTCAGCAGCATGGCGCACCTCAACAGGAAGCGACCCGCCTCTCCATGAGCCTTTCGCGCTACCCGGTGGAAGATGTGCAGTACGCGGCTTACCGCATGGATGGCCCCGACGCCGAGCGCCAACAGGCCTATCTCGATGCACTAAGGCCAGACAACATGCTGCGCTTCTACTCAGCGCCAGATGTGGAAAGCGACACCATCTCACCTTGGTTCAATACCCAGTGGCGCGAGCAAACGCCCGACCAAGCAGGCCAAGCCCTCAGCGGTTTAGCGCTACCTGGCCCGAACCCTTTTATTGCCAGTGACTTAACGCTTCTGGAAGGCCAGGACGATCACCCCAGCCTATTGGTTGATACGCCGTCATTTACCGCTTGGCATATGCAGGATGCGCGGTTTAACACCCCAAGCGTTGAATGGCGCGTCAGCCTGCAAAACCCCAGCGCGAGCTACTCCGCTGAAGAAGCGGTACTCACCCGGCTACTCGCCATCTGGCTCAACGACAGTTTGAATGAGTCGCTCTATCCCGCCTGGCTGGCAGGTCAAGCGTTCAGCGCCTACCCTCACGCCCGCGGCATGACGCTCTCATTCTCCGGCTGGCGGGATGGTCAAACGCCGCTGATTGAGCAGGCTGTTGAGCAGCTTAAAACGGCGGAAATTACCGACGGTGCCTTTGAGCGAGTGCGCTACCAGCTGCAGCGCGAGTGGCGCAATGCTCCTCAGGCATCGCTTTACGGCCAAGCGAGCCGCACGCTCGGCGAAGCCTTGCTCACACCGCAGTGGTCAAACGCTGACTTCCTGAACGCCAGCGAGCGCTTTGAGCGCAGCCATTTAGAAGACTTCCGCAAACGCTTTCTAAAAGATCTTTACGTCGACGCAATGGCGGTGGGAAATCTTGACGCCGACTTAGCACGCGAACAGGCCGAGATCATGCGTGATCACCTCCGCCCGCGCTTAAGCCGAGATGACATTGCCAATCTAACGCCTCTGGCGGTTAGCCAAGAGCACCGAGTGCTCCACCCTCACAGCACGCGTGAAGAGTCGTTGATACTGCGCTATATGCAGGGACGCGACCAAACGCCCAAAGAGCAAGCCACGACCAGCGTGATCGCCCAGTGGTTAGAGACGCCGTTCTACCAGCAGTTGCGCACCGAGCAGCAGTTAGGTTACGTGGTTAACGCAGGCTATTCGCCGCTCCTTGAAGCGCCTGGGATTGCGTTAGTTGTCCAATCACCGGACGTCGACAGCGACACCATAGCAGAGCGTATGGATACGTTCCTTGAAGAGGCTAGCCAGCGCCTTGAACAATTAAGCGATGAGGACTTGGCGCCCTACCGCCAGGCAGTCAACAACCAGCTGCGTCAGCGTGACACCAGCCTACCAGGCATGGCCAATCGCTACTGGCAGGCAACCGCATTAGAAGAGGTGCGTTTTGATCGCCGGGAGCAATTGGCCGACTTAGTGCTGAACGTGAGCCTGGAGGATATGCAAGAGCTCTGGCCATCACTGCGCGAGCACACGCTGGACATTCGCTTCAACCCTGAAGACGAACCCAGCGATGTGGCGGCCTATCGAGAAGCGCGCTCAGCGCTGCCGAAAATGCATAATGAATAAGTCGCTCCGCTAAAAACCGATTCTGGCTCAGGCGTCAAACGCCTGGGCTGGCATCATCGCCTCTATAAACATTACCAGCTCTTCCAGAATTTGCCGTTCGCGATCAGAGAGGGTTTGCTGATTGTACTGAGCAATTTCCCGCGCAAAGGCCTTTAACGTAAAGCCCGACAACGCAGGGTCATTAATACGCATCCAGCGATACGCCTCCCACTGCTCACGCTCTTCACCTTCTAGCGTGTCTGGATAGTTGCGTGCGCGATAGCGAAACAGCATCTCTTCCAAGCGTGGATCTTGAAACGCAAAGCGTTGGCCAACCAAATCCCATGGCTCCATTTCGCGCACCCGCTCCATCTGCTGGCGGTCTGCGGCGGAGAAGAAACTGCCGGAATAGAGCATCAAATCAGGATCTTGTGGTGCATCCTCATACCCTGCACTAAATACTTCTGCGACTTTGCTAGTGATACCACTGGCATCACGAAGGGTTTTCCAGTGCTGCCGACAGGCCTTCACATTTAAGCCTAAGCGCTCAACGATGGTCCCGTACTCACCCTTTTGCGGTCCATCAACATCTTTTAAGGCACTGGCGGGAAACACCACCGGACAGCGATTGATATGAATCACCTTCAGCGGGATGCGCGCCTCGCCTTCAGCCAAATCCTGTTGACTGACAAACACGCGCTCCCGAATCTGCTCCGCTGTCATGCTCAGTAAATCGCTGGGATCAACGCTTAAATCGTAAACAATCACCCCATTAGGGTTGCTGGGATGCTCGGCCAGCGGCATCACTAAGGCACTGCAGCCCCGGCTAGCGGGATAACGACGGGAAATATGCAGCAGCGGTTTCGCACTGGGTAAATCGAGTTGGCTGGCAACCGCACGCTTGCCACGCAGTCCAAGTAAGTAATCGAATAGCTTGGCATTGCGCGCTTTGAGCAAGCGAGCCAGAGCAATGGTTGCCCGCACGTCGGCCACCGCATCGTGAGCGCCCTCGTGGGCTATGCCATTGGCTGCGGTTAAATGCTCCAGCTTAAAGCTAGGCGCGCCATCTTCCCGCAACGGCCACTCTATGCCCGCTGGGCGCAGCGCATAAAACGCGCGGACAACATCGATTAAATCCCAGCGGGAGTTACCGTTTTGCCACTCACGGGAATAGGGGTCAAGCAGGTTGCGATAAAAAAGATGGCGTGAGACTTCATCGTCAAAACGCAGGCTGTTATAACCCACCACACAGGTGCCGGGCTCGCTCATACGACGCTGTATTTCGCCGGCGAACGCCGCTTCAGGAATACCATGGCGCTGGGCTTTTTGAGGGGTAATACCGGTGATCAAACAGGCTGCTGGATGGGGCAAATAATCATCAGCCGGTTTGCAGTAAAGCTCTATCGGTTCGCCGATCTCATTCAACTCGACGTCGGTTCGCAGCGCGGCAAATTGCGCTGGCCGATCGCGACGCGGGTCCGCCCCGAAGGTTTCATAGTCATGCCATAGAAAACTAACAGGGGCAGCATTGGGTGGCGCCATGAAGAAGCACTCCGCTGAGCAATGAAAAGCCCAAGCCTAGCACACCCGCCACCCTTTTCGCCGCGTCTTCGACGCTTTGGCCTGCTCTTAAGGTCAGCTCTTTGGAAGCGTAACGTTCAACTCCAGTACAGAGCAGTTATCTTCGCTGTCCAAGGAAATTTGAATCGCATCGTCATCTACGTGCACATAGCGACGAATCACCTCAAGCAGTTCACGCTCAAGCAGCGGCATATAGTCGGGCTGGCCGCGCTGACTACGCTGATGCGCCACAATAATTTGCAAACGTTCTTTGGCTACTGAGGCAGACTTCCTGCGCTCTCGCTTCAAGAACTCAAGTAATTTCATCGACGACCTCCCCCGAACATACGGCTCAGTAAGCTTTTACGTTGCAGTTCGTGGAAACGCAGCGGCATGTCCTCACCCAACAGGCGCGATACCGTATCGCTATAAGCCTGACCCGCGTCACTAGAGATATCGTGGGTAACGGGCACACCTTGGTTAGAAGCGCGCAGCACGGCTTCTGACTCAGGAATCAAACCAAGCAGATTAATCGCTAGGATTTCGCGAATATCGTCCAGCGTCAACATATCACCGGAGGTAACGCGCTCAGGATTATAGCGGGTGACCAGCAAGTGCTCTTTGATAGGGTCTTCGCCCTGCTCGGCGCGCCGAGTCTTGGATGCCAGCAACCCTAAAATGCGGTCAGAATCACGCACTGACGATACTTCAGGGTTAGTGACCACAATCGCCTCATCGGCAAAGTACATTGCCAACTGGGCACCGCGCTCGATACCCGCTGGGGAATCACAAAGAATATAATCGAAATCTTCTTTCAATTTTTCCAGGATTTCGGCAACACCTTCCTGGGTCAAAGCATCTTTATCACGGGTTTGTGAGGCCGGCAAAATAAACAAATTCTCAACGCGCTTATCACGAATCAATGCTTGATTTAGGCCTGCCTCGCCTTGAATCACGTTCACCAAGTCATAAACGACGCGTCGTTCGCAGCCCATGATCAAATCAAGGTTGCGAAGGCCTACGTCAAAATCGATCACAACGGTTTTTTTACCGCGCAGCGCAAGTCCTGTAGAGATAGCTGCCGCACTGGTGGTTTTGCCGACCCCTCCTTTACCAGAGGTCACTACAATTATTTTGGCCAAGAGTCACTTCCTTCTTGAAGTCGTTCATCGCGAGCACGCGTCAATAAGCGCTCTGCACATAACGGGAACGTCAATGTTATCAACATGCCACACTGTAACGGATAGCGCCTTCGGCGTCGCTAGGCATGAAGCACCAACGCACGCTCATAAAAACACCTTATCCAAGAGACTTAATTTCAAGCTGTTCTTTTGTAAAGTGAACTTCTGCTGGTCGACCCAAAAGCTGAGAGTCAATATCTTCTAAACGTTTGTAATTTCCCGCCACTGAAAGCAGCTCTGCCTCCAGTTCACGGCAGTAAATTCCCGCTTGAGTATTGCCATGAATGCCCGCTAGTGCACGCCCCCGCAGCGCACCGTAGACATGGATACTGCCTGCCGCCAACACTTCCGCCCCAGCGTTAACCGCACCAATCACGACCAGATCCCCTTCAGAGGCGCTGACCTGCTGCCCTGAGCGGACAGTACCACGGTATAAACGTGTCGCTAGCGCAGGCGGCTCCCCTTCATTTAATGCCGGCTCATCACGGGTGACTTCATGCACGGGTGTAGTGTTGACACTTTCCAACACTCGGCCGCGACCCTCTTCAATTGGCGGAAACCAACCTAGCCCCAATGCCCAAGCGGACTGACGTACAGGTTCCGGCCCACCACGCACCGCCACGGGCAGCAGTTTGTGGTCTCGGCAAACGGCGCAGATGCGTTCAAGGGCTAAGTGGGGTTCATCAAGCTTTTCCACGCTGAGCACAACCGGTGTATGCTGAAAGAAAGCAGGAGACTGGGAAAGCTTGCCCGCCAACTGCTGCCGGATTCGCTCTGGATCGGCGCTACTTAGCTCCATGACGGTCATCGGCAGCATGCCGCCTTTGAAGGTAAAGGCCACAGCGGCACTATCCACGTTAAGGCTCATGGCCGAACTCCATGTCATGTTCAAGTAAGATAAAGGTAGCGTACTATCTCGTATTGTGGTGTAGAAAATAGTCGCTGACCACATCATAGTAATGCGAAGAGTAGTAATGCCAAGCTAAGCGACAGCGCCGATGACTGCAACCGTCTAAGTCGTCGCCGACTGATTTTTTTCATGCTACGCACCAGCAGGATGATCCATGCACGGACTGTTAAGACGCCTGTTCGCTCCTCGGTGGCAACATCCCGACCCCGAGGTGCGGCGCCAGGCCCTCCAGCGACTCGACCCTCAACAACCAGAACAGCGCCAGGCGCTGCAGTCGCTTACTCAAGATACTGATCATCAGATTCGCCTAGCCGCGTTGCTTGCATTGGATGACTGCGCTGGCCTTGTTGATGCCTATCCGCATTATCAGCAGGAAGAAGCTTGGTTCAATGCCATCTGCCAACGACTCAGTGGCCTTGAAGGTAATACTGACCTGCAGCAGCGACAAACCCTGGCCGCTCAAATTGAAGAGCCACGGGTGCTAAGCGTTATCGCCTTACAGGGTGATAACCTCAATCTGCGCTTGATTGCCCTTGGCAAGCTCACTGATGAAGGTGATTTGATCCATCAGGCGTGTCATAACGGCGTCGCCGCCGTACGTCATCAGGCAGCCGAGCGCATTGAGGGTGAAGAGGGCCTTAAGCGCTTATTGAAAGAAGCACGTCGTGACCGTCAAGTGGTGCGCCTAGCGCGAGAACGGCTCAATCGTTTACGTAGCGACGCAGAGTGGCTGGAAGCCGAACAGCAGCAGTGCGAGACCCTGCTAAGCCAATTGGAACAGCACGCCCGCGCGCCCTGGGAGCCACTTTACGGCGGCCGCTTTCGTCATCTCGAGCGGCAATGGGAGCAACTGACCCAGCCGCCGAGCACCGAACAGGAGCACCGCTTCCATCAGGCGCTGCTCAACTGCCGCAAAACGCTTCACGATCATGAAACCCAAGAACAGGCTCGCAAACAGAGCGTCGAGCGGCGGGACGAGGCGGAGAGCACCCGTGAACAGTTACTTGAAGGCATTGAAGAGACACTTGACGGCCTGCGACACGCCTCCGCCATGGCAGTGCAGGATATTGATAGCCTACGTGCGCAGCGCCAGCTGTTAGGCCAGCGCTGGCAAGCACTTTCTGACATACACCCGCCAAGCGACACAATGCGCCAGCGCTACACGCTGGCCATTCAGCACTATGACCAGTGTTTGGAGGCATGGCAGCGCTGGTGTGCGGCCAGCCCCGCCATTGAGACAGCCCTGGCGGATGGTGACCATCCCGCATTGGCAGAGCAGGTAAGCCAATGCCAGTGGCCCGCTGCCATAACACCGCCAGCGTTACTCAGCCGCGCTCAAGCAGCACTCAATTCAGAAAACACTAATCCCGCCCAGCCTACGGAAGATAAGGCGGTACTGGAAACGCATACCGCCGAACTTGTTACCTTTGAGCACTTACTGGAGCGTGGTGCCTTTAAAAGCGCCAGCCGCCTGCATCAACGGCTTAAACCTCGTATTGAAGCGCTAGAAAGCAGCGCTGCTCAGCCCCTTAAAGCACGATTAAAGCATTTAGCGGCTCGCCTTGCCGAGCTACGTGACTGGCGGGGATTTGTTGCCGGCCCCAAACGCGAACAGCTATGCGCTAGCATTGAAGCACTCGCCAATGACCTCCACATGGCGGAGGATGCGCTAGACCGCCACCATCGTCAGTTGGTTAAAGAGTGGAAATCGCTGGGTGACGCAGCCGCTAACCGTGAACAGGCTACACGCTTTCGCAGCGCGTCGGATCGTATTCACGAACGCCTCGCCCCCTGGCGGGAGCGCCTAGGCGAAGAGCGTGAGGCCAACCTTAAAGCCCGCGAAGTACTGTGCGATCAGCTTGAAAGCCTGCTGGCTCAACCTGCTGAAGACGCCGATCCCGATGTGCTGCGACAAATTCGCGATAAAGCACGCCACCAATGGCGCCACTATAGCCCGGTGCCCCGTGAACGTTCTGAAGCCGTTGGACGCCGCTTCGCGACTATTCGCCATCAGTTACAGGCCCTCATTGATCAACGCGCAGACACGATCGCATCGCAAAAAAAGGCGCTGATAAGCCAAGTCGCCACCCTGCGCAGCGATGAAAGCCAGCCTTTGTCCCAGCGTATTCATCTGACCAAACAGTTACAGCAGCAGTGGCGAGGGCTTGGGCGCGCCCCAAAAGGCGAAGAACAAACGCTTTGGAAAGCGTTTCGCCATGAGTGTGACGAGCTATTTGCCCAACGCGAAGCACATAAGCACGAACAGGCAGCACGCCAGCAACAGCAGCTTGATGAGATGCAAATCCTCATCGACCAAATGGATAGTTGGCAGCCTATTGAGGCCAGTGAAGCAACCACCCTGGATAACTTTCTAAGCCAAGCTAATCAGCTAGAACCGCTGCCACGCAACCGGCGTAGTGAAGGCATGCAACGACGCATGAGCGGCATTGTGCGTGCTCGGCGAGAGCGCTTAAATCGACTAGCAGTAGCCGACACGGTTCAACAGTGGCATACCCTAATGCCGTTGGTGAATGCCCATTTGGCTGCTGACCAGCAATACCTTAACGAAGCAACGCCCAGTGAGGTCGATGCGCAAACAGTGCTCAGCGTCCCATTACCGGCCGCTTTTCACGAGGCGCATAAAAAACGTAACCAGCAACGAAAAAGTGTGGCGGTGCCGCTATCAGACACTAACCATGCCAACATTGCCGAATCGCTTGCCCGATTACGGGTTCACCTCTCAATGCTTGCGGTAGGCAGCGTGCGCCAAAGCGATGAACCTCTGCGCCTAGCTATTCAGGTAGAGCGTTTAAATGAAGGCTTCAATCAAGAGCGTAGCCGTGATCAAGAAGTGACCGACATATTGATAGCGCTGCTAGCGTTAGGACCTATGCCTGCCACGCTATGGGCTGCTGAAGTGAAGGAGCTGGATAATCTATTGAGTCGCTTGGCGCGCGTCCCGCCGCCATAGCGGGCCGATTTCTAATACCCACGAATAACAACGGGAGGCTGATAGCCTCCCGTTTGCGTTCTCCCCCGGTAAGGGAAGCTGCGTTCATCCACCAGTGGAAAACCACTAGCCCATAAACTGGCCACCGTTGATATCGATGTTAGCGCCGGTGATAAAACCGGACTCCTTATCTGCTAGGAAGGTGACCAGTCGGCCAATCTCTTCTGGTGTGCCATAGCGTTTCACTGGGATCGTCTCCCGAATAGCTTCACGCACTTTTTCTGGAATATTCATGATCATATCAGTGGCAATATAGCCAGGTGATACCGTATTAACGGTAATGCCTTTGGTCGCAGTTTCCTGCGCCAGCGACATGGTTAGGCCATGCATGCCCGCTTTCGCGGCCGCGTAATTGACCTGGCCAAACTGTCCTTTACGTCCATTGATAGATGAAATATTGATAATCCGCCCATAGCCATGCTCAAGCATCATCTCGATCACACTACGGCAGGTGTTAAAAACACTATTGAGGTTAGTATCGAGCACTTCGTACCACTGCTCGTAAGACATTTTTTTCATGGTGCCGTCACGGGTAATACCCGCACAGTTTACGAGCACACTGATTGGCCCATACTTATCATGAATGTCTTGGGCTCCTTGTAGGCAGGCGTTATGGTCGGCAAGGTCGACACCGGACAGCTCGATATTGTTATAGCCGTCGGCATGCTGCGTTTCTAGCCAGGTTTTGGCCTTGTCGGGGTTACGATAACCCGCTACGACCAGATATCCCGCATCTGCCAACGAACGACAAATTGCCGTACCGATACCACCAGTTCCACCAGTTACCCAGGCGACGGGGGCTTGATTGGCCATTGACTACCTCCCTGATATGACAAATGGCTTGGATCTCAAAGCATGCACGATTCGTCGCAAGCCATTGTGAAGAAGCGCGGCTGCGCTTGTATTACCCTAGTGCATAATTAAGCCTAGCAATGCACCAGCGTAAGCTTTTTGTTATGGCTACTTAAAGCATAGCTGCACTCCTTCCATGTTGCAGCAGGTTACTCGCAACCGCTATAAGCCGAACGTGTTAATACCCCTATTGACTTCACGTTAAACTTCTGTAGAATACGCCACACGTTGATGCGGGGTGGAGCAGTCTGGTAGCTCGTCGGGCTCATAACCCGAAGGTCATCGGTTCAAATCCGGTCCCCGCTACCAAATATAGAAAAGGCCAATACCTTTACGGGTGTTGGTTTTTTTGTGTCTAAACATTATGAAGAGTCTTTGAAAAAGGCATCACGTTCACATCATCACTCTGGAAGTCTGGAAGATCATCGGTTCGCTTTTTATTTCAAACCCAGCGATCCCCGCTACCAAATATAGAAAAAGCCAATACCTTTACGGGTATTGGTTTTTTTGTGTCTGAACGTTATGAAGAGCCTTTGAAAAAGGTGTCAGGTTCAGATTATCATCAGCCTGGAAGGTCATCGGTTCGCTTTTTATTTCAAACCCAGCGGTCCCCGCTACCAAATATAGAAAAAGCCGTTACCGAAAGGTAACGGCTTTTTTGTGCCCGTCGATTATGGAGGTGACACAATGGATCACTTACAACGCGATATTCAGCGCTGCCCAAGGGTCGCTGTCTATGGCACGTTGAAGCAGGGTCAACGCAATCACCATTGGCTTGAAGGCGCGACACTCATTGGCCATGACCACTTGGCCGATATCACCCTATATGACCTTGGCCCCTACCCAGGAGTTAAATTAGCCCCTTCAAATGGCACTGTGGTGGAAATCTATACCATTGACGCCCAACAATTGAAACGGCTTGATCAGTTGGAAGACTATTTTCACCACGCACCTAATGAAGGTGTATATGACCGAGCGGTACTGGCTACCCGACACGGGGAAGCGTGGTGTTATCTGTTCAACGCGGATGTTGAAGAGCGGTTAAAGATCAGCAGCGGTGACTGGCAAGGCCCAAGTTAAACACCATCTAGTTCACGCCAGCGATCCCAGGGTGGCGTAGGCCCGACCGTCTCAAACAGATGATCCAGAAAAGCACTTACCTTGCGCGTGTGCATGCGCCGCTGGGCATAAAGCACGTGAATGTCCCGCCTGCCCGGCATAACCTCGCCATGCCATGCTTCGAGCAGAGGCCGCAGCGCTCCCGACGCTAGCTCGTCAGCAATCAGCCATGTGGGAAACATCACCAACCCCTGACCCATTAGCGCCGCGCGCACTAAGCTCTCGGCATCGTTGCTATACAGGCTACCGTCGACTTTATAGGCACTGGCTTGGAGCTGATCCACCTGCTGGAAGTACCATCGCTGGCGCCCCATTTCACCTTGATAGAGCAGGCAATCGTGCTGGCTTAAGTCTTCAGGGGTAGTGGGGATACCACAACGTTGCAAGTAGTGTGGCGCGGCGGCCACCACATAATTCATCGCAGCCAAGCGCCGCGCCACCAGCGTAGAATCGGCCAAGGCACCAACCCGAAAGGTGATATCGATCCCCTCGCGCACTGGGTCGGTTAAGCGATCGGTCAGCATCAGCTCTGCTTTAATTGCCGGATAACGGCGCTGAAAGTGGTGCAGAATCGGCACAATCTGGCGCTGACCAAAGGCTACCGGGGCATTAAGACGCAATAATCCACTGGGCTCTTCGGTGGGTGCCGTTAGCGCTTCCGTCGCTAGGTCGAGGCGCTCAAGTATCTCGCGAACCTCCTGATAATAGCGCCAGCCCGCCTCGGTCAACGTGACGGCGCGCGTGTGGCGATAGAACAACTGCTGGCCCAATGACTCTTCCAGAGAGGCAATTTGGCGGGAAACTGATGACACCGCGCGATGAAAGTGTCGAGCGGTCGCAGTGAAGCTGCCGGTCGCGGCGACACGTTCAAAGATACGTAGTGCATTGAGATCCATTGAGTTGCTCCTGGCGCAATAAAGATTTGCGATCTTTCTGATTGTAGCAATGATCAGGGCGGATCAAACTCACTTTCACCGGACACCACGGACTGTTTTCCTGTCCGTTTCGAATAGTTTGTTTGCATGAAGGAGTTAACGATGCGCAAAGGCACAGCACTTGTCGTAGGTGCCACCGGCATTACCGGTGGCAATCTAGCCAGCTACCTCACCGCCAGCGGCTGGACAGTGTACGGTTTATCTCGCCGCCCCTCTGATCAGGCGGGGGTTATTCCAGTCGCCGCCGATCTATTGGATCGTGAGGCCACGGCTGAAGCATTAGCTGGGTTACCCATCACCCACGTTTTCTATTGCACCTGGGTACGCCGCGACAATGAGAAAGCTAACGTCGAAGCCAACGGCGCGATGATGCATAACTTGCTTGACGCTTTGCAGGACGCGAGTTTGTCTCATGTTTCATTAGTAACGGGCACCAAGCAGTACCTGGGTGCCTTCGAGAACTACGGCAGCGGCAAGACCGAGACACCGTTTCGTGAATCAGCGCCCCGCGTACCCGGCGAGAACTTCTACTACACGCTGGAAGACATCATGTTCGCGGCGGCTAAGCGAGATGGCTTTAGCTGGAACGTACATCGCCCCCACACGGTGATCGGTTACGCCCGCGGTAACGCGATGAATATGGGTGTGACCCTGGCGGTCTATGCGTCTATCTGCAAAGCGACAGGCAAGCCGTTCATCTTCCCAGGCTCCCAGGTACAGTGGAATGCGTTGACCGATCTAACCGATGCACTGGTACTGGCACGGCAGTTGGAGTGGGCAGCCACGACGCCTGGCGCTCACAATGAAGCCTTCAACACGGTCAATGGTGATGTTTTCCGCTGGCGTCGACTGTGGCGTGAAATTGGTGAGTTCTTTGAGCTTGAAGTGGCAGACTGTCCGGAAACACCGCAGCCTTTAGCAGAACAGATGGCCGACATTGCGCCTACCTGGGCGGAGATTGCCGAGCAAAACAATCTCATTGAAGCCGACGTAACCAAGCTGGCCTCGTGGTGGCACACCGATGCCGATCTTGGGCGCGAGCTTGAGTGCGTCAACGACGTTACCAAATCTCGTGACTTCGGCTTTGACCATTTCCGCGAAACACGTGCAGCGTTTTTCGACCTCTTCGCTCGCCTACGAGCGGAACGTATTATTCCTTAAGCAATATCAGAAACCATGCTAGAAACCATGTCAAAAACAATAGCGTTGCCAGGGCGTATAATCGCGCCCTGAGTTTTATTTCCCACCTTTTCCTTGAATCCTCCTCTGCACGCCTGCATATCATGGATAACTATTTTCCATTTTTGACACTGAGTCTACCCATGCAGATTATTGATCCCCGCTCTGGTAAACCGCTAACGGCGGATACTGGCAGCGCTAATGCCGCCGCAGCAGACGCTGAGCAAGCGCCAGTGCGCCCTGAAGATGTAATTATTGAGCTTCATGCAGGCAATATTCAGCAGGTGCTGGAAGCTTCCATGCAGGTACCCGTGCTAATGGGCTGCTACTCACCTTCCGAAGATAGCAGCAGCACACTATTAGCCATGCTGGATAAGCTGGTGGTGGAATACGCAGGCGCTTTCCTGCTTGGCAAACTTGATATCGAAGCGAATGCTGAAATAGCTGGCCAACTCGGCGTGCGCTCCGTACCCGATGTGAAGCTGATTAGCCAGGGCGGCTTAGTCGATGGTTTCCAGGGTGCCCTGCCGGAAAAAGAGGTGCGTGCTTGGTTGAACCGCTACTTCCCCGCACCCGGCGAAGCACCACCCACCCCCGAAGAGGAGGCGGAAGAAGCACTTAAAGCGGGCAATACGGCTGCCGCCCGTGAGATTTACCAAACGCTGATGGAGCAGTACCCGGAGCACTACGCCTATCAGATAGCGTTCGCCCGCGTATTGTTGGCGGAAGGGCAAGGCAATGAGGCGCGCGACGTGCTGGACAATCTGCCGCCGGAAGAGCGTGATGCCGCGCCCGCCCGCGGCGTACGCGCCAGCATCGAATTTAGCGAGCAGGCGCTCTCCACGGAAGAGATTGCCGCCCTGGGCGAGCGCACCGACAGCGAAGCGCAGTATCAACGCGCTCTGCGCCAAGTGGCCGATGGCCATTACGATGAAGGGCTGGAGGCGCTGCTTACCCTAATGAAGCAAGATCGCGCCTACAACGATGACGCGGCACGTAAAACGCTTTTGCAGGTGTTCGACGCCTTGGGCGCCGACCACCCGCTGACCGTTGCTTACCGCCGTAAGCTCTTTGCCATGCTCTACTAAGCGAATATTGCTAGCCTTTCACTACCACTACAGCAGTACATCCATACGTGACAGCGCCGCTTCCAGCTGGGAAGCGGTAGTACCGAAGTTAAGCCGCACAAAGCCAGGGCAGCCAAAGGCAGCCCCGTCAGAAAGCGCTACCCCCGTCTCTTTTAGCAGCGTCTTGTGTGGCGCGCCTCCCAGGCCTGCTTCGCGCATATCCAACCACGCTAGATAGGTGGATTCTGGCGCACTCCAACGAACGCCCTGCCAACTAGCCACTCGCCCCTCCAACGTCGCACGATGCTTACGCAATACGCTTAATAGCTCCTGCCTCCAGGGTTCACAATGACGATACGCCGCTTCCGCCGCGACCAATCCAAGTACATTACCATCAGGCAGTAGCCCCTTTGACGCAGCGGCAAAACGCTGGCGCAACTCGGGGTCGGGAATCACCGCGCAGGCGCTGGTCAAACCGGCCAGATTGAACGTTTTCGACGGTGCCCACAGGGTAATGGTGCGCTTAGCTAACTCAGGGAATGCCGCCACTAACGGACGGTGACGCGCGCCTTCGTCTAATAGCAGATCACAGTGCAACTCATCCGATACTACCCAAAGGTCATGTCGCTCTACCAGTTCAGCAAGTGCGGCAAGCTCCTCATGGCGCCATACACGCCCCGTAGGGTTATGGGGCTGACACCACAGCAGCATGCGGGTACGCGGCGTAATCGCGGCTTCTAGAGCTTCAATATCCAGCTGCCAAGGCTCACCAGCCGCTGCGGGCGCTGCCAGCATCGCTTGTTGAGGTAATCGTCCGGTGCGCTCGGCGACGGCCAGAAAGGGCGGATAAATCGGCGTCACCGTTAATATGCCGTCGCCCGGCTCAGTCAGCGCCAGCGCGGCCAGATGCAAGGCAGGCACCACACCTGGTAGCCACTGCTGCCATTCGGGCCGTATGGGCCAGTCATAGTGGAGAGCACTCCACTGGCAGAGGGTTTCTGTTAACGTAGCGGGCACTTCGCCATAACCATACACGCCGTGAGCCACCCTCGCTTGTAGGGCATCAATCACCGCGGGCGGAGAGCGAAAATCCATATCAGCGACCCACAGCGGTAATATGTCGTCGCCGTAGCGGTGCCATTTTTGCGATGCCCAACCACCTTCAGGGTGGCGCCGTTCCACAGGCGTGGCAAAATCATAGGCCATTACTCATCTCACTCATTCAATAGGGGTTATGCCGAGCATGCCGCAAGATGACTTTTATACCAAGATGCGGGCGGGACTATCTGCGCTGCTGCGGCAATGGCGCTCGCTTGGCCAAGCAAATAGTGATCAGCTAGCGCTCATTTTGGCTGAAACGGCACGGGTTGCGAAATTAGGTACGCCCGACGCCACGCCAAGCGGCGCAACGCTGGAAGAGTGGAGCCAGGATGAGCTCGGTGAGATGCCGCTATGGGCGCCGCGCACGGCGGTGTTCCTGCTTAATCAAATGCCCGCCCGCCCTACTCCAGAAAGCGACGCTGAAGCCTGTGCCTGGGCGTACTGCTGGCTACGCAATCGTTCATTTGATTCACTGCAAGCAGCTCATGATGCTCTTCCCGCGCATTTAAAAGCCCCTCTGCAAGAGGCCTTAGAGGCCGCCTGGCGCGACCAGCAAGGACTGCGTTTGGTGTAAGCAAGCACTTGACCAAGCGCTTGCTTGGGTTAATCCTGAATAACCCTGTTCTACCAATAACTATTTCTTGCCACTTCCATAACAACAAGGACATGCCATGTTTACGCGCACCATTGAGCCAGCGTTTTACGACACCGATGCCTTAGGGCATATTAATAATACTCGCCTGCCAGCGTGGTTTGAGCTGGCCCGTAATGACCTGTTCAAATTGTTCACCCCTGATTTAAATCCCCAGAAATGGCGCTTGATTATGGCGCGCATGGAGGTCGACTACCGGGCTGAACTGTTTTACGGTCACGATATCGAAATACGTACGTATCTAACGCGTTTGGGCAATAGTTCATTTACTGTGACGCAAGAGGCCCGTCAGCATGGCAAACTTACTAATCTTGGTCACACCGTGATGGTGCAGTATGACCATGGCGACAAATGTGCCATGCCCATTAAAGGCAATTTACGCGAGGCGTTAACGGCGCATCTGCAAGACGCGCCTGAGTCCGACTGATCGACTCTGCCCCGGCCCACTGGGGCTACAGGAGCCTGTATAATGGCCATCCGCTACAACCTCTGGATAGATCCTGACAATATCGCCCAGCACCGTGCTGTAGAGGCGGACCTTGAGCGCTATTTTATCGAGCGCTTTGCCGACTACCCGCATATCCGCTTGTTTGGTGCTGACCCCTACGATTATGATGCCCCCTTTAATCGCCTTTATGACGTGCTAATGGCCCGGGCCGCTGAATACTGTGAGCGGACATGGCGCTATGTCGCGTCGCCTGAACAGCTCAATCGCTGCTTTTTCCGTGCCGTTGGCCGCTCAAACAAATTTGTGAGAGACCAACCCAATGGTGATACGCACCAATCAAGCACCTGATGAACGTCAGCTTGCCATTATTGCCCAGCAGCTTGGCCGGGCACCGCGTGGTATCGAAGCAGTCGCCGCAACCGACGGTGAAGGTACGCCGCTAGTACTGCGCATGGCACCGATTGTTGATGGCAAGCCCTTCCCTACGCTTTACTGGCTCTGCTCAGATATATTGAAAGTAGAGATTTCGCGTATTGAAGCCGTGGGCGTAATCAAAGCCCTTGAGCAGCGCCTTCAGGAAGAACCAGAGTTCCTCAAGGCCTATCAACAGAGCCATCGTGATTACGTGACCGCTCGTTGGGAATATATGAGTGAGGCACAGCGTGAAGAAGTCGCCAAGTTGGGTTATACCGACATCATGACCGATCGCGGCATTGGCGGTATTAGCAACTGGCACCAGATACGCTGTCTGCATACCCAGTATGCCCACCACCTTTGCGGCGACAATGTGATTGGAAAATGGATGGATCAGCATCACCAGGTAGATCGCTGCCTGCCCTAATCGCCTTCTATATATAGTGATAAGGAATTAATCAAATGGCTCGAATTTGCGTTTATCTAGGCTCCCGTGAAGGTAATAGCCCTGGTTTCCGTCAGGCGACCAATAAACTTGGGCGCACGCTCGCTGAACGTGGCCACACACTCGTTTATGGTGGTGCCCGCCTCGGTCTAATGGGTGAGCTGGCTAACGCCACCCTGGACGCTGGCGGCGAAGTGATCGGCGTGATGCCTGACCACTTGGTTGAGCGCGAACAGGCGCACTTTGGCTTAAGCGAGCTGATTCGCGTGCGTAATATGCACGAACGTAAAGCCACGATGGCGGCTAATGCCGACGCTTTTATCGCTTTACCCGGCGGGATTGGTACATTTGAAGAGCTGTTTGAAATATGGACCTGGGGCTATCTCGGCCTGCATGAGAAACCGATGGGGTTGCTCAATATCGATGAGTTCTACACCCCCCTGCTAACTTTTCTAGACAGTACGGTCAGTCACGGCTTTTTGGCGACCGCTACACGCAACATGCTGCTTGATGCGCCTACCTCTCACGAATTGCTGGATGCCATAGAAGCCCAGTTATAACCGGGGTGAAGGCGTTCGAGCGTCAGCGACTCGTATTCTCGGTCAGTTTGCGGGTGTGTTGATAAGTTAGTTGCAGCAGGCGGGCATCTTCTCCCGCACGATGGCGGTGAATGCTTCGTTCGGCGATCATCGCCTCTTTAGTATCACTCCATAGTGCCAACTGCTCTTCACTCAGCAAAATTCGTAGTGCTTCAAGACGAAAGCGCGGCAGCATGCCCGCATGATGGAATAGCAGAGAGAGCCAGGTATTGTCGTAGCCCCAGCTATCGCTATACGCCTTACCTAGCTCGCTCAGCTCATCGTTCAGCCAGCGCGCGACTTGCTGTACAGGATAACCTTCCTGCATCAGGCGTTCACGAGAGATACCGTGCAACAGCTCGGCTTTGGGGTCCCAGTGGGTCCACTCGTCTAGCGGTTGAATAAGGAAGGCGCAGCAGCTCCCATCGGCACGTGCGATGCCTATTTCGATGGGGTAACTACCACGTCCAAAACCTGACGCTTCTATATCTAGCACTGTGGGTAGCGTCTCGAACACAACCTTCCTCACTCAATCAAAGCGTGCTGACACTTCATGCCGCCACGTCGCCTACCGGCTGCTGGTCCGCCTGCCGCTGCCAGTAGGCCGCTTGTTCGCTATCTACTGCTAAGCCAAGCTCACCCATGCGGTAAGCACGAGCCAGCCGCTCAGCGGCTAAATAGTGCCCCGCTTGAGCCGCACGGGCATACCACGTTACCGCGTAGTCTTCGCGGCGCGGGTACTGAACGCAACCATGCTCATGGATCTGCGCCACCTGATACTGAGACTTTACATCTCCGGCATGGGCAGCTTCCAAAACATACCGCGCACCACGCGCCTTATCTTGAGGCGTCTGGCTGCGATGGAATAGCATGTGGCCGTAAACGGAGAGCGCATCAGGGTGACCCGCGTCCGCACAACGCTTAAATAAGCGCATCGTTAACCGCTGGGTGCGCGGTGAACGCGGCAGTAACCAGCGAGTATGAAATAGCCGTTCAGCTAGACGAAATTCTAACCGAATAAACAACGTTGATGCCTGCAGCATGGCAAACCACCCTGCCTTTCTGTTGGAACCTTGGGCCAGTAGCTATTCACATAATGGCTACTAACCACACGAGAAACCGGCCTTTAGCCGGTCGATGGGCTGGCAAGCATACGCCTGCCTTTGCGATGACTCAACCCCATTAATTTGCTGCATTGAATGGGCCTCGCTAACATGCCCTTCATACGCCGTGAACCATTCTGGTAATGGCGGCTTATCTTGTGGCAATTTCGCCTTAGCAAGGAGATGAAAATGCAAACGCGCCCACTTGGCAGAACCGGCATGGAGGTGAGTCGACTCTGCTTAGGCACAATGACGTTTGGTGAGCAAAATAGCGAAGCCGAAGCCCACGAACAACTTGATCGTGCCGTGGCATTTGGGATCAACTTTATTGATACCGCAGAGATGTATCCCGTTCCCCCCATGGCTCAGACACAGGGTCTCACCGAACGCTATATCGGCAGCTGGCTTACCCAGCGAGGCGCTCGGGACGATGTGATTATTGCCACTAAAGCGGCTGGCCCGGGGCTCGATCATATCCGCGGTGGACCACGCCTTACGCGCGAGCATATTCATCAAGCCATTAACACTAGCCTAGAGCGATTAAATACCGATTATGTTGACCTGTACCAACTGCACTGGCCGGATCGCCAGACGAATTTCTTTGGCAAGTTAGGCTATGTACACAATGACGAAGAAGATGCGACGCCATTAGAAGAGACGCTCTCTGCGCTAAAAGAGTTGGTTGATGCGGGTAAGGTTCGTGCTATCGGGCTCTCTAATGACACGCCTTGGGGTGTCATGCGCTCGCTGCAGATTGCAGACAAGCTAGATTTACCCCGCGTGGCGTCGATCCAAAACCCTTATAATTTGCTCAACCGCTCCTTTGAAGTCGGCTTGGCTGAAATCGCCCATCGTGAAGACGTCGGCCTGCTGGCCTATTCGCCGCTAGGGTTTGGCGTACTCTCGGGCAAATACCTCAACGGCGCCCAACCACCTAAAGGACGCTTAACGCTTTATGAGCGCTTTAAGCGTTACACCTCACCTGAGGCAGAAGCGGCCACTCAAGCGTATGTAGCACTTGCCCAGCAGCATGAATTAGATCCTGCCCAAATGGCACTGGCGTTTGTTAACTCGCGCAGCTTCTTAACCAGCAACATTATTGGCGCGACAACTATGGATCAGCTGGAAAGCAACCTCGCCAGTGAGAGCCTGAAGCTAAATGACGAGGTATTGGAGGCTATTGACGATATCCATCGTCGCATGCCGAATCCTTGCCCTTAACAGGTAGCCATTTAGCAGCACCCTACCAACAATGAACGATTTTTCCTGATCCTCCCCTTAACTATGGCTGCTATAGCCTCGGCCTTGGCCGAGGCTTGGTATACTGTGTTTACTTATAATGGTCCCAGGAGCATGTGATGCTAAGCGTTATTTCTCCAGCGAAAACGCTGGATTTTGAAACCCCGCCGACGACAGAACAGGTTACACAGCCGATTTTTTTAGACCACAGCCAAGCGCTTATAGATATTTTGCGCGATTATTCACCGCAACAAATCAGCGAATTAATGGGTGTCAGTGATAAATTGGCAGGGTTGAATGCTGCGCGCTTTGAAGAGTGGAAACCTCCCTTCACGCTAAGTAATGCCAAGCCAGCTGCCCAGGCTTTTCAGGGTGATGTATATACAGGTTTACAGGCTGAAACGTTTAGTGAATCAGACAATCGCTTCGCCCAATCGCACCTGCGGATTCTTTCCGGCTTGTATGGATTATTGCGTCCGCTGGACCTGATCCAAGCGTATCGGTTGGAAATGGGCACGAAGCTCTCCAATAGTGCTGGCAAAGATCTTTATGCTTATTGGAAGCCGATTCTGACGCCTGCACTAAATGAAGCCATTGCCAAAAGTGGCTCTAAGGTATTGGTTAATCTAGCCTCTAATGAATACTTTAAAGCGGTGGATACCAAGCAGCTTGATGCTCGGATTATCACCCCGGTGTTTAAAGATGAGAAAAATGGCACTTTTAAGATCATCAGCTTCTATGCCAAAAAGGCACGCGGGCTAATGAGCGCCTGGCTTATTCAGCAACAGACTAACGACCCAGATCGTCTCAAAGAGTTCGATGTCGCGGGCTATCGCTTTGACCCCTCGTCGTCCCAGGGTGATACATTCGTCTTCACTCGCAAAGAAACCGATCGTTAGCGCGCGCTAGAAAAAACGTACGGGGCGTGACGAACGCGGCTTTAAATACCGCTTGTGCGCCTCTTTAAACAACGCTGTATCGCAGCGATGCAGCCACTCATAAGCTACCATGTCAGCCGACACTGCTACTGCGCCCCTTGCACAGGCACGCTCACGGGCAAGTGCAGCCTCTTGAGGCCGACGACTGGCAGACGCCTCACTCAGCCAATACAGCTCATAACCCTCCTTGAGCAGCCCTAAGCCCGTCTGCAGCACACAGATATGCGCCTCCGTTCCACACAGCACAATCTGCGTTTTCCCAGTCGCCTTTAGCGCTGCATTAAACTCCGCCTCCTCCATTACGCCGAAATGTTTTTTTTGCCACAGGCGATAATCGCTTAGAGAGTCCAGTAGCGATGGCGCGGTTCCTCCCAATCTTTCAGGATTCTGTTCTGTTAACCATACCGGCACATCCAGTAGGCAAGCGATGCCCCCTAACCAGCCTGCTTCTTCGATCGCCAGCTCTCCACCGTCAATAACGGGTAATAAACCGGCTTGGAAATCCACCATTAACAGCAGGCTCTTATCGCATTGTAATTGCATCGCTCTTCCTCGTTTTTATCATTATGAGTAAGCATTAATTTCAAAGTGGTGCTCTACGCAATATACACCGCCTGCCTTTACTCAAACACTTTGCCAAAAAAAGCAGCCGCTGGAGAGCGGCTGCTTTGTTGTGCACTAGCAAATTTTCAAAGCCTTCGGCCTAGTTCTCGGCAGCTTCTTCAATATCTTCGCCAAGCTCTTCTATGCTTTCGCCAACGCTTTGGGTACTCTCATCAATACTCTCACCCGCTTCTTCAGCAGGCCCCTGATTGTTGTCACAAGCAAGCAGCCCGCCAGCCATCAGTGCCATTAATAGTGCCATCGCTAATTTCTTGGCTAATGGTGTATTCATAACGTTACTTCTCCTGAGAGGTTGTTTCAAAGCGCATGCAGCATAATCGGTAACTGCTTTTTTACTTATTTCATCAAATCAGATGCTTAAAAAGCAAAAACCCCCAAGCACGATGTGCTCGAGGGTTTTTACGGTATAAGTGCCTGACGATGACCTACTCTCGCATGGGGAGACCCCACACTACCATCGGCGCTAAGCGGTTTCACTTCTGAGTTCGGCAAGGGATCAGGTGGTTCACGCATGCTATGGTCGTCAGGCGTAACTTTAAATATATATCATGCTGTATGTGATCGTCTCACTGCCAAGCTTGCTGTTTTAAACAGCAGCTCAGCATGCATATCCGGCGTTTCGTTGATCTCTCAACTTTCACGTTACCACCACGACCAGACCCCTTGGGTGTTATAGGGTCAAGCCTCACGGGCCATTAGTACACGTTAGCTCAACGCCTTGCAGCGCTTCCA